>OFGP01000014.1_pt1 | contig 166281 bp, 156 predicted proteins | sample 1521781 | NCBI WGS metagenome assembly OFGP01 (sample SAMEA3504113, study PRJEB24116) | mouse gut metagenome | biome: mouse gut; feature: mouse-associated habitat; material: faeces | place: Denmark | collected 2011
ATAAAATAATTTAAAAATCTGCTGAAAAATACTTGATTTTTGTTAGCAGGTTTTTATGCCTGAAAACAGAAAAGCAGGTCCCGAAGAACCTGCCATCCATGGTATAATAAGCTATGACGAGTAACTTAAAATACACTAAAAATTATACCGAATTCGGCGAGCCTTATCAACTGGTTTTGCCATTAAGTCTGGAAGGTCTGGTTCCTGACGATGATTCTGTCAGACTGCTGAGCCACGAACTGGAGGAATTAGATTATACTTTGCTGTATCAGGCTTACTCTGCCAAAGGCAGAAATCCGGCAGTTGACCCAAAGACCATGTTCAAGATACTGACCTATGCTTATTCCCAAAACATCTATTCTTCGAGAAAGATAGAAACCGCCTGCAGGCGTGACATCAACTTTATGTGGCTGTTAGCCGGACAGAAAGCACCGGACCACAGTACCATTGCCCGCTTCCGCACTGGTTTTCTTTCGGATGCCTGTGAGAGCCTTTTCTACCAGATGGTAAGAAGACTGGAGCGGGCTGGTGAGCTGTCAAAGGAGACGGTATTCATTGACGGGACAAAGCTGGAAGCCTGTGCTAACAAGTATACCTTTGTGTGGAAAAAGTCTGTAGGGAAGTGGGAAGAAAAAATGTTCCATAAGATACAGGATGCCGTACAGCTTTTGAACCATGAATACATACAGGATTTTTCGGTCAGCGTAGAAACAAGTACACAGGATATGCAGAAGATATCCCTGTTCCTGGAAGAACGCTGCCGGACAGAGGGGACTGTCTTTGTCCATGGACGCGGAAAAAGGAAGAGCAGGAACCAGAGATATCTGGAACTGTTTCGCAGGTTTCTGGAACGTCAGACTGTCTATGACTGGCATACGGCAAGTTTTCAAGGCAGGAACAATTACTGCAAGACTGATCCGGATGCCACCTTTATGCACATGAAGGATGACCATATGCGTAACGCCCAGTTAAAACCAGGATATAATGTACAGCTTGCGGTAGACAGTGAATATATCGTGGCAGCTGATATCTTTCAGGACAGAAACGATGTATGGACGCTGGTCCCATTCCTGAAAACAATGGAAGAAAAACTGGGATTTCGCTATCCAAGCGTAACAGCAGATTCAGGCTACGAAAGCGAGGAAGGCTACAGCTTTTTAAGAGAGAACAGACAGAAGCCATATATAAAACCCCAGACCTATGAGAAATGGAAAAAGCGCAGCTTTAAAAAGGATATCAGCAAACGTGAGAACATGGGATATGATGAAAAAACGGATACCTACACCTGCCATGCCGGGAAATCATTGTCCCTTCTTTTTATCAAAAAGCAGAAAAGTAAGAGCGGCTATGAATCGGAAGTAACTGTTTACGAATGTGAAGACTGCACGGACTGTCCTTATAAAGAAAAATGCACCAGAGCAAAGGGGAATAAACGGTTATATATTTCCAAAAGTTTTCTGGAGAAGCGGCAGGAATCCTACGAAAATATCCTAAGTGAAACGGGGATCAGATATCGGATGAACCGTTCCATTCAAGTAGAGGGAGCTTTTGGCGTTCTGAAAAATGATTACGAATTCCAAAGATTTCTGCTGCGGGGGAAAACAAAGGTAAAACTGGAAATCCTGTTGTTATGTATGGGCTACAACATCAACAAGCTGCATGCAAAAATCCAAAATGAACGTACGGGGAGTCATCTTTTCCCGGTAAAAGAAACAGCATAAAAGCCAGGAAAGACAAAAGCTTTATTAAAGTATGCCTAAAATCCGCAACGATTCGTAAAACAAAAGGATTGCATCCGATTTTTTTCATAATATAGAGCAAGGGTGCCACTTGATCATCTAATTTGATGATTTTGCGACACCCTCATTTGAAATAAAATAAGGACAGTTATAAACCGCTTCTACGGTCTATAACTGCCCTGACGCTGTTATCCTTATTGTTATTTTCCCCTTGGATGTCCTTCTATAATTTTTTTCTCCTCTTTACCCCACTCTTTTTCATATATCTCTTTATACTTATAGTTTCCTCCACTAGCCAATCTTCTCATAAGTCCCAATTCAAATAGTCCATCCCACCGAACATGAATATGTACAAATTGATGATAATTAACCTCATCTGTACATATTGGTAAAACTATCTTTTCATTTTCTTCGCTCATCAAACTATAAGGATATTGATATTCTAGCACAACTTTATTCTGCTTTATTTTTTTAGAACCTCTATCCCAGCACATCAATATAAACTGCACACTATTAAATTTGAATATATATGAAACCTTCAAATCTGGAAACTCTTCTTTTTCTATATTCTCATTCAAATAAACTTGTCCTGTTCCATAATCTATATTTCTTATCGTACTGTTAGCATAAAAAAACGAATCCTTACACCAACGTAACTTCATTACCAAGCATAGCATCTGGAACAGGGGAAACATTAACAGCTAATCCACATAATACTGTGACATTTTCTTTCGGAGTATTGTCTTCCGCATCCATAAGATAATGGATTATCTCTTGGTCAAAAAAAGAACAATCTTCTTTATGTGATCTCATATCATTAAATGCATACTTCAGAAGCATTTTCTGTATCATCACATAATCATACTCTACCTCTAACTGTTCGTCCTCATTATATGTTTGAGTAAAATATTTACTAATAAACTCTTTGGCATAACTGTCAATATAGGATATTTTTCTGTTGTTGCAATCAGCACAAACATCTTTAATCATTGGATCAGATTCATGTTATGTATGTCTGGCATCATCAAATGTAATATAACATTCTGGAAACAAATCTAAAATAGCACACGATATAATATGCTCTTTTGTTCCTTTCGCCTCTTTTCCGCAATATGCACATTTCATTTACACAAATGTCTCCTTATATTAATTACTAACTTTATTATATTCACTTTGCATATTTATTCAGCATTTCCTATTTTGAAACTTTATCTTTTAATGCCTCCACTGCTAATACTAAATTTTCTAATATCTGCGGATCATAATCTTTAGGTGATTGTGAAATAAATGAAGAACCATTATCTATATTCCAATCACCAAACACTTCCCGAACTTCATCACGTGTAGCTTCCCTTCCATATGCGTTCAAATAAAACTCCCCAAATGAAATTGCATGAATTCTATCACTATTTCGTATTGCTTCCACCATAAAAGATTTACCCAATACAAACAACAGTCTCCCCAATGCTAAAATAAGTACCAATGTCAAAACTCCACTAATTGTTTTTGATACTAATAGTTGCCATTCTTTTATCTGAAATGCAATATTTGTTTTATATAAAGAAAAGATTACCGCAAAGGCTAAACATATACAAGCCGCTACATAACATATGTATGCCATAATTCGATTCCTTTTCTCATTTTTCTCTAATCTATCTAACGCTCCTTTAATAAATGCAGACAAACTTACCTTAAATGTTTCTGCTTCTTCGTCTGTTGTACGCTTATGACTCTCCCTATCTTCTCGCAAAAGATTTAGCGTAGCAAACAATCTTATTACTGCATCCTCAAAATTATCATTACGCGCAGACAAATATAAAATGTTATTCAAAACACTTGGTAATTCTCCTCCATCAAATACTATTGGAAGAATCCTGATTTCTTTCCCTGCTTCACTATATGCATAGGCTGTTATTACTTCTCTATTGGTAAACTGGCTTGCATTATAATATTTAGTTATCAGCATAATTATCGCATCAGCTCGTAATAACTTTGCATCTAAAATGTTTTTAAAGTCATCACCAATCTTTAGATTAAAATCTCCTAAAACCTCATAATGACTTTTTTCAAGTTCCCTTTTTAAATATAAAGCTTTATCTTTATCCTGATGTGCATAAGATATAAAAACTTTCATAATATCTTTCCCTCAACATTTTATTTTGATGGATTCTCCATATTTGTAGTGTTCAAATCGTAGTGTGCTTTTGAACAAATAATTTATACTTTGCAATAAGACATCAAAAATTGCAAACGCTCAATTTGTTGCAGGTTTTTGCTCATATTATCAAAGTACTTATTTTTTCTGGTACTTTTTCTCTTTAATTTCATAAACATTTCCAAATTCCTTTTTTGTGTTTCACTAAAGCACAATAACTCTTTAGATATGCTTGTAATATCATGAACATTTAAATATGCCATTAATGCTCCATGAATTCCAGATACCATATCAGATAACTGTATCCATTTACTACTACTTGATTTTAAAAAATCATAATTTGCAATCTTACTACTGCAATATGTACTTACATATCTTTCAATATTGTCTTCCACTATTGCGCACTGATCAAAATGAATATTTGAATTCGGAAATGTAGCAACTCGCATTGCATACATAGGTACAAAATTTTCAATAAGTAGTTTATCAGTATTTTCCTGCAAAAATAACAAATTATTTGTTCTACGAGATGATTTCATTCCTTGCCGCAAAAGTTCAAGTGAAAAATCTTCTTCTATATTTTGAGCTTCCAGAGAATCGAGCCAACATATAAAATGCTCACAAAAATCCTTAATCTTATCTTCTTTTATATTTGGGTAGTCATATTGCGCTAAAAAACTAAGTAAAAAATTTCTATCCTTCGTTGCGTAATTATATAAGACATTTTTTACTTCATCAAGTATAAAAGGTACTTCAAGAACCGAATCCACAATATCCACCAAAGAAAAATAAAGGAGATTTTCCGTTGCCCAATGCATATAAATATGATCACATTGGAGCAGTGTTTCTAGCAGAATTGTAACCTTATTAGATTTCAAGATATCCGCAAAACGGTTGCCATCTTCACCATTAAAGGTTGCAATGTGCCTTAATTTTGCATCATTATTATTTTTTTGTAACTTAAATTTATCAAATAACTCGTCTATATCAATTGGAGTAGTATTCCCTTCAAAAGCTATTCCAGATAAGACAAAATCATTATACCATTTTACATTAGTATTCCCATCAATATCTTTAAAACGAAATTTAACACAGTTATTACTCTCATCCGAATATATAGTATATTGATTAAAAAGCGCATCAATAAGCCATTCTAATTCTTTATCTTCTTGATAAGAAAAATCTTTTATAAACCACCTAACCGCATCATATGAAATATTATTTTCCAAAGCCCAAACAAAAAAATCATTTGTAATAATTCCCTTATTTTGGTTATTGTAATACATTATTTTTATTGCATCCTCAGATTTTTTCAATCGCTCTGGTATATCATCATAAAATAGTGGTGCATTACCAAATGAGTATTTAGCTAACGTTAAAAACCAAAGCTGATCCAACCCTTTTGTTTTTTCCATATGTATAATCCCGCCTTTTTAAATGGTAATAATCACATTAATTAAAAATCATACATAATTTCAAATCAAATACTACCTTATTAAACTCTATTTTACTACATACACTATTAACTTATCAAACGATATTCATAATAATTAGTCATTTACTATTACCATCAAATAATTCAGGCAATCACACTTTCAAAATTAGCGACTGCCCGATACCATTAATTTCTATAAAATAATCCCCGCCTTTTCAACAAAATCTTTCTTGCTACCCTCTAGCTTCCGTTGCTTTTCTTCTGACAATCTCCCGAAAACATCATCGTAATCTATATCTTCAACAGAATTTTCCTTTGCGAACATGATGATCTATGTATGCAACCATTCCTTCCACAAATTTTCAAACATCTCCTTACTGTACGTAAATGTAAAATCATTTTCAAAACCCGTAGGCGGTGTGTAGTATTGTAGCTTTACGAAACCATACCTGCCAACATCAACCACCACGATATCCTCATCTTCAAGCTCCACAAAGGCATCCGCCACCTTCCGGTATTTTTCCCGTTCTTCCTCTGTAATATATATTTTTCTCTCCATGTATTCCATTTCCTGCACATATCAACATCATACACACCGGTCAGAGTATTTTCCACTTTTGGACATTGTGTCCAGAAGTCTGTTAAGCGTTTCTTCCAGCTTGTCCGGCTCCGTAAAGCCTAAACTTGCCGTGAGGCTGCCCTGCGCATCGGCGTCAATCAGCAGCACTCTTTTTCCCTGCTTTGCCAGCCCGATTCCTAAGTTACTTGTGGTAGTAGTCTTGCCGACTCCGCCCTTCTGGTTTGCTATCGCTATCACTTTACACATGGTCTTATTCCTCCGTTTAGTTAGATTTTTCTTTAATGTTGGCTTTCTGCACTTCCACATAAGCCCGGTAATACCTGTTTGTACCCTTGTTCCGGTACAGCTCGGAAACTTCCGTCACAGCCACTTTGGGCTGTCTTTGCAGAATCTTCTCGAACCACTTAATATCATTCTTCGTTCCCATCAGTCGAATTTTCAGCACGTTTCCTCTCCATTTCTGCAAGGATCTCCTCAATAGACCGCTGTTTCCGGCAGTATTCCGGGTAACGGAGCTTAATGCCCTGCCAGAAGTACAGTGCGTAGCCGCAGCAGAAAATATCGCTTACGGAATATTCCCTGCACTCGTCAATCTGCTCGTCCTTGCGCTTATAGTCATCAACGCTCGGCGTTCCGTCCGTGTAAAGGTTAAAGGCAAGCCTTACCACCCTTACGCTACCGCTGGTCTGCCAGCCCTGATGCAGACACTCTGTTTTGATGCACCCGGACTTCATATCGTAAATCTGGCTGAAATGGTTCCTCGTGTCCTCAGAAATACCGAGAATGTAGATCAAAGCCTTGTGATAGCAGTCTTGATACCTCGCCTGTTCCAGTTTCTCATAATAGAATCTTTCATGTTCCTCGTTTGTAAAAACCATGTGTGTGTTGTTGGCGCTCTGCGCCCCTGCTCTTAACGCTGTGTTTGTCATAATGCTTTCCTCCATAATATACAATTTTTAAATCTATTTTCCCCAAACAAAAAGACATCCTATTTATTGGGATGCCTTTTCTTGCAAACTCATATGCTGTTAAAAAGTACCATTCAGTATTGTTCGGTACTATCCAAAACAAAAATTGTTGTCAAATTGTTGTCAACAAGCTCTAAAAGTGATAAAATATCCAGTAAATATGCGGTTTCCCGGCTCCATACTTCTTCATCATGCACAAGACCAGCCCCCATCTTGGCGGCCAGTACGCGGCGTTCGGGAAGGTGATTGAAGGTATGGATGTGGTGAATAAGATTGCCGGGACAGCTACCGATTATAATGACAGACCGCTGGAAAATCAGGTGTTGAAGAGCGTTACCGTAGAAACATTCGGAGTCGAATATCCGGAACCGGAGAAGTGCTGAGGCAATTTTTAAATAGTGTTATAAACTGTACGGGAATGTCATTAGCAGGGATTCCCGTACAGTTTATTATTTTTGTTGATACGCTTCTCTCTGTTATGCGAACCTGAAACACATACCACTTTCTTTCAGGTTCCAGTCCTACCCTTTAATATTTATGGTTTATCTGCAAAAATAACTGCTGGTTCATTCAGGATATTCACAGGAAGAAGCAATCCAGATAGAAAAAGAGAAATATTTTTATTTATACCCCACCTTCTTTTCCCGTCCACAATGCAAGAAAATCTGCGACAAGCTTTTTCTCTCTTTTATCTACACACTTCCCTAACATAGCCTCATTGTCATTTAGCATATCCACCGTGTGGTATGCGTCAAATTTTTTATTCAGCCGAAGGATAAATTTTGTGAGATTCTCATCCGCCTGTATGCCTGCCGCCAGAAGCATTTTTTCGATACCGACCATTTCTCTCTTCTCTGCTTCCTTACTTTGGTAAATAACTTCTTTATACTTTGTATCCTTACTTTCCCTTACAATCTTTATTATCTCATAGCAGTGTGGTAAATCACGGAAAAAAGAATCCCTACCCTGTTCCTTTTCATACAGATACAGCCTTGAATAAGAAGAAAACATTTCCTCCAATTCTCCAAGGTTATCCAGCTTCCTGTGAATCATCTCCAACATCCTGCGTTGCTTTTCCTCTGGCTTATAATATTTCCGCACCAGTTTTTCTACTGACTGCATTGTAATACGCTGCTTTTTTATCGCATAAGCACCTGAATCCCCTGTAAACCGTCCCGGCTTTCCAAGATACTGCATACCCATTAGATGCGGTATCTTGATTTCTGAATTTGTAAGATGCAGGATATGTTTCTGTATATAAATATAGTAGTCATATCTGCACAATACCTCTTTTGTATCCCGAAAAATCTGCAAAAGCGTCCGCATTGTTTCATCCTCTCGTAATCGAGCAGGGAAAAATTTCTTCCTCTGCTTGCTGAACGCGGCATTCGCCAGATATGAGTGCAGGCACTCCCACCTGGCTTATTGCCATCACAAAAAGAAACTGCCTGAGCGGTCAGGCCCAGGCTTTACATTTCTTTTTGAATTGCAATTCACACCTATTGAACTGCTGATGTTCAATAAGATTGGGAGCAGTCCTATGATAATTCCATAGGCAGAGACGACCTTTGTATTTTTATTGCCCGCAAAGTCGGGACGGGTAGCTCCTCTCTATCGCCGCAAAAGCACTGAAGCTTTTCATTATCTATAATTTATCATTCCCCCATATCATTGTCAACCGCTTTTCCGGCTTTATCAAAGGAGATTTTTCATTACTCGGCTTCTCCGTCCTGATTCATCTCTCCATTTTAATACCTGCGGTACCATTCCCCCCGCCCTCACAATTCAATCTCAACCTGATACCCCTCATCAATAAGAATATAGTCTACCTCATATCTCACACATTGCTCCAGTACATCTTTATTATCCTTCAGCAAGTTTTCCATGGTGCAGTACCCGTCGTCCATCCGCTTTTCAATAACATCGGCATAGTTTTTGATATCCGAAAAATGATTCCTGATATAATTTTCGCTCATCACAAGGCAGTAATATTTAATATGGCTTAAATATCCTTCATCAAAATCCTTTTTCCAGTCAAAGGGAATATAGCAGCCCTCGACGATAAGATTTTGTTCGTTTTCTATGGCTGTTTTTACCATCTCGCGGATAACGGGCCACAGATATTCCGTCAAATCGCTGTCGCTGCTCTCCGGCGTCAGCGAAGTATATCCGCTGCGAATCAGCCCCATTTTCAAATGGTCAATTGACAGGCAGGGATAGCTGTATTTTTCAAGGAGCCTCTGTGCAAGCCTGGTTTTCCCTGTGTGGGAAGCGCCTGCTATTAAAATTATCATTCCTGTTTTCCCTTCCTATCCCGGCAATTCCATTTCGGCGCTCATTTTGATAAACCCGTATTTTTCATACAGCGGCCGCCCCATATCCGTTGCCTCCAAAGAAATCGCCGTAATCCCCGCATTCTTTGCCTCCCCCACCAGCAAATCCAGTGTTTTATATGCAATTCCCATTCTCCTGTACTCCGGCCGGGTATACATGTTCATAATATAAGCTTTTTTCCCGCCCGGATTATGGTAAGTGGGCATTACCTGATAAAAGCTGACGCCTCCCGCGCCGGCAAAGCGGTTTTTCTCAAACACCAGATACGCGATATGTGTTCCGTCGCAGAGAGCCTTTTGATAATAACGGTAAGACTGCTCCCTGACCTCACTCATATCCTCATCATCAGAAAGCCCGTTGGCTGCCCTCAGTACTTCAATCCGTGTTTCCGTCAGCAAATCGATATCCTCAACTGTCCCTTTTTTGTATACAAATTCCATGTTCCCTCCGAAAATCCTCAATCGTCCTGCGTCCCTCATCGGAAACCGGCTTAATCCATTTGCCGGAATACATGTGGAACTGCATAATCACATACCGCACCGGCTCGTCCACATAGCAAAGGGCGAATATCAGAAGGAACGGCGCGCGGAGCGCATAATTGGCAAGATACACACAGGGCAGCACCATCAGATACATAAAGGTGATTTCCATAATAGAACCGAAAGCCGCGTCCCCGGCGGAGCGGTAGGTATCGTTTTGCGTCCAGTTTCCCATACGAATCAATGCCGCTATGCTGTAAATTATCAGCATACCTGTTCCAATCCGATAAGATTCCCCGGAAAGCCCCATGGCATGGAGCAGCGGATTATGCACGCCAACCAGCAAAAGGCAGGCCGTGCCAATCAAAGCGCTGCACAGATAGACAAGCCTCTTTGCCCGCTGGAAAGCCGTCTCGTGGTTTCCCGCTCCCACTTCCTTTCCCACCAGCACCGTAGCCGCATTGGAAAAGCCGCTGAAAAAGGCAATCACAAGCCCCTCAAGGGTTCGGAACACCGCCACGGCGGCAATCGCCTTTTCGCTCTGATGCCCCAGCACAATATTAATCATCATATTTCCCACCCCAATCATAACCTCATTGCAGAGAATCGGGAAACACTTCTGCAGATACTGGCGGATAAAATCCCGGTCCCAGCGAAAATACCCGGAAAACTCCAGCACATAGGGGATTTTTCTCTTTAAAATAAAAACCAGCAGAATTAACAGATTGACCACTCCGGCAAGAACCGTTCCAAGAGCCGCTCCGGTAACTCCCATCTCTGGCATTCCAAATTTTCCAAAAATGAAAATATAATTAAAAAAACAGTTGGCAAATACCGAAGCAATCCCGCCGTAAAGCGGAATTTTCACCTGCTCGATGGAGCGCAGCAGCGCGCTTATTGCCATGGCCAGCACCTGAAGGGGATAGGCAAAACCCACAAGCCTCAGATACCGGATGCCAATCTGCTGGATTTCCGGCTTGTCCGTGTAAATGCTCATGATAAATTCCGGCCGTCCCAGCGCAAGAAAGCCGAAAATAAGCCCCACCGCCATCATAAAGGAAAGGGTCAGCCCAAAGGACCTTGTAATGCCCCTGTCATTTTTTGCTCCCCAATACTGGGAAAAAAACAGCATGCCTCCGCCCACAAATCCCCAGTAGCCGGAAAACATCAGGCTGGAAAACTGGGCGCACAGCCCCACGGCTCCCACCGTCTGCTCCCCCAAAGAGGCCAGCATCATGGTATCCACCATGCTTCCTGTTGTTGTAAGAAGATTTTGCAGCGCCACCGGCACCGCAATAATCGCAATATGTTTTATGAAATACTTCCAGTCAAATTTTTCTGTTTTTACACGTGTTTTCATTTTGCCAAATCATCTTTCCCGAGTCAACCGCTCTGTAGCAGAGCTGCGGGGTATTCCCCCTACGGCAGTCGCCAAATGTGTATGCAAGCATGCCCGCCCGGCTCGTTGCCCGCAGAAATAAATCTTCTGTTCTTACTCTCTGCGTCATAAGATATGCCGCTGCGCGGCTTTACCAGCAGTTTCCGCATTTCCTCTTTTCCTGCTTTGGCGCAATGGAAAAGGAGTATGCCTCCGCTTCTTCATAAGTACCAAAATATACTGGGGACTTCATGGCGTGTTCCCCATCCCCTGTCGCCGGACATTGGCCTGTCTTATGTATCTTTCCGTTTCTGTCATTGACGGCATATGCCCCGGTTTCCGCCGCCTGCTGTGCTGCCTGCTTATCTTCCGGTTCCGGCACAGCCGTGACCGACGCCGGCATTTCCGGCTCCGCCGTGACTGCTTCCTGCTCTGCTTTTAGCTCCGCTGTTGCCGGGGCTGACTCTGTTTCCAGCTTTCCTGCTGCCGGAACTTCTTCTGCTTCCGGTTTCCTCTCCTGTACCGTCTGTTTTATCTTCGCCACCGGAGATGAGCCGTCCGCCATGCTTTCGCCGTTTTCATAATTAATAATAATTCCCGGCTGCACATTATAGCAGAATACATTGAACAACACTCCTGCCCCGTTGTCCTCAACAGACTTTGCCTCCATCAAAACGCCGTCGGAAAGCAGGTTGTCCCCCTCAAATACCGGCGTTACCCGGTACATAACATGATTGCCGGTTTCCCTGACATAATCCGCAACCATGTTTTCAAAGGGAAGCATTCCTTCCGTATTCATATAGCGCGTGCCGGTAATCAGATTCTTTGTATTGGCATTCTCTCCTGCCAGCTGGTAGCCAATCAGATGACAGCGGTTATAGAGATAATTTCCGTCAATCATTCCCGGATATTTTACGGTATGCCAGCCCGACGGCCTGACTCCGCCTATCTCGCCACGCTCCTCTGTCGGCATAATATCCCGACCGATGCTTGCCATGCATACGCCGCATCTTCCAAGCAAATCCAACTCTGAATAATATTCGTAGGATTCCGCCGAAAGTTCGCTGTCCTCAAAATAAGGAATATTTCCGTTTACCTCCACATAAGCCTGCCCGGAATATGCCGGTATCTCGACGACATCTCCCTCTTCTGCGCGGTCTGCTTCCTGCGCTGCTTCCCTGTCGGTTCCCGGAGATTCCTGTGCCGCTTCACGGGATGACTCCAGATTTTCCTCAAGAGCCTTTGCCTGCGCAGATTCGTTTTCTTCCGCGTCATTCTCAGAAATATTCTCCTGCTGCGGGAAAGGATTGCCTGATACAGCCTTTCCGGCGTTTCCGCCAGATTCACTGTCCTCGCCGCCATAGGAAACCGGCGCCTGCGGACCTGTGCTCTCCACCTGCCCGCTGCATCCGATAAACAGCAGACATGCGAATAAAAAAAGCAATATGGCAACAGTCTTTTTTACTTTTCTATCCTTAAACTTCCATTGCAATTTATCCATATTGAAACCATTTCCAGCTCAATCTTTCCTCAGCTTTTTAAGAAAATATAAAACAAGCTCCCCGTCCTCCTGCTCTGAAAAGAGAAATTCCGTAAATCCCCAATGCAGATAAATTGCCAGATTTCTTGTTTCCTTTGCATCGACGCCGATTGTTAATGCCACTATATTGCGGCTGTCCGCATAAGCTTCTATTTTCTTCATTAACCGCGAAATATATCCTTTTCCCTCGTAATCCTTCCGGATACGCAATGCATTAACATTGGCAATAGTTTTTCCATCACACAAGGATAATCTGCCGGCAACAGCTTTACACTCCGGCGACAATATCAATGTGCCTTCACCCACCGGCATATCATTATCCAACGCTAAAAATGTCAGCGCCTTTTTCGTCAGGTTATATTCAATGTATTCCTTCTTCCAGTAAACCCAGCGTTTATCCTCCGGATTCTGTGAAATATTGTAATCCCAAATCGTATCCAGTTCTTCTTTTGCCGCCAACCGGTATTTCATCACTTTTTCCGCCTTCCCATATCACCAGTCAAAACAAACTGAGCTGTCTGTATTCCTCCCCGCCGCTTCTTCTCCTTTGCAGTCTGTCAAAGGAGCTGGAAAGAAGCCTGTCAGCCTCATTCCGTGAAAACAGCCATTTTTCAATATCACCACCCGATAGAAGCAGCGGCATTCTGTCATGAATTTCCGCCATACAGCCCGCCGCCTCTCTGGTTAAAACCGCAAATCTGTCTTCCGCCAAATCCTTATGATAGATGCCCGCCATGAACATAAATTCCCCCTTCGCAAAGAAATCGTATTTTTCTTTCCGTCCCTTTTGCCCTCTCTCCGGCTTTTTCCACTCGTAAAACTTCCGGGCCGGTATGATACATCTGCGGGATTCGTAGTCATAGCGGAACATGGGCCGCTCCCGAACCGTCTCTGCTCTGGCGTTAAAAATCACTCCCCTCCTTTGAGGGGATTCATAGCCCCATTTTAATACCTGCGATACCATCTTTCCGTTGGCCGTCTTTAAGACCAGCGCCAAATCCGAGGGATGCACGTCTCCCCGCCCGGCAGTTTTTTCGTCAATTTTCCGGGCTATTTTTTCAATTTCCCTTGCCGTCTCATCATCTATATAAAAACGTCCGCACATTATTTCCTACTCCATTTTAAGCCCCAGATATTCCGCCCGTTTCCGAAAGCTCTGGTACTGCCTGTCGGTGATAAAATCCGCCCGTGTAATCGGCGCCGTAAAATGGAAATCCACCTTCTGCATTGCCTTAACAGCCGCCTGACGGATTGTCATATTGTCAAACTGATAGGGTGCGTCCATATCCTTCATATAATCAATGTCAAAGGCATTGTTATGGTCAAACAGAGGATGACAGCCCAAAATCTCCATGGTTTCCGTATCGTAATAAAATCCCCAGTTCTGGCCGTGCCTGTCGCGGTTGCTGATTAAAAAATCCACTATCCACATTTTATAAATGCTCTCGCCGTCTGTCTCAAACATTCTCCGGTCTGCATCAATTCCGTTTACATTGCACCATGAAATAAACTCCATTCCGGTCAGAACCGATTTTTTCTCCGTAGTCATACAGGGACACATACAGACATATTTCCCCTCGTCCTCCCCGGCCTCGTAATGCACATGCTCCACATTCATCTTGTCCAGCAGATTGGAGCACATCACCTCTATCCGGGATTCCGTATTTCCGTTTGCTCCCAACTTGTACAGCCACAAAAGATTATCGAAATGCCTTCTCCAAGCCTTGGCATAAGCGCCGTTTGTGGTCAGCTCCGGCGTGACTAAGGAACCCTGCAGGGTCAGGGATTTTCCGTGCAGAGCCACCTGGGCAATAATCTCGTTGAGGGGATTTCGCTTCACATCAACCGCTTTCCACAGCAGACCTTTGTCGTCGTCAAACTTAAGCCAATAAGCGTCCAGCACCGATACTGCCCGGCAGGCCATGGCGATTTTCACCTTTTGTTCGTCTGTGCCTGCCTGTTCAAAATGGCAGAGATTATAAATCCATTTTGCATTGGCACGGCTAAGGAGCAGCACCCTGTTTGCCAGAAAGCTTACCACCGCTTCCTCGTTTTTCCGTGCGGCAACCACCATCTGTGTCATGTCGTATGCGGTTTTGATTTCCGATGGCTTCGGTATTTCCCGAAGCCTGCCCTGAAGGGGGTAGGGCAGATATTTTTCGCAAAGCACTTCATACTGCAAAGCGTCAAAATCCACCCGCATGACTTCGGTGTCCCTCATCATAATTGTAAACGGTTTTGCTCCATCCATACTGTTACCCCGGTTTTGCTCTGTAATCAACGCCCGTCATTTTTATCACAGGAATACAATAAAAGGATACAACGATTTTACTGCTATTTCAAGAAATATAAATTTATGTAAAATTTAAAAAAAATAATATCAAAGGGAATAAAATCACTGTGACACAGTCATGATTGTTTTTGAAAAGGACAGGATTGAATACGCTAATCAAAAAAATATGTGAAACTTCTTTATAAGAAAAAAGAACGACAGAAAATTCAGAGGCTGATTTTTTCTCGTAATTGGAGGAGAGATTTGAAAAACTGTTCTATATTAAACTCTCCTCCATTTTTCACTTTCCGTATCTCATACGGAAATTATTGTACCTTTCAGGTATTTCATAAATTCCTCATCCGTAACCAGGTCTCTGTTTACAATTAGGTTCTCAAAAATTCCTTTTCCATCTTTTTCTTTTGTGCAAAGAACAACGTTCGATATTTCCGGATTTTTGAAACGGATATTCATATTTGAAACAATGGAATCAAACGTCTCCTCGGCCTTAAATGCCGTATGCATTTCCCCTTTTGCAGAATACCAGAAACAAAAACAGTTTTGATAAATTCCTGAAACACCTTTTTTAGTGTAAAAGGCATTGGCAAACTGGTCGCTATAACAGTGGTCGAACCAGTTACTCCCGCACTCATTGTAAAATCCAATGCTCTTCTGGTATTCCGCATAGTATTCCCTTGAGATGAAAAGCGGATGAATATTGCGAAACATATTTCCTCCGGAACATACCCTGACGCCTGTAAAGACATTTGTTATCCTCATATTCGTAAAAGTATTATCATAGCCCTCTACCAAGACTCCCAGAGAATCAGGCTTCCCTGTTCCCACAATATTAACGTCGCTAATATCCGCATCTGAGGAACCGGCATTTACCCCATACCTGATGTGTACACCAAGTGGTACATTTTTTATGGAAATGCCTCTAATTGTAGTTTCCCTTCCGCTGTCTATAGAAATTGCCACAGCAATCCCGCTTCCGTCAAGAACACCGCCCTGAATTCCATAATTGCTTCCTACTGCGGAAATATCATTTTCCGGATTCTTTCCCCCCAGACATACCATCGCCTCATTGCTCTTCCAGCCTTCATCCGCTTTAATCACTGCAAAGTCTGAAAGCTGAAGGGATACGCTTTTGTCATGGGCGGCTGGTGTTCTCAGCGGTTTACTGATTCTGTATTCTCCATCGGGGAAAAAAATTACACGATTTGGATTTTCATCAATTAATTTCTGTAATTCATCTGCCACATCTCTTTTACCATCTGGCTTAATCCAGTCTGTAACGACAACATATCTCTTTTCCATCGTTCTCTTCCTCCTGTCAGAAATAGAGAAAAGCTCCCACATGTTTTATCTCTGGTAAAAAATTCTATTTCACTTTATCAAATACCCTTACATAATCCACAAGGAAAGTATCTCCCAAATTTTCAAACGCCTCTTTTATAGGCTTGTGATTTTCGTTCCGGTATCCTAGCGGCTCGGTGGATATTAGAATAAAATCCGGACGCGCTGTCAGCTTATCAGCAATCTTCCCATCTTCTCTGCCGTCGATGTAAAAAGTATATCCGGTTTCATCCCACAAAAGTCCAAACCGATGAAATTCTGTTTCATCAACATCAGTTCCTCCGACATAACTGCGCTCCATATCCACCCCATATCCACCGGTAAAAACATTGTGCGGTTCCACATAGCCCGGTTTGAACGATTCCATAATATCAACCTCTACACCGGTATCCCCTGGCTCCAGGGAAGCGCCAATTACAGGTGACTGTATCCAGAATGCACTCCACCAGCCAGTCTTCTGCTGCAGCCGGCACCGACATTCAAAATAGCCATATCCATGAGTATACTTATTTTTATGAAGCTTTCCAATATTCCATTGCAGATAATCCTTACCAAAAGTTGTTTGCTCCACCGGCTCGTCCATAAAATTATATCCGGTCTGCAGCTGTGAGCTTACAGGATTTCCATTACTATTTTCCATAAGCGTAAATACTGCATTTGAGTTCCCGTCAAGGTGAACTCCTTTATTCGTCCACGCCGGGTGTCTTTTACCCATCATTGAAAGACGATACGCCCATTTTGAAGTATCAAGCTCCATTCCGTCAAATTCGTCAGACCATGCAAGCTTCCATTCCCCTTCCGGTAATAAGGATGGCTCATGATTGTCAATTTCATATCTTTTCATTGTATTTATACCCTTCCCTGAATATTTCCTTTCACAACGCATTATTCATTCTGTGCATTCCAGAGTGCAGTAACCTCTGTTTCCCAATCGCTTCCGCCAACACTCTCCCACTCTGCAATATAACTGTCATAAATATCCTGCATATCAGCTTCATCGGCAGCCAGAAGTTCCGCAATCATCTCATTAATTATCTGGTCCATATCTGCCCCATATTCTGCATAAACCTCCGATATCCCTTCCACATATGCCCAGTCGATAGGATTGTCATATGCCAGCTGGACACCCTCACGTGTCTGTTTGTTTAATGTACGGAGCAATGCGTTACTTGCAGGTGAAAACAGCTGCCAATAGCAATATCCACCATTTGCCCTATGCACGGCATCATCGGCATATTCTCCCAAACGCTCAATGGTTCCTGCCTCTTTGTCCACCCAATTATACATGACTCCTTCAACTCCCAAATACAGCAAATTGCTCCCTTCTTCCGTCATCAGATAATTAGCAATTCGAGCCACTCCTTCCATATTTTTACAGTCAGCCGAAACTACCCATCCCTCAGTACTGCTTACATAATTTGCTGCTGTACCTGCATCTCCATAAGGCCCTTCCAGAATTGTAAAACCAATTTCAGGTGCCGGATTCTCTGTATACCTTCCAGGCATCCAGTTATTAGTAGGCCCGACGCACTCCCATTCCATACACCCTGATGTACCATTCCAGAACTTTTCGAACATGGACATGGTAGGAATTGACACATAATCGGGTTCACAGACTCCATCATCAATCAATCTCTTAATATACTGCATTGCTTCCAGAAAGTGAGGATGCTTGACCCATGTGGTGACATTTCCATCCTCCATTACCATATCCCGGCGCTTGGCAATCCCGAAAGCCCCGAAAATATTAGGGCAGCAGGAATTGGCTGCTGTCAGAGTGGATAAGCTGAAACTATAGCCAAAAGTGTCGTCTACTCCATTCTGGTCAGGGTCGTCATAAGTAAAAGCATGCATAACCTCAGCAAAGCTCTCCAAATCCGTGGGCATGTCTAATCCCAGATTTTCCAGCCAGTCTGTCCGGATATTAATGTTTGTTGAGTAACTTCTCCCCATGTTGGGAATCATATAAATTCCATCTTTATTTGCCGGCATCTCCCGAATAATATCTTTGGTTTCTTCCATTACATTTGGCGCCTCCGCATTTAATACAGCCTCCATATCGGCCAGCATTCCGGCTTTTTTGTAATCCTCTACATCCGTCAATCCACTCCAGAAAATATCCGGCACATCCCCGCCGGCAATCATGGTATTCAGCTTTGTAGCCAAATCGGTGCCGTTAACATAAATGATATTAATATTAGTACCTGTCTGCTTTTCCAGTTCCTGGAGAACCAAATTGTCTTCATTTGGCGTAGCATCGCCCGACATCAAAATAGTAATCTCTACCGAATCATCGTTTGTCCAGGTGATATCGGAACCGCTTTCTTTCTCCGATGCCCCCTCGTCTAGAACATCCTCTTCCTGGATGCTGGCAGATACCTGAGGTTCATCAGGTTCCTTCTCGCCAGAGCCGGAACCGCATCCTGTCATGCCCAAAACCATAGTCGCCGCCATTAGTAATCCTAATACCTTTTCCGTTCTTTTCTTCATAAATGTCTCTCCTTTTCCATTTTTCGTCTTTGCTATTACCTTTTATCATCAATTTAAGAAAACTTAATATCAATTTTTCTTAAAAATATGATTCATCCTTTTACAGCGCCAATTGTCACACCCTTCATAAAATATTTTTGCAGGAACATATATACAATAATCACCGGAATAATTGAAAAGGCAATCACTGTCATCTTTGTACTCTCCTCTGTCACCATACTGGCCGCACTTAAGTTTTTTGCCTCATTCAGTGCTGCAGCAGCACCGGCCTGTGAAATCAGACGCCGCATATAAACCTGCAATAATTCCAGTTTTGAGTCATTCACATAAAGTACTCCGTCCATATAAGAGTTCCAGTTGCCCTGGACATAATATAAAGTTATAGTAGCAATCGTTGCCCTGGACAGTGGCAGAATAATGTAACACAGTATCTGTATGGGATTTGCACCATCCAGCATTGCCGACTCAGGCAGTGAACGAGGTATCATCAAAAAGGCACTTCTCAAAATAAACATATTATAGACATTCACTGCTCCCGGAATGACATAAACCCAAAAGGTATCCAATAATTCCAAATCCTTAATTAACATATATGTTGGAATGATTCCCCCCGAAAACAGCATGGTAAAATAAAACAAAAACTGTATCATCTTTCTCCCGCGCAGTTCCTCTCGTGACAACGGATATGCTACCAGTACCGTCACCACCACACTGATGATAGTCCCGATTACTGTCTTGGCTATGGAATTTCTGAATGCGACAAAAATTCTTGTTGTTTCAAACATCAGCTTATATGTGAGCAATGTAAATTGCCTCGGCCACAGGAACAATCCTCCTGACATTGCCGCTCTTGAATCTGAAAGTGAGTACATAACCACATGCCAGAAAGGATACAGACTTACAAAAATCACTACTATCAGGAGGAAATTAATAAAAATGCCTGTAACCATATCTCCACAGCGTTTCTTTTTCGGTTTTACAATCGCCATTTTTTACCTCCTGTTCTCTAAAACAATCCGCTGTCCGGCTCAATCTTTTTAGAAATATAATTTGTAATCATTACCAGTATCATTCCTATCGCCGACTGAAACAGACCGGCTGCCGTTGCCAGAGAAAAGTTCCTCTGTGTCAGGCCTATCCTATATACATAAGTATCTATAATATCCGCCACAGAAATCACTGCATCATTGGACATTGCGTATATCTGGTCAAAACCGGCATACATGATGCTTCCAACTCTGATAATAAAAAGAGTGATAATCGTTGTACGCAGCCCGCTCAGTGTAATATGCCAAAGCTGCCTCCAAAATCCTGCCCCATCAATAGCCGCCGCCTCATAGAGCTGCTGGTCAATGCCTGTTATCGCCGCCAGATAAACCACTGTTGCCGGCCCGGCTTCCTTCCACACATAGGAAGCTACAATTACCGTTCGGAAGGTTTCCTTTGTTGCAAGGATATCCGGTATCTTTCCCTGATACCCGAAAAACTCTAGCAAAGCCTGAACCACCCCAACATTAGGAGAGAGTACCGCATAGAGAAGTCCATAAATCACCACCCAGGATATAAAACTGGGCAGGATGACTACCGTTTGTGTCAGTTTCCTCAGTCCCCTGTGGCTGACAGTGTCAATAAGAAGTGCAAGTATAACAGGCATCGGAAATCCACACAGCAGTTTTGCAACACTGATGATAATATTGTTGCTCAAAGCTCTCCGAAAAGCTCTTGTGGTGAATAATCTTTCAAAGTTCGCCAACCCCACCCAAGGGGCCTCCCCGAGTTTATCAATACCGTTGTAGTCTTTAAATGCCATCAAAACTCCATACATAGGCGTATATTTAAACACAATCAGATAGATGAGTCCCGGTACCAGCATTGCATATAACATCCAGTAGCGTCTTAAATATCTTTTCCACTTTCCAGGCGTCCAGTGTTCTCTACTTCTCATATTTTTTATCCTCTTTTTTCCCTTTCAATTCATATATTATCTGTGGATACAACTGGCAGCTCATACCGCCATCCACAATTATTTCCGCCCCGGTTACATTTTTAGATTCATCGCTGCCAAGATACCAGGCCGCATTAGCAATATCCTCAAAATCTGATATATCCCCTATAGGAGTCAGAGTTCCGTCCACAATCTGTTTTGATTTCATCTGTACCCAGCGCTCAGTCTTAATAGTACCGGGAACCACCACATTACATCGAATGCCATAGGTTCCCAAATCTACGGCAAAAGCCTTCGCCATTGATATAATCCCTCCCTTTGACGCGCAATATGCGCTACGATTTGGAATTGCACGGTAAGCTGTATTGGAGCTGATAAATACAATAGAACCCTTATGCCATTTTTTCATTCTAATGGCCGCCTGTCGGACAATCATAAAATTCCAGACAAGATTTGTATCAAATACCCTCTGAAATTCTTCCACCGGAACCGTGAAGAAATCCATCCCTTTTGCCGGGTCCGTACCAAACCCCATATCCGCTGAATTTAGTACAACTGTTTCCACCAGCCTTTCCAGAGAATCAATATCACAAAATATATTTATCACCGCGCTTTCATTCCGTATATCCAGTGAGTATCCCTTCGCAAACACGCCATACTTCTCCGCCACAATATCCGCTGCTTTTCTGGCGCGTTCTCCCTCCCGGGAAGTAATAAAAATATCATACCCTTCTCTGGCATACCTCTCGGCAACCGCAAAACCGCTGCCCACTGTTCCCCCCGTTACTAACATTGCTTTTCTCATTTTTATAATCCGTCTCCTGCTTAAAAGTATAATTCGCTCTTTTCCGGGCGAATGTCTGTCAATGCGCCCGTGTAATGCCTCAGGCAATGCGGTTCATATGGATGTTTTAAACACTCCTCCTCATTTATATCAATACCCAGTCCCGGCCTGTTCGGGATACGGATATATCCATCTGCATATTCCAACTGTTCATTTGTCACGTTCTTCCGCCATTTTACATCACTGTACATAATTTCCAGCATACAGAAATTCGGACAGGTCGCTGCCAGCTGCAAAGTAGCCGCATTGGCGATGGGACCGGACGGATTGTGTGGTGCAAAGGGTATATACCGGCTCTCCGCCTCCGCTGCAATTTTCTTTAACTCCATGATTCCTCCTGCATGAGAAATATCTGGCTGGATGTAATCTGCTGCACGTATATCAAACAGACGGCGATAATCCCATCTGGAATATAATCTTTCTCCTGCCGAAACAGCTATTGGCGATTTATCCCTCACAGCCTTTAATGCTTCCAGATTGTCCGGCGGCACAGGCTCCTCAAAAAACATAGGCTTAAATTGTTCCAACTCTTTTGCAACCCGTATACCAGTCGGCACATCAAAACGCCCATGTCCCTCAATCAGCAAATCAGCCTTCCTTCCCACTGCTTCCCTTACCGCAGCCACACAGCGCAATGCTTTATCCAGCTCAGCATTGGATATATGAAGATAATTTTTACCGAAAGGGTCCCACTTTAATGCGCTCACGCCTCTCTGTATTGCACATTTTGCCATCTCGCCAAATTCTTCAGGTTCTCTCGCACCTGAAAACCACCCGTTTACATAAATCCTTACTTTATCATTTACCTTACCCCCCAGCAGCTGCCATACCGGCACATTAAGCGATTTCCCCAAGATATCCCACAAAGCCATTTCTACTGCGGACAGGGCACTCATAAGGACGGCGCCTCCCCGCCAATATGCATCACGATAAATGCTGTGCCAGTGGTACTCAATGTCCAGAGGATTCTTCCCAATTAAATATTCTCTGATATGTTCCAATGCGCCTGCAAATGCTTTCTCCTTATATTCCAGCGTTCCTTCGCCAGCACCGGTAATATTTTCATCTGTATATATCTTTACAAATATCCAGTTTGTCCGAAAACAATCTACAGTAAATGCCTTAATGTCCGTCACTTTCATCTGTATAACCAGTCCTCCCCTGACTCTTCCCTTATAATCCTGACCAGTCTTTGCGCAATCCTTTCATGCCCCACGCCCCCCGGATGTATTCCATCCGCCGTCAACTCACTTCTGCTCTTTAAAAGCCTTCTCCCATCAATATAAATAGCATTCCTTATACCAAGTTGCGCCATTTCGTTTTTCACAAAACTTCTATAGTCGTTTTTCGCCTCATTTTCCTCCATACTCAGCATATCTATTACTCCGAAAGGTTTTCCGGCTGATGCCACTTGCCGTATAAAATATACGGTACGCTTCCTCAGTTCATCCGCCGCTAAAACACCGCAGGCGTTTGTTCCAAGCTCTATCGTTGCAAAATCCCAATCTTTCCGTCCGGCTATATAATCCGCCATTTCCGGTTCCAGCATCGCACTTCCGGCAAACCCAAGATTAAGCGGGTCTACTCTCAATTCTGCTGCCGCCCGAAACAGAAAACTTCCATCAATCCCCGCTCCAATGCTTCCATGTGTAATTGACGAACCATAGGCAAGCCATCTCTTTGACGGTTTATCCTCTATTCCCGGCGGGTAAATATCTCCTTCAACAGACTGTATATGTACCTCTTCCCGCGGAAGAAGAATGCGGATAAGCGAAGACGCATAGCTCTTCCTTTCCTCCTGCATCCAATCTGCCTTTTCCGGTAAATGAACAATAATGGGACTTCCATTAAGATTTTGCATATATCCAGTACATCCCCCCGGGAAATCTCCCTGATAAAATTGTACGCGTCCGGTACAACTCCCCTCCAGAGCAGAAAGTCTTAATATTGCTTTATCTCCTTTTAAAAAAAAACGTATTTCTGCTCCCGCGCATACAGCGCTCATCTTTTTCCCCTGTTCGCTCAGAGCGTCCCGAATCCCTGGCGGCACTCTTAACATGCGCATCCCATCATCACATTGTTCCAGTGCACTTATGTTATATAACTCAGCTCCCTCAAAAATCATTTTTTACTTCTCTCTTCCAGCCATGTACATAAATATTTTTTAGAAAATTTACACTATTCTATCTGTTGCTTTTATGCTTTTAATTTGTTAAAATTAATAATTATTCAGAGAATACAATGTAAAAAAGGTAAATTTTTCAACTTTTATTCCTATTTACATTGTTAATATTAGCAAATTGATAAAACGTTTACTATCAGTTTCCTATTCACTTTTTTAGAAATCCTATTTTTTTATATTACAGTTTTATTGATTTAAAGGAGCTTCATATGTATACAAATCTTCCTGTTATATTTGCTGCCGGATACTTCCAGTCGAAAAGCAAGTTTACTGACTCTGCAAGATACCCCGAAGGTTCTGTCACCAAGCTACGCAATGTAATCTCTTATGAATTAGAACTATTTACACAAGACAGCGGAATTTTATACCTAAATGGAAACAGTTATTTCAGAAAAAAAGGAGCCCTTTTGATTGCCCAGCCAATGGATAAACGCAAAAGTACACTTCATTTCGATGCCATTTTTCTCCACTTTGGAACCACTGACCCGGCAATTCAGGAATTGCTTCATTTTATTGGAGGTTTTCATCCAGATATGGATTATGAAAAATTGGAACCGGCACTAACTGACATCTGCGACACAGTTCTGAGTTTTGAACCAGACAGTGATATCCTTGCAGCCGCCAAACTGATTTCTTTTCTCTGTGATATAAAAAAGCATTGTCTTATGAACCCGGTTTCCGGCAATAATGACTCCGTCGAATCCATTGTCAGCAATGCAGTAGAATACATGAAACAACATTATATGGAACCTTTAAATATTGGCCAGATAGCCGACCACTGTAATCTGAGCTGTTCCTATTTTCACAAGCTTTTCAGGGAAACAACACACATTACCCCTAATAGCTATTTACTAAAGCTCAAATTATCTCATGCTAAATCCCTCCTGGCTACCACCACTGAACCGATTTCAGAAATTGCAATAAAGTGCGGATTTAACTCCCAGGCATATTTCAGCGACACTTTTAGAAGAGAATTTTCTACTTCTCCAAGAAAATTTCGAAATTCCTTTGTTTATCCGGCTATAATTTCCAACGACGAATAGACGATTTTACAAAACAATTCAGCAACGCCAAAAGGCGGACAGTGAAAGGTATAGCCGGATTATCAGGAAAATCAAGGACCGGTCGATGCCGGTCCTTGATTTTCCTGTCATATTCAATCACTCCAACGGCTTCGGCTTCTCACATGTGGAATCCACCGCCTCAAACCTTCCGCTGTCGCCGCTTACCATCATTTTATCTATGATATCCAGCACATGATACGCCATCTCTTTACTTGCCCTGTTCTTTTCGCCTGATAAAATAGCCGCCGCCATCTCGGAAGGCCCGATTCCACGGCTGTTTTCCTCATGGGCAAATACGTTTTCCACCTCCGTCCATGCCGGAGGATTGGCAAAATCGTAGCTGTTTGCCAGAAGCATATTTTTCCCGCCAAACTGATTGGGGTCGGTGAGTTTTAAAATTCCTTTCGTCCCATAAATAAGGAACTGCGCCTGGTCGGCAATCACGCTGTCGCCGTTTAATGCAAAGTTGCCTGTAACTCCGCTTTCCAGCTCCAGCACAGCCGCCACCTGACTTTCATTGGGATAAGAAAATTCCTTTCCGTATTCCGGGGACTGGGGCATTATGTTTACCCGCACAGGCTTCGGATTTTTCACAATGGCCGACACCCTTGCCGCAGGCCCCAGAAGGCTTACCAATGCTGTCAGGTAATACACGCCGTAATCATAGCAGATTCCCCCTCCGGGCATCCGCAGGAAACCGAACATACTTGTCAGCAGGTCCAAATCGCGGTTGGCGCTGATTTGGAAAGAGGTGATTTCTCCCAATGTGCCCTCGTCAATCAGCTTTCTGGCAGTCTGCCAGGACGCCCCCAGGAAAGTATCCGGCGCAGAGCCAAGATAAAGCCCTTTTGCATCCGCCAGCTCCAAAAGTTCCTTTGCCGTTTCCGGCGTAATGGTGATGGTCTTTTCCGTATAGACGTGCTTCCCGGCTTCCAGCGCTTTTTTAATCAGTTCGTAATGGGTGGGCGCAGGCGTCAGAATCACCGCCATGTCAATGCTCTCGTCCGCCAGAAGTTCGTCCACCGTACAGCCTTTAATACCGTACTGCTGCGCTTTTTTCTGCGCGCTCTCAAGATGCCGCGCGGCGCAGGATACCACCTCCAGATTGTCAAACTTATTTTTCATGTTTTTCAGATAAATGTCGCTGATAGCGCCGCAACCGATAACCCCTGCACGTAATTGTTTTTTGTCCATAAGTAGTATCCTCCTGTTCTCGTTTCACATTACCTGATTTTTATTTTATCACCCTTTCCCCTTAAAAGCAATTTTCCCCTAACGCGCTATTGCGGCACACAGACCTTGTCCGCACACCGCAATACCGAAAACGTTCTGTTAATTATTTTTAATTATTTTCTCCACTGTACTCACCCAGTCATGGTCAGGGTCGTTGGAGCGGAAAAATCCCTGATGCTCTCCTGCCATGAGCCACAGGAAATAGGTCTGGTAGCCCGGCGCTCCCACCGTTGTGTGATATCCTTTGGGAAATTCCACCAGTTCATCCTGCTTCACCGTGTAGGTTTCGTCAATCTCTCCATCCTTTGTATACAGGCGCTGTATAGCAAATCCCTGCTTTGGCTCAAAGAGGAAATAATAAATTTCTTCCAGAATTCCCTCCCCGGGCATATTGTCCACATCATGCTTATGTGGCGGGAAACCGGCCCAGTTGCCCGGCGTCACAAAAGCTTCGCCAATACACAGTCTCCGGGCGTTACAGCCTGTTTCCATAATAAAGTGCGTTTCCCTCTCCCAGGGCTTAACCCCGAGCATCGCCACCCGGACGTCCTGTGCCCGAATAAGCTGTGGCTGTGTGTCTTCCATTACTTCGGTCTGGCATACGGCAATTTTAACATTCCACACACAGGTTATTCTCACGGATTGACGCCTCGGCACATATACAGTCTCAGCCCTTCCCTCAAAAACGCTTCTCCGCTTTCCGATTCCCTCCCACTTAATATTATCAAAGGCAAAATCCGCCTTGCCGGAAAGGATAATAAAGGCTGTCTCATTTTCTCCGGTCTCAAAGGTCAGTTCTTCTTTATCTCCCAGCTCAATCATGCCAAATTCCAGCATGTTCAGGGAACATTCTTCCTTAACGCACAATTTTGTATATCCCTTGGCAGGCTTATAGGTTTTCTTATAATTCATATTTTCGTATTCCTTTCATTATAGATTATTTTTCCTGACACTGGTTCCTTTACTGATTCTCCTTTACACCTTTTCGGGCAAGCAATTTTATTATTTCCTGTGCCGTTCCGCACACGTCCCCGCATACCGCGTAATCGGCATGCTGGAAAATCGGCGCCTTTCTGTCGGTATTAACTGCAATGATAATACCGCTGTCTTTCATGCCCGCAAGATGCTGCACGGCTCCCGAAATCCCAAATGCAAGATAATATGCCGGTTTGACGTAACTTCCGCTTTGCCCGATTTGACATTCAAAGGGTGCGAGGCCGGCGTCCACTGCCGCTCTGGTGGCGCCTAACTGTCCGCCTGAAATTTCTGCCAGCTCACACAAAAGCCGAAAGCCTTCCTTTCCTGCTCCCAAGCCTCCGGCGATTACCACGGAAGGGGATTTTCCCTCCACCTTCACCGTAGCCATCTGAATCCTGCTGCGGCTTATAATTTCCGCCTGAAGACTTCCCCCATAAGCCATCCTGATTTGATGCAGCCGTTCCTCTTTATCCATATAAAAATCCGTAAGGTCGGCTGTCAGACCAAGGCCCATTCTTCCCGCCAGCCATGCGGCAGTCTGCTTTCCCGTCCCCGTAGCCGGAAACAATGCCACAGACGGTTCCCGTTCTCTTAAAAATTCCTCGAACAGCGCTCCAAGTAATGTAACATCATATCGTCCCGAAAGCGGGCTCGCAATTACCTCCGCTTTTCCAATACCCGGAAACGCCTCTCTGAATGTATCTGAAACGGCGTTATCCAAAGCATAGTTGTCCAAAGCTGCTTTGCTCAGAACAGAGTTGCTCAAAACAGCTTCACCCTCTGTTCCGTCCGTCAGGATTACCGGTGTGAGCGTCATAGCGGGCGGGCATCTGTCATATGCCTTTAGCAACAGCTCCCGGTATTCCTCCCATTGCGTATCGGGAAATTTTATAATCATCCATTCCTTACTCATCCATTCCAATGGCGGCATCAAGCCCTGATTCCGTCAGGAGTCTTTTAAGTCCTTCCTTCTCCGGCAGATACCAGACGGGCCGCCTTTTTCCAACCTCCTTTCTCTCAACAGCTATCACCTGTGTGAGCGGCTCCACATCTGCTCCAAGCAGAGAAACATCCAATATGCGTATCTCTCTCCCGTCCGCTCTGCGCAGACCTGTAAGTGTGGGATAGCGCAGCACACAGTTTCTTTTCACCGTGGCTACCAGTGGAAGCGGATATTTCAAGACCCCTTTCGCCGTATAGCACACCGCATATCCTCCTTCCTCCTTCCGAAGCTCAATTTCCGTAATGCCGCCTGCAAACTTATACTCCAACAAAGCTGCCAGAGAAGGCCCCACCTGACCGGTCTCTCCATCGGTAGTCCGTTCCCCGCATAGAATCAAATCAAAGCCTTCGAGGAAATGAACGGCTCTGCCAAGCGCTAAGGCCGTTGCATATGTATCCGCCCCGGCCAGCTTTGCATCGCTTATCAGATAAAAAGCATCCCCGCCAATTGCCGAAAGAGAACGCAGCATATCCGTCGTCTCCGGTCTTCCCATAGACACAAGGCTGACGCTTCCCCCATACTTTTCTTTCATCCGCAAAGCCGTTTCAAAACAGCAGCCGTCCACCGGGTTTAGCGTCATCCGCATTTTTTCACGTCTCAGAGTATGGCTTTTTGAATCCAACGCTGCCTGTGATTCTCCTGAATCCGGCACCTGTTTGACACACACCAGAATTTTCACAGTCGTCCTCCTTATCCTGCGCCAGTCCGTCATTCCGACCTGCGTCAGCTCCGTAAACCTTTCCTGTATTTACGGCTCATATTTACAATCAGGAATGATACACCCCAGCCAGCGCATCATGGAGCTTTTTATAGCGCAAAAATCCTTCTTCATATACTGCCGCACAATCCGGGTTCGGATAAGTGACGCTTCCTGCTTTCACGCAGTGCGCCACACTGTCCTCATAATTCTCGAATACTCCGCATGCCACCCCGGCAAGCATAGCGGAACCCAGGGAAGAATCGTCCCGCTCCGCTTTCGTCAGCGGTATTCCCAGCATATCCGCAACTATCTGCCTCCAAAGTTCTCCCTTCGCGCCTCCGCCGATAATGCCGGCCTGCTTAATATCAGCCCCCAGTTCACGGAAACAATAAAAGCAGTCTTTCAGAGAATACGCAATTCCCTCCAGAACCGCCCTGTTGAAATGGGCTCTGGTATGAAAAGCCCGTATGCCGGTAAAACTCCCTTTCAGCATTTCATCCTGATAGGGAGTCAACTCTCCCTGTAAATAGGGATGGAAAAAAAGACCGTCGCTTCCTGCCCTCACCTGCGCCGCATCTGCCGCCATTTTAGCATAGGCATCCTCATAGTGCTCTTTCTCATAAGCCCCGAACACGTCCCGATACCAACGGAAGGAAGCGGCACAGGATTTGGTGGCCGTTCCCGGATACCACAGTCCCGGGCACACATGGGGATAGCACACCAGATTTCCGTCTATCAAAGGCTTTTCGGTAACGGCGCAAATCCGCCCTGCCGTAGCCAGCTTCACTGTGGCCTGTCCCGGCTGGATGGCGCCGGAGGCATAGACCTCCATCACCGTATCCGTTGCGCCCGCAATCACTTTCGTTTTTTCAGACAATCCACACTCTCTGCAAATCTCTGTCTTTATAGAAGAAAGAATTTCCTCCGGCGGCACCACCTTCGGCATAATTGCAAGGTCAATTCCCGCCAGAGAACACAGCTCCCGGGACCATTTCCCGCCATTTACATCGTAAAGCATGAATCCGCAGGCCTCGATACTGTCCGTCACATAGTCTCCTGTCAGCCGGTAGCGGACATAATCCTTTATGGACATGATTTTATGTATCCTGGCAAAATTCTCCGGCTCATTCCTTTGCAGCCACATCAGCTGGGGCAGCGTCCACAGCGCTCCCGGCGTATTAGCGGAAAGTTTTACAATTTTATCCAGGTGACTTTCCTTTAATTCCTCCGCCTCCCTGACAGCCCGTAAATCTGTCCAGTAAATGGCGGGACGAATCACCTTATCTTCCTTATCTAAAAGAACCGCTGTATGGGTAGCGCCGTCCAGCGCAATTGCGCTAATCTGCTCCGGTGATATTTCCGAGCTGTGAAAAAGTTTTTTTATATTTTCCACAAAAGCCCGAAAAGAGTCCTCAGGATTTTGCTCCGCCCAGCCGGGGCGGGGATAGGAGGTTGCATATTCGCTCTCTGCCTCCGCCACAACCACTCCGTCCTCGCGGAGAAGAATAGCCTTGGACGCCCCTCCTCCGAAATCACAACCTATCAGATATCTCATTTACCCGCCCCCTTTTCTTTTAAGCATTTCCGTTTTCTTCCACCGCTTTCAGAAGCAGAGAAAAAATATCCAGAATTTCCGGTCTTTCCCTGTTGCCAGATTCCGTTTCAGCGACGGCACAATCCGCGCCGGCCTCGCCTGTCTTTGTTTTCTCCGCAGCCATTTTCAGCACATCCAGCGCCTGCGGACACTCCACAACCAGAATACCTGCTCCGGTTCTTTTTGCGTCCTCCAGCCGCCCCTGCCCGGTCAGAAGCGCCAGCTTTGGCGCATACTCCGCAAACAAACTGCTGCCGCAGCACCTTGTAAGCTCCCTGTTTAAAAACATCTCCTTTATCTCACACACGGACGCTTTCAGAATATCCCTTACCGGCTCCGTCTCCTTTAAATCTCTCGCCAGGCGCGGGCTGTCATGAACGGTCACAGACAGACTGAGTGCTTCCGGATGCAGCCTTCCTTCGTCTATCAGTCCGGCAACAAAGGACGTCGCCGTCAAAATCTCACTCTCAGGTGCGCAATCCCACAGAGGATATTCATGCTTTAGGGTTTCCGCCAGATAGGAGTCTAAAACCACAATCTTCTCCGCGCCTGTATCGCAAAGCTGCCTGCCGCAGGCGGCAGCCTGCTCTCTAGTTTCCTCCACGGCTCCAATCAAATCGTAAAGCTCGCTACCTGTTCCCGGCTCTTTTTCAAGCACCATAAAATCCACTTCTGCCTTTTCCAGAAGGCGCATCAGGGCAAGCGCCATTTCCGGTCTGCGTATGCGGGCTGTAGCTCCAAGAAGAAGCAGCAGCTTTGCTTTTTTCTGATGGTCATTTATTTTTTCCGATAGCGCTTTTGGCTCCTCACATTCCTCATACATCACTCCGGTATCCAAAACCCTGTCAAGAACACGCTCTACTGCCTCCGGCAAAAGTCCCGCGGCAGCCGCCCTGGTCCGCGCCTCTCTGATAAAAACAGGCGGCTCAAAGCCTGTGGCGCAGTCGTTGGAACAGCTTCCGCAGAGCATACACTCATAGAAAGCCTCCGCACTGTCCTTTTCCATTTCAAATCCTCTTTTTTCCATGGATACCAAAAGCCCTTTCGCCCGGGGCGTATTGATTTCCTTACCTGTCTTCAGCCCTACGGGACATACGTGACGGCACATCCAGCAAAACCGGCAATTATCCGCAATATGATACGCTTTTTCACTGTACATAGCTCCCCCTCCTTACAGACCCAGCTTATAGGGATTCATTATCCCGTTGGGGTCCAATCCTTTTTTCAGTGCCTCAAACACCTGCATGGCCGGTCCGTACTGTTCCTTCATAAGACGCGACAGCTTCAGGCCGATACCGTGATGGTCGTTAATTACACCGCCGTTTTCCATAGCTGCACGCACACCTGTATTCCAGATATTGTTGTGCAGACGGATAGCCTCTCTGGGGTCCTGCGGCGGATTATCACAGATAAACCTGTCATAAATCATAGTCCCCCATTCATACCAGTGGGAACAATGGGCAATAAACCTTACATTCGGGAAATTGCTCTCTATGGCTTCCTTCATGGCCCAATAGATTTTTTCCACATGGGCAAAGTCTGCAACCGTATCCATGGTTCCAAACATCTGAGGAATGTCCATGATATGTCCGGGGTAAAAAAAGGTAATCCTGTTCTCATACCATTTTTCTCCGTACTCACTCCCCAAATCCTGCCCGTTATGTTTCGCACAGATATCAATAATGGCCTCCATTTCGATATCCACTATCTTCTCAAGTCCTTCCACAGCCAGATTCATAAATGCTCCCTTATGCTCCACCCCCAGAACATCACGAACGATAGACACTGTTTCCGCCTCGTCAAAGAGCCGCATAATCGAAGGCTTCATTTTCTGCATAATATCCCTTCCCGCTGATAAGCCCGAAGTCATATCCGGGAAGAGGAATGCCCTGAATTTCCTGGCTTCCGGCTGCTCAAACAGTTTGAAGGTTGCCCTGGTAATCACGCCCAGCGTTCCCTCCGAACCGATAAAAATCTGGTTTAAATCAGGTCCCGCCGCGTGCTTGGGTACAGGAAGCGTTTCTATGATATCCCCATTCGGGAGAACTACCTCCATATTCACACACATATCGTCGATTTTTCCGTATTTGGTAGACATAATCCCAATGCCTCTGTGAGCCAGCGCGCCCCCTATAGTGCCGCAGGTTAAACAGGAAGGAATATGTTGAGTGGAATACCCTCTTTCATTGGCGTAGTCCTCCAGAATTTTGAACACCATTCCGGTTTCCGCCGTGATAGTTCTGCTCTCCTCATCTATGGCAATCAGACGGTTCATCCGTTTCATATCGAGGGCGATTCCTCCTGCCATGGAAAGCGCGCCCCCCTGGGAACCGGAGCCTCCGCCCCAGGTATGTACAGGAATTTTATAATAATTTGCAATCTTAAGTATTTGTGAAACCTCCTTCGTACTCCCCGGACGAACCACGAAGTCCGGCATCGGCGGAGTTTTCCCTCTGTCAGACCACATTCTCCCAATCCAGAAGTAATCCACCCCGTAAATCAGCCGTTCTCCTTCTTCAATACTCACATTTTCCTGTCCCACAATATCTTCCAGCTCTGTCAGAATCATCTCCGGCATAAAAGCTTCATATTTCATATATCAGTTCCTCCCCTCTCTTTAACTGTTTCCGCTTCATAAACTGAAGCGCGCTCGCTCTGTCAGGCACACTCTTTCGTCCGCCCAGCCGGCTGCATTTCAAGGCGGATACCGCGCTGGCAAACGCCGCCGCTTCTTCTACGGATGTCCCTTCCGTATAGGCAGTAATAAACGCCCCGTGAAAAACGTCCCCGGCACCGTTGGAATCCAAAACCGGAACCGGAAATACCGGATACCTGTGAATGCTCCCGTCATAAATAAAGCCGCCTCTGCTCCCCTGTGTAATGATAAAAACCTCAGGCATATATTCCCGGTACAAGCGTTCCGCCGCCTTCTCAACATCATTGATTCCGGTGAACTGACAGACAAATTCCTCTGAAGGAATCAGATAATCCACATAAGGAAGAAGCCGCCCCACTCCCTGATAGTTTCCTCCGGCGTCCATACTCACCTTGACTCCGGCCTGTTTTGCAGCTATTGCTCCCTGAATGGCGGCGTCTAAATGATTACCGTCCAGATGAAGCACTCTGGCGTTCTGAATCGTCTCGATATCTCTCCCGCAAAGTATCAGCGCCGGGATGTCTCCCTTGCTCCAGATGCAGGTACGGCTTCCTGTTTCCTCATTCAGAAGAATAAAGGACATATAGGACAGATAGCCGTTTTTTACCTGTACGAGACCGGTATCCACACCGTATCTTTCCAAATCCTGCTTCATAAAGCTTCCCGCCGCATCGTCTCCCATGATGCCGATGTATGCGGTTTTCGCACCCAGCCTTGAGGCGGCCGCAAGAGCTGTGGCGCAAGGGCCGCCTCCCTGTCCCATGGTTCGTCCCGCCATCATCTTTGTATCCTCTTTTGGATATCCGGGGACTACCATCAGCGTGTCATAAAGACTGGCTCCAATTCCCACTATATCATGCATGCCCATCCGCTCCTAACAATCTGATTTTCTCCATTGCAAACTCCTTTACCGTTGCAATGGGCTCGTTCATAAACAAATCAATCGCTATCGTTCCCTCCGCCGTCTTCTTTATCCCTTCAAGAAAGGCGCAACATAAATCCGTACCGAAGTTTACCTTTGCAACCCCCTGCGCAATGGCTCCCTTTACCTGTTCGTCCGGTACCCCGGAACCGCCGTGGAGTACCAGCGGCTTTTTCACCGCCCGGCTGATTTCCCCGGCACGCTGAAGATTCAGCTGCGGAGCCTTCTTATACTTACCGTGAGCCGTTCCAATCATTACTGCAAGGGCGTCCACTTTCGTTTCCTCCACAAACTGCACCGCCTCGTCCACACGTGTAAACTCAGAAGCTGTTTCATCCCTCGTACTGCCGATATGCCCCAGCTCGCCTTCCACAGGCACACCCGCCGCCCGGCACAGCTCCACTATTTTCCGTGTTTCCTCCATATTTTCTTTGAGCGGTTTTAACGACGCATCAATCATAATTCCGCTGGCGCCGCAGCGCAGAGCCCGGACTACCGCATCCTGTCCCGAGCCATGGTCCAGATGAAAGACAGCCGGTACCGAAAGCCCTTTCACCGCCTCGAGAATAACCGGCGCCAGATAATCTCCTTTCCCCTGTTCAAAAAGTCTGCTGTATACCTGAAAAATTACCGGAGAACGCAGCTTTTTTGCCGCCTGTGCCACTCCCATTACCGTCTCCATATTGTAGACATTAAAAGCCGGTACCGCATAGCCCTCCGCCCCGGCAGGCTCCAGTATTTCGCTTAAGCTTACTAACATTCTTAAAATCCTCCTGTATTATTCCTCCACATGGTCTGCTGTTAACTTCGGTATAAATTTGCAAAATTCTGTCAAAACCTCCTCATGCTGCCCTTCCACCTCCGCAATATGATGGATATAGGGTCCCTCCACCAGCTTCTTTTCCCATTTCTTTAAATTCCTGAACTGTGCCCAGACATAAGTGCCAAAAGTATAAGGGCCCTCTGTTGTTCCACACTGGCCGCACAACAAACGATAATCTCCGTTTTCCTGGTCCATTCTGGCCAGCGTATAATTTCCGTCTTTTAACTGAAACCACTGACGCATATTTACCATTTTTGCCTTTTCTCCTTCCTTTTTGAGAGAGTAGGCAAAAGGACCGCAATGCCATAAAAGTTCAGAATTTCCATCTTCGGGATTTTTTACAGTGAATTCTCCGAGGAACGGCCGCTTCTTCCCCAGGACGGCACAGGAAAGCAGCGCCATGGAAATTGCCGCGTGTACGTCTGTTTCGCAGGCAATCACATACCCCTCGTCAGCCAGAATGCTGAAAGCAGTACAAGGCATGGCGTTTAGCCCAAGCTGCATGGAAGTCCAGCATTCCGACGCACACACATCCAGCCGGTATTCCTCAAACAATTCCCGGTACAATAAAACAAAAGTATATATTTTCTCCAGATTCGGTTCGGAAAGTTCGTCTACCTCATACCTTTCTCCAAGCAGCTCCGCGCCCCTTTTCAGTTCCTCCCGGTTTTCCTTCAATATTCTGTTAAATTTATCAATAATTACCGCCATATTAATTGGGATTATCTGAACGCCAAATTTCTGCATCAGCTCTCCCTCATTGTAAATCACCGAGCAGAAGGGCTTCGGTCTCATTCCCACCTGCCCTACGCGGAGGCCTGTAAAATTTTTTACCATACAGGCTACCCGGATAAACCGGTCCAGACCGTCCCTGAACGCATCCTCCTCCACCCGGCAGTTTTCCACATAACTGAAAGGAACATTCAGTCGTTGAAGCTGCCTGGACACACCAAAGATTCCGCACTGGCTGTCTGTGTATCTGGTTCCGTCCGGCTCAAATACATCGTCTAAAGGCGCCCACAAAAGTACCGGTTTTCCCAGTGTATGGGCAATCCTCCCTGCAATCTCCTCATTACCAAAATTGCAGTTTATCAATACGATGCCGTCCACCTGCGCCTCCCGGAACCGTTCAATTACCGCATCCGCGTCCGCTTCGCTGTACATCACGTCCACCGGATTAATCCCTTTTAAATCCACAAAGGATACATGTTCTTCCGCATAGTGGTTTTCTATGTAATCCACTATGCGACGTCCTCTCTCCTCCGCCCTTTCCCAGTTGAAAATCCCCGGTCTTGGCGTAACATCCCTGCGCATTGGCGCTAATCCTATTGTTACATGGTATTGAAGCATCTTCTCTCCCCTCTTACCGCATAAACGGTATTGAAAACCAGATTGATTAGTTAAATGGATTTTATTTACAGTGTTTCTGTTACCCGGGATTATCCACAGTATACGTTATATCCTGTCCTTTGAAAATTCACTGGCCTGTTCTATATATACACAAAATTGCTATTTCCTCTATTGACAGAAAATAACCGTTCCTCTAAAATGATAACTATCCAGGAGGCTTACTATGAATAGCAAAATAATTAATGTGAAGGATGGCGGCTTTCATGTCGTCAGCGGCGAAAATCCTTTTAATTCTGAACGGGTTTCTCAGGAGCCCATCTGCGTAAACAGCTGTGGTTATAATTATTATGACCATGATGAAAAACGCGTCACTATTCTGCGCCCTCAGGGCCGGATGGATTACCAGCTGATTTACATCCAGAAAGGGGCCGCCGATTTTTATTTTGACGGAAAAGCCACTGTCCTTGGCAAAGGAAGCATGGTTTTATATAAACCTGGTGAGGTTCAGCACTATTCTTACTATTCTTCCTGCCCTACGGTAGTTTACTGGATTCATTTTACCGGCGTCTGCATAGAAACACTTCTGCGCCAGAACAACCTCTGGGACCAGTGTGTTTACCAGCTTGGCGATGAACCTGCTTTTCCCGACCTCATCATGAAGCTGGTGCGAGAGCTGCAGTTTCGTTCCTACAACTATACCCTCATGACTGTGGCTTATTTTCAGGAACTTATCTGCATTATTTCCCGTAATCTCCTCCGTCAGCATGTTCCTGATATGGTTCAGTATGAAGCTTTTATTCCTGTTATAGAACTGATGCACAACGAGTATCAAATTAACCGCAGCGTGGACGAATATGCCGCTTTAAGCGGCATGAGTTCCTATTATTTCATACGCAAATTTAAAGAATACACCGGTTATTCCCCCCATACTTATCTTATCCGGCTCCGCATGGAGCGGGCAAGAAACCTTCTTCTGACCAGCAATTTCTCCGTATCGGAGATTTCCTTTGCCGTGGGCTACGATAACCCGCTGTACTTCAGCCGTCTGTTCCGAAAGTATACGGGAAGCAGTCCTTCGGAATTTCGAAATAAAAACTAAGCGGTTTTAAGAATACATTTCCATTAATTCCCCATGAGCTTCTATCAGTTCGTCGCACAGTCTTCTGATATCGTCGATGCTAAGCTCCGCAGCCGTATGCGGGTCCAGCATCGCCGCGCGGTAAATATCTTCTTTTTTCCTGCTTCTTGCCGCCTCTATCGCCATAAGCTGCATGTTGATATTCGTCATATTCATTCCGGCCAGATGGACGGGAAGCCTCCCCATTTTGCAGGGATGGACGCCCTCGCCGTCAACCAGACAGGGTACTTCCACGCAGGCGTCTGGCACCAGATTCTCAATCAGACCGTTGTTAATCACGTTTCCGGCAATCTTTGCAGGCTCTCCCGTGGTTACTGCCTCCATAATTCTCGAGGCGTATTCCTTAGAGCGCTCATGGGTAATCTGACCGCCGTCCAATATTTTCTCCTTTTCCTCCTCCCAGCCCTCGATAATCTTCCGGCACCGTTCAGGGGATGCGTCCAGCGGTATCTGGAATTTCTCAATCAGCCCTGGGTAACGGCTCTTTATGTAAAAGGGATTATATTCCGCATTGTGTTCACTGGATTCTGTACAGTAATAGCCCAGCTTGTCTATGTAGTCGAACCGCACCATATCCTCGTGCTTTTCAAGATTTTTACGCTTTGCCCTTTCCCTGATTTCAGGATACAAATTCTGCCCCTCCTTATCCCGGATATCCAGCAGCCACGCCATATGATTAATCCCGAAAATCGTCTCCCTGCGGCCCTCCAGCTTTTCTTCCATGTCCAGCGACTTAAGCAGCTTTTCCGAGCACACCTGTACGCTGTGACACAGTCCAACCGTCCTCACTTTTGTATAACGCTGCAGATATCCTGTGACAATCGCCATAGGATTCACATAATTGAGCAACAGGGCATCCGGGCAGACCTCCTCCATATCCCGTGCAAACTCCTCCATCAATGGAATGGTACGAAGTCCCCGCATCAGACCTCCGATTCCAAGGGTATCCGCTATGGTTTGTCTGTAACCATACTTTTTCGGAATCTCAAAATCAATCAGTCCGTGCTCCTGCATTCCCACGCGCACCGCGCACACCACAAAATCCGCCCCTTCAAGAGCTTCTCTGCGATTTTCCTCTCCAAGATAAGTCCGTATCTGCGCCCGGGATTCATTTACATTCCGATTGATTCCCTCCAGAATCACCTGTGATTCCTCAAGCCTTACCCCGTCAATGTCATACAACGCAATCTGCGCGTCCCGAAGCGACGGCGTACACATACAGTCTCCCAGAACGTTTCTTGCAAATATAGTGCTCCCGGCTCCTATGAAAGCTATCTTAACCATGTTTTCTCCTCCTTCTTCCGCCAACCGGCATTGTTTTATTTTCTGTTTACTTTGTTATCTACCCCTTAACCGCACTGTCCAGAGAGCCCTGAATAAAATATTTTTGCAGGAACAGATAAATAACGATAACCGGCAGGATTCCAAGAACCGCTCCGGCCGCCGCCGCATTCAAATCATTCATACTTTCTGCAAAGAACTGCTTAATGGTCAGCGTGATATTATACATCTGCGGTTTTTGCAGAATATAGAGGGAATAACCATATTCATTCCACGCCCCTACGCCTTTCATAATAATTACGGACACGGTTACCGGTTTGAGCTGCGGAAGAATAATGTGTAAAAAGGTCTGTGCCGCTCCTGCGCCGTCGATAGCCGCCGCCTCATCCAGAGTCCCTGGAATCGATGAGATAAAATTAGAATACAGGTAAATGGAGAGGGGCAGGCCAAATGCAGCCGTCACAATGATAATTCCCCAGTAGGTGGATATTGCATGAAGATTTACCAGTGTGGAATATACACCTACCACAATAGACAGACCCGGAACCATCATTACTCCCATAATCAACGCCTTTACCACCTTGTTCAGCCGGGAGCGGTTCCTTGCCAGCGGATACGCTCCCATACATCCTGCAAATACTTCAATTACTACCACGAAAAAAGTAATAATCATGGTATTTTTAATTGCATTCAGAAGACCGCCCGCATTAAACGCTTTCAGGTAGTTTCCCCAGTAAATCACTTCCGGAAGCGCCAGCCTTGAGGAATTATCTGTCACAGGCTTTAAGGAAGTGACGACAATTACAAAAATCGGAAGCAGGTAAATTCCTACGATAACAACGCTGAGCAGATATTTCCACCAGTTGGAGCGATGCAGGTATCTGTTCTTTGTTTTCTTTATTTTCATCTACATATCCACTTCCTTTCCTGCAAAATAGTGATTCCCTATGGCGGATACCAACACAATAAACAGAAAGATAAAAATTCCTATTGCCGCTGAATAACCTGCCTTTTCCTGCGTAAAATACTGATTGCTGATATAAGACATAACCGAGTGAGTGGTATAGCCCGGACCGCCATTGGTGAGAGATACCACCAAATCATACAGCTTCAGACCGCCAATCAGATTTAAAATCACAGCCGATGAAATGGACGGTACCAAAAGCGGCATGGTAATCCTTTTGAAGCTGGCCCATTTCCCCGCGCCATCAATGGTCGCCGCCTCATAATACATCTGGGGAATATTCTGCAGGCCTGCCAGGTAAATTATCATGCTGTTTCCCACATACTGCCAGGAATTAATCAGCGTAATGGCCACCCGCCCCACCACCGGATTTCCCAGCCAGTTTTGAGGCTCCTTCCCGAACCATCCGATGATATCGTTGAGTACGCCGTTGTCAAAAACCAGAAAATAATACATAATATAGCCCATAATCAGACTGGAAATCATAATTGGCATATACACCACTGTTCTGACAATCTTGTTTCCTTTAAATCTGGAATTGACCAGCAATGCAAATGCCAGTCCGAACACATTCTGAAGAAAGGTAGAACCAAATCCATAAAGCAGGGTATTTCCAAAAGCATTCCAGAATTTTCTGTCAGTCATCATGTAAATATAATTGTCCAGCCCTACAAACCGTATGTTTTCGGAATAGCCGTTCCATTTACAGAAGGATATCAAAATGGCCCGGAAAAACGGATAAACGACAAACAACGCCATCAGAGCAACCGCCGGAATGTAAAATAAATTCATTTGTCTGTTTCTTTTTTTCAATCGTTCACCTCCGTGGAATAAAAACCCCGGCATCACAAGGTTACGAATGCCGGGGCTATTTTATTTTTCAGGTCATCCTACTGTGCCTTTGCTTCCGCATACTTCTCCAGATAATTTTCCTCAAGAATCTTCACACTGGAGGCAACGCCTGCTTCCGTCGGGTCCATAACCACTTCTGTCACCGAGTCTGCCATTACTCCCCACATTCCGCTGGGGAAATATTCTCTGTCAAATATATTATCGTAATACAGGTCGCCGTCGAACTGTTGCTGAGCCGTATGGAAAGCGGTCACCGCATAGTCGTCGTCCACGTTCACATCTACCAACGCCGGCACGGAGCCATTAATCAGGCAAATTGCTTTTGCAACCTCCGGGCGGGCTAAATATTCCAGAAATGCCGCCGCCGCATCATAATTTTCTGTATCCTTCCAGATTCCAAGACATGTCCCTTCACCGATTCTGAAAGAAGATTTTCCTTCCTCTGTGGATGAGGGAATAGGGATAATACCTACATTACAGCCTTCCACATAATTTCTTGCATTTACAATATTCGGCGTATTACGGAATACAAAACCGCAGTCTCCGGCTCCCAGAGCAGTCTGCATTGTCTTGGTATCCGCCGTAGTAAAGTCCACATTGATATAACCGTTATTTACATAATCCGCAATTTTCTGCATTACCGGTGTGCCATACTGTTCCCAGTCAAAGGTTCCGTTCTTTAATTCGTCTCCGTTAGGATAGATACAGCCCTCGTCCGTAAGCATTGCCGGCGCAATAGAGCCAAGAAAGCCTGCCGCATTTCCGCTGTCCTTTCCGCCAATATGAATCGGAGTTTTTCCTAAAGCTTTAATTTTCTCACAAGTGGCTTCGAAATCCTCCAGTGTACGGATATCCTCAGGATTCACTCCTGCCTCCTTAAGAGTATCTGCATTGTAAATCACGCCGGATACCACCTGGGAAACCGGAAGAACATAAATATTGCCGTCAGAAGCCTCCACTACACCCATTGCTGCAGGGTCGATTTTGTCAAACCAGGGCTGGTCATTTAAGGGACGTAAATATTCAGAATAACGCATCACAGACCATCCATGGGTCTCCCATACATCTGGAAGGTCTCCCGACGCCATTCTTGTCTTCATTACCGTTTCATAGTCTGCGCCCGGTGCAACCAGCTCCACATTGATTCCGCTTTCTGCCACGAAACCATCTACAATTGCCTGAAACTTCTCCAAATCCTGGTCAGTAAAGGTAACCTCCACCTCTATAGAACCTGAAGCAGCAGAAACCGCGTCCGCTTCCTTCACTGTTCCGGCATCAGCCTCCGGCTCCTTTTCCGCTTCTGCCACAGCTACAGGCGCCGTGTCCGTTCCAGCATCCTCAGGGGAACTATCCGCTCCTCCTCCGCAGCCTGACAGCAGCCCTGCCATCAACATTCCTGTCAGCAAAATCGCTATTGACTTTTTCATACTTTTCTCCTTTCTTTTAAAAAACAACTTTTTCTTTCGTTTTCCTCTCAGGTAAAATATCAGAATTATAATTCTAGTTTCCATTACCGGCCTGTGCTATCACTATACCTGTTTCCCGCTCTGTTTAAAATACATAAACCTGTTTAATATATAGACAAAATTGCTGTACATGTTTTGTCATCACAGGAATATTTTTCGCATTTTAGTCGGCATTTCGAATATTTTTTCTATATATTTATATCTTTTATTGTGATTTTGTCAAGACTTAAGGATTTCCCGGCAATCGCACGACATCACTTTCGCACACCCGGGAAGAAGTCCTTCCGCCCTGGCGCGAATTTTGATTTCTCCCGCTTCCTCTCCGGCTCTCACGAGGATGGAGCACCGTCCGGCCCTCATCCGACGCACCGGAAAAGCCGGCGGTATATGGTCGCTGACATCTGAGCCTGTAGCCTCGATTTTTCCCGGTCCCTCCGACTCAAAGGAAATCTCGAAAGAAGCATCCGGCACTTCCCTTCCCTTTTCATCCACGCAATAACAGCTCAGAATCGCCACGTCCGCGCCGTCCGCCCAAATTTGCTCTCCCTCGTCCACATGGAGCTTTAACCTGACGGCCTTCCCCGTAGTCTCCCGCATATCCTCTGCCGCACATTTACCTTCCCGAAAGCCTTTCACATACAGCTTTCCCGCCTCATAGGGAACCCGCCATTCTCCATGTCCCGGTCTGGCAATTTCCTGTCTTCCCAGACTTCTTCCATTTAAGAAAAGTTCCGCCTCCTCACAGTTTGTATAGGCATATACCAGAATTTCTTCTTCCTCCTGCCCTCCCCAGTTCCAGTGCGGCAAAAGATGAATCATAGGATTGTCGCACCAGTGAGACTGATTTTGATAAAACGCATCCTTTTTCTGCAGATACAAATCAATTGCCCCGGACTGCGAGCAAAGCCTTGGCCAGATGGTTTCTCCCCTGTGCTCGATTCCCGCCCACTGGAAACATCCCATAACGTAGGGTCTTTGTGTAAGGAAACGCCATGTATGTTCCCTTCCTCTGAACCATTCATTGGTGTCTCTGTCATACCCATAAAGATAGCCCCTGCTCTCATCGTCCTGTCCATACCATCCCCGGGTCGTTCCTGTGGCGCAGCATTCCGACGCTACAATGGGAAGGGCGGGAAACTTTCTGTGAATCTCATCATATTGCTCCAAATTATAGTTGATGCCCAACACGTCCAGCTCCCCGGCCGCCGGCGCATGAAGCGGGTCCGTGGAGATTGCCGCGGTGACCGGTCTGTCCGGGTCCATCCGTTTCACCAGTGTTCGCAGGGAACGGGTAATTTTTATTCCGGCCTCCGTTTTGCTTAAGGGTTCTTCATTTGCAATGGACCAGAGAATAACAGAGGGACGGTTTCTGTCCCGTTTTACCAGCATTTCCAGCTGAGCCCTTCCCTCCTCAGAGGAAGAAAACCACCGTGTCTCGTCCATCACCAGAAATCCCATTTCGTCCAAAGCGTCCATGGCAGCCTCACTGTGCGGATAGTGGGAGGTACGGTAACCGTTTACTCCCATTTCCTTTAAAAGCTTCAGCCGGTATCCGGCTACCCTCTCGGGCAGCACCTTTCCGGTAAGCCCATAATCCTGATGGCAGCATACTCCCTTAATCAGCACATGCCTGCCGTTTAAGAAAAACCCTTTCTCAGCGTCAAACCGCAGAGTGCGAAACCCGAACCTGGTCTGCATACTGTCTATCTGGCATCCGGCATCCTCCACCTGTGTCGCCACCGTATACTGATACGGATTATCCACATCCCACAAAAACGGTTCTTTTATTGTAAAATCTGTTTTACATTTAATATCTTCTCCCGCCAGTACTACAGCCTCATCCGAAGTTGTGCAGACACATTTTCCCTCCGGTGACAATATCCTGTTTATCACCTGCACTTTCCTGTCCTGTATCCCTGAATTGCAAAGAGTCACCTCCAGACTGGTATTCCACATTCCCGCCGCTTCATCATATACCGGCCTTACATAGACTCCCCACAAATCTATATAGACCTTTTCCGTCTTTATCAGCCAGACAGGACGATAAATTCCTGCTCCCTCATACCACCATCCCTCATGGGTACTTGTAGCATCCACATAAACAGCCAACACGTTTTCCCTGTCAAAACGTACAAAATCTGTAATATCCACCTCAAAAGAAGTATAACCGCAGAAATTTCTTTTTATCAGGCAGCCGTTAACATAAATGGTGGATTCCACGGCAATCCCCTCAAAATATACGGAGAGCCTCCTGTCCTTATCCGCTTCATCCAGCGTAAAATGCTTCCGATACCAGGCATTTCCATATCTGAAATATCCTAATGCATTATTATTCTCAGCATTGGGAATCTGTCCAATAATATAGTCATGGGGAAGTGTTACATATTTCCACTTTTCAGAAGGAAGCATCCCCTCCTCCTCATAACTGTCCGGGGAGTCCGGATACAGCCATGCTCCGGGACCTGTCTTTTCCCTCTCCGTTTTCGCCTGCATATAACTCGCCCCCTTATATACCTGAACCGGCACGGAGATATCTCCTTCATGAAATCTCCAATCCCTGTTCCAGCTTATTTTTTCCCTCATAATCTTCGACCTCCTTTTTCTTTCACGAACCATAAAACAAATTGATAAAGCTGTTCATCTGCTCTTTCAAATTCATTATAGAAAACGCAGCCCTCGGCGGGAATAAATAAAATTGCCCGCAAAATGCACAAAGCTGTTCCTGCATTTTGCGGGCAATTACTGTCTCTGTTTTTTTATGATTTTTTTCCTGACTTCTTTATTTCACCCTTTCCCCCTAAAACTCAGCAAAAAGTCAACCTCCTCGTCCCTGTAATAAAACATCAGCATCACCCCCAGCGCAATAACCCCGCCGGTCACACAGATATCCGCAAAATTAAACTTTGGAAAGTTAATGGGCGTAAAGTAAATAAAGTCCACAACATATCCCCTTGCAATCCTGTCAAGCAGATTTCCCAGCGCACCGCCCGCCGCCAGGCAAAGACAGACGCGCATCCCGGTATATCTCTTTTTGTCCGGCAGGCGGAATAATTTCCATATTAAAAAGGCGCTGAGCAAAACCGTCATAAGGATGAGCAAAATCCTTTTCCCCACAAGGGAATTAAAGGCCGCCCCGAAATTCTCAAAATATTCCAGCTCAAGAATCCCTTTTATCAGCACAATATTTTCGCTTCCCTTGAGCGCCCCGACTGCAAGGCGTTTTGTAAACTGGTCTGCAGCCGTTAAAAATAAAATGAATAACAGATTTATCAGATTTTTTCGAATTTTCAATCCCCTGCTTCCTCCTGATTCTGCACGGCAAGTCATCCCCGGCAGCGCCATGGCTCCTTTACCCATGTCGCTTCCTTCTATTCCTGTTCCATGGTACAATCCGTTTCCTTATCCGCCAGCCAGCTCTCCGCCCCTTCGCAGGCGTCCGATGCAAAAATAACCTTAAGCATTCTTAAGACGCATTCATCCAGGTATCTGATATCCAGAAACTGTGCGCCAAGGCCATGGACAGCGTCCAGAATTTCCTTCCGGTCGGAAAGCGTTCCCGGCATAATCAAATCGTTTCCCGCCGCAAGGCATTTGGCAGCCGAACAGCCCCCGCCGGCGTTGGTGGTGGTCCAGTCCGTCATGATGATTCCCTCAAATCCCCATTCCTTTCTGGCTGCCTCTGTACATAAATCGTAGCTGTTTGCCGTGTGGACGCTGTTGACCTTATTATAAGAGGTCATGATTGCCATGGGCTGCGACTCCTTAATTGCAATTTCAAATCCTTTCAGATAAATTTCCCGAAGCGCTCTCTGGGAAACAATGCTGGAAACGCCTCTCCTGTTTTCCTCCTGATTATTGCAGGCAAAATGCTTGACGGTTGTGCCGATACCGGGAAGGGACTGCACGCCTCTCGTAATTGCGGCGGCCATCTTTCCGCTCACAAGAGGGTCTTCCGAGTAGTATTCAAAATTTCTTCCGCACAGGGGATTTCTGTGGATATTCATACCAGGGGCAAGCCACAATGTCACCCCGAATTCTTTCATTTCTCTGCCGATAAGTGCTCCAATTTCCTCCATCAGCTCCGCGTCAAAGGTCTGCGCAAGCAGCGTACCCACCGGAATAGCGCTGCAGTATTGATAATGCTTTATGGTATCTTCATGCAGAAATTCCGTTCCGAATATGCGGTTTTCCAGGCTTTCATACCGGCTCAGCGTATAAATTTCCCCTGTCTTTTTGTTTTCCTCATAACGCTTTTGCAGGCGCAGGCCGGCAGGCCCGTCAGCCAGTATCAGACCGGCCACGTCCCCGTCCTGCATTTGAAGGGATACCGTCTCTCCCGCTGCTCCCGGCACCTGCACGGCCGCCGCTCCGATAATCTCCGCCGCTCCCTCCTTGGGGCGTCCGCACACAAGCTGTATCTTCTGCTCGGTTGACAGTTTTTCAAGAGCCTGCTTTGCCGGAGAAGCTGCCGGGGCGTCAGGCTCTGCGCCCCTTCCTTTTCTTGCCGCCGGGACAACAGCAATTTGGGGCAGCTCCTTTTCCTCGCATATTGCTTTCATCTTCTGCCTTTCTGACAAAAGATAGGAGTTATCCGGCTCAATTTCCTTTAAGGCGTCCAGCAGAGGACAGATTTCCCGAACCTTTTCCGTTTCAACTGTCTCTTTTACGTTTAAACTGGCGATGGGCCATACGTTTTCCGCACAATCTCCCGCAAGCAGATAGTACTCCCCTTCTTCCATGAGCCATGCCGATTTTCCGCCGTGAAAAGCCTCCAGCAGGCAAAGGTCGAATTTCAGGCGAATTTTCCCGCTGCCTCCCGCCGGAATCACACCGGTTTTTCCGTATGCCACAAGACGCTTTAATTCCTTTTGGAGCATGGTTCCGGGGCAGGAGGCGTAAATCTGCACCACCTCTTTTCCCGCCGCCATGCCGGTATTTTTGACGGACAAAAGAATTTCCGCTTTATTCTCCCTTACAGCCACAGATTCCGCCTCTATGACAAAGGAGGTGTAGGAGCGGCCGTACCCGAAGCAATACCGCGGCTTTATGCCAAAGCTGTCAAAGTACCGGTATCCCACGTAGATGCCGTCCTCGTATTTTTCCTCAATCACATTTCCGTTATTGTGGCTGAAATTTTTACTGGAAGGATAATCCTCATAATGATACGCCCAGCTGTCCGTCAGCCTTCCGCAGGGATTTACCTTCCCTGTAAGCACGTCGGCAAGGGCGTTCCCGCTTTCCATCCCGGCCTGGGACATTACAAGCAGCGCCCCTATATTCATTTCATCCATAAAGCTCAAGTCAATGACGCCGCCTGTGTTCAATATCACGACGACCCTGGGATAAAGACTGCAAATCCGCTCCAGTTCCTCTGTTTCCTGACCGGAAAGATAGTAATCCCCTGCCCCGGCTTTTCTGTCCGCTCCCTCGCCGGAAATCCGGCTGATTACATAGATTGCCGTATCTGTTCCCTGTATTTTTTCAATCTGCCCGCCCTTTGGCATCACCAGAGGATTTGCCGCGTGAGCCCGGTACAGCGAATCGGCATCCCCGGGAATGGAAATATCGTAAATATGCTTCTTCCATTCCTCTCTGCACAGTTCATACTTTTTGCTATAATCCTCCAGCCACTCCCGCGACGTGATTTCAATTCCGGCATTTTTAAGCCCTTCTTCAATGCTGACCGCGCTGCGGTAATTCACCATCCCGGAGCCGGTTCCGCCGACAACCGTGTATCTGGCTCCGCCGCCGTACAAAGCCGCCTTTTGATTTTCGGCAAGGGGCAGCACGCCGTCGTTGGCAAGCAGAACCATCCCTTCCGCCGCTGCCCGGCGAATCACCTTCCGGTGTTCCTTTTCCCTGACACTCTCCTCCTCCGATAAACTTCCCGGAAACGGGTTTCTTTTATAAATTTCAGTTTTTTCTTTCATACTGCTCATCCTGTCCCTTTCTGAAAATATCCGAATTCTTCCCTGACCCGCTCTGCGGCGCATACCAACCGGCCTTTCCGTCCGCTACTCTTTGTCCGCCGCCGTCATTACTCTGGAATTTCAGTATAGCATTCCCGCTTTTTACGGTCAATTCACAATTCGGCTGCCTCGCGGAAATCAATTTTCATATTCCGAAGAGCGCGTATGCTGCCAGAGAGTGGCTCAGCCCGAAAATTGATTTCCGTGTGACCGCCCCGTTATACGCCCTCATGTTCATATTCTGTTCATATATAATTTTCAAAAACTTAATTCAGATAACATTCTTTTGACATTTCTCTATCATATACTTATATCATCAGATACAACAAAGAAACAAACCTGAACAACGAAAACCTCAAGTAACTGATTTATTAATAACTTTTTCATAATAAATGCCAGATAAGCGGAAGCTTATCTGGCATCCTCCCTTTTTATAGGGCATTTTACCCATCAAATTTTTTCTTGTATTTCCCGCAATTTTCCTGTATAGTAAGAGAAGAATCAAAGAGGATTTCCCATGCGGGCAAATTCTCTTTTTTATACGCAGGCCCATGCAGAGGAAGGTTCCACTAAAGTGGCGCACGGACCGCGCGGCGGGAAGGGGAGAAAAGCTTCCCCTGCCCGATTTTCATATGAGAGGAGAGAGATTATGGAAAACATTATGAGTACAATTTCAAATGTGAACAATGCCATAAACGGCGTTGTATGGGGAATTCCCATGCTGATACTGATTATCGGCACAGGCATCTATCTGACGGCGGGAATGAAATTTTTCCAGATTACGCATATCAAGCACTGGATGAACGAGACGTTCCTTGCCATTTTCAAAAAGAAACATGTGACGGCGCATACCGGAAAGGAGGAAAGCTCCATTTCCCAGTTTCAGGCCCTTTCCACCGCCCTTGCGGCCACTATCGGCGTGGGCAACATTGCCGGCGTTGCGGGCGCCATCATCACCGGCGGCGCGGGGGCCGTGTTCTGGATGTGGCTTTCCGCCCTGTTCGGCATGATGACCAACTACTCTGAAAATGTGCTGGGCATTTATTACCGTCGCAAAAACCCGAAAGGCGAATGGTCGGGCGGCGCCATGTATTATCTCCAGGACGGCCTTAAGGGGAAAAAGGTGATTGGCGTTCTGGCAAAGCCTCTTGCCGTTTTATTTTCCCTTTTCTGCGTTTTTGCCTCCTTCGGTATCGGAAACATGACGCAGGTACATGAAATTGCAAGCTCCATGGAGGATACCTTTCAGATTCCGCCCCTGGCAACGGGAATCATCATTGCGGTAATCGCCGCTCTGGTGGTTTTGGGCGGTATTAAGGCTATCGGAAGCGTAACGGAAAAGATTGTGCCCTTTATGGCATGCGCCTACATACTCGGGACGGTGATTGTGCTGATTTTAAATATCACCTCCGTGCCCGCGGTATTTGCCGCTATTTTTGCCAATGCTTTCGGGCTCCGCCCCATTGCAGGCGCAACCGTAGGCATGATGATTAAGCAGGCCATGACCATGGGATTTAAGAGAGGGGTGTTCTCCAATGAAGCCGGGCTCGGTTCTTCGGTTATGGTGCATTCCGCTTCCAACGTAAAGGAACCGGTGGTTCAGGGTATGTGGGGCATCTTTGAGGTGTTCTTTGACACCATTGTGGTATGTACCCTGACGGCTTTCACCGTTTTGAGCTCCGGGCTGATTGATTTGGATACCGGCGAGGTTTTAAGCTCCGCCACAGGCGCTTCCCTTGTAAGCGAGGCGCTGTCGGAGGGCCTTGGCACTCTGGCCGGCGGATTCGTGGCGGTTGCCATCTGCCTGTTTGCCTTTTCAACGGTTCTGGGCTGGTCCTTTTACGGAACCAAGTCCTGCGAGTATCTGTTCGGCACAAAGGCAACCATTGTTTACAAGGTCATTTTTATAGTCTGCATTGTGTTCGGCGCGACCATGAGCTTTGACCTGGCGTGGGAAATTGCGGATACCTTAAACGCCCTGATGGCGATTCCCAACCTGATTGGCGTGCTGGCTCTTTCGGGAACAGTGTTTGCAATCACCGGAAACTACATAAACCGCAAGCTGAAAAAATCCGCCGGAGCTCAGGATACTGTGGTAACGCCAATGCTTTCCTTTGACCCTGCCATTCAGAAAATGCAGGAGGAGACACTGGAAACGGAATAAGGATTTGCAAAAAATATGCAGGCCGGCCTGGCTCGCTACACGCAGGGACGAACGCTGTCACACTTTGCGAGCCAGCTTATTTCCGCCAAACGGATGCTTTGCATCCACCTGGTTCGTTGCTCACAGGAATAAAAGCCGCCGCACTTTTTGAATGAGTGCGGCGGCTTATTTATGTTGCCTCTTTCAATTCTGTTTTAATCTCAGGCCTTTCCTTCAGAGCCAAGAACTGTGGTAATCTTATGAGCCACAACTTCCTTCACATAAGCGCGGGCGTCCGTCAGATACTGTCTGGGGTCGAAGTGGTCGGGATGAAGAGCCATATGCTCTCTGATACCGGCTGTCAGACCAAGACGTAAGTCAGAGTCAATGTTAATCTTACATACGGCAGACCTTGCAGCCTGACGAAGCATGTCTTCAGGAATACCGATGGCGTCTTCCAGCTTTCCGCCGTTTGCATTGATGATATCCACGTACTTGGGAAGTACGGAGGAAGCGCCGTGAAGAACAATCGGGAATCCCGGAAGTCTCTTTGTCACTTCATCAAGAATATCAAAACGAAGCTGGGGCTTCTGGCCGGGTTTGAATTTGTAAGCGCCGTGGCTTGTTCCGATGGCAATCGCCAGGGAATCAACGCCTGTCCTGTTCACGAAATCCTCAACCTGGTCGGGCTGTGTATAGGATTCTGAGCCGTGCTCTACCTTCACGTCGTCCTCAACGCCTGCAAGTGTTCCAAGCTCCGCCTCTACCACAACGCCTCTCTCATGAGCGTAATCGGCAACCTTCTTGGAAACGGCGATATTATCTTCATAAGAAAGTGAAGAACCGTCAATCATAACGGAAGTAAAGCCACCGTCGATACACTGTTTGCAGATTTCAAAATCTCCGCCATGGTCCAGATGCAATGCAATCGGAATATTGGTCTCTTCCAGAGCTGCTTTTACAAGGTGTACCAGATAAGCATGCTTTGCATACTTTCTTGCGCCTGAGGAGCACTGAAGAATGATAGGGGATTTCAGCTCGTCAGCCGCCTCGGTAATCGCCTGAACGATTTCCATATTGTTCACATTGAAAGCTCCGATAGCATACCCGCCGTCATAGGCCTTTTTAAACATTTCAGTTGTTGTTACTAATGGCATTTCTAATCATCCTCTCTTTCATATAATCTTTATTTTTTATGAGTACATTATAGCAGATTTCCATAAAAATGCAAAGGAAATCATGATTCCGGCACCCTGATAGCAAGGGCCTGTTTCAGGTTTCGGATATCCACTTCCTTATGCCTTCCCCCGAACTCGCCGTCAAGGGTCCAGGCAACCTCCTCCCCGGAAGTGATTTTGAGGGACGAGGTTTTAAAGCAGTACATACAGTCCGTGTTGACATTGCGGTTAATCAGCGCCGCCATGACCAGATTAAGCTCCATGGGGCTGGCCGGCTTTTTGATAAGCACGACCTCAAATTCCCCGTCGTCCAGCTGTACATATTTGCCGGTAATGCGCTTAAATCCTCCCACGGAAGTGGAATTGGTAATCATACCGAATAAAAATTCGGCTTCCACTGTAAGCTCCTCGCTCTCCACCTTCATCCGGCAGGACCTGACGCCGGGGAGCCTGCGCATCCCCTCAAGAATATATGCCATGTGGCCCAGCACATTCTTGATATCCTGGGGCGTCTCATAGGAAACGTCCGTAAAAAGCCCGAACGCCGCAATATAGACAAAGAAATCATCGTTAAATGCGCCGATGTCGCAGTTAAAGGTCTTTCCCTCTATAATTGCCTCCGCCGCGCGAATCATATCTCTGGGGATATGAAGGCTGTTGGCAAAATCATTGGTGCTCCCCGCCGGTACATACCCGATAGGAATTCTCCGCTCGCACTGCATCATGCCGGACACCACTTCGTCCAGCGTCCCGTCGCCTCCGCTGCAGACAATAATGTCATAGAATCCAAATCTGCGTTCCTTCACCGCCTGAATGCCGTCCCCTTTCATCTGGGTAGGGTAAGCGGTAACCTCGAAGCCGGCTTTGGTAAAAATATCTATGATGTCCAGAAGGTTACTTCTGATTTTGGCTTTTCCGGCTCTTGGATTGTAGATGAAAAGCATTTTTTTCTTTTCTGTCATATGAAAATCCTACTGTCTGCCGCCGCTCAAATACTCTTCAATGGACTGCATTGCCTCCTGCTCGTCCTTTCCGTCCGCAACAACAGTAACGGACTCGCCGGAATTGAGGGCAAGGCTCATCATCCCCATAATGCTCTTGGCGTTCACCTTTTTCCCTTCCGACTGAATATAAACGGAGCTTTCGTGCTGACTTGCCACCTGAACCAGCATGGCGACCGGTCTGGCCTCCAGACCCCCGTTCAATTCAATTTTGATAGACTTTTCAATCATAATATCTCCTCCTTATCCCTTAATCTTCCCGGCCGTCATGCAGAGATATGCCTGTCAGCCCTGCCTGTTTTCCCGGCTCATTCCGTACGGCCTGCCACCTGCCGCGCTATCTCGCCGAGTTTTCTCAATCTATGGTTTACGCCGGATTTACCTACCGGCGGATTAAGGTAACCTCCCAGCTCCGATAAGGAGCTTTCCGGATGCTCGAGCCGGACCTCCGCCATCTGCCGCAACGCCTCCGGCAGATTCGACAGGCCGTAATGCTTCTGTAAAAACAGAATATCTTCTATCTGCCCGCCCGCCGCCTTCACGGTTTTTGTGATGTTGGCGGCCTCGCAGTTGACCTGTCTGTTGACAAAATTTCGGACCTCCTTTTCCACCCGAAGGCTTTCAAGCTGCATCAGCGACACATGGGCGCCCATCACATTTAAAAGGTCCACAAGGCTTTCGCTCTCCTTTAAATATACCACATAATACTTTTTACGTCTCACGATTTTGGCGTCGATTTCAAAGCTGCAGATAACCTGCCGTATCTGCAATGCCTGGGCTTCATGCTCGCACACAAACTCCAGATGATATCCCTTGTTGGGGTCGCTCATAGAGCCGATACATAAAAAAGCACCCCTTAAAAACGCCCGCCTGCAGCAGCTGTTTTTAATGAGCAGCGGATTAATTTCCTCCGAAAACGGATGCATGCATCCGCTTTCATCTATTATCTTAACAGACTGCAACACTTTATTGACATTAACTTTTATATTAAATGTTTTTTTCAATAATGTAAAGTATTTTCTGGTTACGAAAGGATTTTCAGAATATATTGCCGTTTCTTTCTGATTATTTTCTTTTGCTCCGATTTTACAGCCAAAACAGATAATTGCCGCAAGCTCTGCTAGCTGACAGTGCCGGGAGCCCGGAACCACTTTTTCCAATTCTTCCTTTACATTTGATGAAAATGACACTTTTTACCACTTCCCATCAGACGCAGGGAGCGGGGCGGACCGTCGTCACACGCCTTGTCCCACATCCCGGTGCGCAATTTTAATCCCGTATTCGCCCTTGTTTTTCATGTGCTCATAAAGCCTGTTCGCCAGCGTCACGCTTCTGTGCTTTCCGCCGGTACAGCCGATTCCTATCACTAGCTGGTACTTCCCCTCCTTTACATAGTTGGGAATCAGAAAGCCCACCAAATCCGCCAGCTTTTCTATGAACGTATGGGCCTCGGGAAAACTCATAACGTAATCCTGAACCTCTTTTTCATTACCAGTTTTATGTTTCAGCTCATCAATATAGAACGGGTTCGGCAAAAATCTCACGTCGAAAACCAAATCGGCGTCCGCCGGAATGCCATACTTAAAACCAAAGGACAGTATCGTAACCATCAGACTGTTATAGCCTTCGTTCTGCACGAAAATCCTGTCCAGCTCCTCCTTTAACTCTCTGGTAAGAAGCCGGGAGGTATCGATTACATAATCGGACTTTGCCCGGATATTGCTTAATATCGCCCTTTCTCTTTTGATTCCGTCCTCGATTCTCCCATAAGGGGAAAGAGGGTGCACCCTTCTGGTTTCCTTGTAACGCTTAAGAAGGGTTTTGTCATTCGCCTCCATGAAAAGGATTTCAAAGGCGTAACCGTCATTTTTCAGCTTATCCAGAATTTTCGTGGTCGTCTCGAAAGCCTGGTCCGCACGGACGTCAAGCCCCAGGGCAACCTTTGTAACCTCGCCGTCGGGCGTTGCTATCAGCTCCACAAATTTCTCTATCAAAAGCACCGGAAGATTGTCCACACAATAAAATCCGGCGTCCTCCAGCATGCGCAGAGCCGTGCTTTTTCCGCCTCCGCTCATGCCGGTCACTACCACAAACCGCATAACGCCTCCATTCCCCGCCGCCGGGGCTTTTTACGCAAAGTCGCCCAGGAAGATTACCTCCGGCTCCAGGCTGACGCCTGAATGCTCCTTTACTCTCCTTTGCACCTCTTTTATTACCGCCGCAATATCGGCCGCGCAGGCCTCCCCGGCATTTATCACAAATCCACAGTGCTTTTCCGACACCCGGGCGCCGCCCACGCCATAGCCCCTAAGCCCCGCCTCCATAATCAGCTTTCCGGCAAAATACCCTTCCGGCCTTTTAAAGGTGCTGCCTGCGCTGGCAAATTCAAGGGGCTGCTTTTCCTTTCTCCTTGCGGCAAGCTCCTCCATCTTTGCCCGGATTTCTTCTTTGTCTCCCGCTTTAAGCGCCATTACCGCCTCCAGAACGATAAGGCGCCTCCTTTTGATGACGCTGGTGCGGTAGCCGAACTCCATGGCGCCGCCCTCAAGCTCAAAAACTCTGCCGTTTTCGTCAAGAACCGTGACGCTCCTTATCACCTGCTTCATCTCGCCGCCATAGGCGCCGGCATTCATCATAACGCCGCCTCCCACGGTGCCGGGAATCCCCGAGGCAAATTCAAGTCCCGAAAGCCCCTGCTCCATGGCATATTTCGCCGCCGCGGAAAGCAGAGCGCCCGCTCCCGCCCTGATACGGCTTCCTTCCGTGGAAAGAGCGCCCATTTTACTTCCTATCTGTAAAATAACGCCCCGAAAGCCCTTATCCCCCACAAGAAGATTGCTTCCGTTTCCCATGATAAACCAGGGAATTTTATTTTCCTTCAAACGGGGAATCAGCCCGGCGAGCTGGGACGGGCTGCTGATTCTGACAAAACAGTCCGCCTCTCCTCCCACACGAAAGGTCGTATGCTTCCACATAGGTTCCTTTGATAAAATATCTTCCTCCGGCACGTAAGCATTCATCAATTTTTCCACTTTTATTCCCCTGGCACATTGCCTGCGATACCGCAAAATACAAAGAACAGATTGTTCAGCCATTACATACAATCCGGCGACTTATGAATGGCACGGAGGAGCTGCTACACAACAGCGTCCAGAACCAGCTTTGCGGAGCCGTAAATCCCCGCGTCGTTTCCAAGAGTCGCAAGGGCAAACTTCACTTCCCTGCTTCCGTGGAACACGTTTTTCTCATAATGGGGCTTAATATAATCCATCAGGATTTCTCCCGCTCTGGAAACGCCGCCGCCGATTACAATAGTATCAGGATTGATTACGCTGGCAATCACCGCCAGACCGTCTCCCAAATATTTTCCGAATTCCTCCGCAACCTCCATTGCAAGAGCATCCTTCTGCTTTACAGCGTCAAAAACCGTCTTGGCGGAAACCTCGCCGCCTCTTAAGACGCTTTCCTTATCACAGCCCGCAAGCTTTTTGTTCGCCAGCCTTGTAATGCCTGTCGCGGAAGTGTACTGCTCAAGACACCCGTAATTTCCGCAGTTACAGCTCTCCGTTTCCGCATCCTCCACATGCACATGGCCGATTTCGCCGCCTGCGCCGCAAACGCCGGTCAAAATCCTTCCGTTCGTGATGATGCCGCCGCCGACCCCGGTTCCGAGGGTTACCATAATCATATCGCGGCTGCCTCTGCCGCCGCCCTTCCACATTTCGCCCAGAGCCGCCACGTTGGCGTCGTTTCCTGCCATAACCGGCAGATGAAGAATATCCTCCAGCGTCTTTTTGATGCTGAAAACGCCCCATCCCAGATTCACCGCTCTGTGTACCACGCCTTCGCCGTCAATAGGCCCCGGCGCGCCCACGCCAATGCCTGCCACATCTTCTATGGCAACTTCCTTTTCCTTCAGCTTTTCGCTGATGCTCTCCGCAACATCCGGGAGAATGTTACAGCCGCCGTCCTCTGTTCTTGTAGGGATTTCCCACTTGTCAAGAAGGGTTCCCTCCCTGTCGAAAAATCCCAGCTTAACCGTTGTTCCCCCGATATCCACGCCAAAAATATACTTACCCATAAGTATCCCTCCCTTTATTTTTATTATGGTTTCTTTATTTTATGCATTTTAAGTTTGCCATGCAGAATTGAATGTACAATTTGTACGTGGGAGCTTGCTCACCAAGGACAAATTGTGCATTCAATTCTATAGGGCGGACGCCCGACATGAAATAAGTCACCAGCCGATTCATGATATTATAAGTCATAACGTATAATCTGGTGACTTATGAATGGCTTGGCAAAATTTGCCAAAGCAAAAATTGCCAAAGCAAAATTTGCCAAAGCAAAAACTGCCCAAAACGTTAATAATCGTCCTCCGCCTCGAGCCGCCGCTTCGCAAGGGACTCCTGCACCCTCCGGTATAACTCCTGCGCCGCGTTGTAGCCCATTCTTTTCTGGCGGTGGTTAATGGCCGCAGACTCGCAGATAATTGCAAGATTTCTTCCCGGACGGATGGGAATGTTGTGGCACACCACCTTAATCCCCAGAAATTCCGTGTATTCCTCCTCAAGGCCAAGCCTGTCGTATTCCTTTTCCTTGTCCCAGTCCTCAAGGCGAATCACCAGGTCAATGTTCTGGGTATCCTTGACGCTGGACACACCGAAAAGAGTCTTTACGTCCACGATGCCGATACCCCGAAGCTCGATAAAGTGCTTGGTAATATCGGGTGCGGAGCCCACCAGCGTTTCTTCGCTCACCCGTCGGATTTCAACCGCGTCGTCAGTCACCAGACGGTGCCCCCTCTTAATCAGCTCCAGAGCCGCCTCGGATTTGCCGATGCCGCTCTCCCCCGTAATTAAAACGCCCTCGCCGTAAATATCCACCAGTACGCCGTGAACGGAGATACAGGGCGCCAGCCGCACATTCAGCCATTTGATAATCTCGGCAGTAAACGCGGAAGTGGCCTTCTGTGTTTTCAAAAGGGGAATTTCATTTTCCATTGCAATCTGCTTGAAAAGGTCATCCGGTTCCAGGTCTCTGCAGAACACAATTGCAGGGATATCGAAGGATAGAAACTTTCTGTAAATCTCCTGCTGGCGCTCCTCGGGCAGCGCCTTCATATAGCTGTACTCCACAAAACCGATAATCTGTATTCTGATTGCCTCGAAATGCTCAAAATAGCCTGCCAGCTGCAATGCCGGCCGGTTAATGTCCGGCTTGGTAAGCTTAATCTTTGAGATATCCAGCTCCGGCGTCACGTTTTCCAGCTTCATTTTTTCAATAATCTGTTGCAACTTTACACTTGCCATGACCGCTCCTTTTCTACCGTTTTTCTAGTGTAAGTGTAACATATAAATGAAATTTTCTCAATAGGGCATTCAGGCACGTAGGCACGCTCAGAACGCTGCTGACTTCCTTCGTCGCCACGCTCTCGCTCTATAAAAACGCAACTTGCGAACTTACCACCGCTACGTTTTTATAGAGCGAAAGCGCGGCGACGAAGGATACTCCCCTTCCTTTCCGCGTCCCCCCTTAGCCACGTTCCTTCTCATGGAAAAACTCATAAATCCCCCTTGCCACCGACTCCGGTATTTCGTCCACGCCCGCCAGCGCCTCCACCTCTGCGTTTTTAATCTCCTCTATGGATTTAAACCTGCGCATCAACGCCTTTCTCCTCGAGGGTCCCACGCCGGGAATGCCCTCCAGAACCGACTGCACCTGGGCTTTGGAACGGAGGGAGCGATGGTACTCGATGGCAAACCTGTGGGCCTCGTCCTGAATCCGGGTAATCAGCTTAAAGCCCTCGCTGTATCTGTCAATCTGTATTTCTTCATTATTATAATAAAGTCCTCTGGTGTTATGGTTGTCGTCCTTCACCATGCCGCACACCGGAATATTCAGATGCAGCTCGTTTAAAACCTGGAGGGCAATATTCACCTGCCCCTTTCCGCCGTCCATGAGAAGCAAATCGGGAAACTTCGTAAAGCTGCCGAACTCCTTTTCCAGCTCCTTATCCTCCAGAACCTTCTGCTCCTCCATGCCGTGGACAAATCTTCTGGTTAAAACCTCCTTCATACACGCATAATCGTCCGGACCGGAAACCGTTTTAATCCGAAATTTTCTGTAATCGCTGCGTTTCGGCTTCCCTTTTTCATAGACAATCATGGAGCCCACGTTGGCAAAGCCGCTGATATTGGAGATGTCGAAAGCCTCCATCCGGCTCACCTCGGAAAGGCCGAGAAGGGCTGCAATCTCCTTCACCGCGCCGATAGTTCTCCCTTCCTCCCGGCGGATACGCTCCTTGTCCTGGCTTAAGACCAGCATGGCGTTTTTGGCCGCCAGCTCCACCAGCTTTTCCTTATAGCCGATTTTGGGCACCTTGATATAAACCCGGCTGCCTTTTCTTCTGGTGAGCCACTGTTCGATAACCTCCATATCCTCGATGGCCTCCTGCAGCATCAGCTCTCTGGGGATAAAGGGCGTGCCCGCATAAAACTGCTTCACAAAATCAAGGAGTATCTGCGCTCTTGGAGTTTCCGACACATGTGTCATATAGAAATGTTCCCTGCCGATGAGCTTTCCGTCACGCACAAAGAAAACCTGAACCACGGCGTCCCGCTCGTCGGCGGCCAGAGCAATGATATCCTTGTCCTCCCCGTCGCTGTCCGTGATTTTCTGTCTGGTCGCAATTTCATTGACGCTGTTATATAAATCCCTGTACCTTGCTGCCTCCTCAAATTCCAGATTTTCCGCCGCCGCCTGCATTTTCTCCCCTAAATCTTTCAGGGTATCCTGATAACTGCCGTTCAGAAAATCCAGCGCTTTTTTCACCTGCGCCTGATATTCTTCCTCCGTGATGTTTCCCTGGCAGGGCGCAAGGCATTGTTTAATGTGGTAGTTCAGACACGCCCTCTCGTTCCCGCAGTCTCTCGGGAGGTTTTTATTGCAGGTGCGGAGCTGATAAAGCTTGTTGATTAGGTCAATGGTTTCCTTCACCTTCGCCGCGCCGCTGTAAGGTCCGAAATACCTGGAACGGTCCTTCTTCATCTGTCTGGAAAAAAGCACCCTCGGATAGCTTTCCCCCATGGTAACCTTGATGTAAGGGTAGGTCTTGTCGTCCTTGAGCAGCGTGTTGTACTTGGGGCTGTGCTCCTTAATCAGATTGTTTTCCAGCACCAGAGCCTCCAGCTCGGAATCGGTGACAATATACTCGAACCGGCTGATAAGCGTTACCATTTTATCTATCTGAGGGCCCCTCCCGATATTTTTGCGGAAATAGGAGCGGACGCGGTTGTGAAGATTCACCGCCTTTCCCACATAAATGATGGCGTCCTTCTCGTCATGCATAATGTAGACTCCCGGACAATTGGGGAGTTTCTTTAATTCTTCCTGAATGTCGAACATACCAAACCTCCACAGCGAAATAAGGACATCATTATTTATGGACTTTTGCCCTGTAATGATGTCCTTTTCTGTATGCTTATCAATTCCTAAAACCAGTCGGACGGTGCGTTGGAAAAACGCCCGGTTACTTTGTTTTCACTCTGCGCGCTGTTGCCTGATGCATCGCCTGACGCAGAAGCTCCGCTTTCACCCGATACATCTCCTGATGCCGCAGCTCCGCCTTTTCCCGATACATCTCCTGACTCCGCAGCTCCGCCTTTGCCCAATACGTCTCCTGACTCCGCAGCTCCGCCTTTGCCCGATACGTCTCCTGATGCCGCAGCTCCGCTTTCTCTGCTTTCCCCAAAACCGGCAAAGGGATTTGCCTGCGCCGCTTTGTTCTCAGAATCCGTATCCTGCGCGTTCCCGCTTATTGCCGGAGCGTCAGACGGCTTTTCCATACTTTTGGCGCCGGTTTCCTCTTTCTTTTGCGCCTTGTCCTTGTCCCCTTCTTCCTCGCCCTCCACAGGCTCGGGAAGCCCTTTTTCCTTCCGGTAAATCTTCATAAATTCCTTGCCGCTGATGGTTTCCTTTTCTATCAGATGAGCCGCCAGCTTATCCATCAGCTCCCTGTTGCCGGAGAGAAGCTCCTTGGCCTCGTCATAACAGCACTTTAAGGTTTCCATCACTTCCGTATCCACATCGGCAGCCGTCCTGTCGCTGCAGGTCAGCCTTGCGCCGCCGCCTAAATATTCGCTTTCCACCGTGGCCAGCCCCATCAGCCCGAAACGCCTGCTCATACCAAAGCGGGTAATCATGTTCGTCACAATATTCGTGGCCTGCTCAATATCATTGGCCGCCCCGGTAGTAACATTTCCAAATACAAGCTCCTCCGCCGCCCGGCCGCCAAGGAGGCTCACCAGCCTGTCGTGAAGCTCGGCTTCCGTCTGAAGGTACTTTTCCTCCTCGGGCACATGCATCACATACCCCAGCGCTCCCATGGTCCGGGGAACAATGGTGATTTTCTGCACCGGCTCCGAATTTTTCTGCAAAGCGCTGATTAGCGCATGACCCACCTCATGATAGGATACAATCTTGCGTTCCTCCTTGCTCATGATTCGGTCTTTCTTTTCTTTTCCCACCAGCACCTGCTCTACCGCGTCGAACAAATCCTTCTGAGTCACATACTCCCTGCCGTGCTGTACCGCGTTGATGGCCGCCTCGTTTATCATATTCGCCAAATCCGCGCCCACCGCGCCGCTGGTGGCAAGGGCAATGGCGTCCAAATCCACGCTTTCATCCAAATGGACATCCTTGGCGTGCACCTTTAAAATTTCCACCCTTCCCTTTAAATCCGGCTTATCCACAATAATTCTTCTGTCAAACCGCCCCGGACGAAGAAGCGCCTTATCCAGTATCTCCGGCCTGTTGGTAGCGCCCAGGACCAGAATCCCCTTGGAGGTGTCAAAACCGTCCATCTCCGAGAGAAGCTGATTCAGGGTCTGCTCCCGCTCCTCGTTACCGCCGCCGTATTTGCTGTCGCGGCTGCGGCCAATGGCGTCAATCTCATCGATAAATATGATACAGGGAGCGTTCTTGGTGGCTTCCTTAAACAAATCCCTCACTCTGGAAGCGCCCACGCCCACATACAGTTCAATGAAGTCCGAGCCGGAAAGAGAGAAAAAGGGCACCTTCGCCTCGCCTGCCACCGCCTTTGCCAGCAGCGTCTTTCCTGTTCCGGGAGGGCCTACCAGAAGCGCACCCTTGGGGAGCTTGGCGCCAATCTGCACATATTTTCCGGGATTGTGCAGAAAATCCACCACCTCCTGTAAGGATTCCTTGGCTTCGTCCTCGCCCGCCACGTCCTTGAAGGTAATCCCCGTTTCCCGCTGGACATAAACCTTGGCTGTGCTCCGTCCCACGCCCATAGGGCCGCCGCCCTTGGACATTTTACGGAAAAGAAGGCTGAGCAGCCCCCACATAAGTACAAAAGGGAAAACATAGGACAGCAGAAAGCTAATCAGTGTGCCCGTGCCGTCAGCCACCTGCCCCTTTACTTCCACATCCGCCTCAAGAAGCCGTGCCGTCAGCGTGTCATCGTCCTCGATTTTGCCGGTATAATAGCTCACCATGGAATTCATTCCATACATATACAGAATCGGCGACTGGGAATTTTTTTCCGATTTGGGTTCAATATAAATCCTGTCGCCCCCTATCACTACAGATTCAATCTTTTTCTCATCCAGCATCTGGATAAATTCGTTATAAGAAATTTCCTCCTCGGAGTCTCCGGTAATCAGCTTTACAAAGGCGCTCACCATAAGGAGCGACAAAAGCGCCGCAATGACGAACATAATGATGTTCTGCCTTCTCGAGTCCTTGTTCGGGCCGCCTGGTCCCCCGGCTCCGCCGTTTCCGTTCCCCGGCGCCCCGTTGTTTCCACCCCGGCCGCCGTCATATTGATTCAGGTTATTTTCACTCATCGTATTTCCCCGTCTGTTTTCTTTTATTTTTCTTTCTTCCATATCTCTTCCATTATAGTGATTGAAAAAATATAAATCAATAAGAAGATTATGAATTATCTGTGATTGTCTAAAACTTTTCTTAAATTTTTATTTTTATTTCTGTTTTTACAGTAGATTTTTCTTTTACTTCCATTGTATAATAAGAAATGATTTGTTTCATTTTGGAGGAAATGCTATGGCAGTAAAATACGTATTTGTAACAGGCGGCGTTGTTTCAGGTTTGGGAAAGGGAATTACAGCCGCTTCTTTAGGTAGATTGCTTAAAGCAAGAGGATATAAGGTGACGATGCAGAAATTCGACCCTTATATCAATATGGACCCCGGAACCATGAACCCCATCCAGCACGGAGAGGTTTTCGTGACCGAGGATGGCACCGAGACAGATTTGGACCTTGGACACTATGAGCGATTTATCGACGAAAATCTGGACAAGAATTCCAATGTGACTACGGGCAAGATTTACTGGAGCGTTCTCCAAAAGGAACGCCGGGGCGACTATGGCGGGGGAACCGTTCAGGTAATCCCTCATATCACCAACGAAATCAAGAGCCGTTTCTACCGCAATTTCACAGATGAAGAAACTCGAATCGCCATTATCGAAGTGGGCGGCACTGTCGGCGACATAGAAAGCCAGCCTTTCCTTGAATCTATTCGCCAGTTTCAGCATGAAATCGGGCATGAAAATGCAATTTTGATTCACGTGACCCTGATTCCCTACCTGAAAGCGTCTCAGGAGATGAAGACCAAGCCTACCCAGGCCAGCGTCAAGGAACTGCAGGGAATGGGTATCCGTCCCGACATTATCGTGTGTCGGAGCGAATATCCTTTAAGCCAGAGTATCAAGGATAAAATTGCCCTTTTCTGCAACGTGCCCAACAACCACGTACTGCAGAATCTGGATGTGGAATATTTATACGAAGCTCCTCTTGCCATGGAAAACGAGCATTTGGCGCAGGTTGCCTGCGAATGCCTGAATCTGGCCTGCCCCGAACCGGACCTTACGGACTGGAAAGCAATGGTGGAATCCCTGCGTACGCCCGTCGGGGAAGTGACCGTTGCGCTGGTAGGAAAGTACGTACAGCTTCACGACGCTTATATCAGTGTTGTGGAGGCTTTAAAGCACGGCGGCATTTCCAACCGCGTCACCGTAAATATCAAATGGATTGATTCCGAGCTGGTGACGGAGGAAACTGCGGACGGGCTCTTTAAGGACGTCAGCGGAATTCTTGTTCCCGGCGGCTTCGGCCCCCGCGGCATCGAAGGCAAGATTTGTGCGATTCGCTACGCAAGAACCCACAGGCTTCCTTTCCTGGGGCTCTGTCTTGGCATGCAGCTTGCCATTGTGGAATTCGCCCGCAATGTGGTGGGCTATAATGATGCAAACAGCATCGAGCTTGACCCTTCCACTTCTCATCCGGTGATTGCGCTTATGCCGGACCAGAACGGTGTGGAGGATATCGGAGGCACCTTACGGCTCGGCTCTTATCCCTGTGAGCTGGACAAGACCTCCCTTGCTTACAAATTATACGGGGAAGAAGTGATTCATGAGCGTCACAGACACCGCTATGAAGTCAACAACGACTTTCGGACGGTTCTTACCGAACACGGCATGAAGCTTTCCGGCCATTCGCCCGATGGACGTATCATTGAAATGTGCGAGCTCACCGACCATCCGTTTTTCCTCGCCACTCAGGGGCATCCTGAATTGAAGTCAAGACCGAACAGACCTCACCCTCTGTTTAAGGGATTTATTGAGGCGGTTACGAAATGTGAGAGATAAGAAAAAGGATTTAGTATGGTTGTATATCATGGCAGCAACGTAATCGTTGAACACCCAAGGCTGGTCTGTCAAAATCGGACACTGGATTTTGGTTATGGATTTTATACTACAACAAATCTCAGCCAGGCTATAAACTTTGCCAATAAAGTAGCTGACAGACGAGAATGCGGTTCTCCGCATATCAGTATGTATGAAGTCCCGGAAATTAATGATTTGCAGTTAAATTTTCAAGTACTTATTTTTCCTGAGCCAGATGGTGCATGGCTGGATTTTGTATGCGCAAATCGAAATGGAAACTACCATGGACAAAGTTACGATATCATTTTGGGACCGGTCGCAAACGACACTATCTACCGTACTTTTATCGCTTATGAAGATGGAATATTGACCCGCGAAGAAACTATCGCCAGATTAAAAATAAAAAAGCTATATAATCAGATGACTTTTTCTACAGAAGCCGCCTTACAGCAGTTAAAATATATTGGAGAGCTGAATGAAAAGGGGGATTTCAAATGAGCAATACAGGCATAAAAGCGATGTTGGAGCTGATTATCCCCCGTCTGATTAAAATGATAATCGACGGTCAAAATTTCTCTGAAAAGGAAGCTCTGATTCTGCTTTATAATTCTGAATTATATCGCCAGTTAGAGCGGGAAGAAACAAAGCTATGGCACCTGAGTGTCCCTACTCTGTACGACTTGTGGATGGAGGAAAATGAAACCGGTAAAATCACTTATCCTGAAGAGGCTTAAATCCTATGGATGAAAAGACAAGGTTTATTATCTATTGCATTGAGGAATATAAAGCTGCAAATGAACTGACCGGCAAAAGCGTCATTGCCCTGTTTAACCGATACCGGGTAATTGATTACATCCGCAAATATTATGAATCTCTGCATACAACCGGAAGGCAATATATTGTGGATGATATTGATATGTATATTGAAACCAGAGGGGATTCGATAGTATAGTAAATTATGAAATCAGTGGCTGTTGCTTCATAGATTATTCATCTATTTTGCAACAGCTCTTTTATTAACACACCATCCAAATACAAGTCAAATGTATCAAACGAAGTTTGTATTGCTTCGCATCCGCTCGACTTATTGCTCGCGGGAATAAAATTCTACAGGACTAAACAGTTGTCTTATTTTCACTCACTCTTATGAATTCGCATACACAGAGCCTTCTGCCTCCGCATATTCATCTTCCGTATACCCGTAAGCGAGAATCTGCTCCCTGGCAGCACCGGCTCTGAGCATCCGCCCGATAGCGGCGATTCTCTCTTTTGCGATTCCCTGACTAATCCCCTGATTAATCCCTTGCTTTATCCCCCGCTCAATCCCCTGCTTTATCCCTCGCTCAATCCCCTGTTCAAATCCTCGTTCAATCCCGCGCTTCATTCCCCGCTCCAACGCTCTGTCTGCAATCGCTTCTGACCAGTTACACATAATCTGAATCCTCCTTTCCAATTCAGCGGTCATTATCATACCATATTCGTCCGCCAGTATCCGCTTTTTCTCCTCCGCATCCTTTTTGGAGAGCAATTCTTCCAGCATTGCTATCAGGACATTTTGAGATTTCGTTATCGCTTCTCCGGCGGAAATATTTTCTCCGTCCCTGATATTGACAATGATACCTTTCATCAAATCTGCATGATACGGATTTTTCTTATTTCCAAAAACCGTTTTTCTGTCAAAGCTGATTTCCTCAATGGAATCTTCCGCTGCATCGTTATCCATACAGAGCCAGATGCTGCGGACTTTTTTCAAATTATCAAAATCACTGTGAAAAAATTCTGTCTGTTTCTGCGCCGAAATCATTCTTGCGAGATAAAATACAATCCTGTTTTCCAGATGGTACCCCAGCTTACCGGAATCCGACGACTTCTGCGCCTCAATATTAATGAGAATTTTAATCTCCTTCTCCTTATGATACGCGGTAAAGCGAATATCATAATAGATAATCCCTTCCCCCGGAACATTATCCTCCGTTGCGGTTCCCTTCACGCGTCCAAGATTGGCAAGTCCGGCGTCAACCGGCTTCGTTCCTATCTCAATATCATCGCTGATACTGTCCATAATATCCTGAACATCCATATCCCGGAACTCTTCAATTGTATATTTTAAAATCCGTGACAATATCTGCCTGTCCGCAAGCAAATACTTTACATTTGTATCATATGTCAGACCGGAGTCGTTTATTGCATCGACTGTCTGCGCTAAATTTGTCTTTATCATCTGTCTCCTTTTTATTATATGTGAAATTATCTGTAAAATCAATTATTACAAAACGGGATTTTTGCTTTGAACTTTTTTACCCAGATATTTACCGATTCATTCTGAAATGATTATATAGAAATCTACATGAAAATTTTTACTTCTTTATATGGAAGGCAACGGCACGGAAAACCGTGCCGCGCTTTTGTTTCTTTTTCTACTGGAATAACCTTGTTACCAGAGAATCCTGCTCCATCCGTTTCCGCAGCATTAAAGCGCCGTAGTCCCGCATAAGCTCCTGTCTCTTCTTTTCGGATATGGCCTTGGGCATATCCAAATCCTCGAGACGGCTTCTGGAATTAAGCTGTTCCAGCGAAGCGGCAGTATTATAGTTATAAGTATGCTCCAGACGATTGGTCTGCGCTCCGATGTTGCCCCTTCTGGAGGAAATCATATCCATTGCCTTATCGATGTCCTTCAGATTGAAATCACTCTTCGTCACATCGAAGTCCGCAATGCCGAGCGCCTCCAGAGTGGAATTCTCCATCTGGATTTTCATACCGCCGCCGTCGGGATTGGTAGCCAGATGCATATCCGCCATGCTTCCGTCAAGGAGTTTTTGCTCATTGAAGGTAGTGTCCTTTGCCAGGGACTGAATGCCTTCCTTTAACTGATTTATCTCATTCTGGTACATCTGCTTTTCCGTGTCTGAATTCAATCCGTTCATGGATTTAAGTGCAAGCTCGCGGATTCTCTGCAGATAGTCCATCATGCCGTCCATAGCGCCGTCCGCCACGTTCAACGCGCCAATGCCGTCTTTCGCATTGTCCGCTCCTACCCGAAGACCTGTTTCCTCCCTTTCCATCTTTTTGCCTATGGCGAGACCGGCCGCGTCGTCCGCTGCCGTATTGATTCTCTTTCCGCTGGCAATGTGGGAATAGGAATTGTAAAGCCCGTTATTACTTACCGTCATACTGCTCATAACTGCACCTCCTTTCTTATTATAAATCCCGCAAATGCACTCTTACGCATTTACTGTGCTGTTTCATTTTCATTATATCCTTTTGTGCAAAATATCTCAATCGACAACCATAAAATATTTTCTTAATCCGGCTGCTGTCCGTCGTGCGCCTTCCACCGGCATTCCGTCACCTGCATATGGGAAAATACTGCCTTAAAGGAGGAATCCTCCGGCGAGCAGGCATAGATGCCGAACTGTATTTTCCCCTTTCCGGCGTGCATATGGCAAATGCGCATCTGATTAAACGCGGCTCCGTCCGCGGAGCACTCGATACAGTAGTCGTCCTCTCTCCGGCTAAGCCGGTACCACATGGATTTTACCGAAGCGTCTATAACGGTGGTCGCCCAGTCGGAATATCCCTGATTTGTCACCACGCTCCCCAAATGCTGATAGCTTTCATTTTCATATTCCACAGAGCCCTTCAGCCAGTTTTCACTGTCAAGATACATGACGATTCCGCACTGGTCGAATCTGTGATGGCTCTCCTCAAATTCCGTCTTAACCACAAAGCTGAAATATTTTTCCTCCGTCTCCATCTGCCAGACGGGCGCATTGTCATTTCGGAAATGATAGTAGGTTCTCTGCCATAAATCCGTATGGGGCTTCGTCACAACTTCCACCCTGTCGTTCTCAATCCTGCAGCTTTCCGGTTCCCTTGTCCATCTAAATTTTGTAAAATCCATCTTCTCCTCCATCGAATAAAATTCATTTCCCGGCATTTAAAATTTTCCGGCAAAAATCCCTTATTTCATCCTTCCGGGCTTCCACCGCTTCCTTATATTCCACGGAACAAAGTCCCAGGCTCCCGCCCGGCTGTATTTCCAGATGACCGTAAAAATGCTCGATGCTTTCAATGATTCTTTTACATTCCTTCATATTCGGGCCTGTTCTCAGGGCGATGGCATAGCCGGTCTTTCCGTCGTTATGGCTGCCGGCGCCTCCGATAACGGCGTGGGGCTCATGAGTATTGCACCAGGGCGTGCATCTGTCGATAAACGCTTTGAATTGTCCGGGAACATCCGCCCAGTAAGAGGGGGAAACACAGACAATGGTATCCGCCCACGCAAATTCCGCCATAACTTTTATCACGTCATCGTCCTGAACGCATCTGGCCGTCTTATGACAGCTTCTGCAGCCTTTGCAGAACTTAATGTCATAATCGTCAATGCAAATGCTCCTGACGTCATGGGTCATCCCTAAAAAGGAATGCACCGTATGAATTATCTCCGCCGTTGCGCCGTCTCTTACAGGGCTGCAATTCATCAGCAACACATTCATGCTATCATTCTCCCTGAACCCTTTTACATTCTGGCGCTTTCCACATTTTCCTTAAACCACTGATAAGCCAGCCTTACGCCTTCTTCCAGTTCCACCTTATGTCTCCAGCCAAGACTGTGCAGCTTATCCACGTTGGTAAGCTTCCTGGGCGTTCCATCGGGCATGTCCTTGTTCCACACGATTTCACCGGTATAGCCGACCTCTTTCCTGACCGTTTCCGCCAGCTCGCTGATGGTCACTTCCTTTCCGGTTCCGATATTTACATGCTCCTCGCCGTCATAATTTTCCAGAAGGAACACACAGGCGTCCGCCATGTCGTCCACATACAAAAATTCACGAAGGGGCGTGCCTGTACCCCAGAGCTCCACAGAGGGCGCCCCCTGCATCTTTGCCTCATGGAATTTCCTTATCATTGCCGGCATTACATGGGAACCCTGAAGGTCATAGTTGTCATGGGGGCCGTAAAGATTGGTGGGCATACAGCTTATAAAGTTGTCACCATACTGCCTTTTGTAAAACTGGCACATCTTCAAGCCGGAAATTTTGGCAATGGCATAAGCCTCGTTGGTTTCCTCAAGAGGTCCTGTCAGCAGCGCGTCTTCCGGTATGGGCTGAGGCGCCATTCTGGGGTAAATGCAGGTGCTTCCCAGAAACAGCAGCTTTTTCACCTGATATCGGTGGCCGCACTCTATCACGTTACATTGAATCTGAAGGTTTTCATAGGCAAAATCAGCAGGCGCGGTATTGTTGGCGTTGATGCCTCCCACCCTTGCCGCCGCCAGAACCACCACGTCCGGCCGTTCCTTCTCAAAAAACTCCCTCACCATGGCCTGACTGGTCAAATCCAGCTCCTTATGCGTCCTTCCGATTATATTTGTATATCCTTTTTCTTTCAGGTTTCTGACAATGGCGCTTCCCACCAGTCCCCGGTGGCCCGCCACATAAATTTTATCTTCTTTCTTCATATTCTCCTCCATTCCAGTTCCGCATCTCCCTTCGGATGGCCCCTTGTCTGGAAGGATTTCCGGCTGCTTTGCATCCTGAAATTCTTCCGGTCATCCTCTGTCCGATGCTGTAAACCCTTCCTCTATCGTGTCCCCCCTGAAAATATCCTCCCCCGCATCTGAGGAAATTTTTACGGGTGAAGCCGGGAAATCCCGGTAGCCTGTTCTGTCGCCCCGGACGGGATAGTAAAAGGTGTAGCCGTGCAGCTCGTAGGGAACCGTTTCAAAATTTTCATAATCCTTCTGTTTCACCAGATATTCCGCCGTCAGTCCCTTTCCTGTTTCCAGGCCGAAAGCCCACAGCTTATAGGATCCGATGAGGATAACGGCAATATAATATATTTTAAATCTGTCCAGATGCGGGCTGATGTGCCGATACAGATATCCCCATACCAGAACGGGGAAAATCCACAGAAACACACAGCCGTATCGAATCAGCGGAGCCGTAAGCAGCCAGAACAAAAAGCAGGCAGCCAGAGTTCCCGCAATATGAAGAAAATCCAGCATATCCCTTTTCCTTTTCACCAGAGCATAAAGGGCAAACAACGCCAGCAAGAGCAGGCCGCTTAAGGCAAGTGCCAGAAAAGCCTTATCGGTTCCGGAAAGCTTCCTTATCCAGTCGGGCAGCCAGCTCGTCACCGGTTCGCCGTACCGGCTCACGTCGCTGTAGCCGCGTCCCCACACCTGTATTTCATGGGCGTCATAATCGGCGGCGCCTTTGGGGATTTTAAAATCAAAGGAAAACAAATCTATGAATGTAAAGGGATATACCAGCCAGCCTGACAGAATCACGTTCCGAATCAGGAAAGGCGCTGCCGTGAGAATTCCCGTTCCGAGAAATTTTGCAATGTCCTTCCCGCTTCCTTTGGTTCGGAGCATCATCACCGCCGGTTTTAAGGTGAGAAGAAGTATCAGCGCGCCGGAGAGCTTCACCGTCATGACCACAACGCAAAGCAGGCACAGCATGGCATAGGGCAGATAGGAGCTTTCCTCATCCTCCAGAAGCTCCAGCCACCGGATAATAATATAAAGCGCCAGAAGCACCATAAAATAGTCGGAGGCCGGCGATATCATCTCGTCAAACAGATTGAGCAGATAGTAAACGCTGACGATTCTTGCAAAATCCGAGAGCCGCGGCCTTCTGCGCGCTCCTCTTTTCCCTGATAATGTCTGTGCTCCTATGCGCCCTGCCCGCTGAATGCGGCGTTCGCCGGATGTGGGCGCTCCCGTCCGGCTCATTGTCCGCACAAAGAACGGCTCCCCGCAGACCAGCGCAAGGAGAAAGGCGAGAAATCCCGCGCAGCAGTGATAGGACTGTCCTCCCAGAAACGCCATGCTGTAAAGGGCCGACAGGCAAAAGGCCGCGCTGTTGTACGCCAGCCGGCTGTGCAAATTGCCAAGCCCCGGCACCACCCCAAATTCCTCAATCCAGCGAATGCTCTGGGCATGATAAAGCCCCGTATCATAATGGATAATTCCCGTGGACGTGCCATAGGCAAATAAAAGGAAAAGCAGTACTGCCACGGCTGCCTTCACCGGCGTCGCCGTCAGTCTGAGCGCATGAAAACTTTCCGCCATTTCCTTTCGGAGGAAAACGATGCACACGCCGCAGCCAAAAAGCAGCAGAAGGTTTGCCGTAAGCCCTACTTTCCCGAAAATACTGAAAATCTGGGCGTAAACCGTCACAACGCCTACGCCGGCGTACAGGCAGCCGGTTTCTCTTTTATATTGAAAATTTCCCTTTCCGCAAATTATCCTGATACACGCAAAGCCCGCCACATAGCAGGTAAAAAGCATGTACGCCCAAATCAACATAACAGAGAGCATCTGCCCATCCTCATCATCCCGGCAGGCCTGCAGTCAGTCCGGCAGGTCTGCTCTGCCAAAGTCAAAGTGTCCGCATCCGTAATCTATGCTTCCCCGTTTTTCCGGCTGTTTCTGTATTCGCTGCTGCTCATTTTGGCAATTGCCTTCATGTCAGCGTCCATCATCATAGCCACCAGTCCGTTAAAGTCCACTTTCCGCTTCCAGCCAAGGGCTTTTTCCGCCTTCGCCGCATTTCCCCAGAGAAATTCCACTTCCGCCGGGCGGTAAAATTCAGGATTCACGTCCACCAGAAGCTTTCCTGTCTCAGAGTCGTATCCTTTTTCATGGATTCCCTGCCCTTCCCACCTTACGGTGATTCCCAGCTCCTTAAACGCCGCTTCCACGAACTCCCGCACCGTGTGGGTTTCATTGGTGGCAAGCACATAATCGTCCGCCTTGTCCTGCTGCAGCATCATCCACATTCCCTCGACATAATCCCCGGCAAAGCCCCAGTCCCGCTTGGCATTCATATTTCCCAGGGAAAGCTTTTCCTGCTTCCCGGCAATTATGTTTGCAATTGCCAGCGTAATTTTACGGGTAACGAAGTTTTCTCCTCTCCTGGGAGATTCATGGTTAAACAATATGCCGTTGCAGGCAAACATATTGTAGGATTCACGGTAATTTACGGTTATCCAGTAGGAATAAAGCTTGGCCACTCCGTAAGGGCTCTTGGGATAAAAGGGCGTCTTCTCGCTCTGGGGCGCCGTTTCGGGGAGCCCGCCGAACAGTTCGGAGGTGGACGCCTGATAGTATCGGCAGTTCCCGCCGTTTACCCGGATTGCCTCGAGGAGCTTTATGGTGCTCACCCCTGTGGCGTCCGCCGTGTATTCGGGCACCTCGAAGGATACCCCCACATGGGACTGAGCCGCCAGATTGTAAACCTCCGTAGGACGGATTTCGCCTATCAGCCGCATCAGGTTGCTGGAATCAGTGGTATCCGCAAAGTGAAGAAAAAACTTCACCTTATTGTAATCCGACTGTAAAATATGCTCAATACGGCCGGTATTGCTGATGCTGTGCCTCCTTATCAGCCCGTGCACCTCATACCCCTTCTCCAGCAGAAATTCCGCCAGATAGGAGCCGTCCTGTCCTGTAACGCCTGTAATTAAAGCTGTTTTTTGCATTTTATTCTCCTTTCGATTGCAAACTGCTTTCCGCCTGCCGGCAGCCGCGGCAACCGCCAAATACCTGATGCCTGCAGGCGCTTCCCTGTCCGCCGCCGCGGGAATCCTCCTTTGCAGACGGCTTATACGCTCATTACGATTACCGCAATGATAATTCCCAAAATGGCGCCCATCAGCACCTGCAGAGGCGTATGTCCCACAAATTCCTTCAGTCTCGCCTCCGCGCTGATTTGCTTACCCATGTTGGTAAATACTTCCAGCATTTCATTTAAAACCTTTCCCTGCCTGCCCGTTTCCATGCGCACGCCCATGGCGTCATGCATCACCACAATGGCGAGAATCGCCGCCATGGCAAATTCATAGCTTCCGCCGCCGTAACGTATCCCCACGGCCGTAGCCAGTCCGCAGACCGTTGCCGAATGGGAGCTGGGCATCCCTCCGCTTCCCACCATTCTCTCCATCACAAACTGTTTTGTGATAAACATATGAATCAGGGTTTTGAGCACCTGGGCCACAAACCACCCCAGCGCGGCGGAAATAAAAATCCGGTTGCCAAATAATTCCGTTAAAAATTTCATCTCGTATCCTCATCACAATGCTTTTTCAGCTATAAGCCTTCCGTTGTTATTTTACCCTTTAATCTCGATTTAGACAAGCCTGATAAAATAAATTGCATGGAAGCCGTTAATCGTAATATTTTCTTAATACTTTCTCTGGTGACTCACGACCTGCGATATGTTATACTGTATGCGTTGGCAATGAGCCGCGCGAGGTTTACTCATTGCCTGCGCAAACAGAAAGTGAGGAAACAGGATGAAAAGATTACAGGTTCTCTTTCTTGCCGCCTTGTCTTCATCTCTTTTTTTATTTGGTTGTGGAAAGGATACGGGAGAAACTGACGCCGTGCCTGACGCTTCGCCCGCCAGGGAGACGCAGTCCGAAGAAATACAGAAGGATGACGGCCTAACGGTCAAAGAATCGATAGAGACGGACATGCCCCCCGAAGATGGTATGGTCAGAAGCCGGATTACCAATGAATGGGTGGACGAATCCGTTGACAAAACCCGTCCCATTGCGGTTTTGGTTCCCAACTCAAAAACTGCAAGCCATTACGGCCTTTCAAAGGCTTCCGTTCTCTATGAATGCAGCGTTGAAAACGACCTTACGAGGCTGATGGCGATATATGACGACTGGAACGGCATTGATAAGCTGGGAAATATACGGAGCGGGCGCGACTATTTTATGTACTGGGCATTTGAATGGGATGCCATCTTTATTCATTACGGCGGGCCCTTTTACATGGACAGCCTCGTTGAGCGCATCGACACTCAGAACATTGACTGCATCAGCTATCCGAAGGCAAGCTACAGGGATTCCGCAAAAAATTCCACGGACAATGCGTTTACCGACACGGACAGAATTAAAAATGCTGCCAATCACTACGGTTATCCCCTAGAGTACAGGGAAGATTATGCGGACGAAGAACATTATTTGTTTGCCCCGGAAACGGCTCCGAACACCCTGGAGCAGTACCCTGACGCGGTCGCCGCTTCCAAAATCGATATGGCTCCCGCCTATCCTGTCACAAATCCATATTTTTTATATAACGAGGAGACAGGACTCTATGACAGATACCAGAATATACCGGGAGAGGGCGACGGCCCTCACATTGATTTGGCCGATAACGAACAGCTCTCCTTTAAAAACCTGCTGATTCAGAATACCTATTATGAAGTCAGGGACCAGAAAGGTTATCTTTCTTTTCAATGCCATGACAATACCCGCGACGGCTGGTTTTTTACAAATGGAAAAGGCATTCATGTTACCTGGGAAAAAGCTTCTGATTACGGCGCCACCAGTTACTATGACGATAACGGAAATGAAATCAAGCTGAACACCGGAAAGACAATGGTCTGCATTCTTAAGGAAGGCGATACGTTCCTGGTGGATGGAAAGACCGTGGAGTCCGACTGAATAACATACAACAAACGCCGCTTCGCAGAACGGCTTATTGTAACAAAAGCTCCGGGAGCTTAAATCCCCGGAGCTTATTATTTTCCTTATTCACCCAAACCGTTCTCAATTGCCTTCACCAGGGTCGCAAGCGCCTCGGCTTCATCCTCGCCTTCACAGACAAATTCAACTTCATCCCCGCATTTCACACAGGCACCTAAAACACTTAACACGCTCTTGGCGTTTGCAGTACTGCCCCTGAAAGAAAATGTAATCAGCGACTTGAACTGCATTGCCTCCTTACACAGGATACCTGCCGGTCTCAGGTGAAGGCCCGTCGGGTTCTTAATAACCACTTTCTGGCTTACCATACCGTTTCCCTCCCATTCGTTTTCTGCTCCGGTTACAGCATAATATTCTGAATCAGTGCGGCAAGCTTATTTGCCTCCTTCTCAATCATCTTCTGGTCCTTGCCCTCAATCATAACCCGCACGAGGGGCTCTGTTCCCGAAGGACGGATTAATACTCTGCCTTCGCCGGCGAACTTATCCGTAAGCTCTTTAATCGCGCTGGCAATTTCAGGGTATTCCATATATTTTTCTTTTTTGTGGTTGGGCACCTTTGCGTTTACCAGCGCCTGAGGCAGTACCTCCATGACGGACGCAAGCTCCGACAAAGGTTTGCCGGTTTCCACCATTACCTTCAAAAGATGCAGCGCGCTTAAGAGGCCGTCTCCCGTGGTATTTTCCTTCAGGAAAATGATGTGGCCCGACTGTTCGCCTCCGAGGCTGGCTCCGATTTCCTTCATTCTCTCAAGCACATACCTGTCGCCGACCTTTGTCTGCTCGATATGGATTCCTTCCTTTTCTCCCATGAGGAAGAAACCGAGGTTGCTCATGACAGTCGCCACAATGGTATCATCCGTCAGCTCGCCGTTTTCTTTCATATGGCTGCCCACAATGGCCATAATCTGGTCGCCGTCCACCACTCTGCCCTGCTCATCCACCGCCATCAGTCTGTCGGCGTCGCCGTCAAAGGCAAGGCCGATATCCGCCTTCTCGTAGACCACCCTTGCCATCAGCTCCTCCATATGGGTAGAGCCGCAGTTGGCGTTAATGTTGGTTCCGTCGGGCATGTTATGGATGGCAACCACGTTGCCGCCAAGCTCTCTGAGCGCTTCCACGGAAGTATAGTGAGCAGCTCCCTCCGCACAGTCCACAACGATTTTCAGCTTCGATAAGTCCACATTTACGGAGCGGATGGAATGGTTGATATATTCTTCTCTCGCATCCGTACGATATTTGATTTTCCCCACGTTAGGCCCTGTGGGAAATTTAATGCCGTTCATATTGTTTTTGATAACATCCTCGATTTCATCCTCCAGGGCGTCCGGCAGCTTATAGCCGTCCCCATCAAAAAACTTGATTCCGTTAAACTCCACCGGATTGTGGGACGCCGAAATCACAACGCCCGCATCCACCTTATATTTTCTGGTGAGGTATGCTACCGCCGGAGTGGGAATCACTCCTACGTACACGGCATTGGCGCCCACGGAGCAGATACCCGCCATCAGGGCGTTGGCCAGCATATCTCCTGAAATTCTGGTATCGCAGCCTACCATAATGGTCGGCTTATGCATGTTTTCCTTTGTAAGCACATAGGCTCCTGCCTGCCCTAACTGCATTGCAAGCTGTAATGTCAGCTCGTCGTTTGCAACGCCTCTGACGCCGTCCGTACCAAATAATCTACTCATTTTCTTCTTCCTCCAGTTCTGAAATATGCAAAGTTACGGTAACCGGTCTTACCATTTCCACTTCCTCAGGCAGCCCGAAATCAACCGCCACCGAGAAAAATCCTGTCTCCGGCACATCTGTTCCTCTTAGCTGCATCCATCTTTCAATATCCACCGTACCGCTGATACCGCTTGCCTGCACGGCAGCCACATCTCTTGAAAGTCCCCTGATTTCCATAATAAAGGTTTCATCCAGACCGGAAATACTGGCGTCATATCCTTCCGGAAGGTTTGTAATCCTGACCCTTTCGCTTCTGATTTCCATCCTCTTGGAAGCCTCCTGCTCGATGCGCACGGTAACCGTACGCACGGCGTCCGAAGGATTCGCCAGAGTAACATTGTCAGGAAGATAAGGACGGATATCCACTTCTGTCTGCCAGTCCTCCGTCATATCCGTAATATCAAGCGCTTCCGCCGGCACTTCTATGGAGGCGATATTCTTAAGCGCACCTGCCCTGCCGGCAATGAGAACCTCTCCGCCGTTGCCTTCAATTTCGCCGGTGTACCGATAACCGGAGGCCGCCTCTCCCTCCACGGTAAAGTTCACCGGAACGCTCTTTGTCTGAGCAATGCTCACCTTCACGCTCACAGACTTGATATTTAATGTCGCGCCGCTGACGTCTACCTCCACATCCTCCGAATCATAAAACTTAATTTCCGCATTGGTGAGAATATCGCTGGTCATTCCGCTGACGTCCACTTCCACCGAGGCCCTTGCAATCCTGTCGATTACGGACTGTGGCCCGGAAATTCTTACAAGGTTCTGGTCGGTTGTAATATCTCCTATGATATATCCGTTTTCCTGCTTTCCGACCGCTGTTGCCTTCAGAGCAAGAGCCTTGCTTCTCTTATTTTCAATATTGAGCTTAACCGTATCGATACTGCCCGTGATGCTCACAATATCTCTGTAGGAGACGTCTGTCGAGAGCTTAATGGAAATCGTGTCCAGACTGCTCAGCTCGCTGACGTCCGCCGTCGCGATAATATTATCGGCCTTCAATTCACTGATGACAGAACGGGGCGCCCGCACCACCACTCTGCTGATGACATCCGTGTCGTCGAGAATTTCATATACCTGATTGGAATCCGTAATCAGATTTGTATTTAAAAGCTTAACCGGTATATTGTAATAGGGCTGAGGAACCGTCGGGTCGTTCATGCTGTTGACTACCAGCCAGAGCACCAACGCGCAAAAAACAGACGCCAGCTTCAGTCCGATGTTGTTTGTCAATCTATTTTTCACCTTTCGACCGTCCCTTCCACAGAATCTTTTTCCGACTCTCTGTCTCCGGCTTATTCTGTATTAATTTCAGTCTTTCCTTCAGGGCGTCGCCGCTTAATCCCCGCTCTAACTTTCCTTCATATGCCACGCTGATTTTTCCGGTTTCCTCGGACACGATTACGGTGAGGGAATCCGTCACCTCGGATATTCCCACGCCGGCTCTGTGCCTGGTTCCCAAATCCTTGCTGAGCTGCATATTATCCGACAGGGGAAGATAACAGGTGGCGGAAGTTACCCTGTTGCCCCTGACAATTATGGCTCCGTCGTGAAGGGGGGTGTTGTGTTCAAAAATATTGATGAGAAGCTGGCTTGTAACAATGCCGTCCACATCGATTCCTGTCCTCTCGTATTCCGTAAGGCGCTGATTTTGTTCCATCACAATCAGAGCACCGGTTTTCACCTTGCCCATCTCCACGCATGCCTTTGCAATTTCATTGATTGTCTTGTCGGAAAATCTGCCCTCCGGCGAACTTCTTCCCACTTCAAAGGGAAGGATGGAAGTTAAGATATTTTTCCTGCCAAGCTCGTCGATTGCCTTCCTCAGCTCCGGCTGCAGAATTACCACCACGGCCGTCGCCACTACGCCGAAAGTATTCTGCACTATCCAGATAATGGTGTTCATTTCAAAGTATGCGGCAATCAGAATAAAAGCCACAATAACAAAAAATCCTTTAAGTACCGACCATGCCTTTGTATTTTTAATCCATACCAGCACATAATACAGTACAAATGCAAGGATGATGATTTCCACAATATCCGTCCAGCGCAAGCCTGACATACGTGACAGGGATATCTCGCTAAGTTCCTTTATATATATCATTTTCAGTCATTCCCCGTTACTTTAAAATACTGATTTTTAATTATTATTTTTCGGGTGGCTGCCCGAAGAATGCTTTCTGGTGGCATTAATCCGTTTGACAGTCCTTGAGGGCGTCGATACCGTAAACTTGGGTATTGCTTTTACATAGTAGTAATATTCGTCATCCTCAAACTGAACCTTCTCCGTCCGGCTGTAATCCAGATTAAAGGAAAAGAATTCCACTACCTTTGCTATCAGCACGGCGATAATTGTCCCGATAATAATGCCTCCGAAAGATACGTTGGTATCAAACATCAAATCGCCCACCAGCAGTAAAACCACGTCCGTAAGCGCCCCGGCTATGATTGCAATGGTCCACGCATGGTCAACCGACATTCTCCTGATTAAATACACAACGGTGATGGTTGCGGCAAAAGCGGCTATGGTGAGCAGCATCTCTTTATTGTCAAGAAAACTGTCGATAATGAACCGGAACCTGGTTGCCATATCGTCCGAGTCCATACTCATAATTGCGGTTGCGTTGTCGGTGACATGGCCAATCAGAAAGCTTACCACAACGCCGCAGCCCACGGATACCGCGCTGGCCGGCGTTCCCAAAAGCCCCATTGCCAGAGGCATCACATAAGGGATTTTAAGTACAAAGCACATAGGCGTAAGTATTACCACCAGGGCGTCCTTTGGCGAAAATCTGAAGTAAAGCAGAAACATTACCAGAAATATCACCAGCATAATAGCCGCACACTCCAGAGATAACGCGTAAAGATGCAGTATCATAAAGAGCGCCGACACAAAAATAATAAAGTTCATCGGCATGAAAGAACACATAAGGGCAATAATCAGCACAATGGAAATGCTGTCCAGCCTGTGCATATAGCCGATTTTCCCGTTGAGCATCATCATTGCGGCAAGCGCGATGACAAGCTTCATCAGCGGTTTCAGATATACTTCATATTTACTGATAAAAGTTTTAATGTACTGTCTTGCAACTAGTAAGGTTGTCATATGGTTTTCCTCGTTTATTTTTCATACATTCCCGCTAATTTCCTGAGATTCCCGTAATAATTTTTCAGGCTTTTTCTGGCTCTGCTGTAGCGGACTGAAAACAGAATATAAGACAGAACCCCGTATGCACCTACAGAGCATAAATAAATCGTAATAATACTCTTTCCATACTCCAGCAGATTCATCTTATAAATATCCTGCATCAGTTCTTCAAAATTATAAAAAATGTAGACCGCGAACAATGCAAAAAAAGATATCGTAGCGGCAATAATCGACTTCAAAATCTGGAAACCAATGTAATCGCCTCTGAAGTAATTAACGATTGAAATATCCTTTTTCCCTTCGTTTGCTTCATAAGAAGCCAGCTTGGTCATAAGGATGACCCTTTCTTCATTTATCATATCCGTACCTTCCAAATGTCATTGAGAAGCGCTCTCATGCGCGCACCGGCCGCTAGGCGGCCTTTCGGCTGCGGCGGACTGCCGGCGTTATTTCAGGAAACGCATTTTGTCGCCGTCGCTCTTTCTTGGTTTGGCCGCCGGCGCCTTGGGCTTACCCATCTCCATGGTATGACGCAGCTCGTTCGTCAGCTCCCCTTTGCACTTGTCGCAGAAACGCCCGGACTTAATCATTGCCCCGCAGCTTTCGCAGGGAATTCTTATAGGCGAGTCGTCGGAAAACTGCAGACGCTCCTCGCGTATCCACTGACGAATCTGGCTGGTTTCCACCTCGCACTCCTCTGATACTTCCTTGATGTCGGCGCCCTGATGCTCCCGGATATACGACTTTACCTCCTGGAATTTCGCCTCCATGCCTTCCTTACACCTCGGACAAATCACAGGTCCCAAAACATAGTTAAAGATTCTGCCACATTTCTTACAATTACGTACATTCATAATCTTCCTCATTTCCGCGCTGCTTTTTATACATCATGGAGTTTGCGGACGCAGCGCAGACACAAACTCCTTAAAATGAAACTCCGGTTTTATATCCCTCTGCCGATTGTCAATGCCATAAAATAGACCCTTGTGACACCAGCCCCTGCCAAAACCCGTGCCATCTCGTCAACGGTGGAACCCGTTGTGTATATATCGTCAATAATTACAATCGTCTTTAATTTTACATCATTTTGACAGATTTTGAAAGCCCTTTTCAAATTATTTTGCCTCTCCGTCTGGCTTAAGGCTTTGAGAGGCCGGGTTTTCCGCTCTCTCCGTATCAGAGCCGTGTTCACCGGGATTCCTGAACATGCCGATAGCTCTCTTGCAATCAGCTCCGCCTGATTGTACCCCCGCTTTCTTTTTCTTGAGGCGTGCACCGGTACCGGCACCAGAGCCTGCGGCCGTATCGCCATAAGCCATTGCCGCTTTTTTTCATACAGCTCCCTTCCGTAAAAAGACGCGTACTCCGTCCTTCCCCCGTACTTGAAACGGGAAATGGAATCCGCCATACTCCCGTAATCGTACAGCGCGGTTCCCTGTATAAAATAGTGCTCTTTCTTTTCGCAGTCCCCGCAGTACTCTCGCTCCCCGCTCCTTAACTGTTTGCCGCACTTCATGCAGAACGGCTCTTTTATGTATATGATTTTATCCTGACATTCTTTACAAAGCCCTTTCCCCGGGCGGTCCGAAATTCCGTCGCAAACAACGCACCGCTCTGGGAACAGCAGGTTCAGCAGTCCCTCCCCTGTTCTCATTTACCCTCCATTTCCCTGATTCTGTCGCACAGGCCGGTGTACCGCTCATGCTGTCTTTCGTTCGCTATCATCTCCCGAATCGTCTGCCGGCTGCCCAGAATGGTAACGCATTTCCTTGCCCGGGTTACCGCCGTGTACAGAAGGTTCCTGTTCAAAAGCATTCTCGGCCCGGATAAAACAGGCAGAATCACCGCCGGATATTCGCTTCCCTGGGACTTATGTATGGTAACCGCATAGGCAAGTTCAATTTCATCCAGACCTGAAAAGGGGTATTCGATTCGCTTATGCTCGTCGTATTCCACCGTCACCGTCTGGGCCGCCTCGCTGATTTCCCTGATAATTCCCACGTCCCCGTTAAATACCCCCATACCCTTGTCGATGGCGATTCCGTATTTACTGAGAATTTCCCATGGAATCTGGTAGTTGTTCTTAATCTGCATCACCTTATCCCCCTGGCGGAAAAGCCGCTCTCCTGACCGGCATTCCTTTTTCTCCTCCGAAGGCGGGTTCAGATATCTCTGCAGGATTTCATTTAAAACCTCCACTCCAAGGTTTCCTTTTCTCATGGGCGTAAGCACCTGTATGTCATAGGGCCCGGCTTCCACAAAGGGCGGAAGCTTTTCCCGAATCAGCAAAATCATATGCTTGTAAATCACATTGACGTCCCCTCTTTCCAGAAAAAAGAAGTCCATGCTCTTATTATCCAGCGCAATCTCCTCTCCCCGGTTGATTTTGTGGGCGTTCACCACAATATCGCTCTCCCCAGCCTGTCTGAAAATCCTTTTCAGAATTACAACCGGAAAGGCTTTGCTGGCGATTAAATCCGCAAGCACCTGCCCCGGCCCCACGCTGGGAAGCTGGTCCACATCTCCCACCATAATCAGTCTGGTTCCCACACTGACCGCCGACAGCAATGCCCGGAAAAGAAAAATATCCACCATGGACATTTCATCAATGATAATCACGTCCGCCTCTAACGGATTCTCCTCATTTCTCTCAAATTGCGCCCGTCTCCCTGCCTCCGTGTCCGTCCCTTCTGTCCCGGCGCTTTCCACGGCTCCGTTTACTTCCAGCAGTCTGTGGATTGTCCGTGCTTCATACCCGGTGGCTTCCGTCATACGCTTGGCTGCCCGCCCCGTGGGGGCCGCAAGAAGAATATCCATCCCCTCCGCCTCAAAGTAGCGAATCATGGTGTTTATGGTGGTGGTTTTCCCTGTCCCCGGTCCTCCTGACAAAATCATAATGCCTGATTTTATACTTTGAAGCACCGCCTCCCTTTGCAGCTCGTCCAGAGTAATCCCCTGTTCCTTCTCAAGGCACAAAAGCACCCCCTGCATCTCCTTTTCCTCCGTTATGGAAATATTGAGGTCATGAAGCATTCTGGCACAGCCAAGCTCCGCATAATAATAGGACGAAGCATATACCCTGTATTCTTCACCGTTTTTCTTAATCACAAGCTTTTTATCCATTGCCAGATTGGACAACTGCGGCTCCATCACCTCCTCCGGCAGCCCTAAAAGCTGCGCTGTCCGCCGCTTCAGCACCTCCCCGGGCAGATAAATATGCCCCTCCCCGGCGGCCTGCAGCAGCGTATACAAAATCCCGCTTCTTATTCGGTAGTCGGAGTCTGTGTGGATTCCGATTCTGGCGGCAATTTCATCCGCCTTTTTGAAGCCGATTCCATCCACATCCTCGGCAAGCCGGTAAGGATTTTCCTTCATAATCCCGTACAGCTCCATGCCGTATTTCCTGTAAATTTTTACCGCCATTGTATTGGAGATACCGTACCGCTGTAAAAAGACAAAGGCATCTCTCGCATCCTTCTTTTCTATTACCTGCGCGGCAATTTCCATTGCCTTTCTCTCGCTGATTCCCTTTACCTCCGCAAGGCGTTCCGGCTCCTCCTCAATAATGCGGAAGGTATCCTCCCCGAACTTTTTCACGATTCTCGCCGCCATTGCCTCTCCGATGCCCTTGATTGCCCCTGAGCCCAGATAGCGGCGCATACTCTCCGCGTCGTTTGGCTCCACCGTCTTAAAGCGCTCCACCTTTAACTGCTCGCCGTATAAGGGATGCTCCACAAAGCTGCCCTGCAGCTCCAGCGTCTCGCCGGCTTCCACGGAATGGAGAGTTCCCACGCAGACCAGCTCCTCTCCCTCCACAGCCAGGGAAATCACCGCATAGCCGTTCTCTTTATTCTGATAAATAATATGGTCCACATAGCCCGTTACCGTATCCAAAGCTTTTCCTCCGCTTAATTTCCTGCCGCCCGTCCGGCGTTATCAGAGATATTTACAGTAAAAAGGCTGCCAAATAAAGCGGTCGCCCGCCTCATTTCTGCAGCCTTGATATTGCATTATAAGTCAATTACTTATATATTGTAGTTCCTTTTCATCTGCTCATACATCATCTGCGCAAGCCCCAGCCCCTGAAGGTCTGTGGAGGTGCTTGCAAGCTCCTGAATCGCACTGTCCTTAAAGAAATCCACCAGCCCGCTGGAGGAAGAACTGCTCTCCTCGCTCTTGAAGCAGTCCACCGTCTTCTGCATTTCCTTAAACACCTGCTCAAGGAAATAGGATTCGAACTGCTTGCAGACATCCATCAGCTCTTTGTCCGACGCCTTGGAATAATCTGCACCGTCAATCTTTTCTTTTAATTTTGCATCCGCCGTGTTCTGCGTCTTAATAAAATCCGTATAAGCGGAAATTGCGCCTACATCCATATATTTTACCTCCCGTTTCCAGTCAGGCCGCCGCCCCTGCCACGTTTGATGACAGAGCCGCGTCCAATAACTCAGCCCTGCCCGGCACTATCAGTTATCTCTTGAGATTGTTAGCCGTCTGCATCATATCGTCCGAGGTGGTGATTGCCTTGGAGTTCATCTCGTAGGCTCTCTGAGCCACAATCAGATTTACCATCTCATCCGCCACCTGAACATTGGAGCCCTCGAGATAGCCCTGAACCATCTTGCTCTTCTGCACGTTCCGGTTGGTAGCTTCATTTAAAACCGCGCCGCTTGCTTCCGTCACCTGCCATAAGGTGTCGCCCGCCCTCTCAAGGCCGCCGGGATTATTAAACTGGTACATACCGATATTCATACCGTTAATCTGTCTCGGGTTGTTCTGCGCATCAGGATAGCAGATAGCGCCGTCCCCTGTAATCGTAATTTTGCTGGTGACATATGTACTGGGCAGCGTAATCGCCTGTCCTCTGGAATTCAGTACCGGAAGTCCGTCCTGATTCGTCAGCATCATGCCGTTTCTGCCGTTGGTGGCCCAGGTGAAATCACCGTTACGGGTATAGTAGGTCTCGCCGTCTTCCCCGCGGACTGCAAAAAATCCGTCTCCTTCAATTGCAAAGGACGTGTCGCTCTCGGATGAGAGGAGCGGTCCCTGCCTGAAAAGGGAATTGATGGAGGAGGTCCTCACGCCTAAGCCTACCTGCGAGCTTGTGGGCTTTGCCTCCCCGTTTGCCGTGGTGGTCGCCGTCTGCAGCGTCTGATATAACAGGGATTTGAATTCCGCCACCTGGCCTTTGTATCCCACGGTATTTACATTTGAAAGATTGTTTGCGATTGTGTCTACATTTGTCTGCTGGGCGTTCATTCCTGTCGCCGCAGTCCATAAGCTTCTAACCATCAGTTACCTCCCTACAACTTGCCAAGCTGATTCGCTGCAATATCCAGCGTGCTGTCAAAGGTTGTAATCATTTTCTGGTTGCTGTCGTATGCGCGCGCAACCGTAATCATATTCACCATCTCCGTAACCACCGACATATTGGGCATTTCCAGATACCCCGAATATACCTGCGCCGGAGCTTCGCTCTCCTCCGCCCCCTCTATCGGCTGGAAATAGTTCTCGCCGTAGCGCTCTAAATAATTATAATCTGCAAAGTCGGCAACCTGAATGGTCGCCGCCACTCTTCCGTTCTGAATTATCTGACCGCTTCTGTTTACCGAGGCTTCGGCCAGCGGGTCAATTTTAATGGGCGTGCCGTTTTCATCCAGCACCGCGTCGCCGTCTCTGGTAACCAGCCTGCCGTCCTGGGTCAGCGCAAAATTTCCGTCCCTTGTATATTTCGTGGAAGTCTCTCCCGTCTTGCTGGTAAATTCAATTGCAAAAAATCCCTTATCCGACAGCGCCAAATCAAAGGTATTGTCAGTCGTCTTAAAGCCGCCCTCGGAAAAATCCGTGTAGCCCTCGCCGATTTTCACGCCCGGATTATGATACCCCATTCTTTTGGCCAGATTGTAGCCTTCCGTAGCGTCCTTAATCTTATAAGCCAGAATGTCGTCAAAGGACTGGCTGGTAGCGCCTTCCTTCTTGTATCCGTTTGTGGCTGCATTCGCCAGGTTGTTGGTAAGCACATCCATCCTGTGCTGTTCGTTAATCATGCCTGTAAAGGCGGTATATAATCCCTTAACCAATGAATAAAACCTCCAGTTCTGCTGTTTTCGGCTCCCGCGCCAGAACTTTCCGCCGCGCGGCCCGCGCCTTAGTCTTCCCTGTAGCCGCCAAGGAATTCCACGTATTTTCCCGTGCCGATGGCAACTGCAGTCATAGGGTCCTCCGCCGTCATGGTATTGATTCCCGTCTTCTCGGCAATCAAATCCTCAAGTCCGCGAAGCAGGCTTCCCCCGCCTGTAAGGACAATTCCCCTGTCGGCAATATCCGCCGCAAGCTCGGGGGGCGTTTTCTCCAATACGCTGTGAATGGTGTCAATAATCTGTGCCGTCGCCTCCTTGAGAGCTTCTTCTGTCTCCTCCGAGGAAACCTTTACCGTCTTGGGAAGTCCCGTAACCAGATTCCGTCCCCTCACGTCCATGTAATCAACCTCAGGACGCCTGAATGCGGAACCAATTTTTATTTTCACATCTTCGGCGGTTCTCTCGCCGATAAGCAGATTATGCTTCTTACGCATATATCTCACAATCGCCTCGTCAAAATCATCCCCGGCAATCTTGATGGACGCGCTCACCACCGTTCCGCCAAGAGAAATCACGGCGATATCGGAAGTACCGCCGCCGATATCCACTATCATATTTCCGCAGGGCTTGGAAATGTCGATTCCGGCTCCGATTGCCGCCGCAATAGGCTCCTCAATGATGAAAACGTCTCTTGCGCCCGCCTGAAGGGTCGCGTCGTCAACCGCCTTTTTCTCCACCTCTGTGACGCCGCTTGGCACACATACGGCAATACGGGGCTTCCTGAACGTCTTCTTGCCGATTGCTTTCTGGATAAAATACTTCATCATCTGTTCCGTCACTTTGTAATCGGAAATTACTCCCTGACGCAAAGGACGCACGGCGACAATGTTTCCGGGAGTCCTTCCGAGCATCAGCCTGGCGTCCTCCCCGATTGCCTTAATCTTCTCCGTATCTCTATCGAAAGCTACCACCGAAGGCTCCTTGAGGACGACTCCTCTGCCTCTGATGTAAACTAAAATGCTGGCGGTTCCCAAATCAATTCCAATATCCGTGTACTGCATCGCCTTGTACCCCTTTCTTACTTTAACAAAATGAACGTATTTCTATAATTACAATGAGCCGGCCCGCAAAACATGACAGCGTTTGCCTGAACCCGTATTTCCTGTAATCAGACACATATAGAGTTATTATAACCCATAGAAATACATTTTCAAAGGGGTTTCATAAAAAATTTATAAAAATGGACGCAAAGCCCCGAAACGGTTCCTTCCGTTTCGTTCTGCCGCGTCCATGCTACGAGTTATTTATCGGTATTTCTCCCGATTATCTTTATACTTCTTCAACATTTTTTTCACATACCGGCCTGTATAGGAGGAAGGATGCTCCGCAACCTCCTCTGGCGTCCCGCAGGCAACCATCTCGCCGCCCCTGTCTCCGCCCTCGGGCCCCATGTCGATGATATAGTCGGCCGTCTTGATTACGTCAAGATTGTGTTCAATCACCACCACCGTATTGCCGCCTTCCACCAGCCTGTGCAGAATTTCCACCAGCTTGTGAACGTCCGCAAAATGAAGACCCGTTGTGGGCTCGTCCAGAATGTAAATGGTATTTCCCGTGCTCCTTTTGGAGAGCTCCGTCGCCAGTTTGATTCTCTGAGCCTCGCCGCCGGAGAGGGTGGTGGAGGGCTGTCCCAGCTTCACATAGGAAAGTCCCACATCGTTTAAGGTTTCTATTTTGCGGCGGATGGAGGGCAGATTTTCAAAGAAAGGCACCGCCTCCTCCACCGTCATATCCAGCACATCATAAATATTTTTTCCTTTATAGCGCACCTCCAGAGTTTCCCGGTTGTAGCGCTTCCCGCCGCAGACCTCGCAGGGCACATACACGTCCGGCAGGAAATGCATCTCGATTTTGATAATTCCGTCCCCGCCGCAGGCTTCGCATCGTCCGCCTTTCACATTAAAGCTGAAACGGCCTTTCTTGTAGCCTCTCGCCTTGGCGTCCGGTGTTCCGGCAAACAAATCCCTTATCATGTCGAAAACGCCCGTATAGGTGGCCGGGTTGGAGCGGGGCGTGCGCCCGATGGGCGACTGGTCGATGTTAATCACCTTATCCAGCTTCCCGATACCGGAAATACTCTTGTGCTTTCCCGGAATCGTCCGCGCCCGGTTCAAATCCCTTGCCAGCCTTTTATATAAAATCTCGTTTACCAGAGAGCTTTTCCCTGAGCCGGAAACGCCGGTCACGCAGGTCATGACTCCCGTGGGAATATTCACCGTAATGTTTTTCAGGTTGTTTTCCCTTGCCCCTGTTACCGTCAGCCACCCTTTGGGCTGCCTCCGCTCCTCTGGCACCGGCACCTGCTTTTTCCCGGAAAGATACTGGCCCGTAATGGAATCCTCCACCTCCATGATTTCCTGAGCCGTGCCCGCAGCCACCACTTCCCCGCCGTGAGAGCCCGCCCCCGGGCCGATATCCACCACGTAATCCGCTTCCAGCATGGTATCCTCGTCATGCTCCACCACAATCAGGGTGTTGCCCAAATCACGGAGATTTTTCAGGGTGTTCAAGAGCTTGTCGTTGTCCTTCTGATGAAGCCCGATGCTGGGCTCGTCCAGAATATAGCACACGCCTACCAGACCGGAGCCAATCTGGGTTGCCAGACGGATTCTCTGAGCCTCTCCGCCGGACAGCGTCCCCGTTGCCCTGGACAGGGAAAGATATTCCAGTCCCACGTCCACCAGAAAGCCCACTCTCGCATTGATTTCCTTGAGCACCTGCTTTCCGATAAGCATCTGCTGACTGGAAAGCTTCATATTATTAAGGAAGCTGTAAAGCTCTCTGATGGAAAAGGATGTGATTTCATAAATATTTTTATCGCAGACGGTCACCGCAAGAGATTCTTTTTTCAGACGCATCCCGTTACATTCCTTACAGGGCGTAATTCTCATGTAGGTCTCGTACTCCTGCTTGATAATATCGGAGCCTGTCTCTCTGTACTTCCGCTCCATATTTTTAATCAGTCCCTCAAAGGCCACCGGATAGACGCCCTCTCCCCTCTGACCCTTATAGTGTACCTTCACCTCCCGGCCTTCCGTTCCGTAAATCAGCATATGAAAGACCTTCTCCGGCAAATCCTGTACAGGCGTATCCAGGCTGAACTTATATTCTTTGGCAAGAGCCTGCAAAAGAGCGTTGGTAAAGCTGCCGGCGTCCCCCGAGGACTGCCAGCCCATCACCTGAATCGCCCCCTGGCTAAGACTCAGCGTCCTGTCGGGAATCATGAGCTCCGGGTCGAATTCCATCTTGTAGCCCAGTCCGAAGCACACGGGGCAGGCCCCGAAGGGGTTATTAAAGGAAAAGCTCCTCGGCTCGATTTCGCTGATGCTGATTCCGCAGTCCGGGCAGGCAAAGCTCTGACTGAAATTGATGGGCTCCCCGTCAATCACGTCCACCACAAGCAGCCCCTCCGCCAGCGCAAGCACGCTTTCCACAGAATCCGTAAGGCGCCTTTCGATTCCCGGCTTTACCACAAGCCTGTCAACCACGATTTCAATATTGTGCTTGATATTTTTATCCAGCCTGATTTCCTCTGTCAGCTCGTAAAGATTGCCGTCAATGCGCACACGGACATAACCGCCCTTTCTGGCGCGGTCTAAAACCTTCACGTGTTCGCCCTTCCTCCCCCTTACCACCGGGGCAAGCAGCTGGATTCTGGCACCCTCCGGCAGCTCCATAATCTGGTCCACCATCTGGTCCACGCTCTGCTTTTTGATTTCCTTCCCGCAGTTCGGACAATGGGGAATCCCGATTCTGGCATACAAAAGCCTGAAATAATCATAAATTTCCGTAACCGTCCCCACCGTGGAACGGGGATTGCGGTTGGTAGATTTCTGGTCGATGGAAATCGCCGGGGACAATCCCGTAATGGACTCCACATTGGGCTTTTCCATCTGTCCGAGAAACTGTCTTGCATAGGAGGAAAGGGACTCCATATATCTTCTCTGCCCCTCCGCATAGAGCGTGTCAAAAGCCAGAGAGGACTTGCCCGAGCCGGAAAGCCCTGTAAACACCACCAGCTCGTTTCGGGGAATATCCAGATTCAGGCTCTTTAAATTATGCTCGTTGGCTCCCCGCACCTTGATATACTCCCGGGGGCGCATTTTGGGAGCTTCTATATTTTTATCTGATAATTTCATTGAAATTTACCGTGCCTTTCGTAATGTTTATTTCGTCGTCTCTTTCCACAATTCTTCCGGATTATCGCAGACATTTCCTTTTTGTCAGCTTTTACTTCCCTGATTCCTCTTTCCGCTCGTCATCCTCCAGAGCCTTTAATTTCTTTTTCAGCTCCACCATCTTGTCGCGCAGCTCCGCCGCCGCCTCAAAGTTAAGGTCCGCCGCCGCCTTCTTCATCTGCTTTTCAATATCCGCAACCAGCTTCTCCAGCTCCTTCCGGCTCATGGACTCAGGGTCTTTCTCAAACCGGAGTTCTTCCTTCGCGATGACTTTGGAAATACTGATAAGGTCGCGAACCGCCTTTCTGATGCTCTGAGGCGTAATATGATGCTCCTCATTATACTTCTGCTGAATGGCCCGCCGCCTTCCGGTCTCCTCAATGGCCGCCGCCATAGAGTCCGTCATCTGGTCGGCATACATAATAACATGGCCGTCCACATTACGCGCCGCCCGTCCTATGGTCTGAATCAGCGAAGTCTCCGAACGGAGGAACCCTTCCTTGTCCGCGTCCAATATTGCCACCAGAGAGATTTCCGGGATATCCAGTCCCTCCCTGAGCAGGTTAATTCCCACCAGCACATCAAATACATCCAGACGCATATCCCTGATAATTTCCGCTCTCTCAAGAGTATCGATATCCGAGTGCAGATACTTCACCCGGATTCCCACATCGTTCATATAATCCGTAAGGTCTTCCGCCATCCGCTTCGTCAGCGTGGTCACCAGCACCTTGTTATGCTTTGCCGTCTCCTTATTTATCTCCGAAACCAAATCGTCAATCTGCCCCTCCACCGGACGCACAAAAATCTCCGGGTCGAGAAGCCCTGTAGGGCGAATCACCTGCTCCGTCCGAAAAAGCTCATGCTCCTGCTCATACTTTGAAGGCGTTGCCGACACAAACAGCATCTGGTCAATATGCTGCTCAAACTCCGCAAAGCAAAGGGGCCGGTTGTCAAGTGCGGAGGGCAGACGGAAGCCATAGTCAACCAGTGTGGTTTTCCGGGAGCGGTCTCCCGTATACATGGCGCCAATCTGCGGAATCGTCATATGGGACTCGTCTATGATAATCAGATAATCGTCCCCGAAAAAGTCCATCAGAGTGTGGGGCATAGCGCCTGCCGGCATCCCCGCAAGGTGCCTGGAATAATTCTCGATTCCCGAGCAAAATCCCGTCTCCCGAAGCATCTCAATGTCAAAATTCGTCCGCTCGGCAATCCGCTGAGCCTCCAGCAGCTTGTCCTCGCTCTTAAAATAACGGACCCTTTCTTCCAGCTCCGCTTCTATATTTATACATGCCCTGTTGATCTTCTCCTGAGGCACCACATAATGGGAGGTGGGGAAAATTGCAATGTGCTCAAGGGTCGCATGCACCTTGCCGGACAAAGGCTCCACCTCTGCTATTCTGTCTATTTCATCCCCGAAAAATTCCACACGTATCAGATAATCTCCGCCCTGTCCGGGATAAATCTCCAGCACATCGCCCCTGACGCGGAAGCAGCCTCGTCCCAAATCCATATCGTTTCTGTCATACTGAATATCAATCAGCTCGTGAATCACCTGGTCCCTGTCCTTGGTCATGCCCGGGCGCAGAGAGACCACCATTCCCTGATAGTCGTCAGGGCTGCCCAATCCGTAGATGCAGGAAACGCTGGCAACAACCACCACGTCCCTTCTCTCGGAAAGGGAAACCGTCGCGGACAGACGGAGCTTGTCTATCTCGTCGTTGATGGAGGAATCCTTCGCAATATAGGTATCGGAGGACGGAACGTAGGCCTCCGGCTGGTAGTAGTCGTAGTAGGAGACAAAGTATTCTACCGCGTTTTCCGGGAAAAATTCCTTGAACTCGCCGTAGAGCTGGCCTGCAAGAGTTTTGTTGTGGGCTATAACCAATGTGGGCTTGTTCAGGGCGGCGATGACGTTTGCCATGGTGAAGGTCTTGCCGGAACCGGTGACGCCAAGTAAGGTCTGGAACTGGTTGCCTTCCCGGAAGCCTTTGACCAGGGCTTCTATGGCCTGGGGCTGGTCGCCGGTGGGCTTGTATTCGCTGTGGAGTTTGAAGGATTTTTGTTCTATGAACGGTTTCTGTTCAATTTGCACAAGGATTACCTCCGAAATTCATAATAAAAAAATTTGCTTTTTTCAACTCAGACTCTGCTCTATAGTATACCATGTCAGCAGAAAATCAAGCGGCTGTGCAGCAGACATTTGATTTCACCTGACATTGCAACGTAAAAATCGATGAATGCACAGCGCGGCAGACGCATAGCTGCTGAATTTTCGAGTGTATTATACCACATACATTTTCAAAAGTACAGAAGAAAACAAACATTTGTTCTTATATTTTTATCCGGCCCCAAATCCGTTCTGCTGTTTCCATTCTTTCCACCTGCCCTCATCCATCAGAAGCTGAAAGCCTCCCCGGTAATCCAGGCCAAAATAATCAAACTGCCGCATCAGATTGCTTACAAGCTGTCCCTCCGGCCTGCCGGCTCCCATACAGCCGCCGCCCCTTAAAACCATCTGACTGCCTTTATAGTCGAATTTCGTATTTTCATGGGTTCTGTATTTATCCATCAGCCCCACATAAAGTTCCTGCAGCTGCCGGTTTTTCACGCCCTCCGTACACCAGACGGCGTATATCAGCAGAGCAGGTTCTTCTTCTGTGGACAGATAATTCATAAAATAATCCAGCACCTCTTCTTTTCCCTTCAGCTTTCGGATACAGTGGAAAAGCGCGGCCCTGTCATTCCTGTCCAGGTCTTCCCGGGTCAGAGCTTCCCGCAGCCTTCCCGCATGGACATCGGGATAATCCTTCATGGCACTGATGGTATGGCAGGCATCCCTAAAGCCCTCTCCCCGGAGTCTGGGTAATATCTCAAATACCCTTTCATACCACGCCTCCTTTACCTCCCAGGTGCCTTCATAGGTAATGACAGAAACCGCTTCCGCATAAGCTCCGTATTCCCACAGCTTTTCAAGCTCCTTCGTCATCCCCGGCACATGGAAACGAGCCAGCATTTTAATCAGCTTCATCCGCACTTCCATATTGGATTCCCGGGCGCAGGCTTTTTTGAAATACGTTTTCTGTTTTCCCGGCAAGGTTTCAAATTTGTAGTAGCTGTCAACAATTTCGATTCTATCTTCCGGATTTTCTGTCTGCTCATACAGCTCCATCAACTGGCCGGGGCTTCCGTCCAGATTCAGCCCAAATCCGGCTTTCTCGTCATTATAGCCTGCAATTACCTCCCTAAGCCACCGTTCATACCACGCAAGAAATCCCTTTTCCCGCACAAAAAACGGCGGCCCGCAGAAATCCTCGTCATAATAAACCACCTGTCCCCGGTATGGCCCTGCAAGCATAAGACCTGTCATAAGAGTACAGCCCTGGCTTCCAATGGGAAGAACTCCCGCATAGGGATGTACCTCTTCCCCTTTTTGCCTGCTGTTGCCCGGCGCGCCCTTCGGATAGACCGTCCGGTGCCGTTCCTCATCGCTCATCTTCAGATAGGCCGCCCGGCCCCATTCCTCATCGCTCATCTTCGGATAGATGACCGGTTCTTCTAAGACGCGGTAGAGGCGGGAACCATGAGAATCATGGAGTTCCTTTTCCAGCGTCTCCAGTCCATAAAGTCCATAATAAGGGCCTGCACCGCCATTTCCTACAAAGAACAGAAAATCCCTGTATTCCTCCGGCAGCCGGATTCCCTCCTGCGCCTCAAATCTTTGTATTGTCTCCTCACTCGCCGGCGGAGACAGCTTATACCTGTGGCTGTAAGCGCCAAACCGCGCAAAGTCCGGGTCTTTCGCCTTTGCCTGCTCCAACAGTTTTAAGATACGCTTTGCCCATGAGGGCTGTCCTGTCTTTCCCATTTTCCGCCTCCTGTCAGCCGGTCAAACTCTGCGATTGTAGAAATACTTACCACACGGCAAGGAACGCCTGCCGATTCCCTGTTGTCACTTAGGAGTATCGTTTATTTCGCATATATAATATCCAATCACTTGAAACGGTCTTTCATTCTTTCTTCTTACCTTTTCCGATGATTCCCCGGAAAGCCGCCATTGCAGTAGACACAAAGCGTACCGGCAGTTCCTCCGGGGCACAGGTCAGGCTTTCAGGTACATAATCCCATAGCAGGGAATGCCGAAACCGATAAAAAACCACTTTGTTTATCGTGATAATCTCCGGCCCATATTCCGGTCCTCTCCAGATACCGTCAAAGGTAAGCTGTGCACCGTACCCGTGAAGAAGGTCTGCCATATGATAAGACATATATCGGTTCCTGTTGCTCCCCTGATACAGTCCCCATTTGCCTGCCGCTGTAATCATGAAAAGCTGTGTTACCTGAATGCCGGTGAACGCTGCCAAGTCATACATCCCCTGACACACAGGCACCTTAAGCTGGGGAAATGGCTGTTTCCATTTCTTTTTCCCTGCGTATTTCTTCCAAATATCCCTTTCCGAGACTGTCAGTTCCTCCGGATGCACAAGCCCAATACGCCCCTGCCCCGAGAAAATCCTGCCGGAAACTGCCTCCCCATTTCCATCTGTTATCTGTCCGTCTTCTTTCAGGGCAAAGGCATTTTGAAGCGCTCCATTTTCATAATATCCCCAAAGCAGGTTTTGTATCATTGTACGGCTGTTCTGATAATCCTTTACTTCCTTCCAGTCGGCATAACTCCATTGATAATTACAGACAAATGCATTTAGCAAAGCCGCCTTTTGCTTTTTCACAAATTTCTTATCCAGAAGAGCCGTTATTTCCTCCTTTGACGGCAGCAAGGCACAGGCTCTCAATACTTTTTCCAGTTCAAGCTGCTCATAATCCGGCTCAGAAAGCCGCTCACAGATGACCTGGCATTGCTGTTTCAGCTTTTTCGTCTTGTGTTGCATATGCAGAAACGTCTGGTCATCAAATTTGCAGAACAGGTACAAAAATTCCATCCATAGTTTCTGCCATTCCGTTTGATAGGAAAAGTGATGATGAACGATGACCTCTCCCAACACTTTTTTATCCAGAAGACGGGTGGCCGCCTCATGGTCCAGTCTGACAGCTTCTTTTACAGCATCAGGAGACAGGCTGTACATACGGTTTGTGGTCATGCTCAGCAGATAAGCGCACATGGTATCCATGGGCTTCCATCCCATACGGTACAAAAGCTGTACGCTGCTTTCATGGGAAACTCCCATATACCTTTCCCGCATATCGGCAAATCCCAGAAGTGACTGATATCTGCCGTTGGGATTAATATAATTGTTATATCGTTCCTCCCAAAAGGTTCTTACGGCAGGGCTTAATTCAACCATCAGGCTCCTCCAATCATTCTGTTTCTCGCTTCCCTCATCCAGGCTCCGTAACTCTTCTGTTGCAAATTTGCGGGGCTCACAGTATTGAGGCATGACCTGCTCCATTTTTGACAGGGTATCATCGATGTCATCTCCCTGCTCCAGTATTGTCAGAAGATATCTGGGTATCCATCCTCTTAATTCCGGGTTTTGGAATGCCCTACATACCTTGTCAAGCTGTACTTTTTTCTCTTCCATCATCACATTTCACCTATTCCAGATTCCTTCCCGTCTTTTTTGCCACCCCGTGATAATACCGCATAAACCGGCACACTTCCTCATAAGTCTCCTGAATCTTATCCCGTCGTTTCCCTGCGTCGGGAACATCCTTTGTCCCAAGAAACAGCTGTGCGTTGCGGTACATCACCGCCATGGCGTCTCTCGGGTCATTGAAGGCTCCCGGGAACTCTTTCAGATGTTCTTTCATATAATCGGAATTGTGTCTCACGCATTCCTCCAGACGCGCGTACCCTTCCGTTTCTTTTCCGTTCAGCAAATCCCATACGCCAAACAGATAATCATCCGCCTGCCATGGGTCTTTCTTTCCTCCCGTATCCAGGTTCCACATAGGTCTGCCCGTCTTTGGATTCTTCGGGCCTGTCTTGGTGGCTTTCAGATAATCCAGGCGTTCCTTCGCAAAATATGTCTCCAGGCTGTCTATCCTCCGCCATTCCGGCAGCACGCCATCCGCCAAAAATATCAGAATATCATCAAATTTTCTGTTAATGCGTTCCACCATGGCAGCGTCCACAGCTTCCATACCATACTGGATAACTCCCCAGTCCTTCTGCATCCTCTGGAAATTCTCCCCCTGGCAGATGTGCCCCGGCAATCCTGAGATTCCGTACTGTATGGCGTATATGGGGCAAAGATAACAGACTATCGCCTCGTATCCGCCGCCCCTGAAATAGCCGATAAACTGAATGCGGGATACCAGTCCGTTGCTCTCCCGCACAAAGGTCCTGGGGCCTGCCTTTTTCATTCCATATGCTTTTGCCACAGGAGCAATCTTTGCCTGCAGGTTTTCTTTCAGGCGAAGCTTCAGTTCCTCTCCGCACTCCTTCCACTGTTCCGATGTCCTTGCATTTTTATAGGGAAACTCCTTTGCCGGTTTCTGCCCGGCCGGCGTCCCCAGCAGGCTTTTCCAGTCAAAATCGATTGTGTCTGCGGGATGACACGCCAGATATTCCTCCCACCGCCGTCTGGCAGATGCTGTATCCTTATGATAACCTTCCATGGCTTTCTGTCTTTCACGCTCTTCCTCTTCCTGCATTTTCTCCTCATAATAGCCGGAAACCTTTACCGGACGCCCCTGGGCGTGAAAATAATAAGCAACGCCGCTCTGTGTCTTCGCCATCCAATAATAGTTGGCGTCCCATAAAGCAGGCATCATCCGCCCTCTGTCTCCCCGGTTGAGGGATTCTTCCAGCTTAAGTCTATGACTGTTCCACCATGCTTTCCATTCTTTCGGTTCCACTTCCCCTGCTGCCACACGTAAAAACATCTGTTTCATCTCATCATGAAAGTTCATCTTCATATCTCTCTCCTGCTTTCATCATCTCAAGAGGTATTTCAATAGTATCTTTTGATTATAACATATGGAATTTTGATATTTAAATATAAAAATATCCTCCCATAGTTTTTCTTCACAAAAAACTACAGGAAGATATTCCCTCCAATACCCTGAATATTACTGTTGCTAACCTTAGCGCCCATGATTCCTCACCCGAAGAATTCCCTCTCCACCTCCCGGCAGATGGCATGGTATATCGGCAAATGGTATTCCTGCACCCTGTAGGTTTCATTTGCCGGAACAATAATGGCACAGTCGCAGTTTTCTCCGCTCCATCCGCCGCCCTTGCCGGAAAGCGCAATGGTAAAAATCCCCATTGCCTTTGCCACCTTTACCGCGTTTTTCACATTCTCCGCATTCCCGGAGGTGCTGATGGTCAGCAGCACATCTCCAGTTCTTCCAAGGGCGTACACCTGCTGCGCAAAAAGCAGGGCAGGCTCCATATCGTTTAGTACTGCTGTGCAAAGAGCGTCCGCACCGGTCAGTGCAATGGCGGGGAGCCCCTCCTGAAGGCCGTCGATGATACTGTGCTCAACACCGCTCTTTTCCAAATCACGCCGTCTGTTTTTCCCCGGTTTCCTTTCGCTTGCAAAGCCCTTAAGCAATTCGCCTGCAATATGCTGGCAATCCGACGCGCTTCCTCCGTTGCCGCAAAGAAGAAGCTTGCCGCCTTTTTGAAAACCGGCGGCAATGACTTCCACGGCATGCCTAATCTCATCTTCCAGACCTTGGAGCTCAGGATAGTTTTTCATCAATTCCGCAATACCTGAGTACATATTATTTCTCCTGTATGTAAATCTCTTTGCTCATCCCTGTCTGCATCGCAACACAAAGCGCGGCAACGTCTCCAAGCTGTTCGCCAAGCTGCGCTTTTACCACATTTACCGACTGGACATTTCTTCCAATCGCTTCTTCCTTTATCTTCTCCCACATGGATTCCTCCATGAACTCCGCGCAATGCCTGTAAATGCTCCCCACAACAATCAACTGCGGATTTAAGATATCTATCAGTATGGCAAGCTCCCTTCCAAAATCCGCGCCGATTTTCTTAAAAAGCGCAACAGCCCTCTCATCGCCGCTCCGGGCAAGCCTGCCCAGGTGTCTCGCGCTTCCCATCCCGTACTGGGCTATACCGGCTCCGCTGCAATATCCTTCTATAGAGCCTGCCTTCCTGTATCCTACATGACCGTCTTCATAAAGCCTCACGTGGCCGATTTCCCCTGCGCCGTCATTGGTTCCGCAATACAGGCGATTATTTAATATAAGCCCTGCTCCCATTCCGGTTCCAAAGGTCAGAAATATCATATTCTCACAGCCCTTTCCCGCGCCGAACCGCCACTCCGCAACTGCACACGCGTCGGCGTCATTTTGCAGGAAAGCAGGTATCCCGAATTTTTCCCTTAAAATATCCGTGATTGGATAGCGGTTCCAGTCAGGCAGATTTGGCGGAGAAAGTATGAGTCCTCTCCGGCTGTCCAGAGGCCCTCCGCAGCTTATTCCTATCGCGTCTACATCATTGTCCATAAAAAAGCTGACACATTCCAAAATCCAGTCCGTCGTCTTCTCAAACGATGTCGTCTGAAATCTTCGTTTTTCCAAAATCTCAGCGCGGCCATTCCCGTAAACAACGGAGCATTTCGTACCCCCTATATCAATGCCGATAAACATCCCCACACCTTCATCCCCTTACGCTGTCCTGCTGTAAAAAATCCTGCCTGCCGGAAATCCCGTTTTCGTCCTCCAAGGCCATTACAATATTCGGGCCTTTTTTGCCATTTCCAGATACCGATTTTTATCAACCGGATTTTTCCATGCCATATAATGATTTCTGCACCGGCTTCCGCCCGCTTCCCACTCTATCAGATAAAAGCCGTCCTGATTCCCCGCATCTATAACCGCTGCCATCTCGGAGGAATCGCCCTTAAGCAGGCATCTTCCTTCGGCGACGACCTTATCGCATGTGATATCCGTTACCCTGTAAGATGCCTGTATGTCCCCGGCATAATCATTTACCCCCACAAGCTTTATCTTTCCCCCGCACGGTTCGTCGCACATAAAAGCCACCATTTCCTGTGAGCGTTTGATATAATAATAGGCAAGCTTTTTTTCAAAATAGTAATCCACCACAGCATCGGAAAACTGAGGGCACCCGTCAAGAATATTCCACCAGATAATCCCTGTCCTGCGCCACTTCCCTATACGGAAACGCTCTATAAAATACTTCTTGGCTTCCGCCTGCGATATCTGGCTGAGCAACGAAAATTCCTCCAGATTGTCAGGTATCTCTCCGAATAAAACCTTTATCTGATTTGCCATCAAGGGTATGCGGTATGCAAAATCCTCGTCCGGCTTTTCCGTAGGAGATGACGCATGCAAAAACCATTCGCCATTGTCGCCGTAGGGCCAGAGCGCGTCAGGCGATATAAATTTTTTGATGGAAGATACGGCCGGACAGCCATGGTATCCCGTTTCACTTGCAAAATGCGCAGTTGCCTTCTTGTAAAAGCTCCCCTTATAATAGTCCCGGGGACCCCACAGATGCTGCTCCGGCGTGTCCGCCCGGTTCGCCCACGCCATTTTGTCGATATAAGGCGAGCTTGGCAGATATTCCCTGACAAAATCATTTTCCATAACAGCATAGGGTATCACCTTACGTGTATTAAGGTTAAAATCAGGGTCTACCCTGTGCCCGGTAAATTCTTCATACAACATGTCATTTTCGTTGTCCCCGGACCAGAGGGCAAGGCTGGCGTGCTGGCGGAGCCTTCTAATCTGAAATACCACTTCTCTTTTAAATTCCCGCAAAAAGTCCTCCTTATAGGGATAAATGGCGCATGCCTGCATAAAGTCCTGCCAGATTAAAATTCCTTTCTCGTCGCATAGTTCATAAAACAGCTCATCCTCATAATATCCGCCGCCCCAGCAGCGTATCATGTTGCAGTTTGTATCCTCCACAAGGGCTATGGCGTCGGTTATTTTTTCCCTGCCCCTTGACGGAAGGGAATCCAGAGGCACCCAGTTGGTACCCAGCACAAACATTTTTCTTCCGTTTACAATAAAGCAGAATTCCCCGCTTCCTTCTGCGTCCGTCGTACCTGTCTTTAAAAGCTTTATTGTCCTTACGCCAAAGGTGAATTCCTTTCGGGCAAGCTCCCTGCCGTCCTTTAAAAGTCTTGCGGTTACACGGTAAAGGTTATGCTCCCCCATACGCCGCGGCCACCAAAGCATTGGATTTTCCAGAGTAAAGTCAATATGGTTATTCTTGTTCCACACATCTTCCTTTCTATAGAATTCCGATTCCCCGCAGCTTCCCGCAAGCTCCAGCTCAAGCCCTTCATAAGAGATGTCGTCAAGCTCCAGCTCGCAGTAATAGCATAAATCCGCTTTCTTAAAGCCCTCCTCCAGGGATTTTACAAACAGATAGCTCTGCTTAAACTCAAACTGCGGCTTTTCCTCCAGATACACATCCTTCCATATACCCCCGGACAACATTCTGGGGAAAATATCCCATCCAAACATATAGGCGGATTTCCTGATATAGAGAGAATCCTCCTCATATTTTAATCCCCGCTCCAGCATATTGTAATCATGCTCTCTTGCCCGTACGGCAACAGGCAGGATATGAACAAAAATCTCGTTTTCCCCTTCCTTTAGCATCTCCGCTTTCAAAGCTGCCTCATGGGTCATAAGCATGTTTTCCGTATGCGCGGCAAATTTTCCGTTAACATAAATATCCGCCACCGTATCAATGCCCTCGAACAAAAGGCGGTATTCTGCTCCTTCTTTCGGGGAAAATTCAAACTGTTTTCCATAAAACAGATGCCACAATTCCCTTTCTCTTTCTTCGTTCAGATTTCTGCCGTAAAAAACCGGCTTAATGATTCCGGCCTTCTCCAAATCAATTTCAAAGTTGCCCGGCACATGTCCGTCTGCACGTCTTATGTATTCCTTATCTAAATCCTTACAGGAACATAAAATCTCCCCCATCTTTTTAAAATCCTGATGCCCGCAGTACCCAAGTTTCCAATCACCGCTTAATTTCATAATTTAACCTTACCTTTCTGTCTAAAATGCAGCTATCCCTTCACCGCTCCCTGTGTTATACCGTCGATAAGCCTGTCCGACATCACAAGATAAATGATTATCATCGGTATCGCCGAAAAAATAATACTTGCCAGCAATACCGGGTAATTGGTCGCATGGCTTCCCTTAAACTGTGCAATGAAAAGCTGTATCGTATAATGGGACTGGTTTTTCAGGAATATAAGCCCCATAAGTAAGTCGTTCCACACATTCATAAATGTCAATATCCCTACTGTGGCAATCGAAGGCTTCAGCAACGGCAGTATAATGCTGAAAAAACACTTTTTTATACTTGCCCCGTCTATCACGGCAGCTTCCTCAAGCTCATAAGGAACTGATTCCAGAAATCCCGTCATAATAAAAACCGCCGTGGGGATTGCCCCGGCTATATATATCAGAAGAAGGGCCGCCGGACTGGGAAGCCCCAGCTTTGAAACCGAGATATAAAGCGGCACAAGAAGGGAGTGTATGGGCACCATGATACCCAAAAGCAGATAGTTCAACGCCGCTTTGCTAAACCTCCACCTCATTCTGGTAATCGCATAGGACGCCATGGAAGCTGCAGCAATCGCCACAATACAGCTTCCCGTGGAATACAGCAGACTGTTTGTAAGATTCCTTCCGATGTTATATGTCTCAATAATCGCCTGATATCCTTTTAATGAAATTTCCTCAGGAAGCCCCCAGGGCGAATTAAAAATCTCCGTATTGCTCTTGAAGGAAGCCGTAAGTATAAATCCCAACGGGAAAAGTATCACACTCACAAGTAATAAGAAGATAAAATACCTGATAATATTGACTATCCTTTTTTTCATGAAACCGCCTTTCCTCTCATCTCCCGTCGGCTAGCTACCTGTCAGCTAAAATTTTCTGTATCGCCAGCGACACCACAAGACACATGGCAAACAGCATGAGTCCTATCGCGCATCCATACCCGTATTTGAGATTTAAAAAAGCCTTGTTGTACATATAGGAAGCCATTACCTCCGTCTTATGCGCCGGTCCCCCGCCTGTCATGACGTAAATAGAGTCAAAGCTTTTAAAAGAGCTCGTCATAATAAGGACAAGGCTTACCCGCAGCACCGGCTTCATATTAGGCGTTATCACCCGCAAAGCAAGCTGCCAGACATTCGCGCCGTCTATTTTGGCCGCTTCGATAATGTCCAGGGGAATTGCTATAATACCTGTGACATAGATAAGCATATGATATCCTACAAACTGCCAGGCTACGGCAAGGCAGACACATACCATTGCCGTATTTTCATCCGCCAGCCAGAATCTGGTAAGCTCCGGCTTACCCATCAGTTTAAGAACCGCATTGACAAGCCCCACCTCAGGATGATAAATGAAATAAAACATGAGTGAAACCGCCGTCCCCGACAGCACCGCCGGCATAAAAAGGGTATTTCGTACAAGCTTTTCAAACCTCTTGCCACGCGTCAGAAAAATACTTAAGCAATACGCAAGGGGAATCTGGAACAGCACGGACAGCAGCATATAGGAAAAAGTATTTCTGACCGTTGTCCCGAAAACCCTGTCCGATGTAAAAAGCCTGATAAAATTTTTTACTCCGACAAATTTAGCGTCCGACAGCAAATCCCATTTAAAAAAAGACAGTCCTATGGACGCCGCAAGAGGTACCGGTATCACCAGTGTAAAAATAAGTATGGCCGGCGCCATAAATAAAATAATTGTCTTTTTATCGCGAAGCATTCTGTCCATAAAACTCCTCCTGACCTTTCGGGCGGGCCTTCACCCCATGCACGGGGCGCACAGCCCCTGTCTGTGTGTCCCGTGCTCATATGGCTCCCTGCCGATTCCAATGCCAATCCTGTAAGCTGTCTGCTATTCCCACGCATCCAGCGCATAATCCTGCAAGGCTTCAAAAGCCTCCTGCGGGTCTTCGCCGGTGATTACCGCACGCGTGGTGTTATTTAATTCAGCCCCCACATCTGTACCAAGCGGGTTGTCCCAGGGAATAATCGAGTAGGCAGCGCTCTCAAAGGCTTCCGATATATCCCTTGTAAGCGCAGGCACCTTCGATTTGTCATAGTTGACATTCCTGCATGCAATGATTGCGCCCGTCTCCGCGTACGCTGCCTGACGTTCCTCGGAGAACATAAAGGCAAGCAAAGCCTCTGCTGCTTCTACATTCTGCGTTTTGGGCGAGATAGCGTAAGCATTGTCAAAATTCATCAGCCAGTCGTCAGCGCTTCCTTTTCCGCCTTCTATCTCAGGGAAATTAAAGACTCCCACGTCATCGCCCAGAGCCGCTATATAATTGGGTGCCGCCCATGAGCCATCTATTATCATTGCCGACTCTCCTGCCATAAATTTCTGCTGAGCCTCTTCCTGAGATATTGCCGCTATCGTCTCAATAAACATCCCGCTGTTCACAAGCTCCTGAAGCTTGTTTCCGGCGTTTACAAATCCTTCGTTTGCGAAATCCGCTTCCTTGTTTAATACCACCGACTCATATAAATCGTTACCGTTTAAACGGTTGAAAATCATCATATACGGGATTGTCCCCGGCCACGGGTCGGAAATCCCGAGGTTGCAGGGCGTAATCCCCTTCCCCTTCAAGGTCTCCACAATTTCCAGCAGCTCATCGTAGGTTGCAGGCACATTAATACCATTCTCCTCAAAAACCTTCTTATTATAAAATACCATCTCGCCGCTTGCCACAAGAGGAATTGCATATTTCTTTCCGTCAAAGGTACCGAGGTTCAGTCCCTTTTCATTCATAATAGCAGCCGTCTCCGGGTAAGATTCCAGCATATGCTCTATGGGCATAACCTGACCTGCCGTCACAAACGGCTCAAGTCGTCCTGAAAGCCATGTCTGGAATACATCCGGCGCGTTATCCGCCGCAATCTCCGTGGTAATCTTCGTGAGATAATCGCCGCCGGGGACATAGGTCTGCTCCACCTTAAGATTTGGATGCATCTCCGCAAACATATCCACAGTTTCCTTTATCCATTTTGTCGTAAGGTCTGTCTCGTTGCTCAGGTCGCCGCCGCTCCAGAATACAAGAGTTCCCGACAGCTCGTCCCCGCCTGATGCCTCACTTACAGACGCTGTTTCCCCGCTGTCAGCGCTTTCTTTATTTTCAGTTTCTGTTTCCTGTTCATCTTCTGTTTTTGAGTCAGCCGGCACATCTGACTGTGCGCCGCCCGCAGAATTTCCGCATCCTGCAATGCCCGCAAGAACCATTGCGCAGGTCAATATTGCTGCAATTTTCTTTTTCATCATCTTTCTTTTTCCTCCTTTAAGTATTGATAATGCTTTCTCCTTGTGTCTTTGTAATTTATATTGTATGTTTCCCAATATAATTAATCAATTAAATTTAATATATATCAAAAAATCCCGTCATTCTCTCTAATATTTGCAGTTTTTTCATGCTTATTATTGACATAAATTAATTAAATATTATAATTAAAGACATAAAATTTACTAATTAACTTTGATACCTGTTCGAAAGGAGATTGCTGTGGAACATATAAGAGCCAGAAGAAGCCTGGATGTTGTGCGGATGCAGATTGTAAAGATGATTGCCACAAAAGGTCCTATATCAAGAGTACTACTTTCGGAAAAGACAGGGTTGTCGAAGATGACCATAAGCAATTATGTAAGCGAGCTCATAAGTCAGGGAATTGTAAGTGAAGTTGAGATTTCCGGCATATCCCCCCATGGCAAGGGCAGACGTCCTACCGGGCTGACCATCTCTCCACAGTCCCCTCTTATCTGCGGAGTTCTCATTAAGCGCGGCGTGTGTCAGGCCATCAGCGCAGATTTGTCAGGGCGTATCCTTAATTCTGTACACCACGGCTATCCCGAACACATGACGGAAAAAGAGCTCATTGCCATCATACTGGGTCTGATTGATTCCCTTGCCGCCAAATCTCCAAGGCCTTTTGTGGCCTGCGGCGTCGCAAGCATCGGCCCCTTGAATGTGAGAACCGGCTCTCTTTTGTCCCCGCCTAATTTTTATCAAATTAAGAATCTCAATATCATTGATGAGATACAAAAGCATACAAACGTCCCGGCGCTTCTCATCAACGACGCCACAGCCGGAGCATTGTCGGAGCTCTTATACGGATATGGAAAGAGCAACAGCCATTTTGCCTATCTGCATATAATGAACGGTATCGGTATGGGATTCGTCATCAACGGTGAAATCTATAACCATATCTCCGGTCAAAATGGAGAAATCGGTCATGTTTCCATCAACTTTAACGGCCCTCTCTGCCCATGCGGCAACAGAGGCTGTCTGGAGCTTTATGCGAACCAGTCCGCCATGTGGCAGAGCATACAGGAGCTTTCACACTATTTCCCCAAATCGCCCTTAAGCAGAAAGACGGAACCCGGCTTTGCGGAGATACTGGAAGCTGCGGCTAAAAACGACCCCATTGCCTTAAATGTGCTGGACAGCTTTTTAGAGTATGTGACAATCGCCCTGATATCAACCATAAACCTCCTTGATTTCCCCATGCTTATCATAGGATACGATTGCAGCTATCCCACGGATATCGTGGAAAAAATCATCATGAATAAAACAAACAGCCGGCTTGTTGCGCTTCAGCGCGACAAGCTGGCTGTCTACAGGTCTACTTTTAAAGGCGATGCGCCGCTCATAGGTTCAAGCGCCGTGATTGCATCGGAAATATTTAAGGGGAATATTCCGCTGTAGGCACAGATATCTGGTTTATCCAATCTTCCCTTCCAGCACCTCTATCGCTCTCTCCACCTGATTGTCAACCCCTTCTTCCTCCGCCAAATCATAGTCGTATTCCAGCACAATGTCCGGCTCGATTCCCACTCCGTGGATGTTTCTTCCCGAAGGGGTAAAGTATGCGCTGACGGTAAGCTTTAAGGCAGTACCGTCATTTAACCTGTGTATTCTCTGCACAATCCCCTTTCCGTAAGTGGTGGTTCCTATCAGGGTTCCCTTATTATAGTCCTGAATGGCTCCCGCCAGGATTTCCGAGGCGCTTGCCGAGTACTCGTTCACCAGCACCACAAGAGGCACCTCAAGCTCCGAATCGTCGTCGCTTGTATATTCCTTCCGACTTCCCGCCTTATCCTCCGTATACACAATCAGCCCTTTAGGCAGAATCCTTCCGGCAATCTCCACAACCGCCGCCAAATCGCCGCCGGGATTGCTTCGAAGGTCAAGCACCAGCCCTTTCATATCGCTTGCCTTCAGCTCCGCAAGAGCCTCCGCGTACTGGTCAACCGTCACGCTGTCAAACTCCCGAATCTGCAGATAACCGATATTATTCGTATTTTCAAGCATTCCGCTCTGCACGGTAGTGGTTTCAATCAGCTTTCCTCTTTCAATATCAAATTCCAGAAAATCGCTTTCCCCCTCCCTGTAAATGGTCAGGTGCACCGTTGTCCCTTCCCGCCCTTTTACAAGGTTCACCACCTGGGTCAGGCTCAGGCCCTGTGTGGACTCGTCATCCACCTCGTAAATAATGTCTCCCTCCCGGAGACCGGCTGCAAGCGCCGGGGATTCCTCTATCACGCCGCTAATCATGGCCATGTTGGTCTGCTTGTTCATGGAAATCATCGCGCCGATTCCATAGGAAATCCCTTTGGTACTGTTTACCACATCCTCCAGCTCATCTTTGGAATAATACTCGGAATAGGGGTCGCCCAGCGCCGCTATCATTCCCTTATAAACGCCCTCGTGAATATCCTCGGAAGAAACCTCGTCCCCGTAAAAGTAATAATCGTCGATGGCTTCCTCGATGACCTGCATCTTCTCTACCGTATCTGAAAAAGAGTCTCTCCCGCCATTGTCGCTTAAGGCCGTCACGCCGCTTCGCCGCACTTTCACCAGGTCATAAAGCATTTTCCCGCTGTAAAGCCCCGTTGCAATCAGCGCCATGCACAGCGCTCCCACAAAAATTCCGTTCAGGAAATCCTTTGACGCCCGTCTCCGCTTCCCGCCTGAATCTACGATTTCTCCCTCATCTTCCGGCCGATTATCAACTTCCTCAGGTTTACTCACAAACATCTCTCCAATCTTTCTTAAATCTCACGCCCGATGCCGCAAATCCGAAACTCTCACCAAAAACAATCCTTCGGAAAGCCTGCCATAAGCAGCCGCGGCAAGCCGCCCTGTGCGGGCGTCCCAGGCAGCATCATCCCCCCAGATAACTCCGGGGATTCACATAACTTCCGTTCAGACGCACGCTGAAATGCAGATGGTTCCCCGTAGAACGCCCGGTACTCCCCACCGCCGCTATCTGCTGTCCCTTCGAGACCTCCGTCCCCTTGGACACGTAAAGGGCCGACGCATGCATATATACCGTATACAGGCTGTCGCCATGGTCTATCATAATATAATTCCCCATACTGCTGTTGTAATCCGCGGCAACCACTTTTCCGTCATAGGCCGCCAGTATCGCGCTGCCTCCCGGAGCCGCCATATCGATACCGTTGTGGAACCTCTCCACTCCCAGCGTGGGGTGCATCCGGTTTCCGTATTCATCGGAAATTCTTGTGTAGGAGGGCGCCGGCCAGGTAAATATTCCGCCGTCATATTTACGCGCATTTTCTTCCGCCAGCCGCTTTCTCTCCGCCGCAACAGCCGCTTCCAGCGTCTTAATCGTATCGTTCTGTACGGCTATTTCCTCCTCATATGCCCGGATTGCGGATTCCTTATCCTGAATCTGGGAGCTCATCTGGTATATTTCCTGCTCCTTGGACGAAATCAGTTCGTTCAACGAGGCTTCCTCCTCCTCCACGGCTGCCTTTGCCTCGTCCAGAAGCTCTTTTTCCTCCTCCAGTCCCTCCCGGCAGAGCGACACATACTCTGTGTATGCCACATACTCATCGAGCATTTTCCTGTCATAGGCGGAAAGCTTCTCGATATATTCCGCCTTATTCAGCATATCGCCAAAGCTGCCCGCGCCAAGGAGCAGCTCCACATACATGGTTTCCCCTCTTTCATACATAAATTTTATGCGGGTCTTCATCGCCTCATACTGCTTCTTTTGTTCCTCTACGGCTTCCTCAAGCTCCACCGTTTTCTGAGCGATTTCTTCTTCTTTTTCTGTTATTTTTTCCTTTAACTCATTAATTTTATTTTGTATGGCAGTCAGATTGGCGTCGAGCTCTTCCACATAATTGGCAAGGTCGGCCTTGGCGTTCTCCAGCTCCTTCTTAATCGCTTTTACGTCCGTCAGTCCGCTTTGAAGCTCGTTCTTTTCCTTCTTTGCCCTGTTGATTTCCGCTTCCTTTTCCCTGATGCTGTCATTGGTGAGCTCACTGGCATAGGTAACGGTCCGGAACTTCCCTGCGCCTGCGGAAAACAGCAAAAGACTCAATATCACACAAAAGGCTCTTTTTACTCGTTTCATCCTCACTCCTTAGTCATACTCTTAAGTGCTTCCTGACGGTTGTGATACTTCCAAGGAAACCGATTCCCACACCCATGATTATCGACATCGGAAGGAGCGTTGAGAAAATCGTTTCCACCGGCAGAAAAGTCAGCAGCTTTGTCAGAACCGCAAATCTCGTCAGGATATACTCAATCACTTTATTATACAGGACATAAATAAGTCCCAGCGGAATCAGCGAGCCGATTGCGCCAATCATCATCCCTTCAATCACGAACGGGGAGCGCACGAAAAAGTCCGTTGCCCCGATATATTTCATAATGGCAATTTCTTCTTTCCTGACGGAAATTCCGATGGTTACCGTATTGCTTATAAGGAAAATCGACACGGCAAACAAAATCACGATAATCCCCACGGAAATATAGGCCACCAGCGAATTAACCCCGGTAAGGGTAGTCGCCACGATTTCCGACCGGTTCACTTCCCTGACGCCGTCAAGCCCTTCGAGATAAGACACAAGCGCCGGCTGCATGGACACGTCGTTTAAATAAACCTCATAGCTGTCGGAGCCTGTCAGCGGATTGTCCGGGAAACCGTCGGCGTAGCCTTTCAGGTAATCCACCTTGAATTCCTCCCACGCTTCGTCCGCCGATTTAAACACAACCCTCGACGTCTCCGCGCGTCTGTCAATCAGCGCCCCGATTTCCTCGATTCTTTCACCGCTGATTCCCTCGTCAAAAAGAACCGTGACGCATACGCCCTCCTGGGCCGTCTTGACAATATTCTGAAAATTCACTATCACGGAGTAAAACAGGCCGAACAAAAACAGGCATGCGCCAATCGTGGCAACCGATGCCAGAGAAAACCACTTGTTTCTGAAAATATTGATAATTCCCTGCCTGAGGGTATAAAAAAATGTACTAATCCTCATCGATATAACCACCCTTTTCCTCGTCGCTTACAATAACGCCCTTCTTCATTGTAACGACCCTCTTTTGCATTGCATTGACTATTTCGCGGTTGTGAGTCACCACCAGCACAGTGGTTCCGTTTTCGTTAATCTGCTCTAACAGCTTCATGATTTCCCATGAATTCTTGGGGTCCAGATTTCCAGTAGGCTCGTCGGCAAGCAAAATACTCGGGCGGTTTACAAGCGCCCTTGCAATGGCCACCCTCTGCTGCTCGCCTCCCGAAAGCTGCCTTGGCTTAGCCTTGTACTTTCCGGCCAGCCCCACAGTCGCCAGGATACTGGGCACGTTCCGCTTGATATCCTTGCTGGACACCTGTATGATACGCTGGGCAAAAGCCACATTCTCATATACGTTTCTGTCCCGCAAAAGACGGAAATCCTGAAAGACAATGCCGAGATTCCTTCTGAATTTCGGGATTTTTCTGTGACGGATACGGACCAGGTCATACCCCATCACATTAATGTCGCCGGAAGTGGGCACCAGCTCCCGCAAAAGCAGCTTTATCATGGTTGACTTCCCCGAGCCGCTGTCCCCCACGATAAATACAAACTCTCCCCGATTGATATGTAAATCCACTCCGTTAAGCGCCGGCGCGCCCGTTGAATATGTTTTGCTCACGTTTGTCAATGAGATAATCTCATGATTGTCGGAAGACGGCCGTCTTCTCCTTTTGTTCTTTACTTCACTTTTCACCAGATTTTTCCACTCCCGTATAACATGTTATCGATACCTTAATACTCAAAGCTTTCCATGTAATCCATGTATTTTACCACCATAAGCGCGATCCTGAAAGTGATGGCGTCCTCAAAAATGCGCAAATCCAGCCCTGTGCTTTTCTGCAGCTTATCCAGCCGGTACACCAGCGTATTCCTGTGAATAAAAAGCTGCCTGGAGGTTTCCGACACATTCAGGCTGTTTTCAAAAAACTTATTGATTGTGGTAAGCGTCTCCTCGTCAAATTCATTGGGGTTCCGCCCTCCGAAAATTTCCTTGATAAACATTTTGCAAAGAGGAATAGGAAGCTGATAAATCAGACGTCCGATTCCAAGCTCGCTGTAAGCGATAACGCTTCTCTCGTCAAAGAAAATCTTCCCCACATCCATCGCCATCTTTGCTTCTTTGTAGGAACGGCTGACCTCTTTGATTTCGCCCACCGGCATACCGTAGGAAATGCGTATCTCTTTCATTCCCTCTTTTTGCAGATAGCTTTCAATCCCCCGGGCGACCCTCTCGATGCCCCGCAGAGTTTCCCTCGACAGGTCGTAGGCCTGTTCATGCATATTATCATAGGAAACATCGCTCAGGCTTCCACGCAAAGCGTCCCCCTCGGACAAGTCCTTCACCACAATGACGTAGTTTTCATCTACTGCCGTGACAAAATCCCTGCTGCTGTTTCCGAAAAATCCCCTCATAATTTCCAGTACATTACTGTCCTTGCTGTTTGCCGTCTCTATCACTATTGCCACCCGCTTTGCGTCCGGCTGTATGTGCAGCTTCTTCGCCCTGCTGTAAATATCAATGAGCAGAAGGTTATCCAGAAGAAGGCTCTTGATAAAGTTATCCTTGTCAAACCTCTCCTTGTAGGCAACCAGAAGGTTCTGGATTTGGAACGCCGCTATTTTCCCCATAACATAGGCGTCCTCATCGGCTCCCGCCGCCACAAGCACATACTCGAGCTGCTGCTCGTCAAAAATTTTAAAGTACTGGCATCCCCGTATTTCCTGTGAATCCGCCGGAGACAGGGCAAATCCGGCCACCTCCAGGCCGCACTGAGCCAGGTCCGCCAGCGTGGATGCAACCTCCTTGCCGTCCGTGTCCATCACACAGAAATCAATCCTGGCGATTGCCTTGAGTCCCTCAATCGTATTCAGCAGTATTTGATTAGAAATCATTACCCCTCTCCTTCTCCCTCGTCGCATTATACAAATTCAACAATATTTTCCATGTACAAGCCTTACCCCCTTAAGCTTTACTTCCCCATTTTAATATACATGCACAGGAAAATCTACCGCTTTTTGTATTTTTTTTGTGTAATTTATATGTATTACGGATAAAATTTCCATTTTTATCCCCTATGCAACCTATACAATTGCCTGTTTGCCGGTTACTCCGTTCACAGCCCCCTGCAACATGGAAAATCCACTATTCACAATTATGAAAACTCGTGATATACTTATTGTGACGAGGAAATTTTACTCCCTGTCAGGAAAGGAGAGATTGCATGAATATTCCTGAATTATCAACTGCGCTGTCTAACGTAAGGGTTGCCGACCAGGTGAGCGTCGCGGTTCTTGACAAGGCTCTGGAAAGCGCCGAAGCGACAGGAGCCGGTATTCTCAATATGATGGACCGTTCCATGGAATTATCCGTCAACCCGAATATTGGAAGCAATATTGATATATTTGTATAAAAATGCGGGAAGCCACTCCTGTCATCATTAAAAGACCAAGAAACAGTGCCAGTATCAACGGCACTGTTATTATTTTGTCCTTCTTTTCCTTCCGCTCACGCCACAGGGCGGGCAGCACGCCTCTTTTCCCCTCGTTCCCGCTAATCCATACAAGGACGGCCCATGCCAGCGGCAGCGTAAACGCCGTCACCAATAAATAAGCGGCAATTCCATACAGCAGGAAATCACTGGTAACCATTGCCGCCTGCTCGCTGTAAATATCCGGGTCCGCCTTCAGCAGCTGATACATCAAAACCGCCTGGCTTCCGTTTATCACCGCATGATAAAGAATCGAAGACCACAGGCTTCCCGTTGCCTCCACCAGAAGCACAGCCAGAATCCCCACCACAAAAGCGTAAGCCGCCTGATTAAAGTTCATATGCGACACGGCGAAAATAAGAGAGGACAACAGCATCGCCCTGACTGCGCCGCCCGACTTTCTGTACGCGCGGTAATAAGCGCCCCGGCAGGTAATCTCCTCAAAAAAAGGCGCGCAGATACTCATGGAAAACAGCATTGCAAAAAGAGGCATCTGTCCCATCTGCATCTCCTCCATCATGACCGCCACTTCATTTTCCACCCAAAGCTGGGAAATCAGATTAAACAACGTCAGAACCGGCATTGTGAGAAAAGTAAACAGCACCGTCATCAGCGCGGAGCTGATTTTCATCTTATGGAATCCGAGAAAAGAAGCCGGCTTTTCCCCAGATACCAGCATAAAGACCAGCACCGGCAGGCTAAGCACCGCCTCACAGAGAAGATTGTTCAGGACAAGGTTTTCCATAATGCCGGGCCAAAGCCAGGCCAGACCGAAAACCAGCCCCATATACCCCAGCACCTCTAAGAGAAACGCCCAGTTTGCTTTTTTTCCATTCATACCTTTTTAATGCCCTCCGGCTCTATCACTATCAGGCGCTGCTTATACAGCTTGCCCACCGCCCTCTTGAATTCGTTTTTGCTCATGCCGGTCTTTCCCCGTATCAGCTCCGCATCCGCCTTATCGTTGAAGGGAAGCCTGCCCCCGTTTTCCTCCAGCATTTTCATCACAAGAGCCGCGTCCTTTTCCATCTGGAGGTAAGCCTTTTCCCGAAGGCTTAAGCTGAGCTTCCCGTCCTCCAATACCTCCGTCACCCGCGCGCTTACCTTATCCCCGACCCGTATTCCGGCAGCGGGCTCCTTTTTGGGAATCATTGCGCTATAGCAGTCGTCCACCGCCACAAAAATCCCGAATTTATCGATAATCTCGTAAACTCTGCCCTCTACCCTGTCATCCTTTTTACAGGAGCTGTCCGTCCGCAGATAAGGATACACCTTCATCGTCGTACACAGTCTGCCGCTTTTGTCAATATACAAAGCGACCAGGCATTCCGTTCCCGGGCTTAAATTGCAGGTCTGCTCCTTAAAGGGCAAAAGCAAATCCTTTTCCAGCGACCAGCCGAGAAAGGCGCCGATTTTTCCCACTTCCTTTACTTTTAAAACCGCCGTTTTGCCTACAGAAAGCTCTGTCTGCCTGGTGGTTGCTATCAGACGGTCCTCGGAATCCCTGTAAATAAAAACATCCAGCTCATCCCCGATTTCCGCGTTTTCCGGCACCTCTTTTCCCGGCAGAAGCACCCGCTCCTCCGGCTCCTTTGCGCTTCCTGCCACCGTATCGTCAGCGAAGCCGCCTTCTTCCTCCTTCGGGACATCCGCCAGATACACGCCAAAATTCACCTTTTTGACAATCGATAGCTTTTGTCTCTCTCCCAGTTTTATCATTTTTTACCTGTTTCCTTTCTCTCTGTCGCTCCGCCGCCGGCAAAGTACCGCCATCTCCGGTATCCTATTTTGCGCTGCCGGACTTTTGTACCGCCGGGCGCATCCTTACCCATGCCCTGCCGGGCCTTATGCTTTCGCTTCGCCTGCCCTGCACAGCTCTACCACGCAGCATACGGCATCTTCCGCGTCCCTTAGCACCACCACGGATTTTCCGTCCTCTACAGACGCCGTGTAAGGAATCAGCACCTCCCCAAGCACCACCTGCTTTTTATACTCCGCCCGAAGCTGCCTGATTTTGAAGCCTCCTCCCAGCCCCTCCATGGCGATTCTCACAAACTGCCCGTTGTTTACGTGGTGATTGACGTCCAGATGGTGCTCTCTGACAACCACCGGCTCCCCCTTCGTAAGCTCTTCCGGGAAGCGGATTTTTCTGGGCGCGTAATCCATTTCCATTTTAGGCTCCAGAACATATTTTTCAAGCATCTGCGGCGTAGGCTTTGCAGGCTTTCCGGTTCTTGTATCGAGCAGGCTCCAGACAGTGTTGGCATAAGCCAGAAGCTTTCCCCCGCTGTCCCTCATAAGAAAATTTCTGTATCCCACAAACCCCTTGAACTCGTAAGGAAAAGTCCCCACCGTCACCGTCTCTCCCAGCTTCGGATAGCGCTCCGCCACAATCTGCCAGGACGACATCACCCATACCATGTGAAGCTCCTTCAGATACTCCACTCCAAGCCCTAAGTCCTCCGACTGGAATGTGGAGCAGTCCTGAAAATAATCAAGCAGGGATTCGAGCCGCAAATGCCCTGTCTCATCTAATTCACTGTATCTGATTCTGCTCTGATAGCTGTACATATTTTGCTCAACTCCTCTGCCGTTTTCACCATAATCAACGGCTTTTTTTATAATTATATCTTAACACAGAATTTTGTCTTGACAAGTGATACTTGGAAATTGTAAAATAAGATTTGTGAGTAAGATTTCGAAATGAATACAGATACTTTGCGGGTGTAGTTCAATGGTAGAACACCAGCCTTCCAAGCTGGACACGTGGGTTCGATTCCCATCACCCGCTTTTAATTTTGCGTAGGAAGCCTCAAATATAAGGCTTCTTATTTTTTCAACCGGAAAACCACAAGATATGGCCTCCAACCATAAAATACCACCAAAATATGTATATATTATTGTGGAAATTGCTCCCAGAATGTTATATAATGTCACTATTGCAATTACGAAAGGAAAATTCCAAAATGAACATCAGATATAAATCAGCTGTCACCCTGCTTCTTGTCTTCGCCCTTGCCTTCTCTGCTTTCACACCGCTTCATGCGGCTACCCAGAAGCCCGTAGATTATTCTCCCGTGTTCGACGCGGAATATTACTACAACACATATCCCGACTTACATCAAAGCGTAAAGAACACGCCCTCCGCTCTCCTTGCGCATTTCACCTCAGTGGGCATGAAAGAAGGGCGCAGCGGAAACGCTTCCTTTAACGTCAGGGCATATATGGCAAATAACTTAGACCTTCTGCCCATTTACGGGGTAAAAGATTTAAGCATCTATTATCTGCATTACATCACTACCGGAAAGGCGGAGGGACGCAGCGCAGTTTACAAAGACGGCGCACAGCCGCCGGAGGGCGCGCTATCTTCCTATTCGACCACTTATGATGTGACGGAAGACAGAGCCGTTAACGTGGAGCTTGCGGCTTCCAATATCAACGGCCTTGTGATTGAGCCCGGGAAGAAATTTTCTTTCAGCAATTCCATCGGCTCCCGGACTCTTGCAAACGGATATGTGGTCGCCCCCTCCTTCGCCAGCGGACGGGTTGTTTCAAGCGTGGGAGGCGGTATCTGTCAGGTTTCCTCCACCATCCATGTGGCAATGCTGCTCGCGGGCATTTCCCCCACCCAGCGGTACGCCCATTCCCTTCCGGTCGATTACGTTCCAAGAGGATTGGATTCCGCAATCGTGGAGGGATATAAGGATTTGACCTTTACCAACAATTTCGATTATGCAATTCGGATTAACGCCACTGTAGAGGGCGGCGTCCTGACCGTTACTTTCTCCCGTCAGGAGCCCTCGGCTGATACAGGGGCAAAAACCAGAACCTGAAAAATTTACAGAGGCTGCGGGAGTGTTCTGCTTCCCACAGCCTCTTTTTATATGCTTAATTATCCTGCTGTGCGTTCTCCTTCTTTTCCCGGTACACTTTCGAATAAATAAACACCATAAATATGATATCAAGTCCAACCACCACCGGAACATCCACCCAGCGGTAGACGTTGTTTTCAATAGCCGACGCGCCGCCTCCAACAACTGCCGCCATATTGTTGTTGATATAATGCATCACCACAGGCACCCAGATATTTTCCGTTTTCATATACCCATAGCCAAAGAAAATACTGAAGCTCACGCAGGTAACAATCTGGAGAAGCACGCTGATAAACCAGGTATCCGGACTGTAATAAAAAATGTTAATCGGAAGGTGCCACAATCCCCAGACAACGCCCAGGAAAAGAACCCCGGCCTTTTTCCCGAAACGCTTCTGCAAAAGAGGCTGGAAGAAGTAACGCCATCCGTATTCCTCCCCGAAAAACGCCGTAAAGGCAACGAAAAAGTTAAGCGCCACCGCTCCTATCATTATCCATGTATCAGGTGATGTAAACATTGCCGCGAAATCATTTACCTGTCCGTCAAATGCCATGGCGATAAAAAGCCTCACGAGATAAAGTACGAAAAACAGCAGCATATAAAGCCCCGATTTTGCCCCTTTCCTTCCGGTAAGCCGGATTCCGTAGAGGGCGCGGGTTTCCTTTTTTTCCACCAAAAGCATTATCAGGCATATGATGCTGAACAGCATAAGGGGAATCTGACATATCAGTGCCCATCCCAACTGCGGCGCGAAAATGCTGGCAACAGCGCAGACCATCTGAAGCACGGTAGCTGTCAGAAAGGTATAATAAAATTTCTTAGGGAAGGGCTTTTCCTTATCCCTTGTAAAGAGCAGGGCAATCATAACGCCCGCCGCCGGATAAAACATCTGGGCGGTGGGAAACGCCGTCACGTCGCTCCCCTGATAGTAACCGATTCCCATCAGGATTCCCATCAAAACCGGCAGCCCGAAAGCAACCGCCACAAAAATTTTTAATTGTTTCTTTTCCACATCTGTAAAGCTCATTTCATAAGTCCTCCTCATCCTCGTTTTCATCACATTCCTGACTGGCCAGCTTTTCTTCCCGCTTTTTCGTTATCGTCCCAATAATCATAAAGCCCACAAAACATACGATAAAGATGTAAAGCATTGTAATCGCCGTATCGGCCGCTATGCTGTTCCAGTCGCTTCCCGCCTTGATTCCGGTGACAATCCCGAAAGGCAGTCCAAATACCAGCATGGTAATAATGCTGTAGCGCAGGTAAGCTTTTACACCGGGCACCTTTCTCGACTGGTAGGTCCACACTCCCTTTCGCATCCACCCCGCCAATACAATCACGCTGGTGACCATAAACACCACAAATTCTCCCACCAGATGCTTCTCGCCGCCTTCAACAAAAAATGCCTGTATGATAATCGCTGCAAGAAGCATATAGTACATGGCCCAGAACCCGATATGTTCCACCTCCATGATGTCTCTTTCCTGTCTTTCATCCACCTTTTTCTCAAACCATTTAAATTTTTTCATATACGCCTCCCTCCTCTACGTCTCTTCCGGCTCCCAGAACAAATCATTCAGCGTCCTGTCAAGAGCCCTGCATATGGAAATGCAAAGCTGCAGGGACGGATTGAATTTTCCTGCTTCTATCATGCTGATGGTCTGCCTGCTGACACCGATTAAATCCGCCAGCTGTTCCTGGGATAAGTCTTTTTCTATTCTGGCAATTTTCATTTTTTTGTTTTTCAATTACTCCTCCTTCCACAGCTATTATACGAGGTTATTATTTTTATTTCTCTATTATTACTTCTCGTTTATGTTACATATAATACATTATATTTTTATTTATGTCAACTATATTTTACATACAAGGGCAAAAATTTTTCTTCCGGAAACCGCATCACACCACCTTATGCTCCATCCACTTCCCGCTTTTAAACCGCAGAGAACATATAACCGCCCTCACGCCCCAGTCCGCAAACATTCCAATCCACACGGCAATCAGTCCGAAACGGAACACGTGCACCAGCAAAAGACACAGGCTGACCCGGCAAATCCACATAGCGGCGATGGACATTCCCATAAAGAAATTCACGTCCCCGGCGGCCCGCATTCCGTAAGCCGGCACAAAAGCAGGAACCCAGAAAAGGGGCTTGAAAATGGTAATCCACCCCATCATTGCAATGCAGAGGGCGGCGCTCTCCGGCTCCATAGCGCCGATAACCGTAACCGGACGCGCGGCGGCGTACACCAAAAGGCAGTTTGCTATCATACAGATTTCCGCCCACAGGGTAATCTTTTTGATGTAATAGACCGCTTCCTCCTTTTCCCCCGCTCCGATGCACTGTCCTATAATGGTAATCATTCCCGTTCCGATTCCCATGGCCATAATCCCGTTCAGAATTTCCAGAATATTCACCATGGCCTGAGCGGCAATCACAGCCGTTCCCATAGTGGAAACCGTGGACTGGATTGCAAGCTTTCCAAACTGGAACATGCCGTTTTCTATTCCAGAGGGCACACCCACGGATAAAACCTTCATAATCAGCTTCCTGTCGGGTCTGATTTTCAGATAATCCCTCACGCAAATCATCTGCCCCGGCCTGCGCAGATACCAAAGTACCACCACGGCGCAGAAAGCGCGTGAAGCAAGCGTGGCAATGGCGACGCCTGCAACGCCAAGGTGCAGTACCCAGATAAAAAAGGCGTTTCCCCCGATATTCAGGAAATTGGAGATTACCGAAATTGTCATGGGTCTTTTGGAATTTCCCTGAGAACGGTAAATGGCGGCTCCCGCATTGTACAGCCCGATAAATGGAAAAGACAACGCCGTATAAAAAAAATACGTTACGGAGGCGTCCATAACCGCATTTTCCACTTTTCCAAACACCAGACCAAGAAGCCTTCTGTTCCCTGCAAGGCAAATCAACATAATAAAGGCGGATATCATAAAAACAGCCAGCAGCATTTGCCTTGCCGACTGGTTTGCCTTTTCCCCGTCCTTTTTCCCGATGTACTGCGAACAGACGATAGAGCCTCCCGCCGCCAGCGCGGAAAAAGCCTGAATAAACAGAATATTAACGGAGTCCACCAAAGACACCGCCGACATGGCCACCGGCCCCACGTTGCTTATCATAAGCGTGTCAGCCATACCCATCAGGCAGTTTAAAAGCTGTTCTATCATAAGCGGAATCAGCAATGCCCGGATTTGGGCATTGCTGAACATGTGCTTTGTATATCTGTCATTTGTGTTTCTGTTTTTCATTATCAACCGTTCTTCGCTTCTTCCTTTTTTCTTCGCAAACCGCAGCCTCGCAGCAAACGCCGCGGCCATCTCTGTACAACCGGCGCTTTACGCAATGGCAAACTGACTGTTATACAGCTCCGCGTAAAATCCCTTCTTCGCAAGAAGCTCCTTATGGCTGCCCTGCTCGATAATATGGCCGTCCTTCATCACCAGAATCACGTCCGCGTTTTTGATGGTGGAAAGCCTGTGCGCCACAATAAAGCTGGTTCTTCCCTCCATCATGGCCGCAAATGCCTTCTGAATCCTGATTTCCGTCCGGGTATCGATGGAGGACGTAGCCTCGTCCAGTATCAGCATGGGCGGCAGGCTCAGCATCACCCTCGTAATACAAAGGAGCTGCTTCTGTCCTCCTGACAGGCTTCCTCCGTCCTCGCCAATCACGGTGTCGTACCCCTCCGGCAATCTCTTGATAAAGCTGTGGGCGTGGGAAGCCTTTGCCGCCGCTATGATTTCCTCGTCTGTTGCCTCCGGCTTGCCCACCACAATATTTTCCCGGATGGTTCCCCGCTTTAGCCAGGTGTCCTGCAAAACCATGCCGTAAGAAGTGCGGAGGGATTTCCGCGTAATATTTTTTATGGGATTGCCGTCCACGGAAATGCTCCCGCCGTCCACATCATAAAACCGCATCAGCAGATTGATAATGGTGGTCTTGCCGCAGCCTGTAGGCCCTACGATGGCGATTCTCTGCCCCGGCTTTACGGAAAGGTTCAAATCCGTAATCAGCTCCTTCTCCTTTACATAGGAAAATGAAACGTCGGAAAGCTCCACGCGCCCGCGTACGTCCTTCAGCACCACCGCGTTTTCGCTGTCCTTTGTCTGGGGCTCTTCCTCAATCAGCTCAAAAATTCTGGCCGCACAGGCAAGGGCGTTCTGAAGCTCCGTAATGACGCCGGAGATTTCATTGAAAGGCTTGGTGTACTGGTTTGCATAGGAGAGAAAGCAGGTAAGCTGCCCTATGGAAATCCCTCCCCGCAGCGCTGACAACGCGCCGGTGAGCGCCACGCCCGTATAAACCAGACTGTTTACAAACCGGGTACAGGGATTGGTGAGGGAGGAAAAGAAAATCGCCCGGAGGGAATACTTTTCCAGCCTTCCGTTAATCTCGTCAAACTTTTCCAGGGTTTTTTCTTCCCTGTTAAATGCCTGCACCACCTTCTGGTTCCCTATCATTTCGTTAATCAGGGAGGTCTGCTCCCCTCTGGTTTCAGACTGCAGTTTAAACATGGTGAAGGTCTTTTTGGCGATAAAGCTTGCCACAAACAGGGACACCGGTGTGATAATCACCACCACCAGGGTAATCCCCACATTCACGGAAAGCATAAAGCCAAGGGTTCCCAGAATCGTCACCACGCCGGTAAAAAGCTGGGTGAAGCCAATCAGAAGACCGTCCGCAAACTGGTCCACGTCCGCCACCACGCGGCTCATAATGTCACCGTGGGAATGGGAATCCAGATATCCCAGGGGCAGCTCCTGAATCCGCCGGAACGCCTTTTTTCTGATATCCTGAATCACATTGTATACAATCTTATTGTTACAGATATTCATAATCCACTGGGTAAGCGCCGTCAGGACGATTACGATTCCCATCTGCTTTAAAAGATGAAACAGATAGGGCCAGGGGCTGCCCACGTCAAGGGGCGACGGGTCAAAAATCAGAACCAGCCAGTCCACCGCCTTTCCCGTCAGAATCGGAAGGTACAGGGTAAGCGCCACGGAAGCCACCGCCATGATAATGGTCAGCGTCATCAGAAAGCCGTAAGGCTTAATGTATCTCAAAACCTTCATCAGAGTTTCCTTTTGATTGACAGATTTTTTCTTTTTATCCATGACAGCTCTCACCTCCGCTCCGCATTTTGCGCCGCTTCTTCCTCGCTGCGCTCAAACTGGCTGTAATAAATCTCCTGATAAACCTCGCAGTTTTCGAGAAGCTCCTTATGGGTTCCCATACCCGCCACTTCGCCATCGTCCAGCACGATAATCAAATCTGCATGGAGCAGGGAGGACGCCCTCTGGGAAACGATAAACACCGTGGTCTCTCCCGGCATTTCCCTGATGGATTTGCGCAGAGCCGCGTCCGTGGCATAGTCAAGCGCCGACGCGCTGTCGTCCAGAATCAGTATTTCCGGCTTCTTCACCAGCGCCCGGGCAATGGAAAGCCGCTGCTTCTGCCCGCCGGAAAGGTTCCTCCCCTCCTGCTCTATGCGCTCGTCCAGCCCGTCTTTTTTCTGCAGTACGAATTCCTCCGCCTGCGCCGTCCTTAAGGCATCCCACAACTCCCCGTCGTCGGCGTTTTCATTTCCCCACAGCAGGTTATCCCTGATGGTTCCCTTGAACAGCACCGCCTTCTGCATTACAATTCCAATTTTATCCCGAAGCTCCGAAAGGGAATATTCCCGCACATCCCTTCCGTCCACCTTAACGCTGCCCTTTTCCACGTCATAAAAACGGGGAATCAGATTCACCAGAGAGGACTTGCCGGAGCCTGTGCCGCCAATCACGCCGATGGTCGCGCCCCGGGCCGCCTTGAAATGAATATCCGTGAGGGCTTCCTCGCCGCCCTTATGATAGCGCAGACTCACATGGTCGAATTCCACCGTTCCCCGGGCGGAATCCGCTCCGCTCTCTGCAGGCACAGAACTTTCTGTCCTGCCGGATTTCTTTCCGGCTTCCGCCTGACCGCCTGCCTGCGCCCCGTCGTCCATCCCCGCGGGAATTTCAAAAATCGTCTGTATTCTGTTTCCGCAGGCAACCGCCTTTGTCACCGTGATTATCAGATTGGCCAGCTTCACAAGCTCCACAAGAATCTGGGACATGTAATTCACCAGCGCAATCACCTGCCCCTGTGACAGAATGCCCTCCTCCACCTGAAGCGCGCCCACATATATCAATGCCACCAGACCGGCATTAATCACCACATATGTAAGCGGGTTCATGAGGGCTGAAATCTTTCCGGCAAAGGTCTGCATATGCTTTAAAGCGTCCGTTTCCGCGTCAAACTTCCCGGTTTCATGCTCCTCCTCGCCAAAAGCCCGGATAACTCTCACGCCGGTGAGGTTTTCCCGGGTGATGCCCATGACGCCGTCCAGACGTCCCTGTACCTTCTTAAACAGCGGAATGCTCACAAGCATAATCCCGAATACGATTACCGACAGAACCGGAATAACCACCACAAAAATAAGGGCGGCCTTTACGTCCACCGTAAAAGCCATAATCATTGCGCCGAATACAATGAAAGGTGAGCGCAAAAACAGCCGCAGCACCAGATTGACTCCTGACTGCACCTGATTGATATCGCTGGTCATTCTTGTTATCAGCGTGGACGTCCCTTCCCTGTCCATCTGGGAAAAGGAGAGGCTCTGGATATGGGCGAACAGGCCGTGCCGCAGCTTCGTGGCAAAGCCCACCGCGGCCTTCGCCGCAAAATACTGAGCCGTCACCGCGCAGACAAGGCCAATCAGCCCCAACGCCGCCATAACCGCACATTGCCGCCAGATATAGCCCTTGTCGCCGCTGCCGATTCCCGTGTCAATCATCGCCGCCACCACCAGCGGCACAATCAGCTCGAATGAGGCCTCCAGCAGTTTAAACAGAGGCCCCAGTATACTTTCTTTTTTGTAATCACGCAAATAGATAAGAAGCTTCTTCATTTTCCGGCTCCCCCTAATTCAGGAAATTTTCTATAATCACAGCTTCCGCCGCTTCGTCGCCAAGACCGAAGGTATTCAGCTTAATGAGCTGCTCGCTGTTGATTCGCCCGATAGCAGCCTCATGAATAATCGCCGCGTCCACATGCTTTGCGTCAATCTCGGGTATGGAGCATACCTGCGCCTTATCCATAATGATGGAATCGCACTGGATATGCGCATGGCAGAGCGCGTTTCCGACAGCCCTGGGGTGGAAAACCTGCTTTGACTGCCCTCTTGCCACCGAGCGGGAGGTGATGCGGGCGCTGCCACCCGTTCCGTTTAAGTAAATATCCATATCGGAAACCGCGCTCTGGCTGCCGTGGGTCATCAGCTTTTCAACCACAAACAGCTTCGCCCCCTCTCCCATAATAACCTCCGTCTGGCGTTTTGTGGAATCCACTCCCTTAATCTGCGCCGTGTCCAGCGTAAAAACGGAATTTTCCTCCATAATAATCTTTGTCACAGGATTTAAAATTCTGGCGCCGGTTCCCTCCCCTTCGCCGTAATGCTTTTCCTCATAACGCACATTGGCGTCCTTTCCCACATGGAAAGTATGGATTCCGTCATGGCGGCTGTCGTCGCACCCGCTGTTGTGAATCCCGCAGCCTGCCACAATGGTCACCTGCGCGCCCTCCCCGATATAGAAATCATTGTACACCTCGTCCGTCACGCCGGAAGATGCAACCACCACGGGAATATGCACCTGCTCCCCTTTTGTGTCCCCACTGATATAAACGTCAATCCCCTGTTTATCTTCCTTCCGCTTAATCGTGATATTCTCCGTGCTTCCATGGCACAGAGAATATCCGTTGTACCTTAAATTATATGCGCCTTCCTGCCGGAAGCCCTCACTGTCGATTTTTTCCAGAATGGCTTCCGTCACCTTGTCTATCTTTTCCACCGTTATTTTCCTTTCTTCATTCTGCGGCCTCATTCAGGCACGTGCAGCCCTTCTCGCCGCCCATAAGCTCCGGCAGCACCTTTTCCTTCTCTCCCACCGCCTGAATCTCGCCGTCCCTGACTATCATAATCCTGTCCGCCATCTGCATGATTCTTTCCTGATGGGAGATAATCACAAGGCTTTCCGTCTTGTTGTCGTGGAGCTGCTCAAACTGCTTTACCAGCATGGAAAAGCTCCACAAATCAATCCCCGCCTCCGGCTCGTCAAAAATACACAGCTTATGAGGCTTTGCCAGCACCGTGGCAATCTCAAGCCGCTTCATTTCGCCGCCGGAAAGGGTTCCGTCCACCTCGCGCTCTAAATACTCCCTTGCGCACAGGCCGACTCCCTTTAAAATATCACAGCATTTGTTTTCCGGCATTTCATAGCCCGCGGCAAGAGAAAGCAGCCTTTTCACCGTCATTCCCTTAAATCTGGGCGGCTGCTGAAAAGCAAAGCCGATTCCCGCATTTGCCCGCCTGTCAATGCTGTAATCCGTAATGTCAACGCCGTCCATCAGAATCCGCCCGCCGTCAGGCTTTTCAATTCCCATAAGGAGCCTTGCAATGGTGGACTTCCCGCCCCCGTTAGGCCCTGTGATTACCAGCGTTTCCCCGTTTTCCACCGTAAAGCTGACATCCCGTATAATACTTTTTTCCAATCCGTTTTCCAGCGGATGGAACATCAGATTTCTCACTTCCAGCATAGTAAAACCAAGCCTTTCTATTTTAAATATTCCTCATATTTTTCATTTGTCTCGTTTAAGAAAACAATTCCCAGAATGCCCGGACCGGTATGGGCGCCAATGGCGCAGCCTACCCGCCCTTCCAGAAGACCTTTCACATGATATCTTTCCACCAGTTCCTTTTTGATAAACTCATAGGCTTCCTTATCCGTTCCGTAGCAGACGCCCACCACCTGATTTTCAAGATTCGCGCCCTTTTCCCCCACCATGTCGAGAATCCGCTTCTGCGCCTTTTTCCAGCCGCGCACCTTCTCAACCGCCTTTAGGGAGCCGTTTTCATCCACGATAATAATTGGCTTGATGTCGAGCACCGTGCCTGCAAGGAAGGAAGTTCTGGTAAGCCTGCCGCCCTTGAACAGATAGCCCAGCTCCATCACCGTGACCGCATGCTCCATATGCCCGCAGAAAAACCCGGCCGCCTCGATTAAAAGCTCCTTCGGCGCACCGTTTCTCTGCATGCGAAGCACCCGCTCCGCCACCAGACCGTACCCCACGGAAGCGCATCTGGTATCAATGATTGTCATTTTAAAGTCGGGATATTCCTCCAAAACCTCCTCATAAGCAAGCTTTGCCGCATTGTAGGTTCCCGCAATCCCTGTGGAAAAGCAAAGGTAAAGCACCTCGTCCCCCCGCTGTGCAAAGGGCAGAAAATGCTCATGAAACATGTACTGGCTGATATGGTAGGTTTTTATATCCCTGCCGGACGCCTGCACTTCATAAAACTCATCGGGAAAAATCGTTTCCCCGTCAAAATAATCCTTTCCCTCTATCGTCACAGGCGTGGGCATCACATGTAAATTATATTCTTTAATCACGCTTTCCGGTACATCGGAAGCAGAGTCTGTAATAATACAAAAAGCCATATTCTCCTCATTTCCGCGCTGCTTTATCGGCCCGGGCCACAGGTCTTACGCGCTAACAAATTTTCCAATATCACTATACTACATTTGCCGGAAATATGCATCTTAAAAATTTCTTAGCATATGATAATGCAAACGATAGCCAAAATAAGCAGGTATGCCTATGTACACATCTCAAATGACACCCGGAATTTCGTTTTCGGAATTACTATCCCGCAAGCGTCCCGACGCTGCCGCCTGGATTACGGGTAATGTCCAGAACCCCCGCTTAAGCGGTCTCGTTAAATTTTACCGCACCGATTACGGCGGCGTACTGGTAGAAGCGGAGGTTTTCGGGCTTCCCAATATAGAAACAGAAGGCTCCAGTGACTTTTACGCCATGCATATCCATGAATTCGGGGACTGCTCCGGGGATTTTGGTAACACGGGTTCCCACTACAACCCTGGCAAAGCGCCCCATCCCGGCCATGCCGGAGACCTTCTCCCGCTTCTCGGCAGCCAGGGCTACGCCTGGTCGGCCTTTTACGACAAACGTTTCACCCTGGATGAGATTATCGGGAAATCCGTCATTATCCACTCCGGGAGGGATGACTTTACCACCCAGCCCTCCGGGGATTCCGGTACAAAAATCGGATGCGGGGAAATCAGGCGTATGGTCTGAAAGCGGGCGGCACATTTCGCAAATCGTCCTTGTGCAGGCGGCAGACGCCAGATGTGAGCGCAGTCCCGCCTGGTTCATTACCCGCGCAAAAAACAGACCGAAACCCCCGCTTACGGCTCCGGTCTGTTTTTTATTCTTCTTCCAGGTCAAAGAGCTTCCCCGTAGCAAAGGGACTTCCCACATCGCACCGTCCATGATGATAGGTTTTCTTTACCTCTCCACTGTCCAGCTCTTTTGAGGTTTCCACTTTTATACGGCTGGCACCCGCCTCCACCATGGAATCAAGAAGCCTTACAATATCCTCTGTGCTGTCCATACCTCTCTCCTGTTCCGTGCGCCGTCCGTACTTTTGCTGTTTCCAGTTCCGCTTCGGCCCGCCCGGCACACAACTGTCTGAAATATTTCCGGCCGCTTCCCTGTATACCGCCAAGCCTCTGCCGACTCCTTAATGGTGGAACAGCCTGATTCCCGTAAACGCCATCACCATATCGTACTTGTCGCAGCACTCAATCACAAGGTCGTCCCGCACGGAGCCGCCGGGCTGGGCAATATACTTCACACCGCTTTTAAAAGCCCTCTCAATATTATCCGAAAACGGGAAAAAGGCGTCGGAGCCCAGCGTCACATTCCTGTTGCCGCCAAGCCATTCCCTCTTTTCCTCTCTGGTAAAGACAGGCGGCTTTTCCTTAAAGCGTTTCTGCCATTCCCCGTCCCTTAAAACGTCCTCATACTCATCCCCGATATAAACGTCAATGGTATTGTCCCTGTCGGCTCTTCCGAGGCTGTCCACGAACTGAAGATTTAGCACCTGAGGCGCCTGACGCAGATACCAGTTGTCGGCCTTCTGCCCTGCCAGCCTCGTGCAGTGTATTCTGGACTGCTGTCCCGCACCGATTCCGATTGCCTGTCCCTCCTTCACATAGCAGACGGAATTGGACTGGGTATATTTCAGAGTAATCAGGGCAATTTTCATATCAATCAGAGCAGCCTCCGGCAGCTCCTTATTCTTTGTCACAATATTGGAAAGAAGCTCTCCGTCAATGGGAAGCTCGTTCCTTCCCTGCTCAAAGGTGATTCCGTACACCTGCTTCCTCTCTATGGGCGCGGGCGTATAGGAAGCGTCAATCTGAATAATATTATAGTTCCCCTTTTTCTTGGCTTTTAAAAGCGCCAGCGCTTCTTCCGTGTAGCCCGGCGCAATCACGCCGTCGGACACCTCTCTTTTAATCAGCCTTGCCGTATCCTCATCGCACACGTCGGATAAAGCGATGAAATCCCCGAAGGAAGACATTCTGTCCGCGCCCCTGGCCCTTGCGTAGGCACAGGCGAGAGGAGAAAGCTCTCCCAAATCCTCTACCCAGTAAATCTTTGCCAGAGTTTCCGTGAGCGGAAGCCCTACCGCCGCCCCCGCAGGCGAAACATGCTTAAAGGAAGCCGCCGCCGGAAGATTTGTCGCCGCTTTCAGTTCCTTTACCAGCTGCCAGCCGTTAAAAGCATCCAGAAAATTAATATAGCCCGGCTTTCCGTTTAAAACGGAAACCGGAAGCTCGCTGCCGTCCTCCATATAAATTCTGGACGGCTTCTGATTAGGGTTGCATCCGTATTTTAATTGAATTTCGTTCATTTTGTCCTCCATTTTAGTTCCGCAGCTGCCCTCCCAGTACACTTTGGTCTGGAACAATTCCCGGCCGCATATGCGTCCGCTCATTGTTCCGTGCACTGTCCGGGCATCTGCTGATTTTCAGTCCCTAGTTTTTGTTGATGATTCTGGTGTCGTATTTTCCGCTTGCAATATCGATATATCTCACGAAAAGAGAAACCTTGTTTTCCTCATTCAGGTTTTCCCACAGCATCTGCGCAAACTCGTCGATATCTCCCTCAATTTCCACCGTCTTCGGTTCGCCCTCAAAGCTGGGAAGGGGATTGCCGTCATGCATGTAGGTATGGATGAAACGCCCCTCGCCCGCCGCCGGATTTTCATAAGAATAGGTAAATCTGTTGCAGGCGTCGGGATTTCCGTTGTTGCTCTTTAAGATAGACAGCATATAGTCATACTGCCCGTCCTTTATATTCATAAGCCCGGAAATCCTGGGCGTGTAATTCGGCCCGTCCGGCTCAAACTCCCGGCTCCTTAAAGCCTCCTCAAAGCTTTCTCCCCTCTGCAGTCCCTCATAAACGGTGTCCGTCTGGTCGCCGTTGGTAACGATTGTCCTGTGTTCCAAAACCCGCACCGGCGCATAAATCACCAGACTCGGGTCCTCCATCTTCGCCTCGTCAAAGCACTGGGTCCTGATTCCCTCTCCTTCCGTTACAAAAACCCGGTTACGGCTGTTCACGCTTCTTCCCATAATAAAATAAGCCACTACCGCCTTCGTTCCGTCCGCAGATTTGCCGATAACGATGCCTCTGCCCGGATATGCGTTTTCTGAAAGCTCCTTTTTAAGTGACAACATCCTCTGTTCCTCCTGATTTAAAGTTCCGTGTACTGTTCTATCAATTATAATATAAGACGAGCCCGCTAATTGCAAGCAATAAAGGGAAAAACCTGTTTACAACTTTTCCTTACAGAGCTATACTATATGAAAAATAAAAAATAACGAAAGAGAGAGATTTTTATGAGGAGATTGAGAACGAAAATACTGACAGCAATTGCGGCCCTGTCAGTTGCCTGTATGGCTCTCACAGGCTGCGGCGGAGCGGATTTGGCTCCCGCCAACCAGACAGTAGGCGCTATCTTCGAGCTTACCGCCAAGAGCAACATGGCGCCTATGAAGGATTTGCTTGGCTTTGCCTCCGAGGACGACGTGAGAAGCACGTTCCTTGCAGAAGGCTCCGACTCAGACGACCTGGTTTCGCAATTCCAGGAACAGTTTACGGCAGAGGGTGTGACAATGTCTGACGAAAGCGTGAAGGAATTCGCAGACGCCCTCGAGGGGATGCTCGCCAAGCTCACCTACACCACGGAAATTATTTCCGAGGATAAGGAAAAGGTTGTCGTATCCCTGAAGGTGAACAGCTACTCCGCCGCCGATATGGAGCAGGTAACGCTTGACGCCCTCACAGCCATGCAGGAGCGGCTCACCGAGGAAGACCAGATGGCAATCATGAACGGCGATAACGATATACTGACCTCTTATATGGAAGGTTATTTTTCCGACCTCGTAAGCGGTCTTTCCGCCATGGAGATTTCTTCCGAGCCGGTTGCTATTGAGGTTTCCTGTGAAAAAATGCTGGTTGACGTGAGCGGCAAAGAGAAAACCGCCTGGATGCCCAGCGATTTGGGCGGCTTCTATGAGGATATTGAAGCAAGTATTTTCCACTAGACAAAGCACGGGCTCTCAAATACTACATACAAAAGGGAGCTGATAAAGGCACAGGCGGTATGTATCCCGTGAAAGGAGGGCATACCGCCTGTTTCTGTGAGGAAGCAAGGCTCTGTTTCTGCCCTGCTATACGCTGCATTCATATAGAAACATTTCACACTTGTCGTTAACCGCCATTTCCTTTTGATATGTTGCGTAGGTTGATATGGCCTTAAACCCGCATTCCCTTAAGTACTCCTCCATTTCTCCATACCGGTATAAATGCGTTTGAAAATCCATCTCTTCGCTTTGCAGTAATTCGGCGTCGTTGTAAAGTTCGTAAACGGAAGGGGAATACTGTGTCTGGCTTTTTTCATCGTAATGGTTTTTCCCTTTTAAAATCAAGTCAAAGCCTTCTTTCGTTTTCACGGAAACGGCTGCCTTATATTCGCTCTCCTCGGCGCATCGGGTAAAGACAGTATCAACGGAAAATACGAATTTTCCGCCCGGCGCCAGTAATTCTTTCAGCTTTCGCAAAATGCTTTTACACAAATCAATGTCTGTGAATAGCGAAACGGAACCAGAGGGGATGAAAATATAATCAAACTTATCCTCTGCCGGATACTCGATAATGTCTGCCTTCACGACCTTTGCTTCCGGCGCTTTCCGCCTCAGTTTATCCAGCATTTCTTCCGACAAGTCCACCCCGCTGACGTCAAAGCCATGTTCCAGAAAAGGCACAAAAAAGCGTCCGCTTCCACACAAAGGCTCCAGGATTTTCATACCCTTTTTTGCATAAGAAAGATAAAACTGCAATTCGTCCGCCGGCGCGCTTTCATGTAAAATTTCATACATTTCCGTGCACAAGCTTCCATAATAATTTTGTTTAAGCTGCGGAGAAAGGCTCATATATAAAAGCGGATAAGGATTTCCCTGTTCATCGTGGTCTGTTCTTTTATATACCCGGAAACCCATATGTTCATAAAATCCTTTTGCCTGTGGATTCTGCTCGTTTACAGCCACTTTTTTCACAGAATAATTTTCAATCCCGAATTGAATAAGTTGTTTTCCCAGTCCTTTTCCTCTTTCCTTTGGCGCAATGAACAGCATTTCAAGGCTTTCTTTTTCAATTCCCATAAAAGCTACGGGATTGTCCCCCTCATCTTCTGCGACCACAAGATTTTCAACGCTGCATAGCGCCTGCGGAACATACTCTTTGATACCTGCTATTTCTCCTTCGGATAAAAATAAGTGCGTTGCCCTGACGGCCCCTTCCCATACTTTCAATAGCAGTTGAATCAAGTCATCCGTTCTTTCACGGACTTCAATTATTCTCATGTCTTTTCCTCCCGATATTTAAAACGCCGCAGGATAACCGGATTCCCGTGGCGCTTTAAAATAAATGTCCCGTAAGACCTGTTTTCTTTCTCTGTCAGCTACAGCCCTCGAATTACGCTCTGCTTGCTCCGTCCACCGACAAAATTTCTCCTGTCACATAGGAAGCCAAATCGCTTGCCAGATAAAGGAAAGCGTTTGCCACTTCCTCCGGCTCGCCCGGCCTGCCAAGAGGTATCTGCGCAGAAATCCTTGCCACCATTTCAGGCGGAAGCGAAGCTACCATGTCCGTCTTGGTAACGCCCGGCGCTACGGCGTTCACACGGATATTATCCTTTGCCAGTTCCCTTGCAAGTGAAATTGTCATGCCGTTAACCGCAAACTTGCTTGTGGGATATCCGACGCCTGCCGGCTGCCCGGAAATACTCACCATGGAGCTGGTATTTAAGATACAGCCGCCGCCCTGCTCCTTCATAATCTTCGCAACAGGCAGAATTGCATAGAACAATGCGCGCACATTCAAGTCAATACATTTGTCAAACTCCTCGGCCGTGTAATTGTAAAGAGGCGTGCTCTGGGAAATTCCGGCATTGTTTACCAGGATATCAATCCTTCCAAATTTTCCCTTCACCGCCGCAACGGCTTTTTCCACTTCCGCAGCGTCCGTCAGCTTCGGGCACATTCCTTCCACTTCCCATCCGGCATTTTCCTCCGCCAGCTTTGCAAGCGCCTTGTCCACTGTTTCCTGTCTTGAACCGAACAAAACCACCTTTGCGCCGTTTGCAAGATACTTGCGGACAATCTCAAAGCCGATTCCTCTGGTGCCGCCGGTAACTACAGCTACTTTTCCCTCTAACATCATAATTTTCGTACCATCCTTTTCCTGTTTTTTTCAAGTATATCACAAAAATTTATTTCATGTAAAGCAACATCCGTCATCTATTGCTGCTCTGATTTCAGGTAGGTATTCCGCAATATTTCTAAAATCTCATCTCTGGTTCTTGTAAGCCCTAATTGCTTTGTGTCTGTCGCCTCCCGACTCATGGCCTCCAGAAAAACTTGTATGTCCCTGTATATTTCGGGAGTTACATTGACCTTCGTATTCTGCCCCAATAATGCCGACAGGCGGAATATATCGTTTTTATGTTTACGGATATTTTTGCTGTCTATTTTTTCACCGGCGGATTTTCTGTCTGTCAGGTCAATCCACGCTTTCGCTTTAAATGGAATCAGCTGTGACTGCTTCAATGATAAGAACCAAATCAATATCCTTTGTTGCACGGAAATCCAAACCTCCGGCGGACATCAAAAGGTCACACGCCGTGCCTCCTATGATTGTGTATTGTTCCTCATATCCATGGAACCATTTCTGAAAACTTCTAAGCCCTTTCACCATTATGAAACCTCCCAGACTTTAGACAGTAATTCTTCTACGGCTTCTTCAATACGCTCATCTGAATCATCTTTCAGCGTCATGGCAAGCGACAACGGGTCAACCTGCCCGTTTCCTGACAGAATATCCGGGTCATATCTCCACAATTCAACCTTAACCTGTGCAGAGGCATCCATTAGCACATCTGTTCCAACGAGCCGGCTGCTTTTTCCGTTTATGGCGTAGCACGGGGTATCAGGCGGATTTATCATACTCATTTCAGATAAGGCGGACAAACCGGCTGTTTGCATTCGTGGTAAAGGAATTCGCTTATCTACATATATTACTTTGCGAATGGGCGACACCAGATAAGGCTGCATTTTATTATACAATTTATGCGCGTTATATTTTCCGGTAAGTATTTTCTGAACCCCCTCCTTTTCTGTAGTAAAAAAAGATGTTTGTTCCAGTTGACGGACTGCCCGTGTAATGGTCATCCCGGAAAAGCCCAGGTCTTTGCCGGCCTCACTCATATAAAGCTGTTGTTTTTTCCGATAAATATAATAAAAGAATAAAACCTGGGCGGAAGGCTGTAATTTCTCCGTCTTCACAATTTCTGCACAAAACCTGTTTTGCAGTACAATTCCCATAAAAGGAAGATAAATCTGCTTATCAGGAACAATAAATGGAATATGGGCTGAAAGCATGTATTGCATCCTGCTTCGGCTTATATTTTTTAAAACAAACACTACCGGAATCGGTTCGATTTTTTGAATTTTCGCAATCTGCTTTTTTACAGATGCAAGCTGGTCAAGTTCCATTTTCGGATATAAGAAAAGCGCCCTGACGGATTCAAACGTAACCTGCATAAATTCGTAACGGTCCAACAAATAGTAAGGAAGTTCTTCCGTATGGCTCCATGGCTGATAATCAACTTTGATTCCCAGAATATTTTCAATATAGTTCATAATATCCTCCTTTTCATTATTTTAACTTTTTAAATGTTAAATGTCAATTTTTATGTTATAATTTATCCTGTTTTTATTCCGCCACACACAAAACTTTTCCGCCCGGAAATTGATTCCCGTGTCCTTCCTCTTTTTCCAGTTGACAACCAATCAGCTTTGTAATAATATATACTTAGTAATACTAAATAGGTGGTGATGAATTGCAGGGACGTTATGAACAGCAGCTCAAAAAGGGCGTTCTGGAAATGCTGGTGTTAAAGCTGCTGGAAAGCGAAGAAAAGTACGGCTATCAGCTAATCAGCCAGTTAAAAGAAAAAAGCGGCGGCATGTTTACCCTTAAGGAAGGCACTCTCTATCCCATCTTATACAGATTAGAGGATGACGGTCTGGTCTTGAGCCGCTGGAGCCAGCCAAAGGGAAAAGAGACTTCCAGAAAGTATTATGAGATTACCGAAGAGGGAAAAATGAAACTGTCGGAGCTGAAAGCTCTCTGGAAGGACTTTTCAGGAGAAGTTACAAAAATAATGGAGGAGGAATGAGAAAAGCATATGAATCAGGAAACATATATCCGTCTGGTTTTAAAAAATTTAAAATGCAGCACGGCCAAAAAGAATGAGATTAAAAAGGAACTGGAATCCGATATCGCAGGCGCTGAGGAGAGCGGCGAAACCCTTGATGAAATTATGGCGCGCATGGGTACGCCAAAGTCCCTTGCGGCGGAATTTAACGATAATTTTTCACCGGAGGAGCTGAAAGCCTTCAAGCGGAAAAGACTCTGGAAAATCCTTGGAATTTCGGCAGGAGTCCTGCTTATCCTTTTGCTTGCAGTCTTTTATATTCTTCCTAAAAACTATCCTCTGGAGCAGAGAGGAAATTACGTTGAATCGGAAGTAATGGCGCGCGCAGATGAAATCACCCTGGCTTTTGCGGAAAAGGATTATGCCTCTATCCGCGAAATGTGCGCATCCGACAGCGTGAAAAATGTCCTGTCGGACGAAACCCTCTCCGGCGCAAGGGCGCTTTTCCCGGATGAGTGGGGCGCGTTCGTTACCTACGGCAACGCCTACACCGCCGAGGTTGTCCAGATGGGAAATTCCATGGCCGTTATACAGATAAACGCCACCTACGAATATACGGCGGTCACTTACACGCTTATGTTTGACGAAAATCTGAACCTTTGCGGTTTTTATGTAAAATAATTTTCCTTGTCCGGGATTGCCTTGCAGAGCTCCTTTGCAGGTTTTCCCCGCGGGATTTATCAGGAGGAATTTTTATGAGCGCAAGATTACTTGCATTTGTTATCTGGCTGTTATGCGGGCTGCTGTTTACCGCAAGAGGAATTTACTGCATGTATGCAAAGAAGGAAATCCCTTTCGGCTTCTGGGCAAACGCCGACACAGCGCCTGTTTCCGATGTGGCTGCTTACAATCGCGCATTAGGAAAGCTGTTTACGGTTGCCGGTATTTTCTTTATTCTTCTGGGACTGCCTTTATTACAGGGGCAGAATAAGGCCGGCGTTATCATCTCCATTCTGGGCACTATGGTGGAATGCATCATCCTTATGGCAGTTTATACCGTGAAAATAGAAGGAAAGTATCGCCAAAAGTCAAATACCCCGTAGCAAGCTGACGGGGCATCAAACTTGCAACGCAGCAGAGCTGCGGGGTATTGACCCTCGCGGCATTCGTCAAATGGATGCTCCGCATCCGCTTGACTCATTGCTCGCGGGAATAAACCCGATAACAGCCGCGGATTCAAAATTTACATCGTCCGCCGCTTCCGACCACAAACTGAGGATAAAAATGAACGTTTTTAATGTCAGCCTGAAAGATATTGAAGCGGCTCTTGACACAGTACTGTCTGTCATGTATAATGACTAAACAATCAAAAGCAGTCAAACAGGAGGCATAAGGGTGCCAAAAAGCTATTCAGAGCAGGAACGGGAATATATCAGAAATCGTTTGAAAGAAGAAGCGGCAAAATGCCTTGCAAGGTACGGCGTCCGCCGCACGACGGTGGATGAGCTCGTAAAAAGAGTCAACATCCCCAAAGGGACTTTCTATCTTTTTTATAAATCAAAGGAACTGCTTTTATTTGAGGTCATTCAGGAGCAGCATGAGAATGTCAACCGGAGGCTGTATCAGGCCATTTCCGACATTGCCGGAAGCGAAATCTCCGCCGGTAAGCTGACCGAAGTAATTTTTGAGTTCTACAAAATGACTGAGGAAATGCCGGTTTTAAGGATGATTGACTTAGGCGAAGTGGAACTGCTCATGCGCAAGCTGCCGACGGAGACGGTGGAGGCGCATTTGCAGGACGATACGGATACCATTGAAAAAATGCTTGCCCTGCTCCCTGTGAAAGAAGAAACGGACATAAAGGTTATCAGTGCCGCCTTCCACGCAATTTATTATGCAACGCTGCATAAATCGGAGATTGGGGAAGAACAGTACGACGAAGCGCTGTATGCTTTAATTTATGGTATTGTGACGCAGATTATCAAATGCTGACTGGCTTTGCCTGCCAGCTTATCAAACAGGCGCTGCCGCCCTCGCAAGGCAGCTCATTGTAAATTGTAATCGAAAAGTCCGGCAGCCGGCCGGACTTAAAACAGGCTATCATTTGACTATTAAATTATTTTTAGTCATATAGTATAAGGAGAGACATATGATACAGGTCAGCAATCTTTCATTCAGCTACACAAAACAGCCTTTTATTTCCGACATGAGCTTTTCCGTTTCCCCGGGAGAAATTTTCGGATTTTTAGGTCCGTCGGGAGCCGGTAAAAGCACCTTGCAGAAAATCCTGATTGGTATGCTGCGGACATATCAGGGCTCGGCCATGGTAAACGGTGTTGAATGTAAGAAGCGCACAAAGCGCTTTTATGAAAATATAGGGGTTGATTTTGAGTTTTCAACAATGTATGAAAAACTGACCGCCAGGGAGAATCTGCAGTTCTTTTCATCATTATATGAAAAAAAGCCGCGTCCCATTGATGAGCTTTTGGAAAAGGCAGGCCTGGCGCGCGACGCGGATAAGCGGGTAGCCGATTATTCAAAAGGCATGAAATCCCGCTTAAACTTCATAAAGGCGCTGCTCCATGACCCTCTTTTGCTCTGCCTTGACGAACCCACAAGCGGACTCGACCCGGCAAACAGCCGGACGATGAAAGACATGATTCTGGAGGAAAAGGCAAAAGGAAAAACAATCCTTCTGACCACACACAATATGCAGGACGCGACAGAGCTTTGCGACAGAGTCGCTTTTATCGCAGGCGGTAAAATATGCGCCCTCGACAGCCCCCACAACCTGATTATGTCCAAAGGTGCGGCAGCCGTAACCTACACATGGATGGAAAACGGAGAGCGCAGCGCAAGCTGTCCTCTTAAGCATTTATCTTCCGATAAGCGTTTGAAGGATTTGATTGAGAACAACCGCCTGCAATCCATCCACAGCAGCGAGCCGACGTTAAATGACATTTTTATGGATATCACAGGGAGGACTTTGCTATGAGATTACGAAGTTTATTTCTGTTTGATATGCGTTTTCAGACAAAATACGGCTTTTACTTTTTATATACGGTTTTGACTGCTGTTTATATCGTAATTCTTCTTGCGATTCCCGGAAGCTGGCGCGAAAAAGCTGCCGCCGTTTTGATTTTTTCCGACCCGGCGGCAATGGGATTGTTTTTCATGGGCGCAATTGTTCTTCTGGAAAAGAGCCAGCATACGCCCTGCGCATTGGCGGTTTCCCCTGTGCGGGCAATAGAATATATGATTGCCAAAGCCGGTTCCCTGTCTGCTGTTTCCCTTGCGGTTGCCGCTCTGCTGGCTTTAGCTGCGGACGCGAAGCATTTACATATCATATTGCCCGGAACAATGATATCCAGTGTGGTTTTTACATTATTGGGAATGATTGTCGCAACAAAAACAGAGAGCCTTAATCAGTTTATTTTGTGGACAGTGCCGGTCGAGTTCGCCTGCTTTGCCCCGGCAGTTTTGCATTTATTCGAAGTCACCCCGACATGGCTTAAGTATTATCCTGCCAATGTCTGTATGGATATGGTTTCGGGTCATTCCCCGTCGGCGGCAGGCTTGCTTATTGTTATGGCAATGATAATAATTCTTTTTATTTACTCGGGATTTTGTGTTTTGAAAATGTGGGACCATACAGGAGGTGCAAAAATATGAAAGCAATTCGGCTGAGTTTTATCCAGATGGCAGTAACCATGAGACGGGATGTGATGTTATTTGCGTCCTGCCTTACGCCGCTTCTTGCCGGCTTCCTCTTTCGGTTTGCCGTACCATTTTTTGAAACCGTTCTGACAGATTATTTTCATCTGCCGGCAGTCATTTCTCCCTATTACGGATTGATTGACCTGTTTTTTGCAATGCTCTCTCCCACAATGTTCTGCTTTGTTTCGGCAATGGTCGCCCTGGAGGAAGCAGATGAAAAGACGGCGGCCTATCTGTTCATTACGCCTCTGGGGAAAGCAGGATATCTGTCTGCAAGATTCGGCGTCCCGGCCGCTTCCGCTTTTCTTGTGACCCTTATCCTGCTGCCTTTCTTTAAGCTGACGCCGCTTCCGCCGACAGCCATGTTATTGCTGGCAGCCGGCGGAACTCTGCAGGGTATCATAATTTCACTGTTAATTCTGACGCTTTCATCAAACAAGCTGGAAGGGATGGCGGTCACAAAGCTTTCTGCGCTGACTCTTTTCGGCGCAGTTATTCCGTTTTTTGTCAAAGACGACATCCAGTATATATTGTCTGCGCTGCCTTCATTCTGGATAGGGAAAGCGGTTCATGACCATATACTGGTTAATATGCTTCCCGCATTTGCCTTGTCGGCTGTGTGGATTTGTCTTTTGTCAAAACGGTATTTGCGGAAAATGTAGGAAAGACAACAGAGCCAGCCATATGGCCATCTCCCATCCCGCATCTATACCTTCCCCGAAAACACAGCCTCGTCCTCGTCCAGCGTAATCACCGTATCCTGTCCCTGGATTTCCATAGTTGCTCCGTCAATCCCGCTTAAACGCCGCCCCACAAGCCGCACCCGGCAGCCCCTGCCGCCGCTTACCCGGCCTTTGATTTCCGTTCCCTCTCTTTCAAAGACAGCCCTTACAATTTCCTCGTTATCCTGATAAACAACCGTCTCCGCCTTTGACAGGAGGAAAAATACCTTAAGCTCCAGATTGCCCCTGAAACTGTAATCCGCCGCTCCCGCAGAAGCCTTTCCATTGCCGTCCGCGCTGTCTTGCAGGCTACCGCTCTCTGACCGGCTTTCGTCTGCCTCTTTGCCCCATCCCGCGCTGATGTCCGCCTCTTTGTCCGAACCTGCACAATCATCCTTTGTACATACCCCTGCTGCCACTACGCTGTCCGCCCGGGCCCAGAGAGGAATCGACAGATAATCATGGCGCTCCGTGCGCCATGCTCCGCCCTCTGCAATCTCGCCGGTGAGATAATTCACCCAGATTCCCTCGGGCAGATAATAATTCGCCATACCTTCCTCATCGAAAACAGGCGCAACCAGAAGATTATCCCCGAGCATGTACTGCTTATCCAGATAACGGCAGTTAAAATCATCCTCAAAGGAAAGCGCCATGCTCCGCATCACGGGAATTCCGGTGCGGGAGGTCTCAACCGCACTGCTGTACAGGTAAGGCAGAAGCGACAGCTTCAGCTTTGTAAAAAATCTCAGCACGTCAACCGCTTCCTCGTCGTACACCCAGGGCACCCGGTAGGAGGTGCTTCCGTGGAGACGGCTGTGGGAGGATAAGAGGCCGAACGCCGCCCATCTCTTATACACGTCCGGCGTGGAGGTGCTTTCAAAGCCTCCGATGTCATGGCTCCAGAATCCGAAGCCGCTGCTGGTCAGGGACAGGCCGCCCCGCAGACTCTCCGCCATGGAACTGTACTCCGACCAGCAGTCGCCGCCCCAGTGTACCGGGAATTTCTGGCCCCCGGCAGTTGCGGAGCGGGCAAACAGTACCGCCTCGCCCTTGCCGCGTTTTTTCTCCAGAAGCTCATAAACCGTTTTATTATAAAGATAAGTATAATAGTTATGCATTTTTACCGGGTCGGAGCCGTCATAATACACCACGTCCGTGGGAATCCGCTCGCCGAAATCCGTTTTAAAGCAGTCAACGCCCATATCCAACAGCATTGCCAGCTTGTCCTGATACCACGCTGCCGCCTCCGGGTTGGTGAAATCCACAATGGCAAGGCCGGGCTGCCACATATCCCATTGCCACACGTCCCCGTCCGGTCTTTTCAGGAAATAGCCTTTTTCCGCGCCCTCGTCAAAGAGGGCGGATTCCTGACCGATATAGGAATTAATCCAGACGCAGATTTTGACGCCTTTTTCCTTAATCCGTTTCAGCATACCCGCCGGGTCGGGAAATACCCGCTCGTCCCAGATAAAGTCCGTCCAGTGGAACTCCCGCATCCAGCAGCAGTCAAAATGAAAGACCGACAGAGGAATGCCCCGCTCAAACATGCCGTCGATAAAGCTCATCACCGTCTTTTCATCATAATCCGTGGTAAAGGAAGTGGACAGCCACAGCCCGAAGGTCCACTGAGGGGGCAGCGCCGGCTTCCCTGTCAAATCCGTATAGCGAACCAGTACATCTTTCATGGAAGGGCCGTCAATCAGGAAATAGTCAAGGCTTTCCCCTTCCACGGAAAACGCCGTCTTGCTCACCTGCTCCGTCCCGATTTCAAACTCCACCTTCTCAGGATGGTTTACAAACACGCCGTATCCTTTACTTGAAAGATAAAAAGGAATATTTTTGTACGACTGCTCGGTGCTTGTGCCTCCGTCCTCGTTCCAGATAACCACAGACTGTCCGTTTTTGACAAAGGGCGTAAAACGCTCGCCCAACCCGTAAATCAGCTCGTCCACGGACAGAGAAAGCTGCTGGCTCATGTGGGCGTTCCCGCCTTTGTCATAAGCCATTCCCGTCCAGTTTTCTTTGATATATGCCAAATCGCCGGCTCCGCTTTTCGTTAAGAGCTTACCGTCCCTCTCATAGCGCATGGACCAGTTTTCCGTGTCAATGACAAGGGAAAGCCGTCCGCTCCGCACCCTGATAATGCCCGCTTCTTCTTCCACCGCAAGGCTCCCCGGCTCCGGGAGATTCAGCTCAAACTCCGGCGCTTTTCCCCTGCCTCCCTTATGGTGATATGTCTGTACCCGAATCACCTCAGGCACAGGCGCCGTGATGCGCACCGTGAGGTTAATCCCTCCCAGAGTATCCCCCTTTTTCTCAATCCGTGCCGTGGGGGCGCACAGCACCAGCTCGCTTTCCCCTTTTCGCACCTCGTACACATGCTTTGGCGAAAAAGCGGCAAAGCCCTCCTTTAACAGCCAGCAGCCGTTATGATACTTCATCTTCTCCTCCTGTTCCAGTGCCCTCTCCACCTCTTTGCCCACGCTTTTCCCGGATAGTCCTCCTCTGCATCTGAAGTCTGTTTCGCGCGCCTTCGGGAAGCCACTGTATTTTTATATTCTTTTCTGTATTTCAGTACGATTGCCGAGGTGGGCGGCAGCACAATTTTCAGTATCCCCGCTTCTACCTCAAAGCTCTCCGCCTCCGTGGTATATCCGTCCGCCGTGGTGAGCATCAGCCGTTTCATACTGCATTCCCTTGGGATACCCAGGGGCCAGACAGATACCTGTCTTTCCACCGCATAGGTATTATTATTTACTATCACCGCCACGGCTTCTTTTCTGTTAAACCGTCCATATCCCAGAATATTGTAGTCGAAGGTAATATATTTCAGGGAACCTGTCAGGATTTCCGGGTTTTCTTTATGAATGCGAATCATGTCCCGGTGGAACTCTATCATTTCCTTATCCTCGTGCCCCCAGGGATAGGTGCGCCGGTTGTCCGGGTCGGTAAAACCGCATACGCCCGCCTCGTCGCCGTAATAAACAGCCGGCGCTCCCGGCCAGGTCATCTGTATCGCCACCGCCTCCCGCATCACCGCTTTATTTATATGCTCATTGGCCGCCTGCGGGCCTAAGGTACTGGTTCGCCCTACCTTCTTGTTTGTCCTTGTTAAAAACCGGGAATGGTCATGATTGGAAAGCTCGTTCATGGCAATCTGCAAAGACGGCGTGGTAAAGTTTGCCATATAGTAGCGCATGGCTCCCATAAAACTGCTCACATTACCATCCAAATCTTCTCTGTAATCGTCGCTGTGCTTCTGCATTCCCGTAAGGAACCAGGTGACAGGCTCCATAAACGCATCATAGTTCATGACAGAATCCCATTCCCTGCCGTTTAGCCAGCTTCTTGGGCTTCCGTAATGCTCCGCTATGACTATGGCGTCGGGATTGGCTTCCCTTACCGCTCTGCGGAATTTCCTCCAGAACTCATGGTTGCCCTCCGCGCTGTATCCCACATCCGCCGCCACATCCAGCCGCCAGCCGTCGGCATTGTAGGGCGGAGACACCCACTTTGCGGCAACTCTCATAATATAATCCGTCAGTTCTCTGGAATTTTCATAGTTTAACTTGGGCAGGGTATTATGTCCCCACCAGCCCTCATAACCGCCGTTATAGGGCCACGCGCTTTCATCAAAAAATTTAAAATATTTGTGGTAGGGGCTTTCCTTCTCCACATACGCCCCCTTCTCATATCCGGGAGCATTCTCGTAAATCCGCTCCCTGTCCATCCATTTATTAAAGGAACCGCAATGATTGAAAACTCCGTCCAGAATCACGCGGATTCCTCTCTTATGCGCTTCCGCCACCAGCTCTGCAAAAAGCGCATTACTTGCCTCCAGGTTTTTCTTATTGGTAACCCTGTCGATATAGCGGGAAGCAAACCGGTTTTCATGCTGGTCCTCTCTCAACAGTTCGCCCTCGTCGCTCACCAGCTTCCCGAAATGCGGGTCGATATTGTCATAATCCTGAATGTCATATTTATGGTTGGAGGGCGAAACAAAAAGCGGGTTAAAATAAATCACATCCACGCCAAGCTCTTCCAGATAATCCATCTTATCCAGAACCCCCTGCAAATCGCCTCCGTAAAATTCCCGCACTCCCATAGCCGCCGGATACTTATCCCAGTCCTCCACCTGCTCCGTCTTTCCGTTAATATATTCATACTCCGAAGTGAGCACGTCGTTTGAGGAATCCCCGTTATAAAAGCGGTCCACGTAAATCTGATACATCACCGCCCCCTTGGCCCAGGCCGGCGTCTTAAAACCCGGAATTACCCGAAACGCATATTCGGGATTTACCTCCGTTCCCATTCCTCCCGCATCAAAAATGTATTTCTCTTTTCCTAAATGAATCTCAAAATGGTACGAAAATTCTTCTTTTTCCACCTCCGTCTCACAGGCATAGTAATCAAAACACTCGTCACTGCTTTCTTTGTCCATAAAATACCGAGTCCCATAATTCACCATGTATACACTGTCGGCTCCGTCCCGCGCCGTGCGGAATCTGATGGTCACCTGTGAATAAGGATTCGGCTCTGACGGTGAAAAATAATCCTCCGTCGTGTCGGCAAACAATGCCTCCTCGTTGATTTCCAGTCGTCTGTTTTCCTCTGTCTGCATCAATAGTCTCCCCATTTCGTTAACATACGGCCATTGTCATATTTTCATCAGGTTTATAGAGTCATGCTTTACCATTATACTATACATGTTTTATTATTTACATACTTTTTTTTGAATTTTATATCCGCTGAGGCATGTTCCTGATTTTTGTCCGCCTGCCGGACAGAAGGAAGATTTCCGAATATATGTTCGTAAAAATGGGCGGTAAAAAAGACAGTAACAAGTTACTGTCCTTTTTAGAGAAGGTATTTCTTTCTTATGGGGTATAGCAAAAAACTATATAATGTATTGGGGGGTTACGAGTATTATAATAGCATAACCCCTGTTTTGCGTAAATACTCACGATTCACAAATATCACAATTTTTGCAATTCGTTTTTGTACATTTCGCACATACGATTTTTATGTCCTCTCGTCCAATATTTACTTTCTGCATAAGTGTCCTGAAATCAGGGGCTTTTTACGAGGAAAAGAAAGCCTCCGGCGACCTGTCGTCCGTCCTGACAAAAAGTTTTTCAAATTCTTCCCTGCCGATTTTTTCCTTCTCAAGAAGAAGGTTTGCACAGCCGTGGAGCACGTCGGAGTTTTCCAGGATAATCGCCTTTGCCTTTGCATAGCACTCGTCGATAATTCTTCTTACTTCCCTGTCAATCTCCCCGGCAATCAGCTCGCTGTGGCTCTTGGCATGGGCAAGGTCCCTTCCGATGAATACCTCGTCGTCGTCGCTGCCGTAATTGATGACTCCGATGTTTTCGGACATTCCGTACCTGGTCACCATGTCCCTTGCCGCCTTGGTGGCCTTCTTGATATCGCTGGAGGCGCCTGTGGTGATATCCCCGAAGATAATCTCCTCCGCAATCCGCCCGCCCAAGGATACCATGATATCCTGCAGCATGGTTCCTTTGGTGATGAACATATCGTCATTTTCGGGAAGGGGCATGGTATAACCCGCCGCGCCAAGCCCTGTGGGGATGATGGATACCGTGTAGACCGGTCCCACATCGGGAAGGACATGGAACAAAATCGCATGGCCGGCCTCATGGTAAGCGGTGATTTTCTTTTCCTTATCGGTGATAATCCGGCTCTTTTTCTCGGAACCGATTCCCACCTTGATAAACGCCTTTTTGATATCCTCCTGAATGACATAGGCCCGGTTTTCCTTGGCCGCCACAATGGAAGCCTCGTTTAAGAGATTCTCCAAATCCGCTCCGGTAAATCCCGCGGTGGTCTGGGCAATCTGCTTTAAGTCCACATCCTCGGCCAAAGGCTTGTTTTTCGCGTGTACCTTGAGAATGTCCTCTCTGCCGCCCACATCGGGACGGTTCACGCTGATTTTTCTGTCAAAGCGTCCGGGACGTAAGATAGCGGGGTCTAAGATGTCCACTCTGTTGGTGGCCGCCATCACAATAATCCCTTCATTTACGCCGAAGCCGTCCATCTCCACAAGGAGCTGGTTTAAGGTCTGCTCCCTCTCGTCGTGGCCGCCGCCCATACCGGTTCCCCGGCGCCTTGCCACAGCGTCAATCTCGTCTATAAACACAATACAGGGCGCGTGCCTCTTTGCCTCCTCAAACAAATCCCTGACACGGGAGGCACCCACGCCCACGAACATTTCCACGAAATCAGAACCGGAGATACTGAAAAACGGCACCCCCGCCTCCCCGGCAATGGCCTTGGCAAGCAGCGTTTTTCCGGTGCCCGGCGCACCCTCTAAGAGAACGCCCTTGGGGATTCTTGCGCCCACCTTCGTAAACTTGGCGGGGTCGCGGAGAAACTCCACGATTTCCTCCAGTTCTTCCTTTTCCTCCTTAAGACCTGCCACGTCTTTTAAGGTAATCTTGCCGTCGCCCACGGACAGCTTTGCCCGGCTCTTGCCGAAGTTCATCATCTTGTTACTGCCGCCTGCATTCTGGCTGTTCATCATCACAAAGAAGAATACCATAACGACGATGGCCAGAAGCACCGGAAACACGCTGGTGAGGAACCAGCTCTCCTCCTCCACCTTCTCCACTCCCGGGTTTATCCCGTGGGAAATCAGGAGCTGTTCGATTTCCGTTACGTCCGTAACATACAATGTCCTGCTTGCGCCGCTGTTCAAAATGAAATCCACCTCGCCGGTAGGCGTTTCCCGGCTGGGGGTGATATTTGCATATGCAATATTGTCATTCTCCAGGTCCTGCATCATTTCCCCTCTGGTATAATCCGCCTGGCCGTTGTCCAGAAAATTGGGGATAATGAGCAGCGCCATCAAAAGCAGCACCAGTATAAAATATGCATTAAATCCTTTACTTCTGTTATTCAATCCGTTTACCTCTACTTAAAATTCTACTGTTCCGATATAAGGAAGATTTCTGTATTTCTGGTCATAGTCAAGACCATAGCCCACGATAAATTTGTCCGGTATCACAAACCCTGTGTAATCCACCGGAACCTCCACCTCTCTTCTGTCCGGCTTGTCAAGGAGAGTACAGAGCTTAAGGCTCGCCGGCTCCCGCCCTTTCAGCATTTCAAGCAGATAGCTTAAGGTATGACCGGTATCCACAATATCCTCCACAACAATTACATCCTTGCCCGCTAAAGGCGCGTCCAAATCCTTTACAATCTTAACCACGCCGCTGGATTTTGTTTCGCTTCCATAGCTTGATACAGACATAAAATCCAGATACACCGGAACCGTGATTCTTTTTGCAAGCTCGCACATAAAGAAGCTCCCGCCCTTAAGCACGCAAATCAGATGAACCTCTCTGCCGGCGTAATCCCTGCTTATCTGTTCGCCCATCTGTCTGATTCTGGCGTCCACTTCCTCCTCTGAAAACAGCACGTTAATCTTTTCAGCCATTCTGATGACTCCTTTCCTTCTGCGGGGCGCTTCCATCCACGGGCAGCCTCGGCCGCCTTAAGCCTCTCCGCCTTTCACTATAGTACTTCTATATTTTTATCTGTAACCGACACCTGTAAAATTCTTTCCGTACCTTCTGAAATCTTATAATATTCGCTTATCCGCCGTCCCGGCACCCACAGAATATGGGAGCCCTCCGCAAGCACGAATAAGGCGTCCCGCTCCTTCGCCGGAACCTTCTCGTTGACGAAGTAATCCTGCAGCGACTTGCGATTCATTTTGCTGTTAATCGTCAGATAATCGCCTTTCCGTCTGTGCCTGAACACCACAGACGAAGTTATTTTATCATAATCAAACCATTTCGTATATGTTTTTTCTGGAATATTTTGAGATTCCGGTCTGATTTTCCCTGTTCCCTGCCAAAATGCTTCCTTCCGCTCAAATACCCTACATTCCACCGGCCCGAGTCCCGGTATCTCCACTCTGACCAAAGCAGCGCTGCGCAAGTCTCCGCCCTCCAAAGCCATGGTGGCAGAAATCCCGCAGGCAGGAGCCTCAGCATACAAGCCTCTGCCAGCCGCAGCCGCGCCTGCCGGCGCATTGCCCGCCGGAGCCGCCACTTCGTATTCCTCGTCCGGCATCCCGGCCTCCGGCTCCCTGCCGCGCTCCTTCTTTTGTATCATTCCCCAATCATATTCCTTATAAACCACAAGTCCGTAAGGAAGATGCGCCTGCCTGTTTCCGTTCCCCGCAAAAATCTTTTCCGCGCTGTCTATATGAACCGACGCGATATCCTTGCGGCTGCCCGCCGCCTGCGCCACACATTCAAGAAGAATCCGCCCTCTGAGATATTCGTCCTCCTGAAAAAACGCCGGGAGATTTATCCTGACGCCGTTACCCTCCGGCGACGCGCATCTTACCATGGCTGCCTTCGTCTGCCTTACAATATACGCCTCCGCCTCCGTCACCTGCCCGGCTGCCCGGCTTACATGGACAGCCGCCCCCCGGCAGACCTCCCGCTCCGCATAGGGAAGAATGTGGCGCCTGATTTTGTTTCTGGTATAAATATCCTTCTCGTTGGTGCTGTCCGTACAAAAGGAAATGTCCCTTTCCCTCAGCCAGTTCTCTATCTCATCCCTTGTAAGGCACAAAAGAGGACGAATCACCCTTCCGTTCACGGGACGAATCCCGCAAAGCCCCGAAAGCCCTGTGCCCCGGAAAAGATGGAACAGCACCGTCTCCGCCCTGTCGTTGCTGTTGTGGGCGACCGCAATCCTGCCCGCGTCCCCGCCAAGAACCTTTTCAAAGGACTGATAGCGGATATATCTTCCCTCCTCCTCCTCGGAACGGCCATGCGCCTTTGCCTGCGCCCTCACGTCCGTTTCCACCAGAAAAAAGGGAATCCCAAGCTTTCCGCAGAGCGTCCGCACATAATCCGCATCCTCCGAAGCCTCCTGACGGATGCCGTGGTTTATATGAACCACTTTTACCGAAAAAGGAATCTTCTTCTGCAATTCCAGCAACACAAAAAGGAGGCAAACAGAATCTGCGCCCCCTGAAACTCCCGCCGCTATGGTATCGCCCGGCTCAATCATGCGGTACTTTTCGACATATTTCAGTACTTTATTTATCATAGTGTCTGCATTATAGCTTAATTTGGGGAGAATGTCAAAGAATGGGCGCGAAAGGGACGCGCAGATAAATCGTATCCGGCGTCGCCGCGCTCTCGCTCTATAAAAACGCAGCGGTACTAAACTCGTGAGCCGCTTTGCGGCTCAATACCTCGTTAAGTACCGGCGTTTTTATAAGGGCTCCTTAAGGATACGCTTTATCTGCGCTGTTTTTCGCTGGCTATAGGTATATTTTGCTTCGCGGCAGGTATCATAACGTGGTGGGATTCTTAACTCTACAGCCATCAGGCTGTAAATTCCTCAGACATCAGTTTCTATCTTTTCAGACGGAATATGGAGAGTTCAGGTGAGCCGCTTTGGACGGGAAAGAGAGAGGTAGCTTTTTCTTCGCGCCTGAAAGGCAATGAAGCACAGCAGGGGGATGGCGAAAAGTCCAAAAGGAGCCCTTACAAAAACATCGGTACTTAACGAGGTATTGAGCTGCGAAGCGGCTCACGAGTTTAGTACCGCTATGTTTTTGTAGAGCGGAAGCGCGGCGACGTTGGGCATTTCGCCATCCCCCTGCGTCCTCCCCCCGCCACACACGAAAAAACCTCTCTCATTCCTCCTCCTTCTTCCAAATCCCAATCACCAGCACCGTCATATCATCCCTTATTCTCCCCCTGGACTGGTGAATGCAGAAATTCAGTATCGCATTGGCCATCTCCCCCGGGTTCTCCAGATTGGTGCTCCCTATCAGCTCGGAGAGCATGTCCTCCCCGATTCCCTGTGAAAGGGCGTCCAGAATGCCGTCGGAAATCATCACGATATAATCCCCGTCAATCAGGCTCCTCCCCGCGATTTCCATTTCCGTCTTCTGGAAAATCCCTAAAGGAAGGTTCCCGGAAGAAATCCTGTCCACCAGATGCTGTCTTTTGATATAGGTGGCAGCGCTTCCCACCTTCACGAACCGGCATTCCCCGCTGTAAAGGTCCATGCTGCACAAATCCAGGGTGGACATATTGGAGGTTTCTCCGCCTGCAAGCAGCGCACTGTTTATCATCTGGATTGCAACATCCATCTGAAATCCCGCCTCCAGAAACTTCTGCATCAGCTCCACTACCATGGTGCTGTCGCTGCACGCCTTTTCCCCCGAACCCATTCCGTCGGAGAGGACGGCCGTGAGATTCCCCGTCTCCGTCTCAAAAATGGAGTAATTGTCGCCGGAAATTTTTTCCGTCTCCTTTACCGCCTTTGCCACTCCCGTAAGTACGTGGAATTTCGCCTCCTCCACATAATAAAAGGTTGTCCACGACGCGCCGATAAAAAAAGAATTGTCCGCGGCGCTCACAAGATGCATATTTAAAAGAACCGACAGCAAATCCCCGATTTCCTCCGCTGTGAGAGAATTCTTTTTCATATTTCTCATAGTCAGGGAAACCTCCATGCGGCCCCTCTCATTTTCAATTAAGTACAGATTTTTCAGCTGGATATCCACTTCCTTGAGGGCATGGGAAATCTGCTTAAAACGACGCTCTCCCATAGGGACGCACCTTCTTGCCTCCTCCGCCAGCTGGGTCATTATCTGAGCCATCTCCTTTAGATGCTCCACCATCAAATCTTTATTCTCATTCAGGCGCTTCTGCCATATATAATCTCTTCTATCCACCTTTACCTCCTGCGGCATCCGTTCCCTGACATTTTCCGTGTCCCGGAAGCTTTCCGCCAGCTCCCTTATGGAATCCGCATAGGTAAGCAGTTTTCTTCTTCCATATTCCGGCAGTATGCTGGTGAATTCTTCTCTTTCGCTGAATATCTGCTTTTTCATATGCCCGTTCCTCCTGCAAGGCTTAATTATATACAATTCCCGCAGAATAGTTTGTCAAAAAAGCGCATGTAAAAAAGGAAATTTTCTGACAAAAAAAACGGGCAGCGCCCGCTTTTTAAAATTATTAATTTTCATCCTTAAAGAGTATTTCGCCCTCGTATACAAGCCCCAGCCTGTCCCGCGCGACCTCCTCCTTGTATTTCATGGTCTGCGTATACTTCTCGTACTCCTCTATCTCTTTGGTGCGCTCCTCCTCCGCCTGAATCTGGGCCTCAAGCTCCTGTTCCTTTAACTGGTACGCATCTCTTTTCGCTGTAAGCCCCACGCTGTCAACCGCCACCACTATCAGCAGCATAATTACAACCGCACAGGCCAGAAACATGCCGAAACGATTCTGCCTTCTTCTTCTGTATGCCGCTCTTCTTGCCATAATTTCCCCCGCTTCCGCATTGCCTTCCAATGCGCAATTGTACACCGTTAATGCTTACATAATGTAATTTTAAGTAATTTTAATTTGCCCGTCAACTTCTTTTTTACGCATTTCCCGGCTTTCTTTCCTTTTCTCCCTGAAAAAGCAAAAAAACGCCCCAGCTTTCTGCCAAGAAACCGCACAGGCCCCAGCAAAACCCTAAGGACACAAAAGACCACATGGCAGACGCGCTCTATTATCATGGAAATTCCCTTTACCACAAAAGAGCTGATGCTTGCTTTATAGGCAATCATTCCCAGCGTCGCCCCCAGTACGGCAAACCATCTGAGAATCCCGTTATTTTCCTCATACAGCATATAAAATACGCCGATGGCGCAGGCAATCCAGAAAATCATGTCTTCCAGGGAAATAAGGAGCATATTGTGTTTTATCAGTCTGCGCAGTATCAGGAACCCGTCGTATACAAAAGTGATTACCACGCCCAGCACAAAAGAATGGCCAAGGAACGTTACTTCATCGACTATGTTCTGTCCCATACGCACCTACTTAAACAATCTGGCAAGCAAAGACTCCCCCTTGCCTCCCATATTTGACTGCTCCGAATAAGTAAAGCTGTCCACCCGCCCGTCAACATCAACTTCCCCTTTATCCAGCATCAGCCTGTTGACATGCAGCTCGTTCCCCTTAATCATAAGCATTCCCTGCTCTGTTTCCAATATGATTTCGTTCTCGTCAAAGGACAGAACGTCGTTAACGCCCGTTAAATTGCATGACCTCCTGTTGTTCAGTATCAGCTTGTGGGTCCGCTTGTTTACGCCTGTCAGTTCTTCCATAACAAATCTCCTGATACAATCTTCCTTAAAAAATTATATTAGGAGAGTCCCTTTTTTAGAAGCAGTATTTTTCTGATTTCCCTCAAAGGTACTTAAACAGTTCCTTCGCTTCTTCCTTCCTGACCGTTTCCTGCACGCTTAGCACTTCCACCCTGACCTCCTTATTTCCGAAGGCAATCGTGATGATATCTCCCTCCTTCACGTTTGCGGAAGCCTTGGCCGGCTTGTCATTGATAAGCACCCTTCCCGCATCGCAGGCCTCGTTTGCCACCGTCCTTCTTTTAATCAGCCGGGAAACCTTTAAATATTTGTCCAGTCTCATAGCAGTTTTCCTTATAAACCTCCATAGTAAAAAAGAACCCGTATCCTGCACAGGTTCTTTTCGTTCATAAAAGTGTTTCGTCTGATAAGCATATCAGCAGTTATGCGTTTACCATATCCTTTAACGCTTTGCCGGCTTTGAACTTGGGAGCCTTGGAAGCCGCAATCTGCATAACCTCGTTTGTCTGAGGGTTTCTTCCTTCTCTTGCAGCTCTCTCGGATACTTCAAAAGTTCCGAAGCCAACCAACTGAACCTTTCCGCCCTTCTTTAATTCTTCTGATACAACATTTGTAAAAGCTTTTAATGCTGCTTCCGCATCCTTTCTGGATAATCCAGATTCCTCTGCCATAGCTGCAACTAATTCTGTTTTGTTCATGATGAACTCCTCCTCTTTCTATATGAGTTTTCGTAGATGTCTCTTATTTGAAACGCCCGTAGTATATATATATCCTCTTTAAATCTGTTTGTCAAGGCAAATTTTGGATTCCTCTATATTTCCGCTCTTTTTTGCCCTTTATTTTCGCCAAAAAGCAAATAAAATCAACGTAATTTTATTTTTTCTTAAGCTCGATTTTCAGTACGGTGTCCGTCTTGTCCGGCAGAGGATAGGTATACGCCGCCACCTCTCCAAAGGTGACAAAAGCCGTCTCCGTAAACATGGCGGTGTTCCAGGCCTCGCCCCGCTTCATTTCGCTGCCGTCCGCCAGATAAAAAATCCTCTCCGGCTCGTCCGGTCCGATTCCGTAAAGAGGCAGCGCCCCCAAAGGCGCCTCGTACACGTGGGCATACACCGTATTGTTCTTCTGAGTGTATCTTCCCCATTCCGGCTTGGGAATATCGCTGATGCCGCAGCCATAAATGCTTTCGCTGTTCTTTTCCATCCATGCGCCGATTTCCTCCAGGATTTTAACACTCTGCTCCGGTATCCTTCCCCTCGCGTCGGGCCCCACATTTAAAAGCATATTGCCGCCCTTGCTCACGCACTCCACCAGCTTCCGAATCAGCATCTCGGCAGGCTTATATTCATAGTCAAAATTACAGTAGCCCCAGTGGTTATTCATGGTCGCGCACAGCTCCCAGGGAATCAGCTCTCCCTTCTCGCCACGCACGCCGCAGGGCGGTATAATCTGCTCCGGGCTGGCAAAATCCCCGCTGTAAATCAGCGGATTTTCCGTTGCAATACTGCCGTACTTCCCGCCGCCGCCTTCCAGTCTGTTGTCGATAATCACATCCGGCTGATACTTCCTCACCATCTTAATCAGCTCTGTCGCCTTCCACTTTTCTCCGCACATATCGTCATAGGAAAAGTCAAACCAGAGAATGTCCAGCTTTCCGTAGCCTGTCACCAGCTCCTTTACCTGACCGTGCATATATTCCAGATACCTGTCGAAGTTGATTTTTTCATCCCTGTACGCTTCGCAGTTCCGCATAGGGTGCTGCCGGTCTCCGTATTTTGGAAAATCCGGGTGATGCCAGTCGATAATCGAAAAATAAAGTCCTGTTTTAATTTCTTCCTCCCGGAACGCATCCAGAAACTCTCTCACCAAATCCCGGCCGGCCTTCGTATTGGTGGCCTTGTAGTCTGTCAGCGCAGAGTCGAACAGGCAAAAGCCGTCGTGATGCTTTGCCGTTAAGACCGCATATTTCATGCCCGCCTTCTTTGCCAGCTTCGCCCACTGTCTCGGGTTAAAATCCACCGGGTCAAACATATAAAAATACTTTTCATACTCCTTTACCGGCATCTCCTTCTCTGACATCATCCATTCCCCGCAGGCCGGAATTGCGTACAGCCCCCAGTGAATAAACATGCCGAATCTGGCGTCCATAAACCATTTTGTCCGTTTTTTGATTTCCTGATTCATTTTGACCTTTTCCTTTTTATTTTTTAATCGTCAGGCGGCGCGTTCACGCAAGACGCCTGCTCCGTTTCAGCCAGTTGCCCTTCAGATAATAAATGATAAACATAACGGATGTTACGCTCCATGTGAGAGGATAGCTGAAAGCCACCGTTGACATTTCCGGCCGCAGCGGAGCCGCAATCAGCACCCACGCCACCCGAAGGACGCAGGTTCCCAGAGCAGTCATCACCGTGGGAACAACGGCGTCCCCGCAGCCTCTCGCCGTGCCGCCTAAAATTTCCACACATATAAAAGTAATATAGCAGGGCGAGATTACCCGTACCATTCCCATCCCTATTGCAATCACATTTGCGTCCGTTGTAAACAGTCGGAAAAAGACATTTCCCCCTAAAAGCACAATAGCGCTCATAAGTACACTGGTAAAAGCCGCCATGCCGAGGCAAATCCGGGTGCTCTTGTGAATTCTGTCATATTTTCCCGCCCCGAAATTCTGTCCGGCAAAGGTTGTAATGGAAATACCATAGGCGCCGCTAATCATCCAGAAAATACCGTCCATTTTCCCGTAAGCCGTCCACGCCGCAACCGTGTCCGTCCCAAAGGAGTTCACGCTGGACTGGACAATCAGGTTTGAAATGGAGTACATGGAGGACTGCAGCCCTGCCGGGAGCCCAATCCTGATAATATTCCGAAGAATATAGGGATGAAAACGGATTTCCCGCAGGTTCAGCTTATAAATATCCTCGGACCTCATCAGGGCAGCCGTCACTAAAGCTGCGCTGAACACCTGAGAGAGGACCGTGGCTATGGCTACCCCCGATACGCCCATTTTCAGAACCACCACAAAAAGAATGTCCAGGAATATATTGGCAATACAGGATAATATAAGGAAGTAAAGGGGCCTCTTGGAATCCCCTACCGCCCGCAGAATGCTGGAGCCCATATTGTAAATCAGGGACGGAATCACGCCCAGAAAATAGATTCTCATATACCGGACGGACATTGCCATTATATCCGCCGGCGTGTTCATTGCCCGAAGCGCCGCTCCGGAAAATAAAAGCCCGAGCAGCATGATAACAGCCCCGCCCGCAATGGAAAGCGCCATCGCCGTGTGAACCGCCTTTTTCACGTCCTCCTCGTGGGACGCTCCATAAAACTGGGAAATAATTACGGTCGCGCCCGAAGAAAGCCCCATAAAGAATCCCACCAGCAGATTAATCAACGTGGAGGCAGGTCCGCCTACCGCTGCCAGCGCCTCTTTTCCCACGAAGTTTCCCACGATAACCGCGTCCGTGGTGTTATATAACTGCTGAAAAAAAGTCCCGAACAAAATCGGGAAGAAAAAAAAGAGGAGCTGTTTCCAGATAACTCCCTCCGTAATCTGATTCGTGGAATGCCTGTCCACAGTTTTTGCCGCTTTCATGTGATTTTCCCTCGCTTGTTTCTTTGGTTGACTGTACAAGGGAGAACATGGACGCCCCCTTGTCTGCTAACAGCAATGCCACATATTATAGCCGCTTTATGGGGGAAATACAAGAGGGGAAATGCGTATGCCGCAAAATTTTATTGACCGGTTTATTGACACATCACAAGCTGCTGTGTATAATAATATTGAACCACTGAACCCGCGGATGCGATGTAGGTGGTGTTTTTAATTATTTCGGATATATTACCAGCCCATACGGATTGTTTTCATTTGCCTTCAGATTAAGACGACCTGATTTTTTCAATGTCACCATTACCCTTCTTACAAATCCTTCATCTATTACATTTGCAATACGTCTTGGCAAATCTTCCTGCCTGTATTCTATCTTAAAATACAAATGAATAAAAAAGGATACAAAATCACATATCTGTATAAAATATGATTCTGACGAATTCTTCTCCAGAATATCTTCTATCATATTTGTAATTGGCTGATTTACAAAACCATATGAATATTTAGACTGGATAGGATTATAGGCACGAATTGCCCTTGCCGTTTTCCTCATTGGTGCAATTCTTCCTTCATCTGTAATAATCAGATAATTCCACTCTCCATCACTGTCATTTTCTATACGCTGGATATTGTATTTTAAAGCGTTTTCCAGAATATGATAATTACCATCTATAAACTTTTTCTTGTCAATAATCACATTCACAATCTTCAAATCCATCGCCGCTATGGTTAATGTAAACGCTTTAATGATTTCCTGCTTTATTTCCCTAGACCATTTGTAATTTCGATATGGATTTTTGTCTGTAAGGAAATGTTTTGTGTGCATTTCTTCTGTTGCATGAAAACCATATTTATCCCGCAGTTCTTTACGCAGCGCACGCATCAGATTAAAATTCTGTTGCCAGCTTTCTGCGGACATATACAGACTTGTCAGAATAAAATGGTCTGATGAAGCGGTCGTCACTCCATCATCACCGGTTTCATCAAAATATGCCAAATAAGTTTTCATCTGTCCCGCTTTCTTTTATCTTTGAATTATTCATTGTCTCTTCAGCTCTCCATCCATTGTTTGTATTAGCTATCATCTTAAAGCCCCTCCGTCCACAGCATATAACAGTAAAACACAAAAAGAATCACAGACGGGAAATAACGCGCCACCCCGAATACCTTTGATTTCCATGTCCTTCGTTCTCTCAGAAATGCCTTCAGCTCTTTCATATTCCCTTTTCGGAAACCGGCCTTATCCACGGGCAGTATGATTCTATCTGTAAAATACAATATGTAATAGTTCCGCGTCTCTCCGGTCCGGCGCAGTTCTTTGTAGGGAAGCTTTTTGCTGAACTTCCCTTTCACTGTGACATGTGTGTCATAAAAAGATACCGTTCTGTTTACACCGGGCACAAGCTTCATATGCTCCTTAAACTGCTTTTCACCTACCAGCTTCGGAAATGCCTTTATCAGACACCATATGGCAACCAAAGGCGGCACAAAGGTAATGCCTGTGACGCCGGAAAACTCCAGAATCGTACCGACGGAGGGCGCTGAAAAAAAGGCATGCGCTGCGTCAGGAATCGCAGGAATCATATCGAAAACAGAGGGAAGAAGCACCATAAACATAAAAATGATTGTCATGCCCACGAAAATAATCCCCAAATCAATCCGTGACGGTTCCAACTCCGCGCACATTTCCTTTGTCAGGGTATATTCATTGGTGAAATAAGAATACTGCGTATTTACTTCCGCCCTGCTAAAATCGTTTTTCATATGCTCTCCTTTTATCTTTCCGCCTGTCAGATACTCTTATATAAAGAGACTGCCGCATTTTTAATGCGACAGCCCTCTTTTAATTATGTATTGGAATCTCTGCTGCTTCCATCAATCCGATTCGTATCGTCAATATTACTGCTGCCAGCCCCCGTATTGTCCGTATTCCCGTTGCCGGAATCCCCATTACCAGAATTTTCTCCATTCGAATCCAGGTTTTGGGAATCTGTCAATGAGTTACCGCTCACAGAATTACCGCTCACTGTGTTGTTATTGTTATTATTATTGTTTCCCGTCGTCTGGTTCTGGTTTCTGTTTTTGTCGTCTGTCGGATTACCGCTGATGAAATTGCCGCTTACCGTGTTCCTTCCGTTTTCCGGTTCAAGGTCAGGGAAGGCATAGGTGACGTCTCTGCCGTCGTCGGTAACAACAATATCGTGGCTTCTGGTAATATAACCCGCCTTGCGGAGTGTGATTGTATGGTCGCCGGCCGTTTTATCATAGGTAACAGGCGCAATTCCCATATACAGATTATCCTGGTAAACGGACACGTCCGCCGGCGCTTCAATGGTGACTCTTCCGCTGCCTGTGGCGGTAGATGAGGAAATGCTGTTTCCTGACACGGTTTCCACAGCCTTTGCTTTTTCCAAATCCATTTTCACCGTAATTGTTTCCGTTTCTACCTTAATATATTCGGAAAGGCTGTCATATCCTTCGGCCTCGGCCGTCACTTTATGTAAACCAAGGGGAAGCCGCAGGGGATAGGTGGTTTTGACACTCTTGTCATCTACATAAACCTTTGCGCTTTCAGGAGTAATTTCAAATATGACAACTCCGTCATCCGGCTCGGGAATTTCAATGTCCCCAAGGTCAAGCTCCGTTACCTTATTTCTTTCAATCGTTACGTCTCTGGTTACATCTACCTTCTCCGCAGTCAGCCGGACCGTATATTCGCCCTCCGGCACTGTTATCAGCATGTCCTCCGCAATCTGGGAAATCACAGTCTGCCCTACCTCAACCCATCCGCCAAGCAGGGCTTCGGAATTTTTCAGCTCCAGATAACCGTGTCCCTTATCCACGGTAATGCTCATTACGTTACTGCCCTTTCCATGAAAGGAAAGGATATCCTGATGGATAATCTCTCCGGTGTCGATGGGCCTGCCCTCCGAAAATACCAGAACATTGCTTCCCATATTGAAGCTTTCCTCGCCGATGGTCGCGCTGTCGTTTCCGGCATTCAGATTGTATTTTGTGATGCCCTCATAGCTCCAGGCGTCTCCCGAAAGGGTAATGCTTCCCAGCTTTTCCAGCTCATTATTATAGGTAATTTCCGCAATATCGCCCGGCTGCAATTGAATCACGGACATTGCGCTTCCATACCTGTCGTTAATCACCGTAGTCCCGTCATAGCTAAAAACTCTGTTCTCATTACGGTCCGGCAGATACAGGGCCATTGCCTGGCTTTCTTCGCTTACCGCCTCTATCACCGCCGACGCCGAGGATGTGTAAATATTTACCGGCTCCTCCTCTTCCACATTTTCATAAGCGCTCTCAAAGGTGGATTCCTGCGCCAGACTGGCGGCGCCGCATCCTGTCAGTATCAGACAAAGGCTTAAAAGCAATGGCTTTATCGAATTTTGTATCTCTTTAAATTTCTTCATTTTTCCTCATTCCCGCATAAACCGTTTTGCGGTATCCTTTCGAGCTTAGTGATTCCCCACTCTCACATCTTCAAGTATACCACGCCCGGCCAAATATGAAAAGCACTAAGATAATCCATATCTGGTCCGAAACTTCTCAAGAAAATCCTGTTTATCCTTCTCCTGCCCGGTTACGCGGATTAGTTTTTCCAGATTTCTCCCCGGAATCCAGGCTTTTCCTGAATTATAATAAAAATTGACTATCTTCCAGAATTTTTCCGGATAGGCCAGACGGTAATACAGCTGTCTGAATTCTTCTTTTTCCATGGGACGTATCTTGTCATAGGAATTAATCAGCTCAAAGCCGATGCCTTCCGCCCAGTTATTTTTTTCCATCAGCTTTCTCATAAAAAGGTACAAATCCCTGACAGGACTGTCAGAAACACATTTTTCAAAATTAATCAGATAAATCCCGTCTTTGCAAAACATGATATTGTGATGCTGATAATCGCCGTGGCAGGTAAAGCGGCTTTCCTCCCCGCTCTTAAAAAACCGAAGCTCCTCCGTCATCTGCAGCGCCAGATTGAGAAAATAGTCATAATTTTTCATCAGGTATATTTCAAAATCTGTTTTCGGGCTTTTGTCCCACAGATATTTCCTGACTCTTTTCAGCTCCTTGTTATGCTTTTCAAATTCCAGATGCGGGGTGCGGGGCGCACAGACACCCGGCAAAGGCTCCTCCGAATAAGACGCTTTGTGAAACTGTGCCAGCGTTTCTACCGCCTGCACGCACTCACCTGCGTCTCTCACGTTGCACTCTCTGCCTTCAAAATAAGTCTTAAGGATATAGGAAGTCCCATCCGCGTCCTGCGTCAAAAGCTCCTGCTCTTTATTTTTAAGAATACCTTCCACATTCCCAAAACCGTTTTCTTTCACCATGGTGAGCAGCGCATTCTGAAAAACAGCCTTTTCCCTGCGCCCGGCGTATTCCTTCCATATATAAGTGCCCTGTTTTGTTTCACATAGAATAGCGCCCCGACCTTTCCAGGTGCGAAGCACTTCGATATCATAATTTTCCAACAGATTAACGCTTCTGTCATTCACGGCGATTACCCCCAAGTTGTGTCATATCCTATCATATGAATAACCGCCATAAAGTATTACTGGAAATGTTGCCTCTTTCCGCCTGCCTTATCCCTGACCCCTGCCGGCATCCTGGCATCTGCATTACTTTCCGCCTGCCGATTCTGCCGCCGCAATGGCAAGCAGCGTTTCCTTTCGGTTCAAATCAGGGTTTTCAATCACCATATCAAGAAGCTTTCCAAGGGTTTCCCCCAGCGCCGGTCCCGGCTGCATTCCGGCCCTGTCAATTAAATCCTTCCCTGTCACGGCAAGATTTTTTAAGGACAGACATTGTCCTTCCCTCCGAACCTGCTTATATATCTCCCCCACCGCCAAAAGCCGTTCTTCCTTTTCCGGGCGAAGATACGTACTCTGCGCCATCATGTCCGCATACTTGACCTCCAGAAGAAGCGGAAAAATATCTTCCCCCGCCTTTCTGACCGCCCGCCGGACGTATTTTGCCTCCGAGAGTATATCATAATCATGATAAAGAACAAGCCGGGTGACCGTCTGTATGGTGTGGTTGTCAAATTTCAGTCTCTGCAGAACCCGCCGGGTGATTTCCTCCGACACCGCCGGATGCCCGTGAAAATGGGAAGTCCCATCCGGACCTTCCGTCAGCGTCTCCGGCTTTCCGATATCATGAAAGAGCATGGCAAGGCGCAGTACCCTCTCCGGCCGTATCTCCTGCATGGACCTTAAAATATGCTCTCCCACGTTGTAACAGTGGTGGGGATTATTCTGCTCCGTTTCCATACATCTGTCAAACTCGGGCAGAATAATTTTTGTAATGCCCGTCTCCCAGGCAGTCCGCAGCTTTTCCGGGTGGGGGGACACCGCCAGCTTTGTAAGCTCCACGGCAATCCTCTCCGCGCTGATGAGCCGCAGCCGCTCCGAAAGCTTCCTGATTGCCGCCGAAGTCTTTTCTTCTATTTCATATCCAAGCTGGGCGGAAAAACGCACCGCCCGCATCATGCGCAGGGCGTCCTCCGTAAAACGCTCCCCGGCGTCGCCCACGCATCGGATTACTTTATTTTCAATATCCTTAAGACCTCCGAACTCATCCACAAGCCCCGACTGTTCATTGTAGGCCATGGCGTTGATTGTGAAGTCTCTCCTTTTTAAATCCTCTTTAAGGCTGGCGGTAAAGGTCACGCTTTCCGGGTGCCTGCCGTCCTCGTACCTGCCGTCAACGCGGTAGGTCGTCACCTCAAAGCCTTCTTTTCCAAGCATCACCGTGACCGTCCCGTGCTTAATTCCGGTGTCTATGGTGTGCCGGAAAAGCTCCTTTACCAAAAGGGGGGAGGCGGAGGTGGTGATATCCCAGTCCGCCGCCTCCCGCCCCAAAATGAAGTCGCGGATACAACCCCCTACAGCATAAGCCTCGCAGCCGGCTTCCATAATCGTATCTATGATGAATTTTACTTTTTCAGGTAGTTGTATCTCGACATTCATATTCTCAGTTCCGATGATTTTAATTCCTCTTTAATTAATATGCTCTGCCCCAGTAAACCATTTTCTTTGCAGGTTTGCCGCAGTAAACGCAGGTGTCGGACAGGCACTCCTGCTCAAAGGGCATACAACGGCTGGTGACTGCCATGTTTTCCTTGATGGCTTCCTCGCATTCCCGCTCTCCGCACCACATCGCCTTTACAAAACCGGATTTTTCCGCAAAAATCTTTTCAAATTCCTCTCTGTTTGCCGCTGCGTATGTGTGCTCCTCCAGATGCTTTCTCGCCCGCGCAAGCATGTCGGACTGAATCGTTTTCAGCAGCTCTCCCACGGTTTCTTCCAGCTTATCCAGCGCAACCTCTGTCTTTTCCCTTGTGTCACGGCGGCAGATTACGCATTTGCCGGCCTCGATATCCTTGGGGCCGATTTCCACACGCATGGGAATCCCCCTCATCTCCTGCTCGGAGAATTTCCATCCGGGGCTCTTGTCGCTGTCGTCCACCTTCACGCGAAAAGCTCCCAGCTTATCCCGCAGCTCATAAGCCTTGTCGAGAACGCCTTCCTTTTTCTGCTGGATAGGGATAATCATCACCTGTGTGGGCGCAATTTCAGGAGGCAGCACCAGTCCCGAGTCGTCGCCGTGAACCATGATAATCGCTCCGATAATTCTGGTGGAAACTCCCCAGGAGGTCTGATGGACATATTTCAGCTGATTGTCCTTATCCGTAAACTGAATGCCGAAGGCTCTGGCAAATCCGTCTCCAAAATTATGGCTGGTTCCCGACTGGAGCGCTTTGCCGTCATGCATCAGCGCCTCTATGGTGTAGGTGGCCTCAGCCCCCGCAAATTTTTCCTTTTCCGTCTTGCGTCCCTTTACCACGGGAATGGCCAGCACTTCCTCACAGAAATCCGCATAAACGTTCAGCATCTGCTCTGTGCGCTCCTGCGCCTCCTCGGCCGTTGCATGGGCTGTGTGGCCCTCCTGCCACAGAAATTCCCTTGAACGCAGGAAAGGACGGGTCTCCTTTTCCCAGCGCACAACGCTGCACCACTGGTTATATACCCTGGGCAAATCTCTGTAGGAGTGGATGTCTCCCTTATAGAAATCACAAAACAGGGTTTCCGACGTGGGACGCACGCACATTCTCTCCTGAAGGGGATTCAAACCTCCGTGAGTCACCCATGCCACTTCGGGCGCAAAGCCTTCCACATGGTCCTTCTCCTTCTGTAAAAGGCTCTCGGGAATAAACATGGGCATGTATACGTTCTCCACCCCTGTAGCTTTGAACCGCTCGTCCATCCGCTTCTGGATATTTTCCCAGATAGCATAACCGGCGGGCTTGATTACCATACAGCCTTTTACATTGGAATAATCGATGAGTTCCGCTTTTTTGACCACATCCGTATACCACTGGGCGAAATCCTCGCTCATGGATGTGATTGCTTCCACTAACTTTTTCTCTGCCATTTCAATCCTCCATTTTTAGTTTTACCATAACTACAACACAAAGGGCGGCACACCTATCCACCCTGTAAGGGACCGGAATCCGGCGGTACCACCCTGATTAATGTTTTCACATTCTCTTTTCTTACCGTTATCGCCGGTGCTACGCTGTATTTTCATACAGGGCTCCAAGGCAGGTTCCGAACATTGTCACCCGGAAATCTTTCAGCGCCTTTTGCTTTTCCATGCGGCCTTTATGCTCCGGGGCATGTTCCCGGCTGCCTGCTTTTTGCAAAAGGGATTTCCTCTCTGACGGCTTCCTGTGCGTACTAATCCTTTTCTTCGCCACGTCTTTTTCCTTGCGGAAAATCATTTTACCTATGCCGGTTTCAAAACCGGGAGCTTATCTGCAGATTTTGTTTCCGACATCGTACCATGATTGTAGAAAATTTCTGCCGATTTGTCAACACCCTTTGCATTTTGTGCGCAGACAAAACCGAACGGGTTTGCCGGCCTGTTGACAGGAAAACATCGCTATGCTACAATGGCAACAGATGTTGCGCAACTTATGTTTCCATATGGAGGGAATAAAAATGCCGCCAATACCAATTATTACGAAACAGGACATTATTGACGCCGGGATTCGGTTAATCAGAGAGAACGGAATAAGCAGCGTAAATGCCCGCAGTCTGGCGAAAGCTCTTAACTGCTCTACAAAGCCTCTTTTTCGCGTTTACAAAAATATGGAGGAACTGAAAAAGGATATTAAAAAGGAACTTGATAATTATTACAGTGAATTTATGGAAAAGAATATGACTGATGAAAACCGGCTGTTAAGTCAGGGCATTTCATATATCGAATTTGCGCGTAGTGAAAAAATGATTTTCAACAGCTTATTTATGAATATGACCATGGCCGGTTCTTCCTTACAGGATATTATCCATGCAGAGTGGAACAGAGCTTCCATAGAAAACGCAAGAGAACTGACAGGCTTGTCAACGGAAAAAGCAGAAATGCTGTTTATCAATTTTTGGCTGTATTCTCATGGTATAGCTACGCAAATTGTATCGAATGATATCGAAATCCCATTGGATACGGTAAAAAATTTATTGAAAAATGCTTTTAAACGTTTTTCGTTGGAAACAGTATAAAAAATGAAAGAAAGGATAGTTTCACATGTTGGAAAATAAAAAAAGAACACCGGAAGAGCTCAAAAAATATATGATTGACCTCAGGGAATGGTTAGCCCAGGAGAGGGATAAGCCCATTGAAGAAATGGCAGATTTCTTTTCCAACCGGATTGATAATTATGATAATGTACATCTTGGTAATTGGCCGGAGGAATATGCTCATATAGCGGATTACTTTGATACCCCTTTAAATACTTTACTTGATATTGGCTGCGGTACCGGGCTGGAGCTTGCATCAATCTATCAAAGGTTTCCTGATGTGAAGATTACGGGTATTGATTTATCCAAAGATATGTTGGAAAAACTCCGGGTTAAATATGCGGATAAGGATATTGATTTAATTATGGCAGATTATTTTGAATATCCATTAGAAGCGGAGAAATATGACGCCGCTCTTTCATTTGAAACATTACATCATTTTAAATATGGTAAAAAGCAAAAAATATATGAGAAGCTTTTTCAGACAATTAAACGCGGAGGTTACTATATCGAATGTGATTATGTCGCCTGTTGTCTGGATGAGGAAAAGCTCTGCCTTGAGCAGTATGAATTTAAACGTAAGGAAAACAACATACCTGACGACGTCTTTGTTCATATTGATATTCCTTTAACGCCTGAGCATCAAATACAGTTGATGAGAAATGCAGGTTTCAGAAATGTGCATATACTTTATGAAAATAAAAGCACAATGATTATTAAAGCCGAAAAATGAACGGAGACGGACGCAGAAACGACGGAGTTGTTCTCTTATAAGTTAAAAAAGAAATCACATTTCAGAGCCCTTTCATCATGCGCGTGGACATCAGGCAGGTTTCTCCGTTGGTAAAATGAATCATCCTGTTTTTGACGTCCACCTCTTTTATGTTATTTTTATTTACCAGAAACGACCGGTGGCAGCGCACAAAGTTATCGTCCAATGTGTCCGCCAGCTCTTTTATCGTGCCGGAAAATTCAATCTGGCGGTCTTTTCCGTGGAGAATGACCTTATGGATATTGCCGGAGGTCTCAAAAAAGAAAATGTCATTATAATCCACGCTGATTTTCCGTCTGCCGAACCGGACAGTACAGGCCTTATGTGTCCTGCCCATATGGAGCGTATGGCGTTCCATTGCATTTAACAGACATTCCCTGATTTTCACCTTCGCTTCGGCAGGATTGTCCTTTAAAACAAAGTCCATTGCCTCCACCCGATACTGAAAGGTCATGTAGCTCATTTCGGAATGCGCGGTTATGAATATGATGAAGCCGCGGGGGTCGGACAATCTGATTTCCTGCGCCAGCTTCATTCCGTTCATATCGCTGCCCAGGTCGATATCAAGGAAATAAATTCCTGTGTTTGTACCGGTTCTGACCTTTTCCAGCAGTACATACGGGTCCCCCGCCTCCAGGATAAGCTGCATATCCAGCTCCTCTATCAGTACAGTATTCCGAATAATTTGCACAATCGCCCGCCGCTGCGCGGCGTCATCTTCGCACACAAAGATGTCCAGCATATGATATCACCCCTTTCCGGCAGACAGCTCCATGTGCTGCGTGAAGCGTCCGCGCCTTATTGTTGTTTCCAGCAGAACATTGTCATAAGAACCGATGATTTTCTGAACATTGGAAAGCCCGATTCCCTGATGTCCGGTCTTTGTGCTGAACCCCTTTTGCTTTAACCTGTGCAGCGCCACTCCGTTATCCTGAAAGCAGTTGCTTATGATGACCGACACGCCTTCCTCATTCTGAATGATATTTAAGCCTATCTGCGGCTGACTGGTCTCCAGCGCGGCTTCAATCGCATTGTCCAGAAAGATTCCCAGTATTCTGGCAAGGTCTACGGTGTCCATCAGAAAACCGTCCACCTTATCGGGAATGTCAATCGTGACCTCAATCCCGGACTCGTGGGCGTAAATCATTTTTGCGGAGAGCAGGCTTTTGATTTCCAGCACACCGATGTTGCCTAACTGATTCAGCTTGTAATCCCCCTGGTCAATCAGATTCTTCGTAGGGAAAATTTTGCTTTCAAAAAATTTCTTTAGTTCATCCATATCGCCGTTTTCAATATAGCCGGACAGTGAGAGCAGAATGTTCACATAATCGTGCTTAAAAGAGCGCAGACCGTTATACATGGCTTCCAGATTCTGTGCGTAGTCCTGTAAATCCTGCAGGGCTTTCTGTTTGGCCTGCTCCTGCACCTGCTCCAGCCACATAAGGCGCATGGCCAGAAGCAGAAAAAGCATAACGAGCAGATATCCTGAAATATGCAGGACGTTATTATATATCATTTTGCCGAGAGAGCCGTTTTGTCCCGGAATGATATCGTCAAATAAAAAAATGGTTATAAGGAGCAGTAATACGGCGTCAATCAGATACCACGTCTGATGAAGGCGCAAAACGCCTTTGCCTGACAATAATAATTTTTTAAGCAGTCTGCCGCAAAACAGCGTAATAAAATAAAACAGCAGGATGTCAATCAGCCTCACGGCAAAAGAAACATACTGCCGATTAATGAAAGACGGGGGAATCAATGTATGCAGAAGACCGGTCAGAATATTATCTGTCACAATGGTAAGCACAAATCCAACCATGCCCATGCAGACATTCTGCGGCGCGGTATCCCGGCAGACAGCCAGTCCGTAAACACAGACCGCCGCCAGAATGCCGAACAGACCGTATGGTATTAAGGACAGGAGCGTTACCGGCATTCCGGCCGCCAGCAGCAGCACATAAAGCGCAGCAAACGCTTTCAGGCTCATACGCCCGGGCCATACATTACGGATGGCAACAGCAAGCTGGAAAAAAGACAACAGCATTTCAATCTCTTCTTTCTTTCAAGTTTCACTTCCCTGATTATACTTTATGCAATTTGCTGTATCAAGCGCCGCTGTGCGAAAATGACGAATAAGTGCGCGCTTTGCAGAAATAGAAACGCACTTATTTGCAAAAAGAAGCGTTTTGCGACTGTTTTAAGAAAACCGCTGTTTTCTCTGTTATACTGTTTTGCAGATAAAGACATATTTGTTACAATAAGCTGGCTCGCGGAGCGCGACAGCGTTTGAAAGGGAGGAGATTGGAAGTTATGAAAAATCTTTTGAAAGGGGCTGTCGTAATGGCAGCCGTATTGATTGCAAATTTAATAGTCGGTATTGTCTGCAATATGAATGGCATTGACTTAAATCCAACAGTAGCAGGTACCGTATCGGCAGTTTCCGCTATGTTAATTTATCACGGACTGACCAAAAATGGAAAAAATTAGGAGTCAGTAACGGCATGCGCCGTGTTCTGCCGGGAAATCCGTCATTTTGAATGCGTGGGAATATAGGAGGGATACTTCTGTAAAAATTTTTCATTTGCTCTTTGCATGGCTTCATAATATTCCCGGTAGGAATTGCTTAAGCGGCACATTGCCGGGATAAAAACCTCATTGTAGCCGCTTGCGCTTTGAAACTGCTTAAGGGCTTCCTCCAAAAGAAACGCCGGCGAATTTCTGTATTCTTCCGACTGCTTATACGCCATCCAGCTTTCAATGAATTCCTGATTTTCGGCAATGTATTTTTCCGTATCGGAAATCACAGCGTCCATTCCCTCCGCCATCTTCCCGACAAATTCTTCATCAAAATGGGCCACGGCCTCGTCCAGACATTTCTGCAGATTATCGGGAAGCCGGAAATCCGCGCCGTCCAGAAAGGAAATAACCGTTTCATAAGCCTCCTGCTGCTCCTTCGTCGCAACGGGTTCGTCCAGATAAGCGGCAAAATGCAGACAGATATATCTGCCGTAGTTTCCCGGAAAGGCGTTTAAAATTCTCTCCGATACAGCCTCCTTTTTCTGCAGCTGACTCAGCTTTTCCTCCGTTTCCTCCCAGTTACCTTTCTCCGCCAGCTCTGAAATCAGCTTTTGCTTTTCCTGCAAAACCGTTGCCTCCATTGCCTTTCTGAACGAAACCCCCGCCAGAGCCTCCTTCCCTGTCCCCGTCTCCGACAAAATACTGCGAATCTCTCCAACAGATAACCCCAGCCCCCTTAAAACCGAAATCTTCCGTAACGCCATCACGTCCCTTTCCGAGAAGTCCCGATATCCGTTTTCCCGGACCGCCGGAGCTATCAGCCCCTGCTGCCTGTAGTATTCAACTGCCTTTTTGGTAAGGGAACATTTTTTGCACACCTCGTTTATCAGCATGGATTTCACCCCCTGTTCTTTTCACTCCGCGCCTCCGGCAATACCGGCAGTCAATACTCTGCCTGACGCTGATATTATAGTAACCCGCCCCCTCAGGGCACAGTCAAGCGTTTTCCCGGATTTTTTTGCTGTTTTTTTGCTGTTTTATATTAAATTTGCTTAAACACTTGACACCGCCTAAAAAAAGCGTTAATTTATCAGTAATTCAAAATATCTTTCTATTCTTTATCGTGTGCATTTCGCACATTCGGCATTTTCTGCCGGTTTATCCAATTGCTTTTATGGGATGAATGAAGATGAGAAAACACTGTAACTGCAAACACCGCGAAAGCCTGTATAGTGCATAAGTCAGTTTTACGGCATGGAATACAGTCTGAAATTGACTCAGGCCATGTGTACGCCAAAGCGGTACCTAAACGGAGGATTTTTATGACAGCAAAACTAAAGGATTATTTCCCTCTCATCAGGGAAAGGGATGAAGTACTGGCAGAAA
>OFGP01000016.1_pt1 | contig 155955 bp, 167 predicted proteins | sample 1521781 | NCBI WGS metagenome assembly OFGP01 (sample SAMEA3504113, study PRJEB24116) | mouse gut metagenome | biome: mouse gut; feature: mouse-associated habitat; material: faeces | place: Denmark | collected 2011
TTTGGGTGGATAAAATAATGTGCTGTTGGTGGCGACCAGAATTCGCTGTTCAACAATGGGGATTACCCAGGAGCAGCTTGCACAGGCCATGGGCGTGACCAATCATGGAGGTGTTATAATAGGACTAAATTAAGAGAAGACCAGTAAAATCACAATGTCATTAACTTAAGAAAAAGCAATACCGGATAGCTTTACACCCATCCATGGGGTAAAGGACATCCGGTATTGTTCTGGAAAATTAATTCTAATATTTGATACTATTTTACTGTATTTATCATGCAGGACATGCTCGTGTTCTACAACTTTTATGCTCAATAAGCTCTTTTATGCGTATTTGAATATTTCCCCGCAAGCTGCCCCTTTGTCCGGTGGTAATGGCGGTCTGGTCTTATGGGAACCAGATTCTTGCTGATGTCCTCATAAATCTGCTGGAACAGTTCATCCTGTTTCCGCTCGTCCGTTTCCAACAAGATATAGATCAGGTCATTTTTCAGTATCCCAATGCTCAATGTCCGGTTTATCATCATCTTATGTTTCCGGTGGCTTTCTTTTTCGTCCAATTCCGCCTCGGCATCACGGATGATGTCCTCCGCAAGGTTGCTGATATAGATTGTGCTGTATATATCCTGCAGCAGCAGGATTGGCTTGGTCCCTGTAAAATTCTCCATCTGCAGACGGTCTTTGAGTGTCTCGTATGCCGTTTCAATCCCCCATCTCATATGGTACAGTTCCGCTATCTGCTGGCAGCCGAAGGTTTCCGGTGGCAGATTTGTGATGAGCACTTCTTCCTGGTTTTCCGGCAGCGGCACTTTGACCATCCGCAGGGTAATGTGCCCGATCTCTTCCATCCGCCGGCCAATATCCGTTCCTTTATAATGTCTGATCCGGCTTTTGTCCAGATGGATGTCCACCCATGTGTCCGGTGCCGACAAAGCGGCCTGTTCTTTTTTATAATCACTGGATTTGAGACGCGCAAGGAATAAGATGCCTTTCTCCATCATCCGGATAAAAGCCGGGGTAGACGGGTATCCCCTGTCCATGACGACCAGAAACGGCTGTGAGCTGCCGACCGTTTCTGGCACACGGTCAAGCTGTTCTTCTGCAAGCCGCATTTCATCAAACTTACATTTACGGCAGTCGCTCTCCAGAATCATCCGGTTCATGACATCATACAGACATCCAAGCCCTATGGATGCCTGGGGCTTTGTTCCTTTCCTGCTGGATGTCCCGAATTCTTCCAGGGTTTCCTTTGTAGTAGGGATATTGATTCCTGATCCGTCCGCTGCAAGGACCAGATATCCGTGGAAGGTAGAGAATCCGGGTTCCGCGTAAAAGTTCCTGTTATGATGGCGGTAGAGCTCATAAAAAGCCAGCGGGTTCAATTTCATACGCTGTTTCAGATAGCCGGGTTTTGATATTTCCATTCCCGGATGTGCAGTCTTCATATAGTTTCGTAGTTCCAGGCTCAAAGTAATCCCCCTCCGGTTGATCATGGTGAACACAAGATCCTTCAGCGGCATTTTTCTGTTCCTTATAAATGAGGACGGATTCCCATTTCTGCAGAAGTCATGGAATTCATCCTGATGGATCAAACTGATATCACAACAGGTACGTTTTTGAGAGTCCTTCATAAAATCACCTGCCTTTAAAAGAAAAACATCAGTTATCTGCTTCTATTATACAGTAAAAATACAGAAAAAAGGAATCTTTTACAATTTTAAATGTAAAAGATTCCTTAAGTTAATGACATTGAGTAAAATCAAGGGTTTGCACTGATTTAGTCCTATTATTTTAAGCCCATTTTAGGTCAAGATTAGGACAGCGCTGATCAAAATCGAAAACCTACATTACGAAAGTCAGATAATGGTCGATTACTGATACGGTCATTCTATGGCTTTAATGAAATGCGAGGTGAAAAAAATAACAAAGATTTAGGTAGGACTAAATTGGCTCTCTAAACGGATAATCCGTTTGTGCAATGCTAATCCGGTCCTGCCTTTTTGTTTTGAGAAGGAAGATTTACAGATGGGCTTTACAAAGAGGGAGCTGATTGAGTTCTTAGACGGACTGGTGGAGTTAGCCAGTGAGGAAAATAAGGCAAAAGCAGTATTGGCAAAAGAAAAATTCGTAAGTGACTTTGAGAATACTTACGGATACGAAAAGGAGGTAATCACAGAAATATCAAAGTTGCCGCCACACTATATAGCAGCAATGCCGAATGCGGAGCGGGAAGAAATCAGGCAGAAAGTAATTGCAGCACTGACAGAACACGGCGAATATACTCCTGAAAATGTTGACCATGCCATGAGTTCCAAAACTTATGACTTAGAGGATTTGATTGACAGTTGATAGTAAAAAGTGAGTTCATTTTTGGAAAAAGAACTAAAAAAGTGCCATCATTCCGCAAAAGTGATTGCAAAAAGCACTATCACTGAAAAACGGCAGGGAAAAAGGCGTGGCTGTCCCACAAAAAAAGAACTTAAAAAGTACTATCAGAACAGGAAAATGATAGCAGAAAGTGCAATCAGAATAGAAATATTCTATCATATTTTAAGTTCACTATATATATCAGCGAGGTTTTAGGGGCAGTCCCCTAACCAGAGGCATGAGGCGTCTCTCATGCGTATCTGGCGAAAGACATTAAAAATTTCAGGAGTACAAGTTTTGAAAAAGTTTTAGTAGAATACAGACTTTCCCAAAGCTTTCTAAGTTTAACTAATTTCAAATAGGGGTGTTTTGGATAGATTGGAAATTAGAAAAAATTTCGATGAATTGTATGGCGAATTTGGAAGGCTGTATGAGATGAGCGTGGATAAGAGGGAATGGCAATGCAAAATGGAAAAAAAGGTGAATTATAGTAAATAGCAGAAAATAATATGTTCAATCTATACATAACAAAAAATGTTGACAAAAAAGATTAGGCATTATAAAATTACATTGTTCATAAAACACATAACAAAAAAGACTATAAGGTGGCAACCTTACAGTCTTCAGAAAATCGAAGCATAATATGAAATCGTAAAGACTTTATACAATTATGCCAAGCAATTCAATTGTTATGAGAAAGTAGAATCACTTGGTTTATGCAAAGGTGTTGCGATTCCGCCTTTATATAGAGGAGGACATATGAGTAAAAAAATAGATTATAGCCACAACATAAAAATAGAAAATAATTCATTTGGCAATGGAACACAAATAGCGGATGTCATAGTTAACAATTGCGTTGAACAAAAAGATCAACAAAACAGGGCTGTGTATACACCAGAACCTGTATGGCGTAGCCCTTTCACATTAGCAGTGTTGACATGGATGAGTTGTATTATTGGAATTTTAAGTTTGCTGCCGCTGGGGAAAATGATAAGTAGTATAGTAACTTTTTTAAGTGGTTCTTTAGAAACTTTAAATACAAATAATATACAGATAAGTTCGCTGGTACTTGTTGTTTTATTTTTATTATTAACGACTACTTTAACTGTGAGAAAAATTGCAAATTTGCAAACAAGACATCCATTGATTTGTAATTTTGCAATAAACGGATATGGCAAAAAAATAGTAATAGAAAAAATACATACTGAAAAATGTCCTAAATGTGGTGGAAAAATGAAATATTATAATAAACCAATAGAGTGGGTGGATAAGTTATATAGCGATGGAAAGGTTAAACGAGAAGTAACAAAACGAATTCCTGTGTTGGAATGCAAGCGAAATTCTAACCATTATTATGTAGTCGATTATGCTGAAGACAGGGTGCAGTAATTGATACTAATCTGCTAGTTTATAGAAAGCAGACCAGCAGATAGCACTATGATAATGAACAGGAGGTAAATCGTGAGATTAGATGAAGCAGCTGTCATTAATACTGGACTTGTTACAGCAAGAAAACAGGCAAGAGGTGTGAGTGATAGCATTATACAATATAGATTATTAAATTTAAAAGCAATTAATAATAAAGGTTTTATTGAGGATTTTTTACTTGACGATTTTGAAACGATAGAGGAAATAAAGCCGGTCTATATAACACAACTGAGAGACATTGTTGTGAGATTGACATTTCCATTTACGGCAGTACTGATTGATGAAATGCACACAGGGCTGATTATATCGTCTCACTTTGTGGTGATTAGAACAGATACAAAAAAAATTATTCCGGAATATCTATTTTGGCTGCTAAATACTGAAAAAGTTAGACAACAGCTCCAACAAAACGTTAATAGTACCATGATAGGTACAGTTAAACCTATGTCATATGCATCATTGAATATTGAAGAGATAACATTAAAGGAACAAAGAAAAATAGCGGATATCTATTTATTATCAAAAAAAGATTTGATGTTATTAGATCAGCTTTTGAGACAGAAAGAGTTGTATTATAAAACGGCCATTGATAAAATTCAGAAAGAAATGAGGAAAAAACATGAAAACAACAAAGAGTGATATTGAAAAGATTTTATGGAAAGCTTGTGATAGTTTTAGAGGGAAAATTGATAGTTCGAGATATAAAGACTATATTTTGTCAATGTTATTTGTAAAATATTTAAGTGATGTCTGTACGGAAACAAAGGAAAGATATCTGCAGCAATATGCGGGAGATATTCGTAGAGTAGAGCGTGCTATGAGCAGAGAACCTTTTGTTTTAGATGAAGAGTCAACATTTGATTATTTATATGCAAATAGAAGTGATTCTGAAATAGGTCAGAAAATCAATATTGCTCTCAATAACATTGAAGAACACAATAGTGGAAAATTAAGAAATGTATTTCGAGCGATAGATTTTAATTCTCAAGTTGATTTTGGCGAAAAAAAAGAAAAGAATGCTACATTGAAAAATTTATTGGAGGATTTCCATGGGTTGGATTTAAGACCATCTGTGTTAGAAAGTAATGATATTATTGGCGATGCATATGAATATATGATAGCAAATTTTGCTTCGGATGCAGGTAAAAAAGGTGGTGAATTTTTTACACCAAGCCAAGTTTCAAAACTAGTTGCAATGTTGGTAGAGCCAAAAGAGAACGATAGGATATACGATCCGACATGTGGAAGTGGTGGCTTGCTGTTAAAAGCATATGGACAGGCTAAAACGAACAAAGTCGCTATATATGGTCAGGAAAAGAATATGCAGACATGGGCCTTATGCAGTATGAATATGTTCTTGCATGGAATTGATGATGCAAAGATATGGCAAGGAGATACTTTATCAAATCCGCAAAACTTGGAAGATGATAAATTGATGAAGTTCCAATGTGTTGTTGCAAATCCTCCGTTTTCACTTGATAAATGGGATAGTGGTTTTCTTCCAGAGGCAACAGACGAAAAGAAAAAACCTAAGATGTCTGTTGATTTGGATATTTATCACAGATTTGACTGGGGTGTGCCGCCTTCAAGTAAGGGTGATTATGCATTTGTTTTACATATGTTACACAGTTTGGACGCGAATAATGGGAGAATGGCAGTCGTGTTACCGCATGGCGTTTTGTTTAGAGGTGCCTCGGAAGGCCGAATCAGAGAACAGCTGGTGGAACTTAATTTGTTAGATGCGGTAATAGGACTGCCAGCAAACCTTTTTTATGGAACATCTATTCCGGCTTGTGTTTTGGTATTTAAGAAAAACCGTAACCGCAAAGAGGTGTTGTTCATTGATGCAAGTGGAGAAGGTAATTTTGAAAAGGGAAAGAACCAAAACATTTTACGGAATGAAGATATTGATAAGATTATAAATGTTTATAAAGCATATGAGACAGTTGATAAATATGCATATAAGGCATCAAAGGAAGAAATAAAAGAAAATGAATACAATCTGAATATTCCGCGTTATGTGGATACTTTTGAAGAGGAGGAATTGATTGATATTGATGAAGTAAGAACTAATATAGCAAATATTGATGCAGAACTGAAAGAAGTACAGGCGCAGATGGATATTTATTTGAAGGAACTGGGTCTGTAATGCAAAATGACAACTTCAAATGTATGATTGAAAAGGATTTGCAGATTAGGCCATTTTCATATGTTAAGGAAAGTGGTGAAGGGATGAATGATGAGGTGAATATATGTTGGAAAATACAAAGAAACAGATGGAAATGGTAAAGAGAGGAGAAATACCTAGAGGGTGGAAAGAAGTGCAGTTAAAGGACATTGCTGTTATAATTGAAACAAAAAATACTATTAATAATTCAAATGTTCTTACAATCTCAGCACAATATGGATTAATAAGTCAAAAAGACTTTTTTAAAAAAGAAATCGCAAGTAAAAACAAAGAAAATTATTATCTATTGCAAAGAAATGATTTTGCGTATAATAAAAGCTATTCGGGTGGTTATATATATGGTGCGGTAAAAAGATTAAAAAACTATGATATGGGAATTGTTTCACCATTATATATTTGTTTTAGGGTAATAGATAAAAATATTTCGCTTGATTACTTGGAATATTACTTTGAATATGGAATGGCAGATAGGGAGATTCGGAATGTTGCTCAGGAAGGTGCTAGAAATCATGGATTATTAAACATTTCAACCAAAGATTTTTTCAATATAAAAATTGTTTTACCCACTTATGAAGAGCAGAAAATAATTGCGGAAATTCTTATGACAACTGATAAAGAAATAATCTTGTTGGAGAAAAAACTTGAACTGATAAAGCAAGAAAAGAAAGCGATAATGCAGCTTCTTCTCACAGGTATAGTACGAGTAGGCGAGGAGAATACGGAGGTGGAATAGATGGATGGGAATCTATACTTAGAGGACAACATAAGCAAGAAGCCTGCCTTAGAATTATTACAGAAAATGGGTTACACATATCTGACAGTAGAAGAATGTAATCTGCAGCGTGGAAGTAAATATCAAGTATTGCTCAAGGGGATTTTACGCAATCAGCTTCGCAGAATGAATCGTTTTGAATTTGGCGGCTTAGAGCAGGAGTTTTCTTCAGCGAATATAGAAAGGGCTATCGAGGATTTAGATGAACCGTTAACAGATGGGCTCATAAAAACCAGTGAGAAAATATACGATGCGCTGATGTTAGGCAAGAGTTATCAGGAAATGGTTGGCGCCGGTAAAGTGTTAAGCTTTGATCTTAAGTATATAGATTGGGATCATTTTGAAAATAATGTGTTTCATGTAACGGAGGAGTATTCTGTTGATAGTTATGATGGCGAGCGTACTGTAAGAACGGATATTGTTTTGTTTGTCAATGGTATTCCGTTTGCAGTGATTGAATGTAAAGCTCCGTATATCCTTGTTGAACAGGGTGTGGAACAAATGATTCGTAACCAGCAGGAAGATTATATTCCGCACCTGTTTAAGTATGTGCAAATTGTTATGGCCACAAACAAAAATTCTGTTAAATATGCGACCACTGGGACAGGGAAAAAATATTGGAGTGTTTGGAAGGAAGAAGATACGGATTTCATAGAAAAAGCAAAGAAAAAGCTCATAACGGATAGAATGGCTACTGTTCAAGATGAAAACATGATATCTTTGTTTTCATTGCATAGACTTAAGGAGTTAAGCAAGTATTTTGTGTTATATGATGCTAATGTGAAGAAAATTTGTCGTTATCAACAGTATTTTGCTATAAAAGAAATCATTAAGACAATAAACACAAACGATTCAAAAGGGAACAGACAAAGTGGTGTTATTTGGCATACGCAGGGGTCGGGAAAGTCATTAACAATGGTAATGTTAGCCAAATACATTTTGTTGGAAATGGCAAAATATGAGCCTAAAGTGGTTATTGTTACAGATCGAAAAGAATTAGATAAGCAAATAGCAAAAACATTTATGCATACGAGATGTAAACCAGCAAGAGCGAGCAGTGGCAAAAATTTGATAAATTTGATTAATGAAGGAAAAGTGGATATTGTTACCACGATTATAAACAAGTTTAATACAGTTGAAAGCAGCGGCTTGAAGAATATGAGCAGAGATGTGTTTGTTCTTGTTGATGAGAGCCACCGTTCAAATTATGGAGAATTAGCAGTTAAGATGAGAGTTGTATTTCCAAATGCCTGCTATATTGGATTTACAGGCACACCTCTCATGAAAAACGAAAGAAATACAATGACTAAGTTTGGAAAGCTTATTCACAAATATACGATAAAGGATGGAGTGAATGATAGGGCAATTGTACCCTTAATCTACGAAGGTAGATTTGTAGAACAGACTGTTGATGAGGAAAACATTGATTTGTGGTTTGAACAAACTACAAAGAGATTGACAGAAAGCCAAAGAGAGGATTTAAAAAGAAAGTGGAGCAGCATGAAGCGTCTTGCTTCTACAGAGGCTCGTATAAAAAGAATTGCCTTAGATATTAATAATCATTTTGCCAAAGGATATAAAGATACCGGATTTAAAGCCATGATTGCGACAAACCGTAAGAGGGACGCAGTATCTTATTTGGCATGTTTTGAACAGTTTGGGGATCTGAAATGCGAGGTTTGTATTTCGGCACCGGATATGCGGGAGGGTGTTGATAGCATTGACGACGGGGCAGATAGCAGAGTCATAGCTTATTGGAGTAAAATAATGAAAAAATATGGTGATGCTGATGCTTATGAGGATTCGGTCAAAAATAGGTTTGTAGATGGTGAAGTAGATATCTTAATTGTCTGCAGCAAATTGTTAACGGGTTTTGATGCGCCATTGTGTCAAGTACTATACATAGATAAGGAGTTAAAAGAACATGGTCTTTTGCAGGCAATAGCAAGAACAAATCGCCTTTATGATGGAAAAGATTATGGCCTTATTGTTGATTATCGTGGTCTGATTCAGAAGTTGGACGATGCAATGAATGTGTATAGTGGTGCAGGTCTTGAAAATTTTGAGACGGGAGATTTGAAAGGGGCAATCGTTGATATTGTTAGTGTTGTAGGAAATCTTCGCCAGTCTTACAGTAGATTGGAAGACTTATTTGCATCAGTAAAAAATAAAAATGATGCAGAAGAAATAGAAGTATTTTTATCTGATGAGAAAAAACGAAACGAATTTTATGATTTGCTATGTCAGTTTGGCAAGGATTTGGCTGTAGTGTTGAATTCTGAGGTGGCATATGAAGATATACCCAAAGATGAACGAATAACATATCAGAATACATTTGCGTTTTATTCAAAGGTTAGGCGTTCTGTTAAAATTCGTTATTGTGATGCAATAGATAATAGTGAGTATGAGCCATTAATGCAAAACCTGCTTGATACACATATGTCTGTTGCCGGACTGAAACAAATAACAGAACCAGTTGATATTTTAAATCAGTCTGATTTGGAAAAAGAATTAGAAAAACTGGGTTCATTGCGATCAAAAGCTGATGCAATTCAGTCAAAATTAGCAAAAAGTATAAGCGTAAAAAGAGATGAAAATCCTGCATATTATGATAGTTTTTCAAAAAGAATCAAGGATACATTAAAAGAATATAAGGATAGGATTATAACAGATGCGGAGTACCTTGCAAAAATGCGTTCCGTTATAGCTGATTATGTAGCAGGGGTATCAACAGTAAAGTATCCAGAGAAGTTAAAAAATAATGTACATGCACAAGCTTTCTATGGTGTGGTTAGTGCAATTTTGGAGGATGAATGGAAACTGACATCTGCTTTAATGGTGGCAGAGGATCCCGTAGAATATGGAGGGAAACCAGTATCATCAGGAAAACCTTCATTCGTAATGGAAGATAATATATACGCAGCGTCTAATGCGCAGTTAAGGCAGGATATGTTTGCTGATATTGCACTTGAAATTACAAACATTGTTGAAAAACATAACCAAGTTGACTGGACGGACAATAAAAGTATACATGATAAAATTGCTCAGAATATAGATGATTTGTTTTACAAATACGAATGTGCAGGAAAATGCAAGTTCTCGTTTGATGTAATTGACAAAGTGATTGAAAACGTGAAAACGACAGCTCTAAGGAGATTCAAGGGGTAATGGAGGCTAATATAGAACAACGGTCGGTTGATTGTGAAAATGGAAAGATTTCCTACTTTCTGACAAGAAAGCCTGTTAAGAATATTAATTTAAGAGTGAAATCGGACGGCAAAGTTTTGGTATCAGCAAATAATAGTGTTACAACAGAGTTTGTTGATGCATTTATCAGGCAAAAGCAGGCGTATATCTTAGCTGCATTAACCAAATTTGAAGAAAAAAGGAAGTTGATGAAAGAGGTTCCTAAAAGATATGTTAGTGGTGAGAATTACACTTTGCTAGGTAAAAATCTAAGATTAAAAGTTGAAGAAGCAAGAGAAGAGACTGTATTTACAGATGGTATTTATATATTTTTGAAGGTGAAGGACAAAAGTAATTTTCGCCACAAAGAAACAATGATGAATAGGTGGTTAAAAGAATATCAAATGATGATATTTAAAGAGCTGGTCGATGAGAAATATGTAATATTTCAAAAGTATAATGTTCCCTATCCAGAGTTAAGAGTGCGATATATGACTTCACGGTGGGGAACCTGTCAGCCGAAGAAAGGTATCATAACATTAAATAGCCAGTTGATAAAAGTACCTAGAAATTGCATCGAGTATGTTGTTTTACATGAGTTTGCGCATTATATACATCCTAATCACTCAAGACAGTTTTGGGATTTTGTTTCCATGATGATGCCGGATTGGAAAGAACGTAAAAAAGAGTTGGAGAAAAGTATATAAAGCATGTAAGAAACATGCCATATACTTCAAAAAAAGGAGTCAGGAAAAATGTCATATTCAGATAAAGTACAAGCATCACGAAACAGTGCATATGATACAGCTATTGCAAATAAAATAATTGATATGATGCAAGAACTAAAATTAAAGAATGACGAAAAAACAGCTTGTCGTTGGATATGGGAATTGATTCAGAATGCAAAAGATGTTGCAGATGATACAAAGGGCGTAAATATTGAGGTTGAGTTTAATGAGAAAGAAAAGTATTTAGCCTTTAAGCATGATGGAAAAAACTTTACAACAGACAATATCGTACATCTTATCTCACAGGTATCATCAAAAGAGAGAAATCCGGATTCTAATAGCGAAGTGACCGGGAAATTTGGCACCGGATTCCTGACTACACATTTGTTGTCGGAAAAGGTAAAGGTAAAAGCTTATTTGAAGGATGAAGATGAGCCATTGAAGAAAATTGATATATTATTGGATAGAAGTGGAGAAACCAAAGAAGAGGTTATTACTGCTGTAAATGAGAGCTTTTGGCAGCTTGAATCAAGTCAGGAGATGAATACTCCAGTATCATCTGAAAACAGGGGATTTGACACATGTTTTTTTTACGAATTGGACAATAATGGAATAGAGACTGCTAAAAATGGGTTGGAGAATTTATATATATCAATTCCATATGTGTTTGCTTTTGTGAAAAAAGTAAATTCCATAAGGATTAATCATTCTTTTTATGTTCAACGAGGAGAAAAGAGAGCCGTTGGAAACATGGAAATTCATTCTGTTTATATTACAGATAGTGAGAATCAAAGAGTAAACGAAATATTACTGTATCATGGAGAAACTATAGATTTGGCAATACCCATAAAGCACAGGGATGGTGAAGTTTTGGTAGAAGAATATCCGAAAAAAATGCCTAAGCTATTTTGTGCGTTTCCGCTTATTGGAACTGAAGATTTTTCGTTTCCTGTTGTTGTTAACAGCACATTTTTTAATCCAAATGAGCCAAGAAGCGGAATATATTTGACTGATAAAGAGAATAAGGTGATTGATGAAAATAAAGGTCTGATGCTGCAGGCATTAAATTCATATAAAGAGTTATTAGATTATGCGGCATCGCATAATTGGAAACAATTGTATAACATTGTACATGTGCCCAAACAGCCTGATAAAGATTGGATATCAAAAGATTGGTTTGGGAGTATAATTAAAGATTGCAAGGAACATATAAAATGTGCATCTATTTTTGATACAATCGGTGGGGAGAGAACAGCATTATTTGATTTCTGTGATTGTCAAGATGTGTTGATTATTGGAGATAGCGAGAAAGCAACAAGGGAACTTGTATGGGAAATGGGAAAGTCAATATATCCTAATCACATGTTATTACTTTCAGAGATACATAGGTGGTATGCTTCTTTGTGGGTAGAGTGTAGAAATTTTGATGTTAAAAAGTTGGTATGTGATGTGGAAGAATTTGGAAGCTTACAGGAATTAGAGAAAGCAATAAAAGATGAAGCAAATTCTATCGATTGGCTAAATAGATTATATGAAATACTGGTTACAACAAAAAATACAGAGATACTTGAAAGTGCAGAAATATTTCCGAACCAATTAGGACAATTTTGCGGTATTGATAAATTATATATAGATGAAGGTATTGATGATGTATATATACAAATTTTATCGTTGCTAGATCATGATTGTAGGGAGTATTTGTTGAACAAGAAAATAGAGTTGCCAAAGAATTTAGCTTATGAGGTATACAATTATGATATGCTGTTTGATGAAATTCTTGAAGCTATGGATTCTGATCATTTTTCTAGGCAGGAAGCGATGGCAAAGATAATTGTCTTATATGATGAGCAATCTGAAAATGATGAGGAGCAGATAGATCTGTTATCCTTGTTAGATGGATTATTTTTAGATCAGATCCCGGATGACTGTAAGGTAAAAAAAGTAAATGATGAAATAATGGAAAGGGCTAGGAAGTACTGGTGTACTAAAATGGCTGACAGAGTAAGTGAATATGGAGCTGTAGACACATTGGCACATTATTTGAAATTAAAAGAAAATGAAAGTGTTTGGTCTTGGTTGGAATCGTTTATAGAGTATCTTGAAAAATATAAGCATAAAAACTTATTGGAAAGAAAGACCAAGCCAATTCTACCAAATCAAAAGGGAGAGTTCATTACGCTAGAGGGTATATTTTTGGACTCAGGTGAAATTGATGAATTTTTTAAAGATATTGTGTGCGAGCTAGGAGATGACATCAGGGGTATTTTGCTTCCTGTTGATATTTTTTTAGAACTTCCGGAAAGCAGAGTAAAAAGATTAAAGGATGTAGCGCAAGGGGTAATAGAGTATGTGAAGCAGAAACAAGGAATGAGTAAAAATCAGGATGAAGCCGTCCGTAGTAATTTTAATCAATTGTTTTGTTGGATTAATGAAAATCCAGAAAAAGCAAATATGTATTTTAAGGAAATAGTTGATAATAAACACTGGTTATATAATGATGAAGAAATTGCACAGAATATGAAGAAGGCTGAAAAATATGATGAGTTGTTAAAGAAATATAATATACAGGATTCAAGGGATTTAGAAAAAGTATTGAAAGTATATTATCAACAAAGTGAAAATGCGGCGGTTGAGGAAGTAGAAATATCAGAAGAACTTATGGTTCAATATGGCATTTCAAGCATGGAAGAGTTTACAAAGGCAAGAGAACTTAATATATTTAAAGAAAATTTTGTACATGTTTCTGAAGGCGACCAGAGCAAATTTGATTATGTTAAAGCTATTTTAGAACGTTCAAAAAATGCTGTATTTGCATTTCTTGAAACATTGCCGGAATATGATGTTTCTGAACCGATTAACTTGACAAATACCATATTCATAGTAAAAAAGTATGGTAAAGAGATGGTTCTAATTACCCGCCCATCAGATTATGAGCAAGTTATTTTGTATTATGGGGCGGAAAAAGATATTTTAGACTTTGAAAAGGATTATGAGTTATGGGTTGAAGATGGGAAAACGACACCTCAACAGATTACTTTTGGAAAAATGTTAAAACTTACAGGAATTAACAGAATACCATTAAGAAAGGTTGTATAAATGACATATGAAGAAGTAAAAAGCATAGTTGAATCTGGAATAGATAATATAGTTTGCAAACAATTTATTGTACTACCAAATCAAATAGCAGCATGCATTGAGTCTGTTGTATATGGAAACTACGATTATGGTTATGTATGTATTGGCATAGTAAAAGATAAAACTGGGTGTCGTTTTATTGGAATTGATAGGCATATAAACATGGATAACCTTATTCAAAGTGCGCTTAAGCAAGTTAAGATTGAAACGAAAATATCCTATGACATATGTGATATTGAGCAAAAACAAGTTTGCATAATAAAAGTGAAAACATGTGATAGAATAAGTCCAATTACCAGTTCTGATGGTGCTAAAATGAATGAAATACTTAAGCAATTGTTATCATCATGTGTAAAACTACAGGCGAATGCTATTTATTATAATGCAACAGAAGATCAGAGAAATGATTATATTAGGGACATTTTAGACACAGCAGGATATGACGTTAAAGATCAAACAAGAAGAGGTTTATCACCAAGTGGAAAAGCGGCTGGAGAAGTAGATATTCTGATTAAAGAGCATGGTTTTCCAATAACAATTATTGAGGCGTTAAATTTGGATAGTTTTAATAAAGCATATTTGGATAAACATATAGATAAAATTTATAATTATGATACTGCTGGTAATAAATTTAATATTATTTTGTCATATGTTACAGTTTCAAATTTTATAGATTTTTGTAATAAATATTTCGAACATATAAAAAAACATAAATACCCATTTACAATACAAGTATCTGAAGACAATGTTGTTATTGGAGAATTTTTATATTCTGATATAAAAATTATGAAAACAGTACATAATCGTAATGGGTGTGAAACGGTATTGTATCATGTGTGTATATGGATAAAATAATTATTATGATGAATTTGCAAATGTTGATGTCGATTTTAAACAACATGTAAAGATTAGGTAGGTGATGTATTATGAACATGCAGGAATTAGAACAGCTAATCTATAAAGGTGAGAAAGTAGACATAGAGTGCAAGGAAGCAGAGAGCAATGTGCCGCGTTCTGCCTACGAGTCGTATTCTGCTTTTGCCAATACTAAAGGCGGTTATATCATTCTTGGCGTAAAAGAAGACAAAAAGAAAATACTGCCAGAAGAAAGATTCATTATACAGGGGATTCAAAAAGCGAAAAAGCAGGTAGAGGATTTTTGGAACACCATTAACAGCAGTAAGGTTAATCGTAATATTCTGAAAGATGAAGATGTATTTATTGTGGAAGAGTCTGGCGTTAGCCTGATTGTGATTAAGGTTCCAAGAGCTGATTATAAAATGCGTCCGATTTATATTGGCGAGAATCCATACAAAGGGACATTCAAGCGAAATAACGAAGGTGATTATCACGCAACGGAACATGAAATCAGAGGAATGATTCGTGACCAGAACCCGGATGGCAATGATGGGATGATTTTAGAATATTATACGATGGATGATATTGACAAGGAGACGTTGCGGAAATACCGGCAGATTTTTGAGGTTAGAAATGATGGGCATGTCTGGAATGCCCTTGACGACAAATCATTTCTGGAAAAACTTGGAGGATACAGAAAAGACAGAAGAGAGGGCAAGGAAGGACTGACCCTTGCAGGTCTGATGATGTTTGGAGACGGACTTGCCATACGGAATGAGTTTGACAATATTTTTATGGATTACCGCAATGAAAGCGAAATTACAATGGATATTCGATGGAATGACAGGATTACCTACGATGGAACATGGGAGAATAATCTGTTTAATTTTTTTACCAAAGTTACGCCAAAATTAACGGAGGATTTGAAGAAACCATTTAAGCTTGAGGGAATACAGCGGATAGATGAAACTCCGGTACACAAAGCGGTGAGGGAAGCATTTGTAAATCTTATTATACATGCCGATTATTTGATGGATGCAGGTGTATTGAAAGTGATAAAGAAGTCCAATAGCTTTGAGTTTACAAATCCGGGTATTCTAAAGCTTCCTCTGGAGGATATTTACCGGGGAGGAAATTCAAAATCAAGAAACCCGCATATGCAGACTATGCTTAGAATGGTTGGATTTGGGGACAATGCAGGTTCCGGATTTCCCTCTATATTGGCAACTTGGGAAGATGAGGGCTGGGTACAACCGGAACTGATAGAAGATACCGCGCTTAATCAGGTAACGCTTTATCTTAAAATGATTCCGAAACATGGACAACAATCGGCAAAAAAAATAGCAGAAAAATCAGCAGAATCAGCAGAAAAATCAGCAGAAACGCAAGAGGAACTGTTATCTGAAAGACAGAAGCAGATACTTGCGTGCATGGAGTTAGAAGTATTATATAGGACAGAAGAAGTTGCTGAAAAAATAGGATTAAAAGGACCAAGGACAAGGCAGTTACTAAATGAACTAGTGGCAATGGGCAGATTGACCTGCACAGCAGCGACTAAAAACAGAAGGTATATAAGAATTGAATAAAGTGGGGAATGACATGAGATACACCGATCGTTATGTGTAAGACAAAAATTTGCCTGAGATTGGCATATATATTGTTGCCTTTAATACTTAGATGGAGGAAATAGAAAATGGTTGAGCCTTCAAAAAGGGATTGGAAATTATACAGGGAGATAATTGGTGGATGGCAGGAACATTACATGGAGAAGCTGGTAAAGGAATATGCGGACTATTTGTACAGCGATTTGCCTGCATCTATCAAGTTTTGGGAGATAGAGAAACGGATTAAGAGAAACAGGAAAACGCCATGTGTTTGTATTGAGTTAAGAAAATCTGACATGTTTTGGGATATTGCCGGACTGATTCATGATAAGGTTATTTCAATGGATGATCTGGAAGAATTTAGTGACGATTTAAAAGAAGCGGTAGTGTTGATTTTGAGGAGATGAAAAATTGTATTGTTCTTTGTATAAACGAGAGAGTGGTGGTTATGTTGGCAGAAAAAATAAGTTTTTAGTCCTTACTTGACAGAAGAACAGGCCGTGTCCAAATGGGAGAGCGGTCAGAGTTATTCGGACATCACCTTGCTGCCCCGGCTGGCGGCCTATTTCCGGGTGACGGTGGATGAACTTCTGGGGGTGGCAAGGCCTTCCAGCTGGCAACGCTGCTGCATGAAGGGGTGGTCCATTTGCTCCGAGCCGGAGTGGGCCACGGCACATATTCGGAACGGCATCTTTTTTGCGGATCAGAAGTATTATCAATCCATGAGCAGGGGAGATATGGCGGCAATCTGTGAGACTCTTCAGACGCTGGGGGACATAAAGGTGCTTAAAACCCTGTATGAATTGACTGTGGCGGATTTTGAAAATCTGTATGCCTCCCCGGAGGAGATTGCCCGTCGGGCGCGCTTGCCCGAGGAGACGGTGCGCCAATGCCTGCAGCTGCTGTGGGTGCAGGAGCATGAGTTAAACGAGGGCCTGTACCGCCTTCAGGGTCCTTACATGCATCTGCCTGCTCTGCTGCAGATGTTTTTAGAGGCCTGAATGGGATAATTCCCCCGGGATTGTCCGATACTGTATATATAAACAGGCGCAGGACATGAGAAGGGGCATTGCAGATCCCAGGTGTTTTCGTGATGCCCCGGGGGTCCTTCGGCCAGGAAATGAAGAAAGGCTGAATAAAATGCGTATTCAACGATTGATTTGAGTGCGCACAGATAGGTGTAAATATGAGCAATCATCTAAAAGATACTGCCAGCCCCTACCTTCTGCAGCATGCGGAAAACCCGGTGGACTGGTATCCCTGGTGCGAGGAGGCGTTTGAAAGGGCGCGGAGGGAGGACAAACCGGTTTTCCTGAGCATCGGCTACAGTACCTGCCACTGGTGCCATGTCATGGCCCATGAAAGTTTTGAAGACAGCACCGTCGCCGGGATACTCAACAGATATTTTATTGCCGTAAAAGTGGATCGAGAGGAACGTCCTGACATTGACAGTGTGTATATGTCGGTATGTCAGGCGTACACCGGCAGCGGCGGCTGGCCTATGAGTATTTTTATGACATGGGATAAAAAGCCTTTTCTGGCGGGCACCTATTTTCCGTCGGAAGCCCGGTACGGTATGCCGGCTTTTTCCGATCTGCTGCGGGGAGTGGCGGAACATTGGTACAGCGGGCGGAAGGAATTCCTGCGCACGGCGGATCAGATCATTGCCCATTTAAGACAGTCAAACGCCGGCGGCGACGGCAAAGATACGGATGGCCTGTGCGGAAGAGCGGTGGGGATGTTCCGTGAAAGTTTTGACGAGGCAAACGGCGGGTTCGGGTCCGCTCCCAAATTTCCCATGCCCCATAATCTGCTGTTTCTGGCGCTGCAGGCAAAGCAGAACCATGACCGGGAGGCGCTGGAAATGGTGGAAAAGACTCTTACGCAGATGCGCAGAGGCGGTATCTTTGATCAGATCGGCTACGGGTTTTCCAGATATTCCACGGACCGGTATTTTCTTGCGCCTCATTTTGAAAAAATGCTGTATGACAATGCCCTGCTGCTTATGGCATATGCATCGGTGTACGCCATAACCCGCAATCCTTTTTATCTGGATACTGCCGAAAAAACCGCCCGTTATGTGCTTCGCGAAATGACTTCTCCGGGCGGCGGTTTTTACAGTGCCCAGGATGCGGACAGCCAGGGTCTGGAGGGAAGATATTATACTTTTACAAGGGATGAAATCCTGGAGGTTCTGGGGACGGAAAGAGGAACTCTGTTTGCGGAGACCTTTGACATCACCGCCCGGGGCAATTTTGAGGGCGTAAATATTCCCAATCTTTTAAGGAGCAAAGGATCCGGGGATGATTTCGGAGCCGAGATTGAGAAGTTGTACAAATACCGAAAAAACCGTTTCAGGCTGCATCTGGACGATAAAGTCCTGACTTCCTGGAATTCCATGATGATAGCGGCGCTGTCCGCTCTGTACAGACTTACCCGGAACAGGGAAATTCTGGGGGCGGCAGTCAGCGCACAGCAATTTATCGAAAAAAATCTGTGCCGGGAAGTACGCTTATATACAAGCTGGCGTGAGGGAAAAAGAGCGGAAAACGGCTTTTTGGACGACTACGCATTTTATGTGGCGGCTCTGACGGAACTGTATCATTCCACCCTGGAGAGTCAGTATCTGGAAAAGGCGGAAGCGTTTTGCCGGGAGGCGGTAAGCCGTTTTGCCGATGCGCAAGACGGAGGCTTTTTCCTTTCCGATCCAGGCAGCACGGAACTTTTCATGAATCCGAAAGAAACCTATGACGGCGCCGTTCCCAGCGGCAATTCGGTTATGGCCTACAATCTGGTGAGACTGTATCAGCTCACGGGAAAAGAGGTGTATGAAGCGCTGGCGGAGAAGCAGATCCTTTATCTGTCCGCCCGGGCCCGGGAAGATCCGGCGGGTCACGGCATGTTTCTGCTGGCAAAGCAGCTTTTGGACAATCCGCCGGAGCATCTTGTGATCGCGCTGAAGAAGGAGGCGGATCTGGATGAAATAAAGGAGCGGCTTCCCCTGCTGGCCAATGTGGCGGTGGTACGGGAAAGCGAAGCGTATCCTTTGCTCAATGACAGTACCACCTTTTACGTATGCAGGGATCATACCTGTTATCCGCCCACAAATGCATGGCCCGCCCTTGAATGATGCGGGGCGGGCCTGGCCTTATTGCTTTTGTCAATCAACACCTGTTCCAAATCCGACTCCCGCAGTGCTCGATCATTCTTCAAATCAAGAAATTCCAACACAATAGGAGGCCAGCCTGTTCGTTTTCCAACGACAGCAGAAGTCAATCCTTGGTCAAACGGCTGGATAACTCCTGCCTATTTTTGCTTCCGTGTTAAGAAAATTCCAATGATTGCACCAATAAGGATAATCGGCGCCACTCTGACAAACAGCCATTCAAATGAGTGAATTGCCACTCCAAGGACAGCGGTTTCCGGGTCCCTATAATCCCACCTCAAGTAAGGACTTTCTGATTCCAATAAGATTGCAAAAATAATAACTATGATTGTACATAACGAAATAAGCGACCAATGAATAATTTTTCTTCTTGTGGTTTTCCTTTGTGCCAGCTGCAAATTTATCACCTCCAATTTTTCGGAAATAGCTTTTAAAGTATCAGCCTCCGTTTCAATAACAGTTTCTCCCAACAGCGTGCTTACAGGTGTTTCAAGCACTTCCGATAAGGAGATTAACATATCAGAATCAGGAACTGACAGTCCTTGCTCCCATTTAGAAACTGTCTGTCGCACGATATTCAGTTTGACAGCAAGTTCCTGTTGTGAAAGTCCCTTTGATTTTCTGATTACTTTAATATTTTCGTTGAGCATTAGGGATAGCCTCCTTTCGATTGTTACTGCTATTGTAGGCCAAACTGCCCGTTGCCACAAGCAACGCATTTTAACATATTCAGAAAAATTAGCGATTATCTGCCAAGAAAAATCAATCTTTCTGTCTATTTGTAAAACTCTTTGCCCAAATAACGGTTGATAGCTCTGTCATTTCTGCGTCTTATATTGCTGAATACATCTTAAAATTATTTACTATGATAAGATAACTTATAAAACGTACATTAGGTGGTGCTGGCGGTCTATCTCTTGTTTTCGGTTACTTGCTTCTCGACCGTACATGAGCATTATTTTATGTTTTAAAGATGGTTTAGAGGCTGGCTTGTTATAGTTGGTTGAGAAAAGAAACTGACCAAGCACAGAGGAGAATCATCTATGGAAGTTACGGATTTTTATGCCAATGAGGGGAAAAAGGTGGTGGTCTCCATCGGCGGCAGAAGCTATGCCCGCCATGCCATCACAACGCATTTTGTGCAGATCGGGGAAAGCTATATCAATTTGATCGAGAAATATGTGAAACCCATTTACCAACCGGGGGATATTCTTTTCTCCAGTGAGAAAATTATCGCCCTGTGTCAGGGGAGGATCGTCACGGAGGAAGAGGTCAGACCCGGCATCTGGGCCAGAGTCCTGTCCCGTTTCGTCCGCCGGACGCCGGCGGGCCCCGGGATGGGTCTGCCCACGAAAATGCAGTTTGCCATCAATTATTGCGGCTTGGGTAAAGTTCTTCTGGCGGCGGGCTGCGCAGGTTTTGACGCGTTTAGAGGAGTCCGCGGCACTTTTTACAGAATGCTGGGCAGTGAAGTCCGGGGGCTGGACGGATTCTACGGAAAGGATATCCCGGCGTATGAACACATGGGGATCCGCATTCCCAGTGAGCCTGTCAGAGTCTGTGACGAAGTCAGCCAAAAAACGGGGGTGGCGATGGTGATTGTGGATGCCAACGATCTGGGAATCGAAATCTTGGGAAAAAGCGGGCTGCTTTGTGACTGGACAGGTTCGGAACTTCTGAATCTGGTTGCGGATAATCCGGCAGGCCAGAGCCGGCAGTTCACTCCCTTTATTCTGGTCAGGGAAATCACCTGAAATCTGTGGCCTTTTAACCCCAGCCGTTTTAATGGGCAGGGGACAGTCACCAGATACAGGAATATACAGAGGGTAGGAAAAACGTGGATCTTGACTTGGACGGTCTGCTGATACAGAGGATGCGCAGGGGAGACGAGGATGCGCTGAATGCCTTTGTGACAAAATACTACCCGGTCATACTGAAATACTGCCATCAAGGTTCCGAACGGGAGCGTGGAAAGCCCGGAAGCCCGGACCGAGGTTTGGATGGCACTGGAGAGTCTGCCGGAGGAGAATCTTTCAATATGCTGCTTTTAATCTTGTCAGTGGTAAGATTGGAGGGAAGTTATTTTATGAAAGAGAGACCATATCATCATGGTGATTTGCGGCATGCTTTAATTGAAACAGGGATAGATTTCATTAAACAGAAAGGGGAAGAAGCGTTATCTTTACGCAAAATAGCTGAAATATGTGGGGTTAGCAATGCAGCGCCTTATGCTCATTTTAAGTCCAAAGATGAATTTGTAGTTGCCATTCAGAAATACATTATGGATTTATTTGCCACTGAATTAGAAAAAACAGTCATAGAATATAAAGATAGTCCTTCTTTGCTTCCTATGCTTGGAAAAACATATGCTATGTTCTTTTATCAAAATCCGTTTTACTTCGATTTTTTATTTTCACGCAAAAATATCAGCATAAAATTATCTTTTGACAGTGCTGATACAGATGAAAATTTACCCTTAGCTATTTTGCAAAAAGCGGCGATATCGGTTTTTAGCAAAACAAGTGGGCCTTGGTGCATGGATTAGCTTCTATTGTTGTGATGCCTAATGTTGAATTTGATGATAATTGGGAAACAAGGGTAGAAGAAATTATTAAGTCCATTTCCATACCTTATCAAACGCAGGAGAAAAAAGAATGAATATTTTAATACATGATTTAAACAATAAACAATTTCAATCACTGTTTTCCGAAATAAACAGTGATATCTATATTATTTCAGATACAGGAACAATACGGCATTGTATCGGCTGTTTTGGCTGTTGGATAAAAACTCCCGGCAAATGTGTAATGAAGGATGGATATAACAATATTGGGAAAATTCTCTCAAAGGCTGGAAAGGTAACTATTATCAGCAGGTGTTTTTATGGCTGCTATAGTCCGTTTGTGAAAAATATTTTAGACCGGAGTATTCCTTGGATGCTTCCGTTCTTCAAAATCAAAAACAACGAAACACATCATAAAAGGCGCTATCAAAATAATATGCAGTTCGCAGTACATTTTTATGGCGAGAATACTACTACAGAAGAAAGAGAAACCGCCAAGAAGCTGGTGAAAGCAAATGGTATTAATTTTTATGCGAAGAACTACGAAATTTCATTTTCAAAATCATTAGAAGAAGCCCAAAAGCAGGTGAAAGTACATCTGAATTGCTTATTGGATATTTAATACCATTTATCAAAGAAAACGAAGTAATAACATATAATGTGTGTGAAATGGGTTTTTCCAAAACACAGTTTTCACTGATACAGCGTAGTGATGTACTTATATTTGCATTTCCTATGTATATTGACAGCATCAATTCAGCTTTACTGCGCTTTCTTATTGAGCTTGAAAAAGAGGATTTGGGAATAAGAATATTAATGTATATTGCATTATTAACAATGGATTTTATGAGGGGCGGCAAGATCATGTAGCTGCCGATATTATGCAGAACTGGTGTAAAGCTGCCGGTCTAACCTATGGTCAAACGCTCGGTATCGGGGCGGGAGAAATGCTTCCGTTTTTTAAAGATATACCTTTAGGTCATGGTCCTAACAAGAACATTGGTATTGCACTTCAAAAACTAAGCCAAAATATATTATCTTTAAATCAAGGGGAAGATTTGTTCATTACACCGAATTGGCCGCGATTTCTTTGGAAAATACAGGCGTCTTTATGCTTTTGGTATCCACGCGCAAAAAAGAACGGACTAAAAAGAGAAGAATTAAAAGATAAAGCAGATTAAGAGAGGCTGACTCAAATGAATAAAGAAACAACTTGGGTACATTGCCCTGTCTGCGGAAATAAAATGAGCCGGACTTACAGGAGGTGGATGTGGATAACAAGGATTTTAAGACATGAAAACAAAGCAGATAAGGATATCAGCCCGTGAAATGGTATGCGGTATGTAAGGTTATGCAATCAGAGGTTTTAAACTGCGGATATATTGATGCCTGTGCAGTTTATCAGCCACCATTACTGTAATAAGCTGGGTAATCCCGGCGAGAAGCAGGTCAGCATGAAGCGTTTTTTCATTCTGCGTTTTACGCCCGGCAACACAGAAGCTGTCCTTGAAATGGTTGATTGATTTCTCAACATTTACCCTGATCTTATAGGTGGAATCCCATTCGGCCGTACCACGGAGCGTACCAGGATAGGCGCGCAGGTTTTTCTCGGGATAAATATAAAACATCCTGCCGCAGGGGGATTCCGTACAGGGATTTTCACAGTGGCAGACAGGTTTGCTTTTATCGGTTGTTTTATCATATTCCCATTTCATTTTTGGGCATACAAACTTCATGGTTGGCAGTCCAGAGCGGAAGGCTTTAAGTTGTTTGATAATACGGTTGGCATATTTGGGATTGTTCTCTGTAACCCATGCCTCAATACCGGAATCAAATTTATTAAAGCGAACTTTGTTCACTATGCAATCGGTAAAAATATCTTCCAAAGAGAGCTGTTTATGTGTTATCATATAGATACGGCTCCTTTACTGGTGGATATGGATAATTGTTACTCGACATCTCAATTTTACCACAAACCAGTGAGGAGTTGTTTTATTTTGTGACAAATAGAATCCCGTATTTATGCGGGTTCTGGCGTTTCGCAAACGACTAGGAACAATTATGACTTAAAGGAATGAGAGAGATGCTTATATAGGCGTGACTTGCTAATTTGCCATGGGTATTTCTGGATAGACAAAAACGGAGACGCGCAGAGCGGCCCTGCCGCAGTGGCCCGGCTTCAGGCGGCGAGGAGGGAGTGGAGCGGATACCTGGACGAGACGGCTATTTGCCGGGTTATAGCTGAAAACCGGCGAATAGAGTCCATGCCGGAAGCAAAGTCAACCGTCTTGCGAGACAGCCAGATCACCTATGGACGGAAACAGGGACTGATGGAGATTCGTGACCTGCTGAATCAATCCTATGCCGCCGATGTTCGGGATTATGATTATTACCCGGCAGATTCTCTGACGGACTGCTGCCGGAGTCTTTGGAAGAATACTTTATAAAAATTTGAAATTAGGTATTGACATAAATCTCGTATGTGATAACATATCCCATATACGAGATTTTGTCATGTATCTCAACTCAATTACAGCACATTTCGGAGGGCGCACTGAGTGATTGCGGGACGCGTCAGCGGCCCGAAATCGCTCACAGGAGAGTGTGCCGTAGGAAATATGCGGAACTATAATGAAGGAGGAGAAGTGATGAGAGAGGCAATGGATTACATTATGGATCTGGAGGGAAACAAGATTCTGATTGAGGGAGAGCAGAAGCGCATGAAACAGGATCTGGCGGATCAGTACGTGCGCATGCGCAAGGACATGAAGCTGACCCAGGAGCAGGTATCCCGTCGCTCCGGTATTCCCCGCTCCAATATTGCACGGTTTGAGAGCGGCAGATACAATCCCTCTCTGGAACTGATGGTAAAGATGGCGGCGGCCATGGGCCTGAAAGTGCAGATTCAGCTTGTACCCGACAAGGACGCAAAAAAATAAGGGCTGTGCAGGGGGAGAACAGTCGGTATCTGGGAGGCAGTGGAATGTTGAAAGAGATGAAATGGAATATGCTTTTGTCGGCGGCGCTGTATATGGTGCTGGGGCTGATCATGTTGATTTTCCCGGCTACCACGGCCCATACGATCTGCTATCTGCTCGCCGGGATCGCCATTGTGATTGGGCTGGTGAATCTGGTGGTCTATTTTACACGGAGCATCACCCACAATTATTACCGCAATGACTTTGTAACGGGATTGATGCTGATGATTTTAGGTTTTTTCGTGATCTATCAGGTGGATCTGGTGATTTCACTGGTGCCTTTTATAATCGGTCTGTGCATTATTGTCAGCGGCCTTTTTAAGCTACAGGGGGCCTTGGATGTGCAGCGCATGGGAGGCAATGCCGTGGTGATCCTGGGAGTGGCGGTGGTCAATGTGGCGGTGGGTATCCTAATGGTGATCAACCCCTTTGATACGGCTCTTCTGCTGTATTGCCTGCTGGGGGCGGGTCTGCTGTTCAGCGGGCTGACCGACCTGGCGTCCACCCTGTACCTGTCCGGCAAGATGCACAGCTATATCAGGAAAATGGAGGATGCGGAAGGCGCCATCAAAGTGACGGAACTTCGGACGGAAGAGGACTGCAGAAAAGAGACCGAAGAAGTCTTGGGAGAGTCAGAGCAGTCCGAAGAATCGGAGCAGGGATCGGAGGCGGACAGTCAGCCTTCCCGAGCCGAATAGTTCCGTGCCGTGGGTCCGGATTCCGGCAGAATGTGTTTCCTTCTTTGCTTTGAGGAAGGGACAAAAGGGGCGGCCCCTGCCGGACCGCCCCGCTTTTTATATGATAAACAGTGCGCCGCACTGTAATGTTTAGGCGAAGCTGGTCAACACCGAAAGCAGCACTGGCAGCTTCTTTTAAATATCAGTTTTCGTCTTGCTGATAGATACATCTTATCAGGGAAATGTGTCTAAAGTGTAGATGAATCCGAAAGAATAAATGAAGAAATAATGAAAAATGTGGAAAATCCAATGCTTTTAGTTTATCCATAATCTCTTTACAGGTATAATTACCTTCCCGTTTCTTTTCCAATAATAGATAGGAAAACAAGTGTATTTTTTATTCCCATCTTCGTGTTCCCAGACCATGATGCCGCTACAGGTGGGACCATAATACAATTCAAGATAGTAAAATAGAAATAGACTTTATGTAGTATGTGATAAATATTTCTTATATTAAAATGTCTCTTACTTTGCATAACATTAGTTTAATGATTAAATCATTATAAACATATAATATTTTTTTGGTTGACATGAAATATATCGTGTGATAAATTATATGGTATACAAAACCCATTGTAAGAGTTAAAATTAATCAAAAACTTATACTAAATACTCATATCTATAGAACAACATTTTTATATAGCGATAATCACTTTGCTATATTATTTGGGGGGATCATGGATATCGTTGAGATAATTAAAAAAAGACGCAGCATACGGCAATATATTGATCGTCCAATAAAGGGTGAAGCAATCAAAAAGCTTCTCGAAGCGTCAATCAGTGCACCATCGGGAAAGAATGGCCAGCCATGGAAATTCAGCGTTGTAAATGACCCTGATGAGATAAATCGCATAGCTAAATTATCTCTCTATTATCGATGGATGAGAAAAGCAAATTGTTTCATCATTGTGTATCTGGATAAGGGTTGCTCTTATCATTATATAAAAGATGTACAATCTTGCGGGGCTGCAATTCAGAATATACTGCTGGCTGCACATTCGATGGATATAGGGAGTTGTTGGGTTGGCGAGTTCATTGAAAAAGGGAAAGAAATCAAGGAGTTGCTGAGGATTAGAAATGATGATTTAGAGGTGATGGGAGTTGTTACACTTGGATATAGCGACAAATATAGCAATACTTTTGAACGGAGAGAACTGGAATCATTTATGGTGAAGGGTGCCCCGAAAACCATGGAACGAAATTGATATGAGTATTTAAGTGCTTTTCGAGGGCATTGACAATAGAGCATTTTTTTTCCTGTAAATAATAATATAGATCGAAAATATGAGGCAATTTGTGTCTGTGAGGTGGATGGCTTCTGTAGTATTAATGAAGTGACTTGCTACAAAGATAAGGAGAAATTCTGGGATGAAAGAGAAGGTTTTAGTACTCGACCTAGATGGAACGGCAATAACGAATGATTATGTATTGACAGAAGAATTAATTGGGTTATGTAATGAGTTAGAAAAGAAAATGGATATTATCATTGCCACAGGGCGCTCTGTTTCTGATGGATTCAGATATTATAAAAAGCTTAATTTGAGTAATTATATGATTTGCTATAATGGAGCATATATATGGAACCCATCAAATAATTCTGTAGAACATTGTAATTACATGAAAAATGCAGGTGACACATTAACCTATATTTTGGATAATTTTGAAAGATTCGGAATAGAGAATATTATCGTTTCTTCAGGGATAAATACATATGTGTTAAACGATAAAAATAAATTTATGTGCGACATGATGTATGACGAGAAGTTTCCCTTTATATATGTTACCAGAACATTTATGGAGAAATTAGAAAAAGTGCATCGAATGGTTCTCAGCTGCAAAACAGATATTGCGTCGGTTCAAAATAAAATAAAGAGTCTTAGTAATAGTATTGATATATTCAGCTGGAAAGGTCGCGATGATATCATAGATATTTCGATGGCAGATGTAAATAAATTCTGGGCAGTGGAACGGCTTATATCAAAAGAAGGAATATCAATGAAAAATGTAATTGCATTTGGAGATGGTAAAAATGATATTCCGATATTGAAAGAAGCAGGTATCGGAGTGGCAATGATCAATGCAAATGATGAAGTAAAAAAGAATGCAGATTTTGTAACGCGATTTGATAATCAAAATAATGGAATATACAGATTTTTTATTGAAAATATGGAGTTATTTTAAAAAATAAAGTGGAAAGAGAAAGAATTTTCGCATGAACGCAGATATAATTATCCCGGTATATAATCAGAGAGAACCATTGTTGCTGACTCTGGAAGGCTTCCATAAACAAATAGGAAATAACAAAATTCATATTATAGTAGTTGATGATGGCTCAAAAGAAAGAGTGCCAGATATAGTAGATATATTTTCCAATCTAGATATAACATATGTCTATCAGGAGAATGGAGGAAGATCGAAAGCACGAAATACGGCATTGAAATATGCAGTGGCGGATTATATTATATTTAATGATGCAGATAGAATACCAGGAAAGGATTTTGTTGAAAAACATTTGCGGAGGCTGCAAGAGACTGATTCAATATGCATCGGAAGTCTCAAAGAAATCTACTTTACAAACATTGAGGAACATTTGCAGGTAATTTGGGATATTGTTCAAAATGGCGGCAGACTTGCGAGAGAACCGGGGCATTCAAAAAATGTTGATTGTCTTTTTGATGAATTTGGCAAATGTATGAGCGTATTGCCATGGATTGCAACTTATAGTGGAAATATGTCTATGAGAAGAGAGACATTTGAAAAAGTCGGTGGTTTTGATGAAAATTTTAAAACATGGGGATTTGAGCATTTTGAGTTTGGATATCGGCTTCATAAATCAAATGTAGAATTTGTTAGGGAGAGGGAAGCTGTTAATTATCATTTGGCACATGGCAGGGATAAGAGTTTTTACCGGGAATCTATAGTGACCAGTTATGAGTATTTTTATGGGAAATATCCCACGAAAGAGATAGAGTTATTAAAAGGATATATGCTTGGAGAAATATCACTTCAAGAATATGAAAAAATGGTGGCGGGAGAAATAAAGTGGGAGAATGCTACTACAAAGGAACTGTTTATCAGATTAAAAGATTAAAGGCGTAGAGGGGCGGAGGTTACGATGAATAATGAAAAGTTACACCAGATAATGTATGAATGTTATGGTATTTCCGCGAAGAAAATAGAAATAATTAACAGATTTTTTCTCAGGCAGAGTTACATGATTTTTGATAGCACAAGTTGGGTTGTATTTAAAAAATATCCGCCATATTTCGGTGAAGAACATCTGAAAAATATTTGGATGTTTACTTCTGCCTTGAATCAATATGGTATCAGAACGATGGAAGTGTTAGAAATGAAAGATGGTTCTTTTTTGTATCAGGATTTCGGTTCATATTATGTTGCATATAAATATATAGAAGGCAATGTAATGAAACCGGAAGACAGCTTTGAGGTTGGGAAAATACTTAAAAAATTTCACAATGTAAGTAAAAAGATTAGTTACAAAAGATATGAAACTTTTGAAAAGCAGATATGTGTTGAACAAATAATTGATGATATACAGAAATTTGGTCAATATCGGAAAAAATCCGCTGTTGCAAAAAAAATATATAATAATATTGAACTGTTTTTACGATGTATCAAAGAGTACAGGATGTTGGATAACATTATAATACATGGAGATTTTACTCTTAACAACATCTTATATTGCGGTGATGAAAAAAGAATTATCGATCTTGATTCAGCTAGATATGGAAATATAATTGAGGATTTGGCATGTTTTACTTTGTCATTACTCTATACCGATGGTGAGAATTTTGAGTTATTGCCAAGATATAAAGAAATCAATGATTTTATTATGGGATATTATCTCGACAGTGATATTCCGAAGAACATTGTGAATGAACTGTGTAAAAATCTAAAGGCGCATTGCACTATTGAACTGGCCAGACAGGCTAAGCATTTTTTGATAGCAAGGAGATATCCTGGAAATGAAGAATATATAGGCATGCTTGCTGATGTGGTAATCACAAAAGCGGACATTTTGATGGAGCAGCTGAGGAGTTATTTCTAGCAGTAAAAATGAATATTTAGAATATTTGAAGAGACTCTGGAAAAAAACAATCTTACCTGCAAAACTCAGATTGCTATGGGGGCATAGACATGATTTTTTTTATAATGCTAGCGTTGCTAATCCTTATTGAGGGGTTATTAATATCTGCATCATTGATAAAATTCAAAGATAATTATTTGAAGGATTTTTATGGAAAATACAATGTTGAGGCGCCCAAAGATATATATTATTATGTATTGATTTCTGTCTTTAATGAAAGTTCGATAATAAAAGAGACATATGAGCATTTTCAAAAAATTTTGTGTAAATACGATAATGCAGAATGTTTTTTTATCACAACAGAAAAAGAAAATGCAGTTTTTGGTAAGAACCGAACAAAGGAAATTCTGGAAGGATGTATTTCTGATGATAATTTTCATATCATCCATTATCCGCATGTAGCGGGAAATAAGCCTTCGCAATTGAATTATTGTCTGGATTTAATAAAAGAAAGAATAGACAATTCCGAAAAGAGTGTATACATAGTCCAATATGATGCAGATTCCAGACCAGACATGAATACCTTTGATGATATTACGGATATCATTAACAGAACTGGTGCAAGAGTTGTTCAACAACAAACTAAATACAATCAGAACTATAGGCAGTTGGGACTGTATATGCGTATGGAAGCCTGTTTTCAGTCAAGATGGGCGTATGGATTTGAAAGAAGAAACCAGTTCTTTTCTATAAATAACATGTTAAATAACTTTTTTATGCCTTATGCGTACTGTGTAGGTCACGGAATGGTGGTAGAAAGTCATTTATTGTATGATGTGGGAAAGTATCCTACACCATCTGAAGATGTCCCATTCGGTTTCAAAATGATGCTTATTAATGAGAGTATCTATCCGGCAATCACTAGTGACACCGGCAGTGTGACTACGAGATTTAGTGATCTGATCAACCAATCGGGAAATTGGATAAAAGCACCGTTGCTTGCCGTAAAAATGTATAGAGAAGTAAAAGAAATTAAAGATGTTTCTATATTCAGAGCGGGACTCTTTTTTATTAAAACATTATTTGATTTTTTTAGTTGGATTCAGGGACTTATTTTATTGATTATTTCCGTAATAATTTCGATAGGGAATATGTCGATTATTCCTGTTGTGATTACATATTTAATATTTTTCATCGAGTCAGCACCAGGGATATTCTATACTCATAAATATATTTTCAAGGAGAGGAATGTGCCGGAAAGAATCGGCATGGCACTGTTAAGCCCTCTGCGTTCGGTTGTAAGGGGATTGGCAATTCTTTCATTGTTAAAACAGAAGTTGTTTGGATGGTATTATGATACTGGGAGAAAAGAGGGTAAAGATAAAGGATGGAAAAATTTGTAAGTGTACCATGGAAGGACAACTTATTACTCGGTATATTTCATGATGGGGGTGGAGGATCGGATAAGATGCTTGTTTTTATTCATGGGATCCCGGGCGATAGGGTGGATGCCAAAAGGTTACCAGTAAGAATTGCCAGAATTTTATCGAGCAATCATATTTCATCTTTAAGAATTGATCTTTATGCTTCGGGAATAAGCGAAGGGCATTTTGGGAATGTAATGTTATCTAGTCAAAAAGAGCAAATTGAGTGTATAATTAAATATATAAGATGCGATTTGTGTTATGTTGGAAAGATTATTCTGGTTGCATTTAGTGAAGCAGCCAAAATTGTAAATGCAATAGCAAGGGAGAATAAAGATGTTGCAGGGGTTTGCTATTGTAACGGAATATTGGCGAGAGAAGAAATTGCTAATAGTCTGAAAGTAAAAAGACTATATCGAAGAAATGGTTTGTTTGTTGCAAATATTGGATTTGGTGTCTGGCTTAACAGTAATATAATTTCTGAAATAGATCAATGGAGTTTGTGTGATGCGAGGGAACTCGCACATGTAAAAACATTATTTATTTATGGAGATGAGGATGATTTAACACTAGGGAGTAGGAAACTTGCTAAGATGACGGATTCTGATTACTTTCAGGTCGAAATAATAAGAGGGGCGGATCACCTATTTACGCAAAATGTGTTTGATGAAGATATTATTTCCAGAATAAGTAAGTGGGTAATGGGAACTACATTTTAGGGAGTGAATAATGATAAAACAAGAATGGATTTTGTGTCAGGGCAAACGAATATGTGCTGTTACCAGCAATGTTGATGTGGATAGATCATATTCTGCAGGGATAATTTTTTTGCATGGATTTTCGCAAACAAAAGCCGGAGCATATGGACTCTTCTCTCAGATATGCGAGTCCCTGGACCGGGATGTGCCAACATTACGCTTTGACTATATTGGTTTTGGAGACAGTGAGGGAGAGACTAGCCAAGCGGACTTTAACACCATGGTTAAGGATGCCGAAGAGATGACGGGGTGGTTTGTCAACAAAATTTGTTGCAGTAAAATTATATATATCGGACATGGTGTGGGAAATTATATTGCTACAATGTTGGCTGAGAAGAATCCCACCAGTGAAGCAATATTAATTATGCCACAGCTTAAAGCATTAAATAAAGAAGAAAAATACAGAGATATTATAAAAAAGATTGAGTTTGCGGAAGAGTATACAGATACAAGTTCGTTATCTCTGTGGAATAAAAAAATGGATGATTTTTTTGCATTACTCGGTGGGCGTATGAATCGTTCCAAGGGAATTGTGGTTAAAAGAGAATTCTTAAAAGAAATGATAGCATTTGATATAGAAGACCATTGTTTGTACCCGGAAAATATCAAATTATTGATGAATAAAGACGGTGATTTGACGAATATATCGATGAATATATTAAATGATTATGAATTGCATGATGTTCTTTTATTGGACATGCTTGAACGCGAAAAAGTTATTAAGACCATTTGCGAATATAGATGGTAAAGATGAGAGTGAGGTAATAAGTTCATGTTTCAAATAGAAGCAGATAGTATGGATGAAATTCAGAAAAAGGCAATTCGCGCACTGCTGGAACAAGGGAGTAGAGTAAAACCCAGAGGGCAGTGGATTCATGAAATTAATGGTTTTTCATTCAAATTGAATAATCCTCGGGCCAGACTAATTTATAATACTGAGAGAAAATATAGTCTAACATTTGCATTTGGCGAGTTTCTGTGGTATATGAGGGGAACGAACAGATTAGATATTGTGCAATATTACAATAAAAGATATCCGCAGTTCTCCGATGATGGAAAGACATTATATGGAGCTTATGGACCCCGAATATTTAGAAAGAATTTGAGCAACGGAATGAGTCAGTGGGAGATGGTATATAATAAATTAAAAGAAGATCCAGATACCCGTCAAGCAATAATCAGTATTTATGCAGCCGATGATATTTCGGCTCAAACTTTGGATGTTCCATGCACCTGTTTTATTCAATATTTTATAAGGGACAATAAGCTGAACTGCATTGTAAACATGAGGTCAAATGATATTATATGGGGCACATCTTATGATGTATTTAGTTTTACGATGCTTCAGGAATTGTTGGCAAATCTTCTTCATATAGAAATTGGATGGTATATTCATTTTACGGGAAGCATGCATATTTACGATAGACATTTAGCGATGGCGGAAAAAATGCTTGCCAATCATAATTTTGAGAGTTTTGCGATGCCTAGGATGCCAGAGAATACAGGATATTTTTTAAATAATCTATTTATGGAGGAAGAGAAACTGCGATCAGGAGGATGTAATATAAAGAAATTAGGTAATAAATACTGGGATGATATATTAAAAGTACTCAAAATATATAGTCAATCTAAAAGGAAGGAACCAATAGAGGATGATATTGCCGAAATTCCGGATTATTATCGGAATTTACTTGTGATTGATAAGCAAATTTTTGACAAGCTATAGAAGTATCAACATTATTGGTTTCGTATATGCGGAAACTTATTCCAAACATTATTTTATATGCTATTCTATGGGGTAAAAATAAATTAGAAAGGAAATGGTTGTTTTTCAAACATCATCTAAGAAAAATGGAGAAGTCAATATATAAACTGATATCTTGTGAATTATCGAAATATAAACTCATTATTTTTTTTATGTTCACTCTCACCGTGACTGGCGCTATATTAACGAGTCTGGTTCCTAATGTTGTGGGAGAGATTATTGATGTCGCTTTGGTTGAAAAAAACATACAACACTTGGGATATTTCGTGATTTGCTTAATAGTGTTTCTCACTATTGGAAACATATGTGTGGCTGCCAGACAATATTTATCGGCAATAGTTACGGCAAATCTGGATATATCATTGACAAAAAAGGTGTTCAAAAATATTATGGACGCTAAGTATTCTTTTTTTATGGAGAATCAAAATGGTGATATTCTTCAGAGAATAACTAAAGATGTTAAGTCATTGCAGGATTTTAAAATTGATACTATCCTTGGGTTCGGATATGATGTGGTGCTGGCGTTGTTTTCGTTTGCGGCGATATTAAGTATATACTGGCCGCTGGCAGTTGTAGGACTCGCAGTGTATGGCATATATTTTTTGCCGACACGTTACATGGGGAAGTTATTAAAGAAATACTCGAATATTTTGCGAAATCAAAGCGCAAAATTAAAAGAAATGGTTATTGAAAGAACAAAAGACATCGGTCAGATCAAAATCTATGGTACGGAAGAAGAAGAATATGCGCAGATCTGTATAGAGCAGGAAAATTGGGGAAGAAGTCTGCAGAAAAAGTATGTTGTTGACCAAAGTGGGCGCGCATTTCCACGTATATTGGATGCGTTGATTCCAACGATAGTATTTGTGGCAGGTGGATATCAGTTTTTTATAGGAAATTTATCAATAGGTAATTTGGTGGCAATAACAGTATATCTACCGTATCTCAATAAACCGATAAAGTCTTTTACCAGCTTTTTTTTTCAGATCAAGGATATTAGCGCTAGAATGAATAAGGTGGGTGAGTATTTAAAACTACCGCCTGAGGAAGAAAACAAGGAGGAAACGGATTCATCGTTTTGTTTAGCTGGGAAGATTGAATTTAGGGATGTCAGTGTTATTAATGAACGCGGAGTGATTCTGGATCGGGTTTCTTTTGTTGTAAATCCGGGGGAGCATGTGGCTTTGGTAGGCACCACGGGTTCTGGAAAGAGTACGATATTAAAACTTATTATCCGCCTTATAGAGCCTACATCGGGAGAAATATTTATTGATGATAAACCATTGCAAACCATTAGCGCTTTTGAAATAAGAAAACGTGTGGGCAACATTTTGCAGGATACATTTGTTTTTTCTGACAGCATTGAAAAAAACTTGAAATACTTGAATCCGCTGGCGACCGATTCGGAAATCGAAAAGCTGGTAGAGGAAATGGATCTCAAAAAGGTAATCGCAAATTTGCCAAATGGATATCAGACACATATGGGAGAGAATGGTACAAATTTTTCGGGAGGTCAGAGACAACGTCTGGGTATAGTGCGGGCTTTATTGAGGCCCACGGATATTTTGTTAATGGATGAGGCAACATCGGCACTGGATATTGACAGTGAGATGAAAGTCCACAAAACAACCATGAGTAGAATGGATAAGAAGACCTGCATTTATACGGCACATAGATTAGAGACAGTGGTAGATGCCGATGATATTATTGTTTTAAAAGCTGGCAAAATCGTGGAAAAAGGAACACATGAAACCCTTTACAACAAAGATGGATACTATCATGACCTTTGGAAAGAAAACATTGGTACAAGGAAGAGTGAGATATGAATCATACATATAAATATAAGAACTATAAAGAGATGTTATTAGGTATTTTGGGCCAATATAAGTTCAGAATGATTTTTTCTATGCTGATTGTCGTTGTAAGAGGAGTCATATTACTTCTTCCGTCTGTTGTTACACAACGAATTATTGATGTGATATTGCCCCAGGGTTCGTTTTCACTTTTATTTATGTATGCTGTGCTGTTGGTTGCAATTCCCATTACTGTATCAGTATTAATTGTGATAGATCTATTTATAGATAAGTACATATTAGCTATAATGAGTAAATTAAGATGTGATATCTATAATGGAATTCAATACAGACCATTGAAATGGTTAAAAGAAGCAAAGATTGGTGATATTGTCAACTGTATGCTGGATGAAACAGAAGACATTACGAATTTCGGGTATTTTGGAATTGGAAGTATCATATGGTTCAATACGACGATTATAGCTGGACTTAGTCTTATGCTGACTAGAAATTGGATAATTACATTGTGTCTTTTTGGCGTTATTTTAATTCAGGTATATGTTGCAAATATTATAGGTAAAAGGCATAAGGAAAACGCTAAAGAACTTATAAAAAATGATGTTGATTTTTCCAACCGGGTTTTGGAAACAGTGTCAGGTATTCAGTTTATTAAATCCACAGCCTCAGAATCGGTGGAGTGTGACAAAATCGGTAGGGTGCAAGAGAAAAAATATGAAATATTAATGAAACAAAGGAATATTGAATTTTGCAGAAATATACTAACAACTCTTTTTGTTGCGGTGTCTAATTTTATTATATACATGGGAGGCGGATTTTTTGTTATTAATGGGTATTTGACAATCGGTTCCCTAGTTGCAATTAATTCATTGTTTGTCTGGATACAGCCGGCTATTTTCGGATATCAGAGCATGTATATTAATTCGAAGAGAATACTACCCAGTTTGGACAGAATATACAAGATGATCTATCCTGTTGAAGATAAGGAATGCGAAGTGGTTCCGGTAGGCCGAATAAGTTTGAGCATAGATGACATTTTGTTCAAATATGAAGACAGAACTGTGTTAGAGAATCTGAGTTTTGAAGTGGAACAGGGAGAGTGCGTTTCAATTATCGGGGCAAGTGGGGCAGGCAAAAGCACACTGGTCAATATTTTGCTTGGATTTGAGCAGCCGTTACAGGGGGGGGTCAAGTTAGCTGGCATAGATTTAGATAGGATAAACAGAAAGTGGCTTCGAAAAAATGTAATTTGCGTTCCCCAGTCAGTAATATTGCGTTCAGCAAGTATTTTGGACAATATTCTTTTTAATATGAAAGACGTATCGGATGAACAGATACAAAAAGCTTTGGAAGTGGCATGCTTAAACGAATGGATTGAGTTGCTTCCCCAGGGACTTAATACATTTATAGGTGAGCAGTCTTTAAAGATATCAGGCGGAGAAAAACAGCGAATATGTATTGCCAGAGCAATTTTAAGGCAACCAAGGATATTAATTTTGGATGAAGCAACATCAGCGCTGGACTCGATAACGGAAAAGGAAATTGTTACTAATTTGAAAAACTATTTAGTGAATACAACATTGATATTTGTCACGCACAGAATGTCATTGCTATCATTAGCGAACAAAGTTGTTCGTATCGGAAACAATTTTGAATAAAAATATTTATTAAAATGGAGGACAGAAAAATGAAAGATCTTGTAGAAATTTTAGCAGCAATGGGTATTACTGAGAGGTTTGATGAAAAAACGGAATTGCAGGAGTTGGGTGTTAATTCTCTCCAACTGATGGAAATGGTAGTACGAATTGAGGAAAAATGGGATGTTTCAATTGATGATGATGATTTGGTAGGTGAGAATTTTGAAACAATTGGAGCAATAATAAAAATGTTGGAAAAATATCAGAAATAAGCAGGGATATGAATGTCGGTAATTGGAGATACGGATTTGGGCAATGTACTATATTCGGCAGAAGAGTTTCTGGTGGATGAAACAATGGGGGAAAATAATTAATGAGAGAATCAAATATTTGGGATTATCTTTATTCGAGAGGATTCAATAAAGAAAATATAGCTAAACAGGGGGAATGGCTAGAAAAATATAATCAATATGTAGAGCCATTAAAGCAAGAGATTATTTTGGATTTGGGTTGTGGGGAAGGTGGAAACGCATTGTATTATAAGAATTTGGGGTACCGTGTGGTTGCATGTGATTTTTCTCAAGTGGTTTTAGACCGAATAAAGCGCCGGGATCCTGATATGGCTGTAATTAATTTTGATATGAGAGAAGGAATACCATACGATGAAAATAGTATAGGAGTAGTAGTGGCCAGTCTGAGCATACACTATTTTGACTTGGAGCAGACAAAAAAAGTAATCGGAAGTGTATATAGATGTCTAAAAGCAGGTGGATATTTTATATATAGAGTAAATAGCTATAAAGAATATGAAAGAAATAAGGATAATATGCTTGAATGCATCGAAGAAGATTTCTACAAAACTAAAAACGGTAAGAAGAAGAGATATTTTACCATTGAAAGCATGGCTCGTTTATTAAATGATGATTTTCAGATTATTCAGAATTTCGATACAGAATTATTTTTTAATGGGGTACAAAAGTTTGCGGTTGAAGGGATTGCATTAAAGCCGGTAAAAGGTTAGCTGACATTTTGATCTTGTCCTTATTGATTTATGCAATATGATTTTCAATGGAGGAAATGGTTTATGCTTTCTTTAGTAGAGTGCATTTTGCAATTTGAAAAGAGTAATTATAATGCGCCTGCGATCATGTATAAGAATGAATTTTTAAGCTATGTAAGTCTGGCGAAAAAGATAAAATCAGCAGGAGCTTTGCTAAAAAAATGTGGTGTAAAAAAAGGAGATCGTGTATTGCTGACTGCAATAACAAATCCCTGTATGGTAGTTGCTTATCTGGCCATTCAATACTGCGGTGGTGTTGTGGTTTTTGTTGATGTAAATAACACAGGCAAGAGCGTTTATGATATTTATTGTCGGACAGGCGCTACTCTGTTATTGACAGAAATAAGTAAGGACAAAATAGAAAATATTCAAAATGTGATGTCGATAAAAGCACTTTGCAATAATGAAGCAAGTATGACAAATTTCGAGTATGCTGTGCCCGATGAAGATGATGTGGCCGAGATTCTGTTTACAACTGGAACGACAGGAACCCCCAAAGGGATAGCGCATACATATAAGTCTGTCAACAGTATCCTTATGAATACAATCAAAGGCAGCGGAATGTTAAAAAATGATAGTATCCTTTTACCACTACCTTTGGGACACTCATTAGCTTTACGGGTTTTACGTGCCGCGCTTTTTCAGGGGGCATCTATAATTCTTCAGAATGGATTTGCGTTTGTTAATGATATAGAACGTAATCAAAAAAGATTTTCATGTACAGCAATGGTGGCCGTTCCTGCTGCAATGGAAATGTTGTATCAAAATTTCGGAGAGAAATTTTCGGAAGTACTTGGAAGATTTCGATATATTGAGGTTGGAGCCGGAAGTCTATCGATTGCACAGAGAAAAAAGTTTTCAAAAGTATTGCCCAATACAATTATCTACAATACATGGGGATCATCGGAAACGGGAGGTGTGTTTTTCTTAAATATTCGTGATGCATTACAAAAAGCTGATAGATTAGGGACTTTGGGTAAGCCGCTTCCTGATATTCAGATCCAGGTATTGGATGAATGCGGAGAAGCGATTGATAGTAGTTATGTGAATCCTGGACGCATGGCTTTAAAAGGAGATATGATAATGCACGAATACTGGGGTGATATAGAGATGACAAAAAAAACGATTCAGGATGGATGGGTTATAACCAATGATATTGTGTATTTGGATCAAGAAGGTTTTTGGCATATGCTGGGCAGATCAGATGATATAGTTAAGGTGATGGGAGAAAATGTATCAACTATAGAAGTGGAAAATGCTGCGGGTCAATTTGATGGTGTGTTAGAATGTGCATGTATCGGAGTGGATGATCCAGATTTGGCGTTTGGTCAGGTACTGGTACTTTTTTATGTAGTATCATCTTCCAATTTTGAAAAAAAACAATTCTGCGATTTTTTGTTCAATAGTGTCGAACGATATAAGGTACCAAAGAGTTTTGTTTTGCTGCTGAAAATCCCGCGGAATAAAATGGGAAAAATAGATCGAACAAAATTGAAGACTATTTGGGATACTATGGAGAAGCGGAAAGACGAAAAGAACTTTCATCCGTCTACAAAAATGAGGGCGGAGATGAAAAAGTATACTGAAATAGTATTCTACGACAACACCGATATGGATGACAAATTTTTTGACTAAGTATGCATTTGTTGTTATTTACACAATACCAGAAAAGATAACCACGAATGATTTTGACTTACGAATTATGCTACTTTGGTGTTTTTCGCAGAAAGGCATATTATGGAGATGAAAAAAAAGGCTGACATCAGGGTGCTTATAGAGGAGAGGAATGGGGGCAATCCACCATCCTGCTTTGATGACGTATTATGCACACTTGCACATTTGTTTAAGAGGGAATATAAATTCTTTTATGCGAAACGTTGGGAATTTGTAAACATTACAAAGGGGAAGCACCAGGCTGGTAGGGGAAATGCAGAGTATTTTGAAGAAATGCTCAGACTGCAGGGGTTTACAATAAAAGAAATCCAGAAGGAACAATTTTTACAGCGTTATCAGGAGATACTGAATAAATATATATGTGTGGTTGCCTTTTTTGATGGGTATGAGCTTCCCTGGGATACATACTATCAGCAGAATCATAATTCACATGCATTGATTATTAAATCGGTTGATGCTGTGAATGGGAATGTGTTTTGTTGTGACCCTTGGCATAATTTGGAAAATGTCTCCCTAAAAACTGCTGAGTTGAAATGTGGACTGAAAAAGTTGTATGTTCCGATAGTAGGTGAAATGCAGACATCAGATGAGCAACGCGTAAACTTCATATATGAATGTATGAAAAATGTGAATAAAAACATGTTTCGGGAAATGAAAGATCTGGCGGATAATTTGACCGAAGAAAGTGATTTCAATGAGTTATTTAAGTATATCAATGTGGTGGCGTGGAACAGATGGACTTTGGGAATATGTTTTAAAACCATGGGAACCGTAAGTGATAATTTATATCAATATGGGTTGGAAATGCAAAAAAATTCTAATTTGTGGAATAGTGTAAAGTTGGCACTAATAAAGTGCGGTGTTTTTAAGAATCTGGCTAGCAATAGACTGGGTTCCTTAGTGGCATATGTGAAAAAAAACATTTATGGCATTTCGGTCAGAGAAGAGGATCTATACACTCGAATAACACAGAATAAAGAAGTGCGCGCTTTGGAGACAGAGAAGCAATCCAATCTATCAATTGGATGTGATCTCAAGAAGATTAAAATAGATCACTTGTTTAACAATATGGGAATAAGCAGTTCATCCATTACGAACGTGAAAACAGATTTAACCGGAACGGGTGAGTCTTTTATACTGGATGATCTTTGTGATGGTATATTTATTGGGAACGGAACGAAAAATGATAATATTATATGTGATGGTCAGGTGATTGATTCCAAATCAAAGTACATCAAAAATTTGTATATTTTAGGTTGCTGTGAATGGGGAGATTACAGTGATTTTCTGATCGTCAATATTGATACGGAAAAGGAAAAGAAAATTACGCTTAGTCTCTCAGACTGGTCTGAAGGCCCGAAATTTGGGGAGAAAATAGTCGTGACAGGCTCTTTGAAAAAAAATGGGATTGAGTCAGACGATTCCAGAATCAAAGCATACATCTATATGATAAAATTATGCGTCGAATGCTGCGTCGACACTATAACGTTGCCACGGTGCACCAATATGCATATCATGGATATTCGGTATGAATGATAAGAATGAATTATCATGCGTGGATTTATCAAATAAAATGATTTTGCGGCTGGAATTTTAAGATGGTATATGGTATAGTGTGAGAAGAACTTCTAATCACTCGCAGCAAAGGCTGCTTCGCGAAGAAGTTCTAAGTCTCACACCCAGAAATGCCTGAAATACGGCATTTCTCATCTTGATTTGTACGCCTGCTAAAGCAGGCAGATGGGAGTTAGGGTGATCAATAGTAAGGAGCAATGACGGATGAGGATAAATGAATATCAGAAATTAGCTATGAGAACACAGAATCCCCAATTGGATAAAAGGGATGTTTTGATTAATGGGGTTATGGGATTATGCGGCGAGGCAGGAGAGGTAATTGATATTGTGAAGAAGCATCTTGCTCAGGGGCATGAACTTAATCGGCAGGCGCTGATTAAAGAACTTGGAGATGTTGCTTGGTATCTTGCTGAAACAGCGACTGCGCTTGATATTGAATTGGAAGAGGTATTCGAGAGGAATATTGAGAAATTAAAGTATAGATTTCCAGAAGGATTTAGTACTGAAAGGTCAATTAATAGGGAAGATTGAAATTAACACTTTAGTAAGTGACGGAGCCCATCTGGACTCCATTTTATCTTTTTAAGTGGCAAACTCGGGAAAAATTAATAAAAAATAAGCCATAAGTGGCTTAAAACGCAGTGGTGAGAATTGTGGAATAATTTCTTTTTTTATCTTTGCGGGTATGCTATAATGGGTAAAAGCGATACACAGGCATAAAAAATCAGGAAAGGATGTGCGGTGGCATGGGCTTTGCGGAGACAGAACGGAGAAAAGACGAGAAAATAAACGGCATAATTTATGATATGTCTCCCTCGCCGGATTTCCGGCATGGGATTGTCAACGGCAATATTTACACGATAATTAAGCAGGGGTTAAAAAACAGCATATGTCTCGTGACCATGGAGAATCTGGATTATCAATACAGCTCCAGAGAGAATGACGACTACCTGTGCCCGGATATCATGGTTATATGTGACAGAAAACACTTAAAGGGCGGGACTTACAGCGGGACACCGAAATTCATTGTGGAGACCCTCAGCCCCTCAACCGCCAAGAGGGATAAAACAGAGAAAAAAGATATCTACGAAAAAGCCGGAGTGGAGGAATACTGGATTGTATCTCCCAACAGAGAAGTGGAAATTTATTATCTTGTGGATGGAAAGTACGTTCTGGATCAAAGTTATATGCTGCAGAACGATCAGGAGGTGGAGTATTATAATGCGGAAACCGAGATCACGCTGAAAGCATTTCCCCATATCCGAATGAGGCTGGGTGAGATTTTTGAGGGAGTCGAATAAAAGATACGGGCTCCCTCAAAACGTTGGGCTGCTGCTCCGCTTCTTCCTTTGCCCGGAGCGTGAGGTGAGGATTGCATTTTGCATCACGCCTTGCTTTATTCTATAATCTTATCAGGAAAACGTGTCCGAAGTGTAGATGAATCCGAAAGAATAAATGAAGAAATAATGAAATATGTGGAAAATTGTTTAAATAAAAAATTGGGTATTGCATTTTACGCATATCGTGATATAATAAAGTTCATGGAAGCATAGCTCAGCCGGGATGAGCGTTCGCCTCACACGCGAAAGGTCAGGAGTTCGAGCCTCCTTGCTTCCATTTTTTTACTCCCCGGAATTTTACTGGTTTAAAGTGCGACAGTTTAAAGTGATAAATCGAAGAGTTGTTCTTTCATACCCGGTATCAGAACCGTTGTCCCGGGGCAGAGTCACAGAAAGGAATGGCTATAGGCATGAGCAGAGAGAGACAGGGCAGCCTGGTATCCTTCCGCCCGGATATCAAGGTAGTGGATTGCACATTGAGGGACGGCGGGCTTGTGAATAATTTCAGGTTTACGGATGAATTCGTAAGAGACCTGTACCTGGCCAACATTAAGGCCGGAGTAGATTATATGGAGTTTGGCTATAAGGCTTCCAAAGAGATTTTTCGAAGAGAGGATTTCGGCAAATGGAAGTTCTGTGATGAGAAGGACATCCGGGAGGTTGTAGGGGATAATAAGACGGACTTGAAGATCTCCGTCATGGCGGATGTGGGCCGCACCGATTACAGGAAGGACATCTTAAACCGTAAGGACAGCGTCATCGACCTGGTGCGGGTGGCCACTTATATCAATACCATCCCCGCCGCCATAGAGATGCTGGAGGACGCCAAGAAGAAAGGCTACGAGACTACGGTCAACATTATGGCGGTGTCCAAGGTGGGAGACGCGGAACTGGACGGCGGGTTGGAACTGCTGGCCCAGAGCAGCGTGGACGTGATTTACCTGGTGGACAGTTTCGGTGCTTTCTGCCCGGAGCAGGTGGAACGGCTGACGGACAAGTATCTGGATGTGGCCGCGAAATACGGCAAGAAAGTGGGGATGCACGCCCATAACAACCAGCAGCTTGCCTTTGCCAATACGATTGAGAGTTTGTCCAAAGGGGCAAGCTATCTGGATGCCACGGTCAGTGGGATGGGCCGCGGAGCGGGTAACTGCTATATGGAACTGCTGCTGAGTTTCCTGCGCAACCCCAGGTATAATAAGATCGCCATTATGAATTTCATTGAGAAACATATCGGCAGGCTGAAAGAAGAAGGCGCCGTGTGGGGATATGATATTCCCTACTTACTCACAGGGATGTTGAATTGCCACCCTTCCGCCGCCATTCAGTTTATCAAGGAGAAGAGAACGGATTACGCCCTGTTTTATCAGGAATTGATTGACAGCGCATTATAAAGAATGAACTTGGCCCCGTCCTGTACACAGGAAGGGGCTTCTTTTTGCAGATATTAAAAAAATGTTAAAAATATTTTAAGAAAGTATTGGGAAATATTACGAAATGTGTTATACTGGAAAAACAGTACTGTAATTTTTGACAAAATGTGCGTGAAAGCATATGCAGTGAGGTATAACACATTATGAAAAAGAGAGTGATCAGCGCATTGCTGGTGGGAATGCTGGCAGCTTTTATATTACAACAGTCGGTTCTGGAAACGCCGTCAATAGCGGCAGCTATGGAATCCGGGAACCTTCCCGCTATGGGAGGGGGCATGGAGGATATTCCGAAAGAAACCGATGCGCAAGGGGAAGCGGTACAGAACGAGAGAACCGCGCAGGGGGAAGCAGTACAGAACGAGAGAACCGCGCAGGGGGAAGCAGTACAGAACGAGAGAACCGCGCAAGGGGAAGCAGTACAGAACGAGAGAACCGCGCAGGGGGAAGCAGTACAGAACGGAGAATCCATCCAGGGAGAATCGGTACAGAACGGAGAATCCTTCCAGGGAGAACCGAAGCAGAAAGAAAATGCAGCAGATACGGAAGGTCATGACGGACAAATTTCCGGCTCGGGCCCGGCGACGAGTGAAGGGACTGATGCGGTCCATACAGCGTCCCGGCCGGGCGGAGAGCCGGAGGCCGGAACGGAGGATGACAACGCCGCAGAATCTGCCCCCGGGGATTCGGAGACCGAACAGGAAGAGAGCGAATACGCCAACCTGGCCATTGCCCAGGTTTCCCATTATGTGAACGTGCGTCAGGAGCCAAACACGGAAAGCGAAATACTGGGTAAGATTTACAATGGGGCCGTAGCGCAGATCCAGGCCGTAGCCGGGGAGGAGCAGGATTGGTTTCAGGTGATTTCCGGCAACGTGGAAGGCTATATCAAGTCGGAATATTTTCTCTATGGGGACGAAGCTGTGGAGGCGGTGGACGAGTATGTGACCCGCTATGCCGCCGTGACCGTGGACAGGCTCAATGTGCGCCAGGAGCCAAGTACGGATTCCAGACGTATAGGCTATGCCGGCCAAGGGGAAAAACTGAAACTTCTGGAACAGCAGGGAGATTGGATGCTGGTACAATATACGGAGGATCAGACCGGCTATGTGGCGGCAGAGTATGTAACCGTTTCGGAGGAGTTCCTTTATGCGAAATCCATAGAGGAGGAGAGAGCGGAGCAGGAGGCCCAGCGGGAACTGGCCCGGCGTATGGCGGAACAGGAGCAGGCAGTGCCGGAGAATACGGTGGCAGCGCCCCTGACCCCGCCCGCCGCCGTCTATACTTCCAATGAGGAACTGCGCCGCGCCATCGTGGACTATGCCATGCTGTATCTGGGATATCCCTATGTGCACGGCGGCAGGAGCCTGGCCGGAGGCACGGACTGTTCCGGCTTTACCTGCTATATCTATGCGGATTTCGGATACTCCATCAGCAGAACTCCTTCCGGGCAGTACAGTTCGGCGGGCAGAAGCATCGACTACAGTGAGATTCAGCCCGGAGACATTATATGTTACGGGAAGAGCAAATGCACCCATGTGGGTATGTATATCGGGGACGGACAGATCATTCATGCCGCCAATTCCCGCAAGGGCGTGGTGATCTATGACGCCGGGTATGACACGATACTGGATGTCAGGAATGTCATTGACTGACGGGGGTCGGCGGCAAACTTAGTCCAGGGGCCAGTGCAGGGCTGTGTCGCCGAACACTTCGGAGGACCATTCTAACAGTTCATCCAGACTTATGGTCACGCCGCCATAGGAGCGGATACCGTGATTCTGTGCCTGCTCCTGGGTATAATCCTGCAGCAGATATACCCCTTCAAACCTTACGGGGCCGCTGTCATACTGGCATACCAGAGGAATGGGGCCGCTCTTCTGCTCTGTGATGGAAAGCCCGTTTTCATCCACATGGAAGGTGATCCAGGCCATGGCCTCCAACATACAGAGCCCCTGCTTCTGGGTGGATACATAATTGCCCAGAGAATAGAAGCACAGGGCCCGCCGCCCGTTTTCCGCCTGTATCCACTCCATGGGTTGTACCACATGAGGATGGGTGCCGATGATAATGTCTGCTCCGGCTTCCGTCATCTGCAGGGCAAATTTTTCCTGATAGCCGGAGGGCTTTGTAGTATATTCCGTACCCCAGTGGGGACAGACGATGACCACATCCGCCCGCTCCCGGGCGGCGGCGATATCCTCCAGTACCTGGGGATTCAGGGTGGTGAAGTCAAGCTGGCCGTTCTGGCGGTTATAATCGCAGAGAATATTCACATGGTCCATGAGGGAGGAGGGAATCACTTCCATATTGGGTCCATATGTATAGTTCAGGAGAGCAAAGGTGAAGCCCTTAACGGTCATGTATCCGATGCCTCGTTCATCGGTCTGCCAGTCGGCGGTCTCATCCCCCACGGTTCGGGAAGTGCCGGTGAGCGGCAGATTGGGACCGTCTTCTCCGCGAATGCCTAACATCAATACCTCCGGGTGCTGTTCCTGCCAGAACGCGGCGCAGTGTTTCAGTCCCTGGAGTTTTTTGTCCGCCGCATGGTTGGAGGCATGAAGTACCACATTGAAACCTGCCGCGGCAATGCCGTCCCCTACCTCTGTGGGTGAATTAAAGCTGGGATAACCGGAAAAGCCCAGATCATTGCCCCCCAGAATGGTCTCCTGATTGATGATTTTAATATCCGCCGCCTGAAGCTGGCCGGATATGTCCTCGAAAAGCATGGTATAGTCATAGCTGCCGTCCTGTTGCAAGCCGCTGTTTATCAGGCCCAGATGCATCAGGTTGTCCCCCACCATCATCAGCGAGATATCGTACTCGGGAAAAGGCGTGGGGGTGGGCTCGGGTGTGGGTGAGGGCGGGATGGTATAGGCGGGGATGCCCAGTACATTCTGCTCCGCCTCCATCGGAGCGGTCTGCCCCACGGGATCCGCCGGACTCCCGCAGCCGGTGAGAAGAAGTAAAAAGGTCAGTAGCGCTGCCAAATTGCGTATATGCCTGTTATATTTCATAAATTGCCTCCTAATTTTAGTTCCGCATATTTTCTGCCCCGTAAGGGGCACAAGAGCCATTATACTACAAACGGAGACGGGAAAAAAGATGAAAGTGGGGAAACTTTATGGAAAAGCGGCTGAAAAAGTATCTGGCTATGCTGGAGCGGCTCACAGGGAACGGGGAAACATCCGGGCCCATAGACGGGGAAGCGATCCGGCGGTCCCGGGAGGATCTGCTGGTACAGATCCGATTTTTCCAACATGAGAGGCTGGTGCATTTAATCGTTACAGTGACTTTCGCGATCCTGACGGTGCTGTCCCTTCTGGGCTGTGTATTTTCGCCCCAGCCGTCACTGTTTGCGCTGGTAATATTGCTGCTGGTATTGCTGGTTCCCTACATACGGCACTACTATATCTTGGAGAACGGAGTCCAGATGTTGTATGTATATTATGACAATTTGGGGGAAATCCTGGCGAATTCGGATTATCTCTCTGCAAATTATCATATGTGGGAACAGCCTGCATTTCCGGGATTTTCCGATAAATCTGACAGAAAAATGTAGCAAATAGCACACTTTCGTATGCTTTTGCCGATGCCGTACATCGTAATTAATTCATTTGGTGCTACAAAGTGTTATGGTTTTGGACTATGATATACTCATAGGGAATAAGGGACGCAGAACGGCACCGGGGAAAGCATTGAGGCGCAATATGGCAGGGAAACCATATTCAAGGCTGTGCGTTATGCCAAACAGTTTCCCGTGAAAGGGGATTATTGTCCGCAATGTAAAAGGGGAATGGTACAGAAATGCACCATGCGGGCGTAAGGTGGTAAAGGCATCGGAAAAGGAGTCATCGGTAAGCCGAGGACTCTTTTTTTTGAGGCAATGATCGGGTTCGGGTCAGGGGGGAAGATTTTTGTACTTGTCCCATTTGGTAAAATCAAGTATGATAGATGTAATCTGTGCATGAACCAAATGCAGACTTGGCAGGGAGGACCATCCCATGGTCTGCTGCCTGAATGGGAATATTATATCATATATCGGCGGAGGAATGCTGATTGGAGCGTGCGCTGAAGCACACAGGAGGTATCAAAATGAAATTGATTTCTTGGAATGTAAACGGATTGCGGGCCTGTCTGGAAAAGGGCTTTATGGATTTCTTCAGGGCGGCGGACGCGGATGTGTTCTGTCTTCAGGAGATTAAGCTGTCGGAGGGACAGCTTGATCTGGAGACGCCGGGCTATTATCAGTATTGGAATTATGCGGAGAAAAAGGGTTATTCCGGCACGGCCATGTTCTGCAGGCAGGAGCCCCTCAGCGTAGCTTACGGCATTGGCGTCCCGGAACACGATCATGAGGGGCGGGTGATCACGGCCCAGTTTCCGGACTATTATGTGGTGACGGTGTATACGCCCAATGCCCAGCGGGAACTGACCCGGCTGTCTTATCGGATGGAGTGGGAGGCGGCGTTTCTGGCTTATCTGAAGAAGCTGGAGGAACACAAACCGGTGATTTTCTGCGGGGACCTGAATGTGGCCCACAAGGAGATTGATTTGAAGAATCCCAGGACCAATCGGCACAACGCGGGCTTTACCGACGAAGAGAGAGGCTGCTTTACCAAGGTGCTGGAGAGCGGCTTTGTGGATACGTTCCGCCACTTTTACCCCGATCTGGAAAATGCCTATAGCTGGTGGAGCTACATGGCTCAGGCCAGGGCCCGGAATGTCGGGTGGCGCATTGATTACTTTGTCTGTTCCCAGGGGTTGGCGGGACAGCTTAAGGACGCCAAAATCCATCCCCAGGTGATGGGTTCCGATCACTGTCCGGTGGAACTGGAACTGTAGAGAAAGCACGTCCGCGGTAGAACGATGCAGGCATACAAAGGAGGAAGCCATGAGTCTGCGGTTTTATTTTGGGCCTTCCGGCGCAGGAAAAAGCCATCGGTTATATCAGGAGATTATCGCCCGGTCGATGGAACGGGAAAAACAGAACTTCATGATCGTGGTGCCGGATCAGTTTACCATGCAGACCCAGAAGGAACTGGTGACCATGCACCCCTCCCAGGGTATTATGAACATTGATGTGCTCAGCTTCGGCCGTCTGTCCCATCGCATTCTGGAGGAGGTGGGCGGGGAGGATATTCCCGTGCTGGACGACACAGGTAAGAGTCTGGTGCTGCAGAAAGTGGCGGCGGGGCTGAAGGACCGCCTTCCCGCTCTGGGGGGCTATCTGCACCGCCAGGGTTATATTCATGAGGTAAAAAGCGCCATCTCCGAGTTCATGCAGTACGGCCTGTCCCCGGAGGATGTGGGGAAACTGACGGACTATGCGGCGAAGAGGGGGGCGCTGCACCATAAACTTAAGGATCTGGGGCTTTTATACCAGGGGTTTCTGGATTATATACGGGGGCATTTTATCACCACAGAGGAGACTCTGGATCTGGTGTGTCGGTCTCTGCAGAAGTCCCGACTGGTTCCGGGCAGCATTATTGTGTTTGACGGCTTCACGGGTTTTACGCCCATACAGAACCGGGTGATCCAGGAACTGATGCGGCTGGCGGGAGAGGTGATTGTCACGCTGACCCTGGGGGAGGGAGAAAATCCCTACGAACCGGACGGGGAGCAGAAGCTGTTCTACCTGAGTAAAAAGACGGTGCATGACCTGTGTGCTCTGGCGGAGCAGGCAGGGGTGGAACGGGGGCAGGACGTGGCTGTGCTTCCGGGGGAACAGGATCGTTTTGCCCGGAATCCGGCGCTGCGGCAGCTTGAGCGGAATCTGTTCCGAATGAGTCCCAGCCCCTTTGAGGGACGCCAGGATCAGATCCGGCTTTTTGAGGCGGATACGCCCAAGGAGGAAGTTCATCAGACTGGGTTGGCCATCCTTTCCCTGATCCGTCAGTCGGGGCTGCAATACCGGGATATCGCGGTGATCACCGGCAGCCTGGAGACCTATGCCCCCCATGTGGAGACGGAGTTTGCGGATATGGGGATTCCCTGCTATATCGACCGCACCCGGGGCATTGCCCTGAATCCCATGACCGAGTATGTGAAGAGCGCCTTACAGCTGTTTTTGCAGGATTTTTCCTATGAGGCGGTGTTTCACTATCTGCGCAGTGGTCTGGCGGCGCTGGAACCGGAGGAGATAGACGATCTGGAAAATTATGTGCGGGAGACGGGGATCCGGGGACTGAAAAAATGGAACCGGCTTTTTACGAGAAAAACCCGGGAGATGGGGGAGGAGGAAGAGCCGCTGGAGCGGATCAACGCGCTGCGGCAGCGGATGATGGACCAGCTTTCGCCGCTGCAGGGCAGCAGGCGGGACCTGGCGGCGGTGTATGTGAACCAACTCTATGATTTTCTGTATGACAACCGGGCACAGCAGAAACTGGCTGCCATGGCGGCTGACTTTAAGAATGCGGGGGATCTGGTGCGGGCCAAGGAGTACGAGCAGATTTACCGGCTGGTGATGGAACTGCTGGAACAGGTGCATGGGCTGCTGGGGGAGGAGGAGATCACAAGGCAGGAATTCTATGACATCCTGGAGGCCGGTTTCGGGGAGATCCAGGTGGGCACTCTGCCCCAAAATGTGGACCGTATACTGGTGGGGGACATGGAGCGTACCAGGCTGAAGCAGATCCAAGTGCTTTTTTTCCTGGGGGTGAACGACGGCAATATTCCCAAGAGTGCCTCCAAGGGAGGCATTATTTCGGATATGGACCGGGAGTTCTTGAAGGGGTCCCGACTGGAGCTGGCGCCCACCCCAAGGCAGCAGATGTTTATACAGAGGCTGTATCTGTATCTGAATCTGACCAAGCCCTCCGGACAGCTATATCTATCCTACGCCCGCATGGGCAATGACGGCAAAAGCATCCGCCCCGCCTATCTGGTGGGGACTTTGCAGCGGCTTTTCCCGGATCTGGAAATCCGCCGCCCGGGGAGAGCTCCGGTGCTGGACCAGGTGATGACGCCCCGGGAGGGGATGCGCTATCTGGCCCAGGGGCTGCGGGATTTTGTGGAGGGGGTGATAGATGTCCCCGAAGGGAAAAACAGCGGGCAGCCGGGCTGCCGGGATTTTTTCTCCCTGTATGCCGCCTATGCGGGGCGGCAGGAGCAGCGGGAAAAGGTGGAACTGCTGCACCATGCGGCGTTTCTGCACTATGAAGAGAGCGGCCTGTCCAGGGCGGTGGCCAGGGCCCTCTACGGTATCAGGCTGGAGAACAGCGTGAGCCGCCTGGAAACCTATGCGGCCTGCGCTTACCGGCATTTTTTGCAATACGGTCTGACCCTGCGGGAACGGGAGGAATTCGGCTTTGAGAATGTGGACATGGGCAATGCGTTCCACCAGGTGCTGGACGCTTTTGCAGGGCGGCTGAAAGAGAGCGGCTACACCTGGTTTGACTTTCCCCGGGAGTGGGGGGACCGGGCCGTGGAGGAGTCTCTGGAGCAATTCGCGGCGGAGTACGGCGGCAGCGTGCTCTATGCCAGTGCCCGCAGTGCCTATGGGATACGGCGCATGGGCAGGATCCTGAAACGGACGGTCCGAACGCTGCAGCATCAGTTGAAGAAGGGGAATTTTGTGCCGGACGGACATGAGGTTTCTTTTCACATGGTAAGCCGGCTGGAAGAGGTGGATATTACCCTGTCGGAGCAGGAGATGTGGGAGGCCGCAAAGCCTGGCCAGGGCATGAGCGGGGACTACGGGGAGTGGTACGGCCAGGACCAGATACGGCTCCAGGGGCGCATCGACCGGGTGGATATCTCGGAAGATGCGGATAGGGTATATGTGAAAGTGATTGACTATAAATCCGGGGACCGGCGTTTTGATCTGGCAGCGCTGTACTATGGGCTGCAGCTGCAGCTGGTGGTGTATATGAACGCCGCCATGGAACTGGAGGCCCGCAGACATCCGGATAAGGAGATCCTGCCGGCGGCCATGCTATATTACCATGTGACGGATCCCATGGTGGAGTCTCAGGTGGAACTCAGCCCCCGGGAGGTGAACGAGCAGATTCTGGAGAAGCTGCGGATGAACGGCGTGGTGTGCGGTGAAGAGGATATAATCAGGCGGTTGGACCGGGAGATGGGAGACCGTTCCGATGTTATCCCTGTGGAAAAAAAGAAGGACGGGAGTTATTCGGCCCGTTCCAGCGTCATGAGCAGCCGGGAACTGGAGGTAGTATCTGCCTACGTGACCCATAAGGTGCGGCAGATCGGGCGGGAAGTCCTGGAAGGGCATATGGAGGTAAACCCTTATGAAAAGGGCAGCAGTGAGGCCTGTACCTACTGTGCCTACAAAAATGTATGCGGTTTCGATCCCGGCATACCGGGATATCACAAGCGGCAGCTGAAAGAACTGGACCGGCAGGATATTTTTCAGGGCATGGAGGAAGTGCTGGGGAACTTTACCCTTTAGTGCCATCGCGCAGCGATTTTTAATCAGGAGGTATTGGGAATGGGCATACAATTTACCCCGGACCAGCAGAAAGTCATTGATCTGCGGGACTGCAATATTCTGGTGTCGGCAGCGGCGGGCAGCGGCAAGACGGCGGTGCTGGTGGAACGTATTCTCCGCATGATCTGTGACGATTCCCATCCTGTGGACGTGGACCGTCTGCTGATCGTGACCTTTACCAATGCCGCCGCCGCTGAGATGCGGGAAAGGATCCGGCTGGGATTGGAAAAAAAGCTGGAAGAACACCCGGATAATACCCATATCGAGCGGCAGGTGACGCTGCTGCACAATGCGCTGATTACCACCATCGACAGCTTCTGCCTATACCTGATCCGCAATCATTTCCAGGAAATCGGACTGGACCCGGCCATGCGGGTGGCGGACGAGGGAGAGAGCAAGCTGCTGAAACAGGATGTGCTGCAGGCCCTGTTGGAGCAGCATTTTGCCGGGGAGGATCCTGCCTTTGTCCGCTGTGTGGAGTTCTTTTGTCCCGGCGGCAGGGAGAGCATGTTGGAGCAGCATATTTTAAAACTTCACGAATACGCGGAGAGCTGCCCCTGGCCGGAGCAGTGGCTGGAAGAGAGAAAAAGCGACTATGTGATCCCGGACCAGGCTGGCTGGGAGCAGTCTGCCTGTGGAAAGTATCTGCGGCAGTATCTGGTAAAGATGCTCCAGGGCTGTGGGGATACCCTGGGGCAGGCACTGAAGATCTGCCAGGAGCCGGACGGCCCCTATATGTATGCGTCCGTGGTGGAGCAGGAGCGGGAGATGCTGCTGGGCCTGCTGGAAGAAATGGATCTTTTGTTTTGCTCCGCCCGGCCGCCGGTGAGGGAGGAGGCTGAGCAGAGACAGGAAAGTACTGCGGGGGCGGAGAAAAGCCGGGACGGAGGGGGCAGTGTCATGGAGTACCTGGCAGAGAAGCTGGCAGGCATCAGCTTTGGGCGGCTGCCGGGAAAAAAAGATCCGGCTGTATCCTCTGACAAGCGGGAATTGGTAAAGGGCCTGCGGAGCAGGGTCAAGGACACTTTGCAGGAACTGCGGGAACAGTTTTTTACCACGCCCATGGCGCTCAGTCTGGCTCAGATGGAAGCCTGCCGGGAGCCGGTGCAGATACTGGCAGAACTGGCCATAGAATTTGGGCAGGCGTTCCGGGCACGGAAACAGGAAAAAAAGCTGATGGATTTTTCTGATATCGAGCACTATGCCCTGGAGATATTGCTGCGGCAGGAAGAGGGGCAGATTCGGCCCGGTCCCGTGGCCCGGGAGTACCGGGAATATTTTCAGGAGATACTCATTGATGAATACCAGGACAGCAATCTGGTACAGGAATATCTGCTCTGGGCGGTGTCCGGCGAGGAGGAGGGCCGCTATAACCGTTTCATGGTGGGAGATGTGAAGCAGAGTATCTATAAATTCCGCCTGGCCAGACCGGAACTTTTTCTGGAAAAATATGAGACCTATTCCCATGGGGAGGGCAGCCGTCAACGCATTGACCTGAGCAGAAATTTCCGGAGCCGCAGGGAGGTATTGGCAGCCGTCAACGGCGTCTTTGCAAATCTGATGAGCCGGGATAAGGGGGGCATCGCATATGATGAGAGGGCAGCTCTGTATGCGGGAGCAGAGTACCCGGAAGGCCCCGACTGCCGCAGCGAACTTTTGCTGGCGGAGAAACCGGAGCAGGGCAGCGAGGAGACGGCCAAAGCCAGGGAGGCCCGGATGGTGGCTGCCCGAATCCGCCGACTGCGCCGGGACTATCAGGTGACAGACCCGGCTACCGGAATGCTGCGTCCTGCCAGATATGGAGACATGGTGATCCTGCTGCGCACTGCCAGCGGATGGGACGAGACATTCCGGGAAGTGTTGGAGGCGGAGGGGATTCCGGTGTACATCTCCTCCAAAACAGGATACTTTGCCGCCCAGGAGGTGCAGGAACTGCTGCAGCTTTTGCGGGTTTTGGACAATCCCACCCAGGACATCCCCCTATTCGGCGTTATGAAGTCTGCATTCGGAGGTTTCACGGAGGAGGAGATCGCGTCGCTGAGAAGCGAGAACAGGGAAGAGAGTTTATGGAGGGTGCTGCAGCACTGCGCAGGCGTGGAGGCAGGGGACTCTGTTTTGCAGGAAAAATGCCGCCGCTTTCTGGAGATGGTGGCGGGGTATCGGCGCTGCACGGTGTACATGCCCATCCGCCAGCTTCTGGAGACTGTGATCCGGGATCATGACTATCTGCAATATGTGACCGCCATGCCTGCGGGCAGCAAGCGCCGGGCCAATGTGGAAATGCTGCTGACCAAGGCGTCGGATTTTGAAAAAACCAGCTATTTCGGGCTTTTCCATTTTGTCCGTTATATCGAACAGCTGGAAAAATATGACGTGGACTTCGGAGAGGCGGGTTCTCTGGACGAGTATGCGGACGTGGTGCGGATCATGAGCATTCACAAGAGCAAAGGTCTGGAATTTCCCATTGTTTTCGTGTCCGGTCTGGCCAAGCGCTTCAATATGCAGGATGTGAACCAGGGATTTTTGATGGACATGGATTACGGGCTGGGAACCGATTTTGTGGATGCGGAAAGCCGGGTGCGCAACAAAACGCTACGCAAGACGGTGGTGTCCCGCAAGATGCGGGAGGAAAATCTGGCGGAGGAACTGCGGGTTCTGTATGTGGCGCTGACCAGAGCGAAAGAGAAGCTGATCATGACGGCCTGCGCGGCGGACGCGGAGGCACTTTTGGAGCAGCAAAAGCTGCGGCTTCCGGGCCCTCTGAGTTTTCTGGACTTTATGAAGGCGGGCAGTTATCTGGAAGATATACTGCCCGCGCTGGACCCGGCGCAGGTGCAGACTGTTGTCTGGCAGGAGGAAGACCTGGAGGGAGAGGCCGTGCGGCGGCAGGTGGACCTGGCGCGGAAGGAGTTGGTGCTGGAGCAGGCCGGGCATCTGGCAGACCCGGAACGGGTCGAAGAACTGAACCGGCGGTTTTCCTATACATATGCTTATCGGGAACTGGAACAGCTCTATACCAAAACCAGTGTGTCGGAGTTGAAAATCGCCGCCATGGAGGAGAAGGATGAGGCGGCCTACAAGGCTTTTGAGGAAAAAGAGGTGGTTCCCTATGTGCCCTGCTTCCGGCAGGAGGCCCAGGAGGCGGGAGGAACTCTGCGGGGTAATGCTTTTCACAAGGTCATGGAATTGGCGGATTATCAACGGCTGTACCGGGGGGTTTTTGAGACCATGCCCGAGAGCCCGGAGGCGTTTGCGGCGGGGGACGAACAAAAACTGAAAGCCAATCTGCGGGAGATGCTGGCCGGAGAAGTGGCGGAGGGCAGGCTGCCGGAAAGCTACCGCCAGGTGCTGCAGGAGCACCAGTTGGTACGTTTTTTCCGGGATCCCATCGCCTGGCGTATGTGGCGCAGTGACGGGGCGGGGATGCTGTATCGGGAGCAGCCCTTTGTCTACGGCATCAGCGCCGCCAGACTGAAAGCCCAGTTCCCGGCAGAGGAGAAGGTGCTGATCCAGGGGATTATTGACGCTTTTTTCATAGAGGACAAACGAGTGGTGGTAGTGGATTATAAGACGGACCGGGTGGAGACCGGCGGGGAACTTTGGAACCGCTATGCGGAGCAGCTGAAATATTACGAGGAGGCGCTGGGCAGGCTGACGGGGCTGCCTGTGGGGGAGAAGATTCTATACTCTACCAGGCTGGGCTGCTGCGTGACAGGACCTGAGACGGCAGGCGCCCCAATGCCGCAGTAAGGGCTGCCGCAATTTGCGACAGCCCTTTTACCGGATTATCCCAGCGCCATTTTTTTTACGCTGCCCAGCGCTTTCTTCACAGGGGGCAGAAGCAGGACCAGAATGGTGAGGGCCGCCTCCGCAAAGATGTAGATGCCGTTGTATGCCATTGAGTAGGGCAGAGGGGCCCAGCCCTCCCAGGCATAGGAGGCGAAGAAAATGCAGCCGGAGAGCACGGTAAAGATATATCGGCCCAGTATGCCCACCAGATATCCTTTGATCAGCCCGTTTTTCGCGTCGGAGAACAGACCGGACAGTCCCAGCGCGCCGAAGGCCAGCAGATAGTCCATTGCCAACTGAGCGGGGTGCAGGATATAGGGATCAATCAGCATTTGCAGTACACCGTAGGCAACGCCGGTGAGCAGCCCGGTGCCCAATCCGAAGAGATACCCGGGCAGACAGATTACCAGCATGGAGATCAGGGTAATGGAACCGCCCCAGGGAAAGCTGAATAATTTTATATTGGACAGTACCGTGCCCAGTGCCATGGCCATGGCGCAGAATGCCAGATGCTTGACAGTCAGCCTGCCCGCATGTTTTCCGGCGGAAACGGTATTTTCCGATTTGTCATTTCCCCGGGCATTGGTCCGGGGCCTGCTTTTCTCATGGGCGCGGGCCAACGCCATGGCGCCTCCCAGCAGGGCCAGGATGATCAGGGCCAGCAGGGCATTTCCCAGTGCAGTGGGAACATAGCTGGTCCCGCCCCATTCGTCAATAATTACATCGTACAACATAAAAAACCTCCTTTGTGGATGCAAGGAGGGACGACATCGTGCAACAGTTCAGGAATATACTGCTTTCCTGGCTGTTTGCTTCTGCTTCCTTCCGCCGGTATTGTCCGGGTCAAGTAGTGAGGGTTAGGATCAGGGCGATCCAATCTCAGCGATGTGCTCCCCTAGCAAGTATTATTTAGTTCGTATCTCATCATATACGATTTTGGGAGGGGTGTCAAGAAAATAATAGCGGTTGTCAGAGAATTGGATTTCAGGTATAATAAAATAAACTTTGTGTTTTATTGAAATAGATTAAATAGATGCAGAAGAGCCAGGAGGGAAAAAGCATGGGGAGAGGGGGAGGAAAAGCAGGCGGTACAGGCAGGGGATTATCCGGCCACAGGTCAGGTTCGGGAGGATCCGCTTCAAGAGGTACATCGTCGGCGAGAGGGGGATCCGGGACAGCGTCCGTGTCAAGGCCGACCAAGAGTATGTCTGCGTCCAGGCCGTCCAGGAACACGCCGCCGCCCAAACCGTCCAAGAGCATGTCCGCGTCCAGGCCATCCAGGCATGTGCCGCCGTCAAGGCCTGTCAAGAGTGCGCCGCCGTCAAGGCCGCTGAGGAACACGCCGCCGTCGACGAATTACAGTGCCGCGCCTTCCAGGCCGTCCAGGAGTACATCGTCGTCAAGACGATCCGGGGGTATGACTTCGCCGACGTCATATACCAATACGCCGTCGGGATGGTCCGGGAATGTGCCTCTATCGGAGCAGTCGTGGGGGACAGAGACAGGAATGTACTGGGACGGGGGTCCGATGGAAGCGAGCGGGCAGATTTACGAATCATATAATGGTTATACGGAGTCAAATTATGGTTATACGGAGCCGAATAATGGTTATGCGAAGCCAAATAATGGGGGAAACTCCGCAAAAAAGGGATGCTGCTGCTATATATTATTTGTTATAGTAGGTTTTTTTGTTTATATGAATTTGCTTCCTATAGCTATGGCAAAATATCGGGAGAAGGTAAATTCTTTTCCTGCGGCAGTGGAAAACAGAGATTACAGTACCGCGCCGGTTGATGAGTCCCAAGGAGCACAAAGGGTAAAACTGGAAGACGGGGCATGCGTCAGAAGCAGCCGGGTATTGGAGGACTCGCTTGGCTGGCTCTCAGACGCGGAAGAAGTAGAGACCGCCATGGATTACTTTTATGACAGGACAGGCGTGCAGCCGTATCTGCTAATCTGTGACAGCATTGACGGAAAAGGAGAAGAGATTACAGACGCCGAGGCGGAAATTTTTTTGCAGGGACTCTATGAATCTTTATATGCCGACGAAGGCCACATGTTATTTGTTTTTATGGAGTATGAGGAATCGGAATATATTACGTATCTTTATGCAGGAACGGATGCGGGCAGCGTAATGGACGGGGAGGCAAGGGAAATGTTTCTCAACAATGTGGATTGGTTCTATTCGGATTCCTCCTTGTCTGACGATGCTTATTTCGCGGAAATATTCCGTACTTCGGCGGATGATATTATGGGAGACTGATAAGCGGAACAGGGACCCGGGGATAGGGCCGGGGAGAGAAAAGCGGCTGCGGACAGGCGTGAATAAAGGAGAATGGAAAAGGGATGGGGGTGTTACCGAATGTGGGATTTTGGTGACGCTCCTGTTTTTTTTCGCACATCGGCAAATCTGATCCGTTATACATAGTGAAGGGAGGGCGGCCGGTGTCCATGGACGAAAAAACAATATATGACAAGATATACCGCTACTGCTATTACAGGCTTGGGCAGGCTGAAACGGCGGAAGATATCACCCAGGAAGCCTTCCTTCGGCTGTGGGAGGATAGGGGATATCGAGAGCAGGGAAAGATGCTGCAGTATCTGTATACCATAGCCGGGCGCCTCTGTATTGACGAATACCGCAGGCGCAAATCCCAGCCACTGACAGAAGAGATGGAAGAGCAGCTGGCCGCAGAGCCGGGTCTGGAACCGGAACTGCGTTTGGGACTGCGGCAGGCCTTTCAAACCCTGCCGCAGGAGGAGAAGGAAATACTGGCTCTGCGCTACGGCAGTGAGATTCCGGTGGGAGATATGGCGAAAATGCTGGGAATATCCCGTTTTGCTCTGCGCCGCAGGATTATGGCGGCGCTGGAAAAACTGCGGAATCAGCTGTGCTAGTGTACAGCCCATCGGTGTGCTGACGGGTGACGGCATCCCTGAGCGGGGCAAATGCGGCAGCATACAACTTTCGTATATGAGGAGAGGTGAACTGATGGAGGGAAGAGAAAAGGGAAGAAAAAAAGGAAGAAAAGAGAAAAAGGTATCCACGGATATATTGGAGCGGGAACTTCGGATCGTACTTCAGGCTCCCAATCCTTCAAGGCGTGACGCGTTTCTGGCAGAGGCCCCCCGGTTTTACATGGGGCATGGCTCGTTTGTGCTGGCCCAGGCGGCCTATATCCGCAAATGGGTGTGGGTGATTTCGGTGATACTGCTGGGTGCATTGGCAGACATCGCGGCCCGGTGGCCCCGGGAAGCCCTCTGGGTGGCGGCGGGAATGATGCCGTTTCTGGCACTGACCGCAATGCAGGAGCATTTGCGGTCCTCTATGTACAATATGACGGAACTGGAATTGTCCACCCGCTTTTCCGTGAAGAGCATTCTTCTGGCCAGGATGGGATTGCTGGGCAGTTTCCATTTGATCCTGCTGCTTTTGCTGCTGCCCTTTCTGGTGCTGCAGGGGCAGGCCGGGTTATTGCATACAGGCATTTATCTGCTGGTGCCCTATCTGCTGACCACCTTCCTGAGCATGGTCCTGGCCAGGAAAGTGCGGGGACGGGAGAGCCTGTACCTTTGTTTCGGGGCGGCTGTGTTGGTGAGCAGTCTGCAGGTGCTGGGCAGTAAGGCGGTAAACTGGTATAGTGACAAATTATTTATCTGGTGGCTGTTGGCTTTATCGGTATTGCTGGCGGGGAATGTCTGGGAATATTATCAGGCGGCCAACCGGGCGGACAGTATATATGAGAAGGCATCGGTATGACAGACAAAAAGGAGAATCCATGAAAAATTCAGGACAGTTAAACAAGGTACAGGAATCTATTATCACAGGAAAAGGCGTCCCTGTGGCTCTGTGCATTGAGAATGTGTGCAAGAAATATCAGAACAAAACCGTGGTGGATCATATGCATCTGAGACTGGAACCGGGGGTCTACGGCCTGCTGGGAGCCAACGGTGCGGGCAAGACCACCCTGATGCGGATGATCTGCGGAATCCTGCGTCCCACGGAGGGGAAGATCACACTGGGAGGGCAGTCCATGGACAGCGAAGCCTACCGTTCCATGCTGGGCTATCTGCCCCAGGATTTCGGGTATTATCCCGATTTTACGGGAAGAGAGTTCCTGCTTTATATGGCGGCGCTGAAAGGGATTCCCAAGTCCAGGGCCCGGAGCAGGAGCAGGGAATTGCTGGAACTTGTGGGTCTGGCAGAGCAGGCCCACAAGAAGATAAAGACTTATTCCGGCGGCATGAAGCAGCGGCTGGGAATCGCCCAGGCGTTGTTGAACGAACCGCGCCTGCTGGTACTGGATGAGCCCACTGCGGGGCTGGATCCCAAGGAGAGGGTGCGCTTCCGGGATCTGATCGCGCAGGCGGGTCAAAGCAGCATCGTTCTGCTCTCCACCCATATTGTGTCTGATGTGGAACATATTGCGGACAGCATTTTGATGATGCGGGAGGGGCGTTTGATCTACCAGGGCAAGTGGGAGGAAAGCAGGGGAGACCTGGAGGCATTCTATCTGGAACAGTTCGGGGAAGAGCCCGGGCAGAAGCGGAACTGAAAACAGCGTATGTGAATCAAAAACAGCATATGCGGAACAAAAACGGAAAGGTGATAAATTGAAAATGGGCCTGTTTGGAACCTTATATTTTTTTGAACTGAGGAAAGTATTGAAGCGGAGGATGACCTGGATCGCCTTTGGCGGTGTAGTGTCAGTGATGCTGCTTCTGTGTTTTGAAGTGCTGATGAACAACTACAGCATTACCAATCCGCAGACCGGCGAGAGCTTGCGCTACAGCAAGTATGAGAGTGCCATGGACCGCCAGGAACGCGCGGAGAAATGGAATGGCCGGCTGCTTGACGACACATTGCTTCAGGAGATGCAGGCGGCTTATGCGGACTGGCATCCCGTGGAGCAGGAGACCGTGCGGGATAATGCCGTGACAGTCTCTTCAATCGTGCTGACGGAAGTTTCGGACGATGAGGCGGAAGCGGAGCGGCAGGATCAGCAGCGCAGGGCGTATGAGGCGATCTATAAGTATGTGAAGGGAGTGGTGGGAGAGCAGGATGTACACAGGGTGGATGCCGCCGCGTTTTATGAGCACAGGCAGCGGATGGTGACGGAATATGAGGATACATTGCATCTCACGGAAGGAGAGAAGGGGTATTGGCGTGAGCATGAGGCGCAGGTTCCCCTCATCTTCTGCTGGGACATGGGGCCGTCCATGATGCTGGCTGCCTTTAAAACCATATTGGCTTTGACGGCATTGATGACGGGTATGGTATTTTCCGGTGTATTCGCAGAGGAACATATGCGCAAGACAGACCAGCTTGTGCTGTGCAGCCGCCATGGCCGGGGCAGGCTTTATCTGGCCAAGCTGCTGACGGTCATGACCCTGGGAGTGGTGGGAACACTGCTGGTGGAGGGGGTCGCACTGCTCAGCTTCGGCGTCTTGTACGGATATGGAAATAACTGGAACGGCATGCTGCAGATGTATCTGGAATCTTCCCCTTTTGCCCTGACCCTGGGAGAGGGCATTGTGATTCTGACAGTGCTGCTGCTTCTGGCCGCAGTGCTGCACAGCGTTCTGGCGCTGGTATTTTCAGGCTGGACCAGAAGCAGTCTGGCAACCATGAGCCTGATGATGGTATATACTCTGGGTACCCTGTTTATCAATGTGCCGGAACGGCTGCGGGTGCTGTCCCAATGTCTGTATCTGCTGCCCGCCAAACTGGTAAGAAGCAGCGCCTTTTATGACGCCCGGCTGGTGGGAGGCGGCGGGCACTATCTGACCAACTGGCAGACGGGGATAATCCTGTATCCCCTGCTGGCTCTGGTTCTGGCGCTGCTGGGCAGCCTGATCTACCGCAGATGGCAGATCAGCGGCAGATGATTTCAGGAGACGGGAGCGGATCCGGGTACGACCGATTAAGGCGATTCCTGCCGGTGAAGGCAGAAGAAAAGTTCAGCGGGATAAAATACCGCTCTTATCAATAACCGCAACCAACTCCCGGATGGTTTCTACCGGCAGTACCAGCGCGAAGCGCACATAGCCTTCGCCCAGGCTGCCGAAGGCGTCTCCGGGAGTGCAGATCACTCCGGTGCGCTCCATCAACTCCATGCAGAAATCCTGAGAGGAAGAAAAGCCCCGGGGGATGCGGGCCCAGGCAAACATGGTGCCCCGGCTGTCGGGTACGTTCCAGCCGATGGACCGAAGGCCGCCGCAGAGGGCGTCCCGGCGGGCCTGGTAGGCCATACACTGGGTCTTTACTCCTTCCAGAGGACCGGTCAGGGCGGCAACGGCCGCTTTCTGAATCGGCGCGAACATGCCGAAATCGTACTGGGAGCGCAGGAGTTTTAAAGGTTTAATGATCTCCCTGTTACCGATCAGGAAGGAGACCCTGGCCCCTGTCAGGTTGAAACTTTTGGATAGGGAGAAGGCCTCGATGCCCACCTCCTTTGCGCGGGTATACTCCAGGAAGGAACCGCCGTAATGGCCGTCATAGATGATGTCGGAGTAAGCGTTGTCATGCACTACGATGATATTGTACCTCTCCGCAAAAGCAATAAGTTCTTCATAGAAGGAGGGCGGCGCTATGGCGCATACAGGATTGTAGGGATAGGAGACCATAATGTATTTGGCCCGCCGGGCAATGTCCTTCGGAATCTCCTCCAGTCTGGGAAGAAAGGCGTTTTCCTCCCGCAGATCATAAAAGTAGAGTTCGGCGCCGCCCAGATAAGCCCCTACTTCGAACACTGGGTAACCGGGGTTGGGCAACAGCACCACGTCGCCGGGATCGCACAGCGCCATGCCGATATGGGCGATGCCTTCCTGAGAGCCGGGCACGGTCAGAATCTCGTCGGCATCCAATTCCACCTGAAAACGTCTGCGGTAATACGCCTGCACGGCCTGGGTCAGTTCGGGCAAATCCCGCAGGGTATAATGGTATTGTTCCGGATCGCCGGCAGCGGCGGTCAGGGCCTGGCGCACATGTTCCGCCACCGGGAAATCCGGGGTGCCTACAGACAGATTGTACACTTTGCGGCCGCTGGCCAGCAGTTCTTCTTTTTTCTCGTTCAATGCGGCAAATATGCCGGTCTGGAAATGCGCAAGCCGCGCGGAAGGTTCTATTTTCATATATTGTTCTCCTTGTAAGGAATGAAGCAAAGTCCTGTATGGCAAGTATAACACAAGATATGAGGTTTCGTCCATGCCTTATCAAATGTGCCGGCAGAACCGGCTGCTTTTATGTTGCAAGTTTTCGACCCTTATGCTATGCTTTAGAAAAGCAGATAATATGAATGATCCGGCGAGTTGTGGGGAAGGGCAGTCTTTCCTTTATTTGGCAGAATTGTGCGATAAGGAGGAATAACATGGTATATATAAGAATTAAACATGGGGAACATGAAATAGAGATTCGTGGGGAGCAGGATTATGTTCAAGGGCAGCTGGAACAGTTTTACATATCTATTGAAAATCATGAAAGGCTGATCCGCACAATGCAAGGTACTGACTATCATGGAGAAAAAAAGGATGTCGGTTAATGACATTGCGATTGGTGCCGCAACTTTCCGGCAATCATCCTGAATAGATTTTGCTAAACTATAACAATGTGTGTTCTTTTAATTCGGGCCTGAAGCATGGTCCATGGGATTCCGAGTCTATGTAAAATAATTCCGCAGCATATCCCCCCAAACCTGTGCACATGATTTCTTGTCAAACTTTTTCCCATATGATATCATATAATCTATGTAATACACTCTGAAGCGAGAAGAGATATTCAGTAGGAAACTATCGTATGATAACGGAGGAACAGCCATGAATTATTCTTTGGCGGAGTTGGCTCTGATGACAGGATATTCTGCCCGCTCTCTGCGGAAATTTTACCGGCAGGGAATCCTGACCGGAACCAAGACAGCCGGAAGGCATGTATTTTCACAGGAGGATGTGGAGCGTTTTGCAGCGCAGCCTTTCATCCAAAGCGGTATACAGACCAAGGCTGCAATGCGGGTGCGGCATTTTCTGGAGGAAGAACATACCCGGCAGCCTTCGTCCTGCCTGATCTACGATCAGCCGGGCGAAGCGCGGGCAGGAGAACTGAATGGGATGTTGCTGCATTATATCAACCGGGAGTGTGGAGGGGAACTTGCCTACACATATCTTTATGATGCTAAAAAGGATGTGGGAAGGTTCGTTTTCATCGGACAGCCAGCAGAGATAGCCGCCGTTCTTCAAAGAATTGGGGAAGGTCATATGGGAGAGACCCACTAGAGCAGGAGGGAGAGGAAAGGCTGTTTCTGGAAGGCCCCGCGCTGCCGGAGCAAAAGGAGGAGGGCAGCCGGGAGGCGGCAGAGTATTGGAGAACAGGGGTATATCTATGAAAAGCGAGGAATTGACAGAAGGGGCAGAACTGCTGTCCGGGCAGGGCATGGAGGGGCGGGAGGAAGCCCATGCGGTACAGTCCGGGGATTCAACGCAGCGTCATGGGAAAAATCATACAGAGCGGCACAATCCGGTGCACGCGCCCATTCCCGGGCTGGGGCTCCGAAGTATTAAAACAGCCCTGGCAGCATTGCTGACGGCCCTGCTGTACGGCTTTTTACCGGGCAGCCCCACCTTTGCCTGCATAGGCGCCATATTTGGAATGGGTGCGGACATGGAAGAATCCCGCCGCAGTGGGGGAAACCGTTTCTTCGGCACGGTGATCGGCGGCTTTATCGGGCTGGGACTATACTGGCTGGAACATCTGGCCTATCCGGAGGGCTGTTATTGGCTGCGGCTCCCCATGGTTTTTCTGGGGATTATTGTACTGATTTCCATGTGCGTCATGTTTCATTGGCCGGGCGGGGTGCAGCCGGGGGGGGTGGTGCTGTGTATCATTTTATTCAGCACGCCGGCCCACCACATTGATTACGCCATTCACCGCATGATTGACACAGGCGTGGGGGTGGTCATTGCGCTTCTGTTAAATTATCTGCTTCCCAGGAGCAGGCTGGAGCGCTGGCTCCATCTGGACCTGTTAAAGAAGCGGAATCAGCCGTAGAAGCCATGGGGCGTCATGAGCATATCCTGTATTGCCTGTAAAACAAAATTAACCCTTTTCAGGACAAAATTAACAGACAGAACAGAGAATAGAAGTGCTATAATTGAGGAAACAGGACGGGAGAAGCCTATGAAAATAGCAGTTTGTGATGACTGCCATGAAGATGCCATGCGATTGGAGACTTTTCTGGAAGGTCAGGATATCAGGCTGTACTTTGACCCCCAAAGGCTGCTGGCGGATGTGGAAAACCGTCAGATGCGCTTTGACTTGTATTTGCTTGACATTTTCATGGATGACTCCATGGGAGGGATTGAACTTGCGGAACGCATCCGTGCCCGGGATGAGGAAGCCGTTATTTGCTTTGTCTCCACCAGCGATGCTTTTTACCGGCAGGCATATGATCTCTATGCAGTGCAATATCTGCTGAAACCGGTGCAGGAGGCGGATGTCCGGCAGCTTCTGGAACGGCTGGTCCGGCGCAGGGGCAGGGAAAGGGACCAGCGCCTGGGATACAAATGGCGGGGCCAGGCAGGCTTTATTCCCTACAGCAGGATTCTCTATATCGACAGCCGGGAACACACGCTGTATATCCACTGCCAGGACGGGTCTGTGCAGGCGTGTAAAGGAAAGCTGGACGATTTGGAGATTCAGGTGTGCGGGGAAGTGTTTTCGCGGTGCCATCAGAGTTTTATTGTCAATATGTATCATGTGAACAGGCTGGAAGGGTGCCAACTGCTGGTTGCGGGCCAGGGTATTCCCATATCCAGACGCTATTTTGCCGAAGTGAAGAGCCGGTACCAGGAGATTTTGTTTGAGGAGGTGGATTGATGGCAGTATTTCGAGATTTATCCCTGCTGTGGTCCCTGTCTCACATATTGATTATCTTTATGCTGCTGTACCGTTCCCGCTTTTCCAAAAGAAAAACCTTTTTTCTAACAGGAATTACGATGGGGCCGCTGATCCTGCTGAATGTGGCAGGGGTGGTGATTTTCGGGACGGAGTTTATGGGAAAGGCTTTCATCCTTACCTGTACTCTTCCCAGTCTGCTGTTTTTCTGGTTTGTCTCCAGGGATAAGAATGGGAGGTTCTTTTTTACTTTCTGTTTGGCAGATACGGCGGCATTGTGGATTATCGCCGTAACCAATCTGCTGGATTTTTATCTGGGAGGGCAACAGTTTGTACTGATGCTTATCGGCAGATTTGTGTTGTTCCTGCTGGCGGAATGGGTGGCTGTCCGCTATTTGAGAAAGCCTTATCTGGAGCTGCAGGAATGGGTGACCGGCGGCTGGGGAATCTTTGCGGGCATGACGGCTCTGTATTATGTGCTGCTGGCTGTATTTTCCAATTTTCCTGTTGTGATCACGTCCAGACCCCAGGAAATGCCCGCGTTTTTGTTGGTATTGGCGCTGATGCCCATGACTTATGCCACAATTTTCATAGCCATGTATCGGCAGCTTCAACTTTATCGGAAGCAGCAGAGCGAGAGGGTCCTGCAGGAGCAGAAACATTCCCTGGAGGCGCAGTTGGAGAACCAGCAGGCGATCCGGAAGCTGAAGCACGATATGAAGGGGCATGTGGTAACTTTGTCGGGGCTGCTCTCTGCCGGCAAAACCCAGGAGTCTCTGGAGTACTTGAAAAAGCTGGTAGTGGAGATGGATGTGCTGTGGGGGCAGTTTTGTGCCAATCCATACCTCAATGCCGTGATCAGTTATTACGCCCGGAAATTTCAGGAACTGGAGGCGGAACTTCGGCTGGACATCCGGGTCGGGGAGGAGGAACTGCCCTATATGGAACTGTGCCAGATTCTTTCCAACGGGCTGGATAACGCCTTGACCGCTCTGCGGGAATTGGACCCCGGGGAACGGGAGGCTTCGGTGCAGATGAAATACAGCCGGGACTATCTGGTGATCCGTGTCAGGAACCTCTGCAGGAAGGGATTGCGGGTGGAAAAAGGCGTGCTGCCCTCTACAGACAAGAAGGAGGCAGGTCATGGCTTTGGCCTGATTACCATACAGGAGGCCGCGGGGAGACTGGGCGGCGATATGCTGTGTTATACGGAGAACGGGAATTTCGTGCTGGATGTGATGGTGCAGGCCCAGGCGCTCCATATGAGTTGAATTAAAAATGCGAAAAGCTGCGGGGAACAGAGGGACGTGACGGACTGACAGGGGTTAGGCGGAAAATGAACGGTAACAGGAAAATGCGGATTTTCAGAGGAATGCTGCTGTTGGTGGTGATCCTTTGCCTGATCTTTCTGGGGCAGGCGTATTATCATTCTTACCGGCAGCGTCAACAGCAAAGGGCGCTGGAGGAACTGCGGGAGATTTCCGGGCCGGCGGCAGCAGGGACACAGGACGGCTCCTCATTGCCGGAGGTTGCCGGGCCGCAGGATGGGATTGTGCCGCCGGAGACCAGCAGGGCTCCCGGAGAGACGAATCCCCTCCCGGAGGGGGAGTTGTCCAACGCCCCGCCTCCTGTCTTGGAAAAATACCGGGCGCTGTATCAGGAGAACGGCGACCTGGTGGGATGGCTCTCCATAGAAGGTACGGATATTGACTATTCGGTGATGCAGCGGGAGGATGACGAGTATTATCTGCACCATGATTTTTATGGCGAAGAAAGCAGATACGGATGCCTGTATGTGAAAGGCCAGGCGGACGTGGATACGCCTGGAACCAATTTTATCATCTATGGGCACAATATGAAGGACGGTTCCATGTTCGGGGATCTGGATCTGTACCGGAAGGAAAGTTTCTGGCAGGAACATCCCAGGATCTCCTTTGATACGCTTTATGAGGAGAGGATCTATGAAATCATAGCGGTGTTCCGCTCCCGGGTCTATCAGCCGGAGGAGGATGTATTCAAATATTATCAGTTTTACCAGGCCGAAAATCAGGAAGAATTTTCCTGGTTCTATGAAAACATCAAGGAATTGTCTCTATATGACACGGGAGTGACAGCCGCTTTCGGAGACACTTTTCTGACCCTTTCCACCTGTGCTTATCATGTGGAGGACGGAAGATTTGTGGTGGTGGCAAAAGCCATTGCCGCGGGGGAATGATTCGGGTGCCCCGGTCCGCGGGAGCGGATGGGGGCGTATTTATGAGGATAGATCAATTATTCCATACGATAGGTCATTGTCAGAAACACCGGGATATTTTATGATGAAAGAATGGGAAACCAAGTAAATAGGCAACAGTGCACGCCCCGGCAATTATGCTTTACACTCTAAGGGGAGCACATAAGGTAATCACAAAAAATGACGAAAGGATAATTGAGCGATGAAAAACTTGAAGATGAGCACCGTAATTACCACCATCATTTCCGTGGTGGCGGCTGTCTGTATTCTCCTTCTGTACCTGGTGGCCAGCCGCAGTATGATGGTGACCATGCGCGATACGGCAGTGGACAACATGCAGACCTCGCTGGAGGCCCGGGCGGCGATTATTGAGGAGTATGTGGATAAGGCGGAACAACTGCTGATCGCCTACAGTAAGGCCCCTGTGGTGGCCGAACTCCTCCGGTCACCGAAAGACGCCGGGACGGTGCGGGCCGCCCAGGCGTATACAGAGCAATTTTACGCCGGACTGGAGGGCTGGGAAGGCATCTACATAGCAGAGTGGGACACCCATGTGCTGACCCACTCCAATCCCGCCGTGGTGGGGATCACCACCCGGGAGGGGGAGCCTCTGAAACAGCTTCAGGACGCCATGACGGCGGCGGGAGACATCTACAACACGGGCATCATCGTTTCTCCGGCCTCCCAGAAGCTGGCGCTGTCCCTGTACTGTCCGGTGTATGATGCGGACGGTAAGACCATCCTGGGCTATGTGGGCGGCGCCCAGTTCGCCGAGAGCCTCAAGACGCTGCTGGACGGGCTCAGCGTCAAGGGCATGGAGAATGCCAGAAATTATATGATCAATACAGCCACCGGGGTACATATTTTTGACGAAGACCCGGAGCGCATGGCTACTCCCATCGAGGACGGGATGCTGCAGTCCGTCATTGTGTCCGTGACAGGCGGCGGGCAGCTGAACGGCAATATGGAATATACTTCTCAGGAGAATGTGAAGAGTATTGCCGTGTACCAGGCCATGCAGGATCGGGGTTGGGCGGTGGTGCTCAGCGACGGTCAGAGCGAGATCTACAGAGAAGCCTACGCCAGCAGGAATATTCTGGCAATGATCTGTGCGGGAGCCTATGTGCTCATCGTGGTGCTGGCCTGGATCTCCGTAAAACTCTGCGTCAAACCCCTGGAAGTGGTGAGAAAGTCCATTATAAGCATGAAGAATCTGGAACTTAAGGCCCCTGCCGAACTGGGCAAATACGTGGGCGGCAAGAGCGAAACCGGCCAGATCGCCTCAGCCATGGGATCCCTGTATGACACTTTGCGGGGCATTGTGTCCACTCTGCAGAACTGCACGGAATCCCTGGAGCATTCTACAGGTACCATGAATGACGCCACCAGGACGCTGATCGAGTACGTGGGCGACAATTCGGCCACCACCGAGGAACTGGCAGCCAGCATTATCACCACCAACGGAGCCATCGGCAATGTGGTGGGCGAGATCGAGAAGATTTCGGAGTTGGTGGGCTATGTGGTGGATAAGGTGAAAGTGGGCGACGAGAAGAGCAGACAGTTGATCCGCACCGCGGAGGATATGAAGAAAATGGCGGGAAGCGCCCTGGAAGAAGCCGGTACAAAGATCCGGCAGAACCGCAGCAACATGGAAGCGGCCATGGTCAACCTTCAGTCTCTCACCCGGGTCAATGAGATGGCCAAGCAGATTCTGGACATTGCCAGCCAGACCAATCTGCTCTCCCTGAACGCTTCCATAGAGGCCGCCAGGGCCGGAGAACAGGGAAAGGGCTTTGCGGTGGTGGCGCAGGAGATCGGCAATCTGGCCTCCAATTCCTCCGCCACGGCCAGGCAGATCTCGGATATCTGCGAGGAAATCAACAGCAACATTGCCAATGTGCAGGACTGCGTGGATGATATCATCGGTTTTATGGAGGGAGATGTGTCCCATCGTTTCCAGGAATTTGCCGATATCGCCAACGAGTACAGTGTATCCGTGGCCAATATCCGCAGTGCCATCGGTGAGATTGAGGAGAGCTCCGAGGGCTTTGAGGCTTCCATCACCAGCATACGGGACCGCATGGGCGTGATCCAGTCCGCTTCCAAGGAAAATGAGGTGGGTGTGGACGAAATCGTGGCCAAGATCGAGCGTACCAACGTGACGGCGGAAGAATTGCAGAACGTGAGCAAAACCAACAGGAGCAATGCGGAAGAGATCAGTTCCGTGGTGGATCAGTTTACACAATGACAGACCGGTGGGCGGCGATTTGCATAGACAGACAGCCGGGGAAAGGGAATTGTATGACGGAGAAAAGGGTAGTTCTGGATAGTAACGCGGAAGCGGCTTTTTCCAATCAGGTGGATTATTGCGTCGGCACCGGAAGGATGGGGCTGGCGCTGCACCAGGAGTATCAGGAGCAGCTTAAGCTGGTGCAGGAGTATATCGGTTTCAGCCATATCAGGGGACATGGTCTGTTCAGCGATGACATGGCCATCTACCAGGAGGGGGAAGACGGCAGTCCGGAGTACAATTATACATATCTGGACCGGGTGATGGACAGCTACCGCAGGCTGGGACTCAAGCCCTTCCTGGAACTGGGATTCATGCCGGGAAAACTGGCCAGCGGCAGCCAGACCATATTTTACTGGAAGGGCAATACCACGCCTCCGGCCTCTTATGAGCGCTGGAATGATATGGTGAAGGCCCTGCTGGAACATCTGTGTCAGAGATACGGCAGGGAAGAAGTGGTGACCTGGCCCATTGAGGTATGGAATGAGCCGAACCTGCCGGGATTCTGGGAACATGCGGACATGCAGGAATATTTCAGGCTGTTTCACAGCACCTTCTATGCGGTGAAGGAGGTGGACCCGCGCTTCAGGGTGGGCGGTCCGGCGGTCTGCGGCGGCAGCGATGAGGTCTGGATCAAAGCGTTTATGGAGTACTGCCATGAGCAGGGGATTCCTGTGGATTTTGTCACCAGGCATCATTATACCACGGAGTTTCCCCAGAAGGCGGGGCACTATGGCTATGCCGAACTGCAGGACTCCGAGGGCGGATTTGCCAATCTGCGCACCACCCGGGAGATCATAGACGGCTATCCGGAGTACCGGGGAAGGGAGATCCATATCACCGAGTTTAATACCTCCTATATTCCCAACTGTCCGCTGCATGACACCAATCAAAACGCGGCGTTCATCGCCAGGCAGTTGTCCAGGCTGGGAGATGGTAATGCCTCTTATTCCTATTGGACATTCGGGGATGTGTTCGAGGAGCAGGGAGTGCCCTTTACACCTTTCCACGGAGGCTTTGGCCTGGTGGCCAACGGCTGTATTCCCAAGCCCACCTTCTGGACCTTTGCCTTTTATAAGAAACTGAAGGAGAAGCCGGGCCGCTGCATCTACAGGGATGATCAGATGGTGGTTCTGGAGATGGAGGACGGCTCCTGCCGGGGTGTGGCCTGGAATATGACCGAAAAGCGGTCGGGAGAGGATTTTATGTTCCGGCTGGAACTGCCCGCCGGCGAGGAGGGATGTCTGGTGCTCCAGACAGTGGATGAGATATGCTGTAACCCCTTGAAGGTGTGGCATGATCTGGGAGAACCCTCCAGTCTAACCTCTCAGGAACTGGAACTGCTGAAGAGGGCTGCTCAGCCTTTTGTGGAGACCAGGCGCATCGCTCCCCGGGACGGCAGGGTGGAACTGGCGTTTCCGCTGCGGGAGAACGGAGTGGTATATTTTTCCTGGGAACCCTGCCAGGTCAGACCGGACAGCGGATATACTTATGAGAGGGTTATGCAGTACCTGTAGAAGGCGGAAATTAAGTCTCTCTCTTTCAGGATCTAATTGTATATGTGCCAAGTCACAGGTTGATATCTGTGGCTTGGCATTTTTTATTACACAATTTGTTATAGATCGAAGAATTTATGAGCTATTGAAAATAGTGATTATTCACACCGACTATGTTTGAAATCTAAAAATATTTATCGAAACCTTGTTTATTTAAGATATAAAGGTTATACTACCAAATAATAGCAGTTGCATCGTACATCATTTTAGAAAAGAGGGACAGATATGTCAGCAGAATTGGACAGAATACAAGCAAGCATCATCAACCTTCAGGAAGAGAAGAGTGCGGCGGCTGCTTGCCGATCGGGAGCAGATGAATCGTAAGGGCTTGCGCCAGAAATCTCTCAGCCTTCCAAGATGCCTATATGTCTGTTGTAAGGCAGTATGAAACAGCCATACGGCGAGACGAGTGTTGGCGTATCGTACAGGAAAAGGACAGCGCGATCCGAAAACAGCAGATGGAACTTGCGCAGCAGAAGGAAAGAGAGCAGAGGATTCGGGAAGAGCAGGCCAGACGCGCAGAGGAACAGCGACTGTCCTTGCGGTTCACAGACTGTCTTGCGTAGATAGCGTCGATGCGATTTTCCATTGACAGCTCCTTTCCGTATCGGAATGGAGCTGTCAACCTTTACAAGTATATTATACCAAAGACAGCCCCACCTCTGGTCACGGTGTCCAGAGGCTTCGGAATAGAGAAACGCCCGCACAGCGCAAGGCTATACGGACGTGTCGGGGCGACAGGATTTCACAAATTTTGCAGTTGTGGACAGAGTTTTCCACTGAAGAAGTCAGACTTTTTTTGACAAGTACCTATCTACCTTTGATCTCATAGCGGTATCCTCCTATGTGCGCCAGTGAATATAAAAAAACAGCGGCGTTGAATAATGAACCGCCGCTGGGCAGACATTTTTCTGATTATTGAGTTGCTTGCTTTTTATGTCGGGTGGAAATCAGAACATACAGCGCAGACCACGAAATACAGTGAATCACGAGAATACCAACATCTTTTGTCGCTGTCCCAAGACTCCCGGCGGACAAGGCCATAATGCCATCAAAGGCGGGATGGGATGGGACGATATTGCAAATGACCGCCAGTGGCCCGTTCACCCCAGTCAGGGCGCACACAATGGGTACGGCCAGGAATACCAACATGACGATCTTGATATAGACCACGCCGATCATCAGACCCTCGGAGAGCTTACCGATAAACAGGCCAATCAGTGCAGCCACAAAGGACGACAGCACAATCAGCGCCAGCAGCAGCCCGAAATTTTGCCAGGACAATCGGAAACAGATACATGCCGTTACAATAGAGGACAGGCTACCAAAGAGGAAGCCCACTACGACTTTCTGAAAGATGTACTGGCTGGGTGTCATAGGAAGGATTTCGTTGATGAAAGCTACGCCGTCCTCTTTTTCGGAAATGATGTTCATAGCGTTGAACGTGCAGCCCATGAACATAGCGACAATCAACACAGCAGGAATAAAAATTCCTTGAAAGTTTTTCAAAATATCGGGCCGCTCCAACACCTGTACTTCTGCCTGTTCAGCGTTTTGACGCTGTTCATAAAGGGTCGGGAGGGTTACTGCCGCCTGCCGAAAAATGTCCAGCTCGTCCCCGCTGATTGCGGTTTTGATACTGTTCCCGTCCGCTTTTACGCCAATCACATTGGTAGACGGTTCGTTGATGGCGGCAACTAGTTCTTCCTGTGTCCTATAAGCTGTCACCGGGCCGTACTGCTCCAGCCATGCGACTGTCTGCGGGGAGAGGTCGTTTTCCAGCACTCCAAAGTGGAGTTCTCCTAGGCTGGATAGGTCAATAGAACCCATAAAATTCATTGCCACGGCGACCAAGATGGGCAGCAGGAACGTCATCAGGCAGAATTTATCCCGCAGCACGCTTTTCAGTTGGTATTTTAATCCCTTCACGCCTCACCCCTCCTTTCCGATTTCCCGGTGAAATGCAAGCCGCACCGCTAGGAACAGCAGCACAATCATACCGACAGCGCCGACATAATAGGCAAGAGAAATGTCGGTTCCGAAATAGGCGTTTTTCAGACCCATATAGACGTGATAGAACGGATGATAGCCGATCCAGTCAAATTTGATGGATGTATTGGCGGATAGAAAAACAGGGGTCGCGGCGAAAATGGCAATCACCAGATAGGCCAGCGTAAACTGCCGGAAATCTTTCAACAGCAGGGCGCAGAGCAAACCCACCAGGGCCATCATCAGCGACAGAATCGCCGTCTGGAGCAGAACAGCAGGCAGTACCGTCATTCCGTCCCCGAACCCCACATTCAGCAGGGTAAGCAGTATTGCAAAGGCCAAATCAGAGAGCAGGAATACCGCCAGCTTGGACAGGAGAAACAGCTCTTTCCGCAACGGAAGAATGGCGTGGACACGAATGACCCCCATGCCTTTTTCCTTGAACAGTACGGCGGCGATGCCCAAAAATCCCACGGCGGCCAGCTCGAAAAACAGAAGCTCACAGGTGATCTCTTTCCTCGCTTTTTGCTCTGGCGTATTCGTGCCAAGTACTTCCGGGGCAGGGCTGACCGAGGGCCGCAGCAGGGACAGGGCATAGTCGGCCCGGTGGAGGTCAACATGTTCCGCCCCTTCGTAGAGTATCACCCGCACATCTCCGGCACTGGCGTCCAGCCCCACGCCGTTGGCGTCAGAGAGCAGGACGGCGTCCATGGCCTCCATGGAGGAAACAGTTTGCACCAGGGGCGATTTTTCCACCTGTGTCCCGGCGGGGTCGTACAGATACACATTGTAGGGCGGCATCTGCATGAAACGGACATAGCCCAAGTTCACATACGCTGTATAAAGGACGAGAAAACCTATTGCCATCAAGAAAAATTTTCCCCACGCCAGCATCCGACAATCCTTTTTGAACAGGGCGCAAAATCCTTTTCCCATCACGACAGCCCCCTTCCTGTGTACTGGATGAACATATCCTCCAAAGTCGGCTCCTGGGAGTGGATGCTGATAATCTCATCATGGGCAAAGGGAATACCTGCTTCCAGTTCTGGGGCCTCAATGGTTTTGGATTCCCGCTGTCCCTGATACAGATAGTCGATCACCACCCGGTGGTTGCTGTTTTTCTCTTTCAGACGTTTGGGCGTATCCAAGGCTACCAAATTTCCATTGGAGATAAATGCCACCCGGTCACACAGCAAGTCGGCATCCATCATGTTATGGGTGGTGACAAACACCGTTGTTCCCTTTTTGCGCTCCTGTTCGATAATTTTTCGGAACAATACCGCGCCGGAGGGGTCAAGGCCGCTGGTGGGTTCGTCCAGGAACAGCAGCCGGGGGTTGCTTACCAGCGCCCGGGCCATGCTCACCCGCTGGCGCATCCCCTTGGAGTAGGAGGACACCGGCTTTTTTAGAAAGTCTGGCTTAAATTCCAGCGTGTCCAGCAGCTCCCCCACATCCCTTCGCTGCTCCCTGGGATAGAACGAGGCGAAGTAGTTCAGGTTGTCCACGGCGCTCAAATTGGCGTACAGGTAGGGAAACTCAAACAGGACGCCGATCTTCTGAAAAAATTCCTGGCCGTGAGCGGTGGAAATGTCCTGCCCGAACAGGGAAACTTTACCGCCGTGGCCTTTCAAAATCCCGGTCAGAATTTTTTGGGTCGTGGACTTCCCGGAGCCGTTGGGACCCAGGAAGCCGAAAATCTCCCCGCCCTCCACGGTGAAGTCCAGACCGTGGAGGGCCTGCTTGTCTTTGTCGTAGGAGAACGTCAGGTTTTTGACCTCGATCATTCGTCGTCACCCCACTTCCCACGCTGGCCTTTCTTCTCCTGCTGGCGCTTACTCCACCACTTCATAAACTTGACCTTGAAAGGGATAGAGATGATCAGCGCCGCCGCGATCACCAGCCACCAGTACCACGCTAAACCTAAGAACATAAAAAACCCTCCTTATTTGTGATAAGGAGAGTTTAGGTATGCGGGGTGAAGTTGGTGTGAGGCCGCTGTGAAATCCGTGTGAAATTATTTTGTGACGGGGATAGAGAAATAGAACCGCACCCCATCTTCTTGGTTTTCTGCACCGTAGGGAAGATTTTGCATGGACAGGATTTGTGCCACGATGGACAGCCCCAGCCCGGAACCGCTGTACTCTGCGCCGCTGTCCCGGTAGAATTTTGTCCAGATTTTAGGTAGGTCGTTTTCTGGAATGGGTCGGCCTTGATTGAAAATAGAGAAATGCAGCGGCCCATTTTCTGCTGTCACTTCCATCCGCAAAACGCCGCCGGGGGATACATTTTTCCTGGCGTTGACGATCAGGTTGTCCAAAACCTGCTCCATGCGCCTCTTGTCTGTCCGAACAAAAATCTTTTGCTCCGGCAGCTCATATTGCAGTTCAAAATCGGTGTCCGGGGCGTCGATCAGGAGCCGCCCAGCTACCGTTTCCACCAGTTCTACAAAGTCAAACCGGGAAATGTTCAGGCTTGCGGCCCCGCTTTCCAGCGCCGACAAGTCCAGCAGGGTCACAATCAGGCCATTCATGCGTTCCACTTCGGAGACAATCACTTGGGCGTATTTCTGCTTTTTGGCCTCGTCCGCTTCGTCCTGCAGGCCCTCCGCATAGGCCCGGATGATACCCAGCGGGGTTTTCATCTCGTGGGATAGGCTGTCCACCAGTTCTTTGCGCTCGGCCAGCAATAACCGTTCCTTTTCCACATCCCGTTCAAGCTGCATGTTTGCGTCCTCCAACCGGGCAAGGGCCTGTTGGAGATTTTCGGCCATCGTGTTCAGACTGGCAGACAGATCCCCAAATTCATCGGTGGAAGAAAGGTCGCAGGGGGCCGAAAAGTCCAGTCCCGCCATGCGTTTTGCGGAAGCGTTGAGCTTGTCGATTGGCTTTGTAATAAAGCAGCCCATAAAGGAGTCGATACCCAAAACCAGCAACAGAACAAAACCCAACCAGATCAGGAAAGATGTATCCTCACTAACGGGCAGACGGGTGGACAGGATGTAGGAAAAAATCAGCGTCAGTCCTGCCATCTTTGACAGCATTAAAATCTTTTTCCGAACAGTACGGAGCGAAAACGCTTCTTTCATACTGTCACCTCAAATTTATAGCCGGAGCGTATCAGTGTGACGATATGCCTGCCCTCGTCCCCCAGCTTTTGCCGCAGGGTCTTGATGTGGGTGTCCACAGTTCGGGTCGTTCCCTCGAAATCATAGCCCCAGACACGGTTCAAAAGCTGCTCCCGATTGAATATCTGCCCGGGGTTTGCCATCAGAAAGGAGAGCAATTCATACTCCTTATGGGTCAAGGTGATCTCCTGCCCGTCCAGATAGACCTTATGTGCATTGGGGTGGAGCATGATTTTTCCGACGGTGATCGCTCCGGCAGAAGCGGGGAAGGAACGGCGCAGGAGGGCGTTCACCTTTGCCAGCAACACCTTTGGGCTGAATGGCTTTGTCATATAGTCGTCCGCACCGTAGTCATAGCCTTTCAGTTTATCATCCTCCGCACTCTTGGCGGTGAGCATGATAATGGGCATTTCGCTCATTTCCCGCGCCATCTTACAGACAGAAAAACCGTCCAAATGGGGCATCATCACATCCAGGATTATCAAGTCCATAGGATGATTTTTCAGCGTGACAAGGGCGTCTATGCCATCATCAGCGGTAAAACAGGTATGGCCGCCCTTCCGCACATAGTCCACAATAATGTCTTGCATGGCTTTTTCGTCTTCAACAATTAAAATGTTTGCCATAGGGTCTCCTAATCACTGGTTGATTTTATGTTCCCTTTCATTATATTTTGCTTCACCTAAAAATGCAAGAGAGCCTCGTTTGCGCCATTTCCAAGGGACGCACTAAACGGCAAGCAGGGCGAGTGTAGCCACACTCGCCGGAAGCATCTCCAGCAGTTCGGAAAGCGGCCCCCACAAATCCGTATAATCTTTTTGCAGGGCCTTGATTTCATTCGGATAAACCCCGCCGTTGGTATTCGCTTGGACAGCCGGTGGCGACTATAGGGGAGTACAATGACTGGCCTGCGGGTCTTACTCTGCTGCTGGGGACAGCTCAAAATTGTTTTACATTTCGGGGTGGAATATGAGAACGAAACACTATTTTATATTTAAGTAGTACTTTATTTCGTGATCCAATTGTGAGAACATTGAAAAATATTGCAAATAGAGTTATAATTTGAGGTGTGTAACAAGTCATTACCCAAAGGAAGGATAAAGTTATTGTGAATTATATATATTGGCATACTGACAGAATAGGGGCACTTACAAATCGCATAAGTGCAGAAAACCATCGCCATTGGATGCTGCAACTTTTTTTGAGTTTAGATGGATTATTAGATATTAATGCAGCGGGCAAAAACTTATAGGAATATCATTTTAGCCAGGAGGTGAAACGATGATGGAACAACGATTTTTACAGGAAACAGAAATGGTAAACTACAACTCGGATTCGATAAAATCTTTGGTTCAAGTAAACGGTTGGAATAAACTTGATAATTTCTCCAAAATAGATGCTATTTATGATTTTGTCCAGAACAAGATACTGTTTGGGTATAATGCTGATGATACTCTTTCTGCTGCCGAAGTCTTAAAGGATGGTATTGGACAATGTAATACAAAATCTACTTTGCTTATGGCTTTATTGAGAGCTGTCAATATTCCATGTCGTTTACATGCATCTAAAGTCACAAAAGATTTCCAAAAAGGTGCAACAAGTGGAATAATTGCAAAATTGGCACCACAATATATCTTGCATACATGGGTAGAAGTATATTATGGAACAACATGGGTTTCTTTAGAGGGGGTTATCTTAGACAAAAAATACTTATCAGCATTGCAACAAAAATATCCGAATCAAAAAGGTTTATTTAAGGGATATGCTGTTGCAACAAACTGTTTTGAAAATCCTCCTATTGATTGGAAGGGAAACGATACTTTTATTCAAAGAGAAGCGGTTGCTTTTGATTTTGGCTTGTATGCATCGCCAGACGAATTCTTTTCGCAACATAAACAGGAGATATGTATCATCAAACATTTTTTATACATTCATATCGGACGACATATTATGACTATGAATATTGCAAAAATTAGGGGCAAGGCCACATTACAACGGTAATAAAAAAGAAAATCGGATAAACAGGGAAAACAGCACTGCATCACCATGCAGAACACTACCATAGTGTAGGTGGCATTCTGGGCATGGATGGAGTTGGTATGTTTCAATTTATAACTCAAGGAGATGAGGTAATAGAAGATGAATAAGTTGGAAGAATTGAGTAAAGAAATTTCTTATGCTCTGCGTCATGCTCCATGGGAATATGAACTGGAAATGAATGAAGAAGGCTGGGTTCCAGTTGAGCAGCTTTTAGATGCATTACATAGGACCGATCAATGGAGCAACATTTGTGAAGCAGATTTGCATGAGATGATTGAAAAGTCTGAGAAGAAACGCCATGAACTTGTAGGTGGAAAAATCAGGGCATTTTATGGACATTCTATGCCGATGAAGATATTAAAAAAAGACAAAATGCCGCCAAATGTTTTGTATCATGGTACAGCAAGGCGATTTGTAGAATCAATTAGTAAAAATGGCTTATTACCCCAAAGCAGGCAATATGTTCATTTATCACAAGACATCGAGACTGCTGAAAATGTAGGAAAGCGCCATGATGATAAGCCATGTATATTAATTATTGATGCAAAAACGGCATGGAATGACTGTAACCTAACAGAATAAATGACAAAAAGGTATTTGTGAGTGGGAACATCCGTGAGAGGGGTGGGAAATGCCGGGAAACCCCGTGAAATATAGGGTTGTGGCGAATTTGAAAGGGAGAAAATAAAGCATCTTTGACAGCGATTTTGTGAATAGGCTGTTAAGATGCTTTTTTATATGTGTTTAAGGAAGGAGAACGGAGGAGAGTGCAAGGAAGCATTGATTTTATAGGGTTTCTGCAACTTTCCCCCGTTCTTTAAGGTTGTAATGATATTATACATTAGATTTTCGTGCTTGAAAATAGTGAAAGCGTTATAACGGGGCGTTATTGCGTTACTGATTTAGAATTAGAAACATGGGTGAGTACCGCAAAAGCCCCTATAAATAAAAGGTTTTTTGAAAGTAACGCTTGAAAAAATAGGCGTTACTTGTCAGCAGCAGTATCCGGCATGTGGGAGCCGGATTGGATAAAATCAATTCTACAAAATGGAGCTTTGGAATTGTATGTGTAGAATTGCCCCATTTTACAAGCTTTTAGCCCACTTTGGGGAAATGTTTCCCTGAAAAACAATTCTACATATTTTGGGTGACAAGTAACCCAAAATAAAGCAAAAAAATTATCCTACCATGTTACCTTTTTCTGTATCCGTCAATTCGGATGATTTTGCACTTGTCTCTCTTGCCTTATGGGTCTTCCGTAGCTTCATCTCCAATAGTCCTAAGAGTTCCTCTTGGTCATCTTCAGACAGTTCCCGGAAACCATCTAAAAGCTTTTTTTCGTTTCCGAAGATTTCAATATTCTTCGTTTCCGAAGATACTCCAGTAATAAGATATTCCATGCTACAATTCAAAGCTTGTGAAATTGAGAAAAAAGCAATAGCAGATGGGACTCTGCTTCCGTTCTCGATCTGACTAAGTGCTCCGGATGTAATGCCACATTCACGGTGCATATCTGTTTGAGTAAGCCTTAATTCTTTTCTTCTCTCTCTGATTCTATTTCCAATACTATCCATACTAATATCCATGATACCTCACTTTCTGCATAATCGAATAAAAATCACCGTATCCGAAGAAAAAGGCTTGACATTCTTCGGATACGAAGATATACTTATACTTGCAAGGGGGTTACTTGTAACCCAATAAGCATATCAAATTTCTAAGAAAATCTCAATAGCCGGAGTTCTCCGGCACAAAGAAAGTCACCCGGTTCAGGGTAGTGGAGGAATTAAGAAAGCAGGAGGAATGGAACGAGTGAAGAATGGGAAAGCCCCTACACGGGAGCAGAAAAAAATTATGAAGGCTCATGGACTGATACCGGAAAACTGGCTTGTAGTGAAAAACCTTCCTGAAACTTTGGAGGTGGTAAGCCGGACAGCATTGAAAAAAGTCGGTCAGAAACCAAGGACAAAGATTGTATCAAAGAGCCTTTGATGTGAGGTGAGCAGATGGCAACAAAGCAGACGAGACTGACACCCTTTGGGAGGAAAGTCAGGAAAAGGCTCATAGACAAGAACATGACACAGGTGGAGCTTGCTGCTTTGCTTGGATGCAATAAGCAGTATATCCACAAGATTTTAGTCGGTGAGCGTAGTGGGAAGAAATACATTGAAGCAATATCAAAGATACTGGAAATTGAGATGGTGGCATGAAGGAGGTGAGATGATTGGCTGAAGCATATGTCACATTGGCTGAAGCGGCGGAGCTGGAAGGGGTCAAATATAAAACAATGGCACAGAGGCTGTCGAGGAAAAAACAGGCATTTGAAACCAAGACCGAGAAGTCAGAAACGGGCGGAAGAGATGTGGTGCTTGTAGCAGTCTCCTCACTATCCAAACAGGCAAGGAACGCATGGAAGGAAAGGGAAAAGCTGAAATCCTTCACGGAAGAAGTTCCGGAAGGGCAGGAGGCGGCAGAGCAGAAGCCGGAGGTGCCATGGTATGTGAACATGGACATTGACTGGTACATTGAAAACTACAAGGAGAGATACTACAAGGCTGTGGAGCTTGGGAACGTGGTCAGGAAGTTCCTTCAGTATGACGAAGGGGACAGGACAAAGTACGCTGAAGAGTTCGCACAGAAGCACCTTGGGAAGGGTCAGAGGACTCTGTACCGATACACCAAGGCATACCTTGAGGCATCCGCATGGGCGGACAAGCTTCAGAAGGAGGACGGGGCAGGGTATGAGTTCTTCAAGGTTCTCTGCCTGTGCAGGAAACCGAAGGAGACCGGATGCTTCCCAAGCATCAAGCCGGAGGTCAAGCAGGTCATCAAGAACATATGGTTCAATGAGGACTTTGCCCGGAACCAAGGCACCCGTGAGATGCTCTATGAGAAGCTGACAGCCATTGCCAACATAAACCTGAAAGCCGGGATGACGGAATGGGAGAAGATACCGTCCTATCAGACGGTAGTGAGGTATATCAACTATCTCATGGAGGATGAGAACATGAGGAACGCCTACTTCCTTGCATCCCGTGGCACCCGTGAGTACAAGAATAAGGTCATGGTGAAAGGGAGCCGGGATACCAAGGGGCTTCAGGTGATGCAGATAGTCATGGGTGATGAGCATACCTTTGATTGTTGGGTGAGCTACAAGCAACCCAATGGCAAGGTCATAGCAATCAAGCCACACTTGGCTGCATGGGTGGACATGCGGAGCAGGGTCATCATGGGTGATGTCCTCTGCAAGGATGCCAATTCTGACATCCTGAAGCAGAGCCTCCTCAAGATGATTTATTCAGAGCCGGGAGGGGTTCCGGAGTATCTCTACATAGACAATGGCAAGGACTACACAGCCAAGACCATGACAGGAAGAGACCGGAATGACCGGAGCGGCTTGAACTTTGACAATGAGACACAGGGCTTCTACAAGAGCATAGGCATCAAGGATGACCACCGGGCTCTGCCTTATGAACCATGGAGCAAGGGACAGATAGAGAGGTTCTTCCGCACCGTCTGCAACAAGTTCACACGTTGGATGAAGTCCTACACGGGAACGCTGACGGGCTCAAAGACCTCTGACAAGGTGGAGAAGGACATCAAACGGATGCTTGAAAGGGGAGAGCTCCTGACACTGGAAGAGTTCTATGAGAAGTGGCATGAATGGCTCACTACAGTCTACATGCACACGGAGCATTCCGGGCTCAAGAAGATGGGAGAGACCTACAAGAAGCCTTATGACTGCTTTATGAATGAGGACAGGTACTTCAAGGCGGCACCACCTAAGAGCTATGCAACCATGTTGATGATGAAGTCAGAAAACGTGCTTGTCCGCAACATAGGCATCACCAAGTGGGGATATGAGTACCGCTCTGATGAGCTGTGTGACTATATCGGGCGGAAGGTTGACATCAAGTATGACCCGGATGACATGGCTGTCCTGTATGTCTTTGACCAAAAAGGCAAGCGTATCTGTGAAGCGTACTGTCAGGAACTCCTTCAGATTGCCCCGAAGGTGACACAGAAAGCACTTGAGGAACACCTGAAGATGCAGAAAAGGCAGCAGAAGCGTGACAGGGAAAGACTTGAAGAAGCAAGGAGACCTTTTGAGGAACTTAATGAGCAGTATGTGGGCTTCAATGAGGCAACAGGCGGCATTGACCTGATGATAGGCGGAAAGAAGCAGGATAAGGCGGCAAAAGTCATAGCAATGCCAAAGGATAGAACTTATCAGCAGGGCTTCCGGGCAGAGAAAAGGGAGGATGATGAGCAGGACAGCGAATACATGAGCAGGCAGGCGGAGAACGCACTCAAGAAGCTTAGAGCCATAGGTGTGTAACAAAAAGCGTATGGCAGGAATTAGTGAAGGAAAAAGGAAAGGAAGGTTGTAACTATGGAAGCATTGAATACCTACAAAGCGGAGAAGACACTGGCGGAGCAGATGAATGAGAGATTGGCGGAGCTGAAGATGACCAAGGCGGAGGCAGCCCTCAAGATGAACTATTCAAGGGCGGCACTTAGCCAATACCTCAATGGGAAGTATGCAAGTGACCCTACCGAACTGGAAAAGAAGGTCAGGGAGTTCCTTGAGGCATCCGGAGGAGTGGATGGCGGTCAGGAACAGGAAGGCGGCAAGGCAGGGGCAGGCATCCTCAAGAAGAAGGTGGAGTTTTTTGAGAGCCGAGACTTTGTACAGACTATCGGAGTATGCCAGGCATGTCAGGAGTATATGGGGCTTGGGATAATCGTTGGGAAGTCCGGTCAGGGAAAGACCCACGCACTGAAGAAATATGCAGAGCTGCCGAGGGTGGCATACATTGAGTGTGATGACACCATGGCTTGCCGGGACTTGGTGGAAGCCATTGAGAACGGGATAGGGCTCCCTAGAGGGTATGGAGGAACGATATGGAAAAGGGTCAACCGTATCCGGGAGTTTTTCAATACCAATGAAGGCTTCCTGCTCATCATTGACGAGGCGGACAAGCTCATCAACAAGTACACGCAGAAAAAGATGGAGATACTCCGGGGCATTTTTGACCAGTCGGATGTGGGCATTGTCATAGCCGGGGAGCCGAGGCTTGAGACAGAGCTGAAAGGCAACCTTGCCCGTTTTGCTAATCGGATGGACTTTTACTATAAGCTGAAGGGGCTGTCCAAGAATGAGGTGGCGGACTACCTTGAGGGCTATGAGGTCGAGGAGGCAGCCATGGGCGAGATGATAAGCCGGGCAACCAACACACAGAGCGGATGCTTCCGCCTGTTGGACAGGACACTCAACAACGTGCTCCGTATCCTGAAGCAGAAAGGCGAGACACGGATAACCATGAAGATTGTGAGCGAGGCATCCAGTATGATGATGCTGTAGGAAGGAGGGAGCACATGAAGAAATTGGAGGTTGTAATCAAAGGCGAGCATGAGGAAGAGATGGGGCGTGAGATGCTGTCAGGCATCTATGGTGTCATTCAGAATTATGGATACACGGATGTGTCTGTCCGGGCGGATACCATTGCAGACAGAGGATGTATTCAGATACCGGAGTTCCTGAAGCCGCATGTGCAGAGCGTAAAAGAGAGGAGGGTGTAGCATGGCAGGGAACACATCACAGCCGAGCATCAAGAGGGTATGGGGCATTGCAAAGAGCCCGGAGCTGAAGCTCACGGATGAGGAGCTGCATCTCCTTGTACAGGCACACACGGGGAAGGACAGCATCAAGGCTCTCAACAAAAGGGAGCTTCAGACGGTCATCCGGGTGCTTGGCAGCATGAAGGACTCTGTGAAGAAGTCGGAGCGTGGGAAGCACAGTGGAGGGAACACATCCACGGAGAACCAAAGGAAGAAGATATACAAGCTCACACAGGAGCTTGGATGGGACAAGCCTGCAAGGGTCAATGGCATGTGCCGGAAGATGTTCGGGGTCAGTGCTGTGGAGTGGTTGGACTATCAACAGTGCTCTAAGCTCATTGAGGCACTCAAGAACATGGTGAAGAGGCAGGAAGAGAAGGAGGGACAGGATGCAGGACTGCAAGCTGATAGTGACAGTCAGGGATGACAAGGTGAATTTTGAGGGTCAGGACATCAGCGTTGAGGAGCTGGCACAGATAGCAGGCTTCCTTCAGGTGTTCGTTGGCATGGAAGGGCTGAAGCGTGGACTGGACATGGATGATGTGAAGAACAACATGCTTGACATCCATCTTGCCGCCATGGAAACGCTTGAAGAGCAGCTTCGGAGCGATATCCCTGACCCGGATGGCAGTTAAGGAGAAGGAGGCGGAGAGATTGAAAAAGATACAGTTTGTATGTGACAGGTGCGGAGCTGTCCTTGAGAAGACAGCTATCAAGATAATACCAAACGTAGTAGAGCTTGACGGGGAAGATATTCTGCATCCAGTGGATGAAGCCACACATGGGATGCACTTCTGTGCAGCGTGTACGGATGCCCTCCTGAAGTTCCTGCTCCCTGAAAACAAGCCTCCACCAAAGCCAAAGGAAAAGCCTGCAAGGAGGAGAAGGCTTGATGCAGGCAGGGTGATGGCTCTCCATAATGCCGGATGGAGCAATGAGGACATAGCGGCTGACATCAGGGCAGAGCCGGAACAGGTCAGGCAATGTATCTACTATCAAAAGTACAAGAAAAAGAGTCCATCAGTAGCGGACGGAGAGGAGCAGACATGAGCACAGCATATAAGAAGATGACAAGCCACGGGTCAATCAGCATCCCGGTGGCAATGCGGAGGGAGCTTGGCATTGAGCCAAAAGACCCTATGGTGGTGGAGGAGCATCAGGGGGAAATCAGGATAAGACCGTACACACTCCGCTGTAACTTTTGCGGCGTGACGGACGGGGTGCAGGAGTTCCATGGGAAGGGTATCTGTGGAGCCTGTGCAGCAAAAGCATTTCAGAAGTTAGGAGGCGGACAGTAATGGGAGAGCAGACAACAAAGACAATGAGCAACGAGCAGCTCATTGGGGCATGTGTGGAGCTTGACAGGGAGCAGAAGAGGAGCCGGGTTCTGATGAACAGCTACAAGGCGGAGCTTCAGGCGAGGGGCTTGGCTCTCATGGAAGACCACAATGTGAGGTATGTGAAGTTTTACGGTGATGAGGGCAGTGCTGCCATCACGGACAGCATGAGCCTTGACATCCTGAATCCGGACAAGCTGAAGGAGCTTGTGGGAGCAGGGGTATACAGTATGAAGGTCAAGGAGGAGACCAAGACGAGCTACAAGTTTGACAGCAAATTTGAGAAGGCTCTGAAGGCAATCTTTACAGGGGACTATACCTTTGAGACCACGCTTGCAGAGTTCCTTGATGAAATGAGCATTAAGCCGGACGAGAAGCAGAAGAAGCTCCTGCTGAAGAAGCTGAAAGGAGAGTTTGAGAAGGACAAGGAGACCCTCATCTCCGTCTTGGTTCAGGAGGGGCAGGAGACACCGGACTTTGATGTGGAGTTGTGGTACATCTACCGTATCAAGAACGGGGAGCTCATCCGGGCTTTTCTCCCGGAGGATATGATTGATGCAACCATTGAAGGCATCCGGAAGAGCATCTTGGTGGAGACCAAGACATCCATCACATTAGACTATGACAGTGAAAAGGAGGAGTAACCATGGAAGAAAAGAAAGAGCTGTTTGATGAAGTGGCAACCGAAGAGGAAATCAATGAAGCGGATGGTCAGCCCATCTACCACGCAAACGAAGGCGAAGGCGAAGACGAAAGCAAGGAGGAATAATCATGGCAAAGAAGAAGATATGTATTGATGCCGGGCACTATGGCAAGTACAACAGGTCTCCGGTGGTTCCGGAATACTATGAGTCGGATATGGTGTGGAAGCTCCACCTGATGCAGAAGGAGATACTGGAAGGCTATGGCTTTGAGGTCATCCTGACAAGGGGCAATCAGGCTACAGACCGGGGGCTCTATGACCGTGGATATGCAGCAAAGGGATGTGTGCTCTTCATCAGTGACCACTCCAATGCCTGCGGTACGGAGAGCGTGGACTATCCCGTGGTGTACCGTGGCTATGACAACATTGGGAACTGTGACAGTCTTGCCCTGAAGCTTGCAAAGGTGATAGCCTCCACAATGGGGACGGTGCAGGCAGGAAGGACAGCGACAAGGAAGGGCTCATCCGGAGGAGAGTATTATGGCGTACTTAGAGGTGCGAGGGCTGCCGGGCTGTCAGACTACTACATCCTTGAGCACTCATTCCATACCAATGCCAAGATGACCAAGTGGCTGCTCAATGATGCCAACCTTAGAAAGCTTGCTGAAGAGGAGTGCAGGGTCATAGCGGAGCATTATGGGATGAGCAATGGCAAGGCAGAGGATAAGGGCAGCATGACCAAGATAACCGGGAAGGCGGAAACCACAGCGGAGCAGATGGCGGCATACATCAAGGCAAAGAATGGCAGCGTTGCACAGAGCGTACTTGACATGATACCGCTGTACCTGTCTGAAGGAGAGGCGGAGAATATCCGTGGTGACATTGCTTTTGCACAGAGCTGTCTTGAGACAGGCAACTTCACCTTCTCCGGGAGTGCTGTGAAGCTCTCACAGAATAATTTCTGTGGCATGGGAGTGACCAAGAACGGGGAGACCGGGAACAGCTTTAGCACGCCACAGCTTGGCATCCGGGCACAGGTGCAGCACCTCAAGGCATACGCCAACACCACGAAGCTGAAGCAGGACTGCATAGACCCACGCTTTGACCTTGTATCCCGTGGCTGTGCCCCGTATGTGGAGTACCTTGGAATACAGGAGAACCCGAAGGGCAAGGGGTGGGCTGCCGGAGCCGGGTATGGCGGAAAGATACTGAAGATACTGGATGCCATCAAGGGAGCCGGGAGCGGTCAGGCAGGAAGCGGCGGACAGGACTCCGGCAAGAAACCGGATGATGGGGACAAGCAGCAGGCAGGCTTCACGCCATACCTCATCACTACTACCTGTGACGTATTGAACATCCGCTCCGGGGCAGGAACCGGGCACAGCGTGGTGGGAGCCATCCGGGAGAAGGCAGGCAAGAAGAACAAGTACACTATTGTGGAGGAAAAGGACGGATGGGGCAGGCTGAAGTCCGGAGCCGGATGGATAAGCCTCTCCTATACCAAGAAGGCGGCTGCATCCGGAGGCGGCACAGGCTTCACGCCATATCTCATCACTACCACCTGTGACGTGCTGAACATCCGCTCCGGGGCAGGAACCGGGCACAGCGTGGTGGGAGCCATCCGGGAGAAGGCAGGCAAGAAGAACAAGTACACTATTGTGGAGGAAAAGGACGGATGGGGCAGGCTGAAGTCCGGAGCCGGATGGATAAGCCTCTCCTATACCAAGAAAGCCTCATAGTAGTGGGAAGGAGGCGGAGATGACAGCGGATGAACTCACAAGAGCCCTCATTGAAGAGACCACGTTGGAGGACATATCAGAAAGCTACCGCCCTGTGGTGGAAATCATAGGGATTGAGAAGTTCATTGAGCTTAGTGAGTACGCCAAGGGGGATGAGCTCTACTTCCCGAAGACAGAGAACATCATAGCCCCGGCAAGGAACAGGCGTATCAAGAAGGAGTGGAACGGGTACAACTCAAAGCAGCTTGCAGAGAAGTACAACTTGACCACCAAGCAGATAGGGAACATACTGAAGGACGAGCCAATGATAGGGCAGATGAGCCTTTTTGACATGGATAACGGAGAGTGATTTTCCGGAAATGTTTCCCCTAAAGAGTCTTTCACAATGAGTATAAGATAAGAGCATGTACTTAGTACATGCTCTTATTGTTTTGTGCGTTATTCTCAAAAAAAATGACAGAAAAGGAGTGGATTGCATGACGAATTTCACAGCGGATGTATCACAGATTATCGTCTTCATTGGTGTCATGGCATTTATCGTGTCGGTCATCACGGAGGCACTCAAAAAGTGGACATGGTTTGACCGGAAGGTGCCCACAGCACTGACCGTCATCCTCCTGTCCCTCATCCTCTGCCCGGTCTGCCTGTTGGGGCTTGCGGCATATTACGGGGTGGCTATTGAGTGGTTCATGGTATTTGCATCATTCATAGCAGCCTTCATTGTGGCGTTGGTGTCCATGGATGGATGGGAGAGGGTCATGGAGCTTGCAGAAAAGCTCATCAGGAAGTAGGAGCCTATGGATTATGTTATATCTTTCTCTGATGTGATGGCAGGGGTCATCACCCTTGGCTTGGGGGTGATAACCTTCTTCATCAAGGGGTGGATAGGAAGCCTCAAGAGCAGCACAGAAGAGATAAAAAAGCAGATTAAAGAGAATGATGACAAAGTGAATAAGAGGATTGACAAGTTGGAAGAGGAGACGGATGAGGACATAGCAAACATCAAGCAGGAACTCAATAACATCAAGGGTGATTTTGCTACCACGTTTGTGCTCCGTGAGGACTTCTTCCGTTCCATGAACGGGGTGGAGGACAGGATGAGGAGCATTGACAGCAAGATTGACAAGCTCCTGATGCAGAGCAGCAGAAAAGAGTGAGGTGAACAAAGTGAATGACTTAGAAAAAGCAGAAATCAAGCAGAATAAGGCAATCAGGGGGTACATCATCCGGTGCTTGGTGAAGGGATACAACAACACAGCCCTCACAAGGCAGTTATCCAATGCCATGATAGCAGCCGGGCTTATCATATCCCCGGACATCAGCAAGTATCTTGATTACCTTCAGGGAGCCGGATATATCGAATTTACCGAGGAAAAGGTCACAGCCTACAATGCCTATGCCAATGATGCGGTCATCAAGCTCACCAAGGAAGGCGTAGACCTTGCGGAAGGTACGATTGAGGACAATGGGGTTGATGTCTGATGGGCGATAAGAGAACCAAGCAGAGGATAACCTCAAAGATTGACGAGCTCCCTGAAGGCTTGCGGATGAAAGTGGATGTGATGCTTGCTGACACATCCAATACCTATGAATACATTAGCCAATTCCTGAAAGGGGAGGGCTATGACATATCAAAGTCCAGTGTGGGGCGGTATGCCACCCGGACAAACAACGCCATGCAGAGGCTCCTTGAGGCACAGGCACAGACGGACAGGCTGATACAGGTGGTGAAGGAGAACCCGGAGGCGGACTACACGGAAGCAGCCATACTCCTGACCATGAACGGGCTCCTGAACAAGGTGGCAACCGCAGAGGAGGAGTTCAATGAGATGCCGCTTGACAAGGCAGGAAGGCTCATTGCCTCCCTGTCCCGGACAAAGGTATACAAGGACAGGGTAAGGCAGGACATGAGGCGGAAGGCTGACATTGCCTTCCGGGAGATGGAGTCCGAGATGCTCAAGGTCATCAAGCAGGATGGGAAGTCAGCGGAGCAGCTCAAGGAGATACTGGCAAGGGCAAAGGAGCGGATGATGGAAGATGATTGATATTGACAACTGGATGAGGGAGCTTGAGGAGGACGGGGACACAGAGGCAAGGAGCAATGAGGAGTATCAGACCAAGCTCTTTGAGGAATATGTGCTCCGGGGCTCTGACCATCAGGAGGAAAGGAAAAAACTGAATGAGAGGTACCTGTCCGGGGAGGAGCTCATGGGCGAGCATGGGCTTAGAAAGGAGCTTGCCGCCTTTGACATGTCCTACTTTGGGAGGGCGTACCTTCCCCACTACTTCATCCGGAAGTCCCCACACTTCCATGAGGAGCTTGACGGGATATGGAGCCGGGGCGTGATGAAGGGGAGGAACCCCCTGAAGGAAGCCAAGGTCATCTCAAGGCTGAAGGGCTCCCGGCAGGTCGTGGCGGCTCCCCGTGGTCATGCGAAGTCAACCAATTTCACCTTCAAGGACAGCCTCCATGCCATCCTGTACGCATACAAGCACTACATCCTCATCTTGTCTGACTCATCCGAGCAGGCGGAGGGCTTCCTTGATGACATCAAGACGGAGCTTGAGGACAATGGCAACATCATTATGGATTTTGGCTCCCTGAAAGGGGAGAAGGCATGGAGGACAGGGGTGATACTGACCAAGACGGACATCAAGGCGGAGGCAATCGGCTCCGGGAAGAAAGTCAGGGGAAGGAGGCACCGGAACTGGAGACCTGACCTCATTGTACTGGATGACATTGAGAATGATGAGAACGTCAACACGCCGGAGCAGAGGCGGAAGCTGAAGAACTGGTTTGACAAGGCGGTCTCAAAGGCAGGGGACACCTACACGGACATCATGTACATAGGCACCATACTCCACTATGACTCCCTGCTCAACAACGTGCTTCAGAACCCAAGATATAAGACCAAGAAATACAGGGCGGTCATATCGGAAGCAGCCAATACAAAGCTGTGGGATGAATGGGAGAGCATCTACACCAATCTTTTCAATGAGAACCATGAGGAGGATGCAAAGGCCTTTTATGAAGCACATGAGGAGGAGATGCTGCTTGGAGCTGAAGTCCTTTGGGAAGAGAAGCTGTCCTATTATGACCTAATGGAAATTAAGGTCTCTGAAGGCGTGGCATCTTTCAACTCCGAGCTTCAGAATGACCCGATTGACCCGGAGAGTGCAACCTTCAATCCTGAATGGTTTGATTACTACGAGCCGGAGCTCATGGACTTCTCAAGTCCGGAGTTCGTATTCGTGGCAGCAAATGACCCGTCACTTGGAAAAAACAAGAAATCAGACACAAGCTCCATCATCAACCTTGCCCTGTCCACCAAGACCGGGTACATGTATGTGGCGGATGCCTCCGTGGAGAAGCGGAAGCCGGATGTCATCATTGATGATGTGTTTGAGATGAACCGGAGGCTGAAGAGGGACTACAAGAAAGGCTTCTACAAGTTCGGCGTGGAGGTGGTGCAGTTCCAATACTTCTTCAAGGAGGTCATGGCTGCCAAGTCCGCAGAGGAAGGGGAGTATATCCCAATAGAGGAGATACAGTCTACGGTTAACAAGGTGCTCCGCATTGAGTCCTTGCAGCCCGTCATCAAGAACAAGTACCTGAAATTCAACCGGGAGCACAAGACCCTACTGAAGCAGCTTCAGGAGTTCCCCATGGGAAAGAATGATGATGCCCCGGACGGTCTTCAGATGGCGGTGCAGCTTGCACAGAGCATCAAGGCGGTGGCATCAAAAGCAAATTACAAGACAGTCCTTCGGAGACGGTTCCGGATGGGCAAGGGTGCCTATTAGGAGGTGTGACACAGCATGACAAAGAAAAAGAAGAGGAACCGGAACAAGGGGACACCCTTCAATCCGGAGACAGATACAGGCATAAGGAGACCCGTGACCGCAAGGGTGGCGGTGGGGGATGTCAATGACAAGTTCTCTGACTACCCATCCAACGGGCTGACACCACGCAGGCTTGCCCGTATCTTCCGGGAGGCGGATGAGGGCAATGTCAGGGCACAGATGGAGCTCTTTGAGGAGATGGAGGAGAAAGACACCCACCTCTTCTCACAGATGCAGACAAGGAAGCTTGCTGTGACAGGGCTTGATTGGGAGGTGCAGCCATTCTCACAGGATGAGAGGGACAAAGAGGTTGCTGACTTTGTGGATGAGCAGCTCAAGGGGATTGAGAACTTTGACGAGGTGCTGATTGACATGTTGGATGCCATAGGGAAGGGCATCAGCATCATGGAGCTTGCGTGGACGGTAGAGGATGGGAAGAATGTCATTGAGGACATTGAGTATGTGCATCCCAAAAAGCTTGTGTGGGACAGCACAACGGATGAGCTGAAGATATGCACCGGGGAGTACCCGTCAGGCGTGGAGCTCCCGGAGAATAAGTTCGTGGTACATAAGTACAAGGCGAAGTCAGGACATGCAAGCAGGGCAGGCATTATGAGGGTGGTCTCATGGATGTACCTGTTCAAGAACTATGACATCAAGGATTGGGTGAGCTTCTGTGAAGTGTTCGGTATGCCGCTCCGCCTTGGAAAGTATGATGCTTCTGCTTCAGAGGATGACAAGAAGCAGCTCATGGAAGCCATCATCAGCCTTGGGACGGATGCAGCCGGGATTGTGCCGAGCTCCACAATGATAGAGTTCATTGAGTCGCAGAAGACCACAAGCGTAGAGATATATGAGAAGCTTGCCCGGTACTGTGATGAGCAGATAAGCAAGGCAATCCTTGGACAGACCCTCACATCAGACAGCGGTGGGGGCTCCTATGCACAGTCAAAGACTCATGATGAGGTCAGGCATGACCTGACAGTTGCGGATGCAAAGGCTTTGGCGGTCACTATCCGCCGAGATATCATCAGACCGCTTGTGGAGTTCAATTTTGGGACGGATGTGGACATCCCCTTCTTTGGCTTTGACTGCCATGAGGTGGAAGACCAGAAGGAAGTGGTTGAGATATATAAGACCCTTGCCTGTGACATGGGGCTTGAGATACCGAAGAGCCACATATACAAGAAGTTCAACATACCGAAGCCGGAGGATGGCGAGGAGGTACTGGAACCGCCACGGACAGGGATATCAGCACAACCGCCGCCAATGGAGGAAGCGGAGGAGCTGAAGCTGAAGCAGCAGGAAGGGCAGACAGAACAGGGACAGGTTGATGCAATCGTATCCGCAGCCAACAAGCAGGCGGAGGGCATCTTCAGGGAGATGGTAAAGCCCATTTTCAAAATGATTGACAAAGCGGCGGACATGGATGAGCTGCAAAAGGTTCTGAAGGATGAGAAAAAGCTCCGGGAACTGTATCAGGAAATGGAGAGCCCGGAGCTTGATGACCTGATACAGCAGGGCATCTACCTGTCACACCTGATAGGGAGGTCAATGGACTAATGGATGTATTGTATGGACTGGCAAAGGATTTTGTCTTCAAGGAGGCGGTGGCGTTCCTGAAGGGGAAGAAGGCACTGACAAGTGAGGAGTACAGGCTGCTTGATGACGAGAGCCGGGCAAAGGCTTTCACCGTGTCAGGATATACAAGCCTTGGAGTCCTTCAGGAGTTCCTTGACTGCCTGACGAAGGCAGCCGAGGAGGGAACCACCAAGGAGCAGTTCCGGGAGGACATGAACCGCTTCCTTGAGGAGCATGGGTATGAGGGCATCAATCCATGGAAGAGTGACAACATCTTCCGGACGAACATGCAGACAGCCCTCAATGCAGGACACTATAAGAGCATGACGGATGAGACCACAATGAAGATGAGACCATATTGGAGGTACCGGACAGCCGGGGACGGTCATGTGAGGGAGTCACATGCAGTCATGGAAGGCAGGGTGTACCGGGCGGATGACCCCATATGGGATATATGGTACCCACCCAACGGGTTCCGGTGCCGCTGCATGGTGGTGAGTCTGACCAAGAAACAGGTGGAAAGGATGGGATTGCATGTTGAGACAGATGCACCGTTTGACATTGACTACTCCACGGGGGAGATACTCCCGAAGTTTCCGGACAAGGGCTTCTCCAACAATCCGGCAAAGAGCGTATGGAAGCCCGACATGACAGGCATCTCTCCGGAACTTAGAAAACTGTTCTGGGAGCGGAAGCAACCTGAAACCGGAGAAAAGGACTAGGAGGCTTTTTAAGGGGGCAGATTGTGTCATGGTGGGGGAAATTACGCTTAGAAGCATAAAGGGGCGTTATAACGCGATATAACGCTATTAAAACGCAAAGGAAAGAGGTGTAAGGCATGGCAGAGCTGATAGCATGTGCCGGGCAGGGTGTGGAGCTCTCCGGTGTGCCTACAGAAATCAAAATACTCCCCCTTGGGAGGGTTCATTCTCAAAAAGGGGACTTCACTGTGGATGATGAGAGCTTTGAACTCATCCGGAAACAGTTCAAGGACAGGAAGCTTGACCTTGTGATTGACTATGAGCACCAAACACTGTCAGATGTGCAGGCTCCTGCAGGCGGATGGATAAAAGACCTCTACAAAGGGGAGGATGCCATCATTGCCAAGGTGGAGTGGACAGCAAAAGCCGCCGAGTATCTGAAGAATAAGGAATACAGATACCTTTCCCCGGTGGTTTTGGTGCGGAAGAGAGACCAAAAGGCGGCGGCAATACATTCTGTCGCACTGACAAACACGCCTGCTATTGATGGGATGTTTGCACTGGTGAACTCCCTTGACATAGAGGACATATCAGAAGGAGGAAAAATCATGGACTTAAAAGAACTTGCAAAGGCATTAGGGCTTCCGGAGACCGCAACGGAAGAGGAAATCAAGAAAGCGGTAGAGGATGCTGCAAAGGCATCGGAAAAGCTCAAGGAGATGGATGGAAAGAAGCCGGGGGAAGGTGACGGGAAGCCGGGGGAAGGGGAACCGAAGCCGGACGGGGCGGACATGGTGGCGAACAGCACCATCCTCTCCATGCTTGGGCTGAAAGCGGATGCCAAGACCGAGGATGTGGCGGCTTCCATCATGGCACTGAAGGCAGGAGCCCCGGATACACAGGCAGAGCTCCTTGCACTCAAGCAGCGTATGCAGGAGAGGGATGCAGATGAAGAGGTTCAGAAGGCATTGAAGGCAGGGAAAATCACAGCGGCACAGTCCGATTGGGCGAGGTCATACGCACTGAAGGACATGGAAGGCTTCAAGGGCTTTGTGGACAAGGCTCCCGTGGTGGTTCCTCCGGGGAAGCTTGACCTGAAAGATGCCCCGGCAGCTTCCGGCTCTGATGAGGTGGATGTAGCCATCCTGAAAAATATGGGAGTATCCATGGAAGATGTAAAGAAGTACAGCAAAAAGGAGGACTAAGAGATGGACAGGACAGGAAACGAGAGGACAGGGAACCGGATGCTCAACATCCCGGTGAAGGGCGGAGCGGAGCTGACGGAGGCAACCATGGCAGCTATCAATGGGGATGGATATGCAGCCCCGGCAGCCGCTTCTGCCGGGCTTAAAGTTGCCGGGTGTGTACAGAGGTATTGCGACAACCGAAACGGGGCGGACGGTGAGCAGACGGTCAGCGTGAAGCGTGGGGTGTTCGTATGGGACAATGACGGAACCATCAAGGAGACCGACATCTTGAAGCCCTGCTATGTCAAAGACGAGCGGACAGTGACCATCACAGCGGATGGCTCAAGCGTGGCAGGCATCATCTTGGAGGTGGCGGATGACGGAGTGACCGTTGACATGATACAACAGATTATCACGGTAGAAGCAGCGAAGCCGGGAACCGTGACACAGGAAGGAGAGTAATCAGACATGATTGTTAATCAGGCGAATTTACACGGGCTGTCCGTGGGGTATTCCACAGCTTTCAACAAGAGCTTTGACACCACGCAGTCCAATTATCAGAAAGTTGCAACCGTGGTACCGAGCACCACGGGGGAGCAGGACTACAAGTGGCTTGGACAGATGCCGGGCATGAGGGAATGGATTGGCGAGAGGGAGATACAGGCTCTTGCAGCGTATGACTACCTCATCAAGAACAAAAAGTTTGAGATGACCATAGGAGTACCGAGGGATGACATTGAGGATGACAAGTACGGGGTATATACGCCGCTCTTCTCCAACATGGGGGAAGCTGCTGCCCTGCATCCGGATGAGCTTGTCTTTGGTGCAATGATGAGCGGCTTCACGGAGAAGTGCTATGACGGGCTCTCATTCTTCAATGCAGCCCACAAGGTAGGCAAGGAGACCTACAGCAACCGGAGCAACAAGAAGCTGACAAGGGAGTCCTACATGGAGGCAAGGAGCTCCATTATGAGCATCAAGGGAGACAAGGGCAAGAGCCTGAAGCTTGTGCCTGACCTCTTGGTAGTGCCCCCGGCATTGGAGGAGGAAGCCCGGCTTATCTTGGAGGCTGACCAGATTGAAGGCACCACCAACGTGCTGAAGGGGACAGCAAAGCTCCATGTGGAGCCTGCCCTTGCAGAGCATCCGGAGTATTGGTTCCTTCTGTGTACCAACCGCTTCCTCAAGCCCTTCATCTATCAGCTCCGGAAGAAAATCAAGTTTGTGTCCCTGACAAAAGACACGGATGAGAACGTCTTCCTGTTGGATGAGTTCCTGTACGGGGCAGACGGGAGAAGCAATGCAGGATATGGCTTTTGGCAGATGGCATATGGCTCCACCGGGGAGGCAGAGCCGCAGGCACAGGGATAGAGGGTAGGTGATGGGAATGTACTGTACCGTGGAAGAGGTTCTTGAAATGATAAAGGATGACATGATGAATGTCATCATTGGAGATGAGTACATAGAGGATGAGCAGGAACGGACGGAGAAGATTGCAACGCTCTGTGAGGCTGCCATATCAGATGCTTGTGCCGAGATTGACGGGTACCTTGCCAAGCGGTACAGCGTTCCCTTCAGAAAGACACCCAAGGTCATCAGCAAGTTTGCAAAGGACATATCCGTATATAACCTTGTGTCAAGGACAGGCATAGACGAGAGTGAACGGGAGAAGACCTTCCTGAACCGATACAATGCAGCCATCAAGTTCCTGCTTGATGTCGCAAAGGGCATCATAGACATAGGCATTGATGAGAAATCAGGAAGCAGCGAAGCAGCCAATGGCTTCAAAATGAAGTCTTCAGGTCGGGTATTCTCAAGGGACAGTATGAGAGGATGGTGATGGGATGTCATCAATCAGGGCAGAGCTGTCCGGTGACACTGATGAACTGCTCCAACGCCTGAACCGATTGGGAAACCTTGAGACCCGTGGGGTTCTGAACTCCATAGCGGAAGGGCTTAGGACTTCCACGGTGGAACGCTTCACGGAGGAGAAGTCCCCGGAAGGGAAACCATGGAAAACCTCCATCCGTGCGAGGGAGGAAGGCCGCAAGACGCTCACCAAGACCGCACAGCTCAAGAACAGCATCCGGTCAGAAGTGAGTGAGAGTGGACTTGCAGTAGGCACCAATGACATCAGAGCAGCCACACACCAATTTGGTGATGAGCGGACAATAAGAGCAAAAAACAAGAAATACCTCACATTCAAGATTGGCGGACAGTGGAAGAAGGCAGCCTCTGTCAAAGTAAGCATACCACCGAGACCGTTCTTGGGTGTCAGCGAGCAGGATGAGCAGGACATCAAGGATGCCTTGGAGGAAATTTTTGAGGAGTAGGACATGGTAAAGGAGAGGAACTACATAGTAGAAACGCTGAAGAGCTCCGGCATCAAGAGTCAGGTCTACACCAATATGAAAAAGCTGAAGCAGGGGAACGAAGTCCACGTTGGTGCAGTATTGCGAAACGGTGAGACATTCACACGCTCCGGCTCAAAAAGAAAATTTGTAGACCAAGAGGGGCGGCAGAAGCGTAGGGTCAAGCTGTGGGACAGGAACACATCACTCCATGTAGTGATAGCTGACACATCTGAGGAGAAAGTGGAGGAAATCCTTGAAGAGTTTCTCCGGAACCTGAAGAAAGGGATAGATGTGGACGGGAACTGGGTCAATATCGTGGTCGGTGAGGCGGACTGGGTAGAAGAGGGTGACAGCATCCTGAAGGCTAAAGTGGCGGTACAGTTCGACATCACTTTTGAAGGCGGTATTTATGAGGATAGAGACATCAAGCCAATGGACATTGGCTCTGTCGGATAAGGAGGAATAATCATGGCAGAAATGAGACAGGCTGCATCCCTGAAAAGCATTGAGGAGCTCAAGCAGAAGCTTGGCGTATCGGATGCGGTATTTGAAGGAACGAAGGCAGCCAACGGATGGAAGAGCGGAAGACAGGTGGATGAGCAGGAGTTCAAGGAAGCCTGTGAAGCCTTCCGGAAAGCCCCGGTCAACGGGAGCATGGAAGACAAGGAGGCGAAAGGATAATGTATGGAGATGTAAATGTAAAAGTCGAAGATGGCAACCTTGGGCGTAGCAGCTCAACGGGTACCGGGACACACATCAAGATAGGCATTTCCAATGTGGAAAGCAAGGCACCCATCCTGATTAACGGCACAATGAACGCCAAGAAAATCAAGGAGAAGGTAGGGAACACTCCGCTTGCTGATGCCTGCATTGATGCGGTGGAGTGGGGTGCATCCTCCACCTACTGCATCCCGGTGAAGGCAGGGACAGCCGGAACGGTTGGAGAAATCAAGGAGGAAAAGAAAGGGTATGGCAGCTTTGAGGTAAAGGGGAGCCCCAACAACGCCTATGACATTGTGGTTGAGGTCATGGATGCCGGGGAGTGCAATGAGGGAAGCTTCAGGTATTCCCTGGACGGTGGCAACACTTTCACTGAAGAGATGACCATACCTGTCACCGGAGAGGCGGAACTGGAAGCCACCGGGCTCAATGTGAAGTTCACGGATGCGGAAGGCGGTGACAGCTTCAAGGAGGGAGACCGCTTCACGTTCTCCACAACCTCCCCGTCTATGAGCAATGAGGCGGTCATCAATGCGGTGGAGAGCCTCATCAACAGCCCCATTGTGTTTGAGTTCGTCCATATCGTGGGGGTATCCGCCAAGGCTCTGTGGGCTTCCCTGTGTACGCTTGCCAATGACTTCCTGACGAAGTACAAGAGACCCCTGTATTTTGTCTGTGAGGCAAGGGGGAAAAGGGCGGATGAGAGCCTTGAGGAGTATGTGAATGCCATGCTTGAGGAGCGGAAGGGCATCAACAACATGTATATACAGGTCGTATGCAGCAACTCCCGGTATCAGCGGATGGATGGAAGGGTGCAGGACATCAACAATGCAGGCATTGTGACAGGTCTCTATGGAAGAGCCAAGGAGTCACAGAGCATTGGGGAGGTGAAGAGCTTCCCTATCTCTGAAGCAAAGATACAGAAGCTCCTCCCTGAAGGGATTGAGGACTATATTGAGACCTTGGACAAGGCAAAGTTCGTGACCATCCGGCAGTACATTGGCAAGGAGGACTTCTATGTGACCTCTGCAAACATGATGTCACCGGAGGGAAGCGACTATGCCTATGCTGAAGATGTCCGGGTATCAAACAGGCTTGTGAGGGCGGTCAGGGCGGAGGCTCTCAATGAGCTTCAGGTGGAGATTGACCCCGGAGACATTGAGACGAGCATCACCAACATTCAGGAGCAGCTCAATACTCCTGTGGAGGATGCCATCCGGGGCAAGATTATCAGCTCCGGCTCCGTGGCAATCGACACGGAGAACCTCAACATCCTTGTGGATGAGAGCCTTGACATCCGGATAACCTATGTACCTATGGGGCATGTGAGGGAGATGAACCTGACCTTTGCAGTAGAGAACCCCTATGCAGCATCTTAGGAAGGAGGTAGAGATACATGGCAAATAAGCAGCTAATCAATGGAAAAGTGTATGACTGGTCAAGCGTGACAATCACAGCTTCCGGCATGGAGAACATGGAGCCCATGGAAATCTCCTATGATGACGAGCAGGAGAGCGAGCCTATCTATGGCAAGGGCGGAAAAATCAGGGGATACGGTACCGGAAACCAGAAAAACTCCGTCAAGCTATCCCTGCTCCGTGAGGACTTCAATGAGATGTGCAGGGTCATCCAGTCAAAGGGATACAAGAACTTCTACAAGTATGTCATCCCGAAGATTGTTGTGAACTATGCAGATGAAGGGGCGGCAACCTGTACGGATGTCCTGACCAACATTGTGCTGTCAAAGCGTAGCTTCAAGGCGGCACAGGGGGACAAGTCCATGAAGGTAGACCTTGACGGTATCGCAATGGGCGGCATCAAAATCAACGGTCTTGATGCGTAACTGATAACAGAATAAATGACAAAAATGGAGGTATGAACATGAACGAAGCAAGAGAACAGGAGCTCATCAGAGCAGGGAAAGAGGCAGAGCAGACGGGTGATGTGGAGAGCCTGAAGAGGAAATATTCCGGGACGGATGAGAAAATCTACACGGTGACAACAACAGTACAGGTGGATGATGACACGGAGGAGGAGTTCTCCTACCTGTTCAGGAAACCGAAGCCGGCATCCTATGACCGATATGTGAAGACCATCTCCAACTCCGTGACAAAGGCATCCAAGAGCTTTGTCTTTGACAACATCATTGATGAGCAGAGGGATGAACTCAAGAAGACCGTGGAGGAATACCCGGCAATCACTATCAGCCTTGCGGACAAGCTGCTCCGTATGCTTGGGCTTGCGGACACTACATCAGTAAAAAAGCTGTAGAGGATGCCAAGGAGCAGTTCAAGAGCAGCTTTGTGAGCTATGGGAAGATGGTCATATACACCTACCTTCCCAAGGAACTGCTTCCGGAAAGCTTTGAAGACCTGACCTTTGATGAGTTCTTTTCCCTGTATGGTCAAGCGGACTGTGCAAGGGACATGAGGATTGAGGATATCGAGGCAGGGGTAGCAAAAGGGATAGCGGACAATTTTGAAGACGAATAAAACAAGCCCCACAGCCGGAAACTGTGGGACTTGAGCACACCTCTATGAACTTCTGAAGATAAGTATACCACAAATTGGGAAAAAAGCAACAGGGAGGTGGTTGCATGGGTATGGAGTCTGTATACAAATTGTCTGTCATCCTGAACTTGGTAGATAACCTGTCCGGTCAGATGGGAGGAGTCGGGGATAACGTGTCAGGCGTTGTCAACAGGCTCAATTCCGCTTTTGGAACCATGCAGAAGGCAGGGGCGGCAATGGCAGGGATAGGGGCAGGCATCACCGGACTCTGCATGAAGACCGTCACATCCACCTTTGACACACAGAACGCACTAGGGGAGCTATCCTCCCTTGGGGTGAAAGACCTGAAGGCGGTGGAGGATGCGGCAAAGAGCTTCTCTGACACATGGGCAGGCACAAGCAAAGCGGACTTTATAACGGCATCCTATGACATAAAATCAGGAATAGCATCCTTGACGGATGAAGGCGTGGCACAGTTCACGCAACTGGCAGCCCTCACGGGAAAAGCCACAAAATCAACAACGGAAGAGATGGGCTCACTGTTCGCTACAGGGTACGGTATCTATAAAGGCTTTTATGATGATATGTCAGACCTTGAGTTTGGGGAGATGTTCTCTGCCGGGATAGCAACAGCGGTTAAGAACTATAAGACATCCGGCTCCGAGATGGCGAGTGCCATATCAGCACTTGGAGCCACAGCGACAAACGCCAATGTCCCACTTGAGGAGCAACTTGCCATCATGGGACAGCTTCAGACCACAATGTCCGGTTCTGAAGCGGCAACGAAGTACAAGTCATTCCTCAATCAGGCATCCAGTGCCGGGGAGAAGCTTGGGCTGACATTCCTTGACACCAACAACCAGCTCCTCTCCATGCCGGAGATACTGACGGAGCTGAAGAGCAAATACGGGGACACCATAGATGCGGTAGAGAAGAGGGAGCTGAAGGAAGCCTTTGGGACGGATGAGGCGGTAGCCCTCATTGACCTGCTATACAACAATGTGGAGACACTGGACTCCGGGATACAGGACTTGCAGGGGAGCATGAAGAGCGGCATCTCTGTGACGGAGGAGATGGCGGAAGCCATCAACAACACGCCGGAGCAGAAGTTCCAAGTACTGAAACAGCAGATACATAACAACGTAGAGGAACTTGGCAACGGGCTCCTTCCGGCAGTCAACAACACCATGGACAAGGTGAGCGGACTGATAAAGAAGGGCTCCGAGTGGATAAGCAACAATCAGGAGACAGTGCAGAGCATAATGAACATAGCCCTGAAGCTTGGCGTATTCCTAGCGATAGCAGGAAGCGTGATGGGTGTGGTGGGCAGCCTTGGGAAGCTCTTCCTGTCAGCAAAGAACGCCATAGGGCTTGTGAAGACCGCTGTATTGGGAATGAACACAGCCTTCCTTGCATCCCCCATCACATGGGTGATAGTCGGGATAGTGGCACTTGTAGCTGCCTTTGTTGTCCTATGGAACAAGTCAGAAGCCTTCCGGAATTTTTGGAAGGGGCTGTTTGAACAGGTAAAGTCAGCAGTCATGCAGGCGTGGTCATCTATACAGCCTGCCTTGCAAAACCTAGGCGGCAAGCTCAAGGAACTATGGCAGGCGGTACAGCCAATCATACAGATACTTGAAAAAGTGGGGGCAGTTGTCCTAGTGGTGCTTGGTTCCACGTTTGCCGGAGCTATACAGGGAGCCTTGTCCGCACTGACACCGCTGATAGATGCCTTTTCGAGTTTCGTATCCTTTGTCACCAACGTGGTGAACGCTGTAGTTGCTCTGTTCAAGGGCGATTTTTCGGGGGCTATGGACTTTGCCTCCGCCGCTGTCGGTGACTTCAAGAATTTTATAGAAAACGGGTTCAACGCCATCCTCTCTTTTATAGGCGGATTTGCTTCAGGCTTCCTTGATGCAATAGGCGGAGCCTTTTCCGCCATAGGCATTGATGCAAGCGAGACCATAACGAAGATGAAGGACACCGTGAAAAACGGGCTTGAGGCAGTCAAGGGCTTCTTTGGGAATATCTTGGGGGCGGCATCCGACACCGTGAAGGAAAAGCTTGGGAACATGAAGGCAGCCTATGAGGAACATGGCGGAGGCATCAAAGGCGTAGCGGCGGCAGCAATAGAGGGGGTGAAGGGATATTACACAGCAGGCTTCACATTCATTGACAACCTGACGGGCGGAAAGCTCACGGACATCAAAAACAAGTTCAGTGAGAAGATGTCCGGGGTGGCAAATGCGGTGTCAACCGGGATGTCGGCGGCAAAGAACTATGCAAGCACACAGCTCTCCAACATGCAGGCGGCATATCAGGCGAGCGGCGGAGGCATCAAGGGGATAGTATCCGCAACCATGACGGGGGTACAGGGTACCTTCAGTGCAGCCTACTCCGCCATCAACACATTAACAGGCGGAAGGCTTGAGAGCATACGCTCCACCATAGCATCCAAGATACAGGCGGCGAAAGACACGGTATCATCCGTCTTAGACGGTATCAAGTCGGCGTTTTCCTCAAAGCTTGAGGCTGCAAGATCGGTAGTATCCGGTGCGATTGAGAGAATAAAAGGAGTCTTCAATTTCTCATGGAAGCTCCCGGACTTAAAGTTGCCACACATCAGTGTGAGCGGCGGAGAGGCACCTTTTGGCATTGCAGGAAAGGGCTCACTACCTAAGTTCTCCATCCAGTGGTACAGGGATGGCGGCATCCTGAACGGGGCAACCATCTTTGGAGCCATGGGCGGAAGCCTTTTGGGAGGGGGAGAAGCCGGAGCTGAAGCGGTGCTGCCATTGTCAGAACTGTGGAAGCAGATGACCGAGGTTGTCAGGGGCGTGGTCAAAGGTGAGAATGAAGAAAGCGGTGACAGCGTACAGCAGACCGGGGCGAACATCACAAGTGCCCTGACATCAAAGGCTGCATCAGTACGCAAGGAAAAGGAAAGCAGCACAACAACCAAGGAGACACACACAACCGAGAGATGGGGCAGGGAAGGCGGCACAACCATCCATCAGATAAGCTTCACAGTAGACATCAGCAAGATTAAGGACTTGCCGCTGCTCTACAAGCTGATAGATGAGCTGAAGGATGCACAGAACCGGACGGACAGCCCCTCCCCGGCAGCCACATAAGGAGGTGAGGCGGTATGCTGTATGTACAGGACAAAGTGGTGAAGCTTGGCGGCGTATATCTGAAAGGTCAGGTCACAAGCGTGGAAGTGCAGGAGGCAGGGAGCGTGTATGTGGCACAGGATGAAAAGGGCAGGTTCAAGAAGTCGCAGCCTGTAGGCTATGAAAATGCCAAGGTGATGATAGACATACTGCTTGAGGATACCAAGAAAGCCACGACATTAGAACAGCTCACGGAGATGCAGAGGCTTTTCAAAGCATATGGTCAGAATAAACCCAAGCTGCTCCCTATCGTCAATGAGGACTGTGCAGCCCGTGGCATATCGAGCGTATATTTCAAGAACCTCACCTCCAAGAAGGTCATATCAGAGAGCAAACGGATAGCCTCCTTGGAGCTGTGGGCTCCTGATATAGCCGGGATAAAGGTCAAGAAGAAAAAGAGCAAGAAGAAAACAAAGAAAAAGAGCAGCAAGAAGACAAAAAGCAAGAAGCTGAAGAGCAAGAGCCCGGCAAAGGACAGCCGGAACACGCTCAAGGCTAAGAAGATAGCAAAAAGGATTGTGAAGTAGGGAGGTGACTGGCTTGGGGGTCAAGAAGCTAATATCCCCGGAGTTTAAGGTGACAGTAGGGGACTATGAGGTGACTGAAGGGATAGAGGTTGAGTGCTTCTCAAGCAAGGAGTCACACATGGACTGGTGCCGGGTGGAGCTGTCCCCACAGCTTCAGGGAGTCCTGAAGTTCAAGGATATGGATGAGGCAAGCGTGGAGCTTGGCTATGAGGATGACTTTGACAGCCTGATTGAGGGGTATGTCAGGTGCGGTGACACGGACTACTGGAAAGAGATAATGATAAAAGATGACATGATGAAGCTTGACAGAGTGACCATCAAGGCATCCTTTGTAGACTGTGAGCCACAGGATGTCATCCGGTATGTGCTGACCTGTGCAGGGATTGAGGACTATGTGCTGTCTGATGAGAACTATGGGAAGAAATCCCTCTTTGTCATTGACAGGAAGAGCGGCATCAACACCATAGCAGAGGTCAACAGCTCATGGGGCATCAAAAACCCGTTCTTCTTCCAAAAGAAGGTGTTCTATTGGGGAACCAAGGAAGAACAGGAGGAGATGTATGTCCTTGAGGAGGGGGAGACCATCCTGTCCCTGAATAAGTATGGAGACCTTTGGGAGGCGGAGACAATAGCCATCCCTTGGATACACCACAGTCAAGAGGTTGAGGTGCAGCACAGCAAGTACAGCGGCATTGTGACAGTGGAGAAGACCATAGTGAGGAGTGACGATACCGGGGCGGTACACATGTACATCTATTTTGCAGGAGGTGAGAAGGATGTCTGACATGATGAAGATGTTTGTGGAGCAGGAGCTTGGCAATCAGATAAAAGAGAATTATCCGCACATGCAGTACCCTCCCTGCCTGTATGCAAAGGTGGTAGCGGTCAAAAGGAAAGGGGAGGAGCTGTATGAGGCAACGCTCAAAATACTTGACAAAAACAAGCAGCCGGACAGCCGCTTCCCGGAAGTCCCGAAGGTGGCAACGGACATACCAGTCCTGAAGGATGAGACCGTGGCGGTAGTCCTCATGTATGGCGAGTGCAAGCCCTATATCATAGGGAGGTGCTTCTGATGCAGATAACAGGTGCGAATGACGTTGACATCATGCTTGATGAGGATGGTCAGCCTGTGTCAGACGGGAACGGGGACACATCCCTTGTATCAGATGATGAGTGTTGGCTGCAAGACATCAGGAATGAAGCGGTGACGGAAGAAGGCGAGCTCTTCTATGAGGACGAGGAGGGGGATGGAAGCTATGGGTGGAGCCTGCTTGACTTCATGCAGGGGGAATATGATGACTTCACACAGATGGAAATACAGCAGCGTATCCGTTCCAAGCTGTCCAAGAGGGACTATATTGATGCCGGGAGCATACAGACAACGGTGGACTTTGACGGTCACTTATACCATGTCAGGGTAGCCTTCCGGAAGAATGACAGCAGCAAGGAGTACAGCATTGACATTGAGAGCAATGGCGTGGAGGTGATTGTGGAATGATAGATGAGAGCATCATGGAAAAGATTATCCCTATCCCGGATGAGGATGAGGAGATGGAAAAGGTGCAGGGAGAGCTTGAGGACGAAGGCTTCCCCATAACGAACTTCAAAAAGGGCGGCATCTTCTACCACCTTTGCCGCATGTTAGTGACCATATACATAGAGCTGAAGGAGCTTGCCCGTGTCATAGTCAATAGCTGCTTCATCAAACATGCTGAAGGTGACTGGCTGAAGATTAAGGCAGCCGACTATTCAAAGCAGCAGAAGGAGGCAAAAGCGGCAAAGGGCTATGTGACCATATACAGGAATGAGTATAACAATGCCCTTCAGGTGACGAAGGGACATTGCTTCAAGACGGAGCCGGATGCCGGGGGCAAGGAGCTGAAGTTCTACTGCTGTGAGAACACGGTCATTGATGCCGGGGAGCCTGTAGGAAGGGTGCTTGTGGAGGCAGAGGCACCCGGAACCTATTACAACATAGCACCGGGAAGGATAACCATATCCATGATACACCTTGACGGTATGGATTATGTGACGAATGAGGAGGACTGGCTCTTTGAAGAGGGAGCCGAGGAGGAAGACCTTGAAGACCTCCGGGACAGGTGCATGAGCTCATGGGCGGAACTGGCAACAAGAACCATAGAGGAGAAGCTCCGGAACGCTGCCAAGTCTGTCCCCGGTGTACTGGATGCCCGGATAGATGCACAGCATCCAAGGGGACAGGGCACCGTGGACGTGATTGTCACGGGGGCAGCCGGGGAAGCATCACCGGAACTCATACGGAGGGTCGGGGAAGCCATAGAGCCATTGAAGGGCAACTATGAGGACTACCTTGTGAAATCCAGTGAGGTAGTGCGGCAGGCGTTTGAGCTTGTGGTATACCTTGCTGAAGATGCGGCAACGGATGGCGTGGATGCACAGGCAGTAAAGCTCATTGAGGAGATGATGGCACTGACAAGGGGAGAGATGAACACCCTGTACAGGGACAGCATCATCCAAGTGCTTAGTACCAAGATTGACAATTACAGGAAGACGGACATCTTGCAGCCATCAGGGGACATGCTGCTTGGACAGGATAAGGTCATCATGGCAGGGGACATCAATGTGACTGTCAGGAACGTAGCACAGGGCACAAGGGGGAAGGAGTGATGCCGCCATGATAGAGAATTTCATTGAATACATGTGGTATCTGCTCACCACTCCGCTGAAGAAGCTGAAGAAAGCCCTGAATAAGTGGTACATCCTCTGCAAGGTGTTCGGCAGGAGGTTTGACGAAGCGAAGGAGGACATCCTCCGGGCAAGGGATGAGGGCATGGTTGCCACATGCAGCCATGAGATGCTCCCGGTACATGGGGCGGACAGGAGGCTGACCCGGTATGAGGGGGAGCATCCGGAGAACTACCGCTCAAGAATAGCCATGTATGATGAGCTCTGTAAGCTTGGGGGCACCAATGAGGGGGTTCTGCTTGCTGTGAAGACCCTTGGCTATGCCTCCCCGGTTCTTGTGAGGGCAAATGAGCTGACAGGCTTTGTACACTTCACGCTTGACGGAAGCTGGCTCCTTGACGGGAGCCGGGCATTGGAGTCCGACACCCTTGAGAACAGGTGGGCGGAGTTCTACATAGTCATTGTCATGGATGCGGATGAGGAGCATCCTATCAGTTTTGACATCATGCGGAAGACCGTCAGGAAATGGAAAGAGGTGGGGGCGAAGGACAACTACTTCTTCAGATACAACTTGAGCATCCGGGAGATATACAGCTCTAGCTTCCTTGCTGTGCTTTATAAGAAGTACCTCTACTATTATGACTATCTGAAGACAGATGGCATGTGGGAACTGGATGGGAGCCATGTACTGGATGCACAGATGAGTCCCATCAGCACCCGGATAGGGTACCGATATGAGAGCAGCTATGGGCTCCATGAAGCCGGGCTTGCAGCCATGGCATACATTTATTCCTGCTGTATGGCGGAGAGTGCCATCCTGAAGGCGGCATACAGCTTCAGGATGCACTATTTTGACTACCTGAAGACGGATGGCTCATGGATGACAGATGGAAACCACATGGCGGATGCGGAGCTGTCCCCAAGGGACATGAGATGGGGCACAACCTTCCGCCATCAGCATGAAGAGAGTCTGCTCTTGAAGCAGCGGTACCGGATGCAGCCCTGCAAGGGGTCGCACAGCATCAGGAAGGCATTGGAGCGGTACCGGATGGTCATCCACTATTTTGACTATCTGAAGCTCAACGGGCTTTGGAAGCTGAATGGCTCCCGGCTCATGGGGGCACAGAGAAGTGAATACACCACCAAGCAGGAATACCGCTTTGGTGTAGGATATACAAGGGAGTACAGGGTCATATGGCATGAAGAGCACAACCTCATCTTCCTTGATGGAACATGGAGCCTTGATGGTTCCAAAACAATAGATGCTTGGCAGAAAACGGAGGTATTGTAGAATGGCAACAAAAAGCGTAATAACCAAAATCAGAAGAAAGAAGATGGCTGAAGCAAGCCATACAACCGGGAGCATTGCAAAGATAACGCACATTGCACTTGGTTCTGGCGGTGTCAATGCAGATGGCACCGTGATTGTGCCGCTTGCGGAGAATGTGGCACTGAAGAGTGAGGTGGTGAGAAAGCCCTATACTTCATCAACCAAGACTTCAGACACATCCTATGAGTACACCATCAAGCTTGAAGAGAATGAGCTTGTGGGTACCTTCATCAGCGAGATGGCACTGATTGATGAGGATGGTGATGTGGTGGCGTTCTCAAATTTCCTTGCAAAAGGCAAGGATGAGACAGAGGTGACATTCACCATTGAAGACAACTATTAAGGAGGCAGAGGAAAATGGCAAATTTAACAGCAGCAGCTAACCCGGAACTTGTCCTTGAGATGGAGGCAATGGAGCGGACTACCCCGGCACACTGTGATGAGTGGAACCGGAGGCATCAGCAGCTCCTTGACAATGACAAGTTCCTGCATGAACAGATGAAAAATGTCTTTGTGAATAATGCAGGAGCCCATAATTCCATCTACAGGGGAAAGAACCTGACAAATGTGTATACCGTGGATGAAATTTGTGACCGTATTGAGTCCGGTACCTTTGAAGACCTATATATTGGTGACTACTTTGACAAGAGCATTACTACGAGCTTGGGAGGAACGGAGACGGTCAGGCTGATACTGGCAGGCTTTGACCTGTACTGGAATAACGGGGATACAGCATTGACTAGACATCATGCGGTGGTGGTTCCAAAAGACTGCTTTAAGACAACGGCAAAGATGAATGACAGCAATGTTACCACAGGCGGATATGCAGGCTCCAAGATGCACACAACAGTACTCCCTATTTATGAGGCGGCATTGAAAAATGTCCTGAATAATCATATAATAGCATACAGGGGTCTGCTGACAACAAGTGTATCCGAGACAGGAAATTCCAATGCAGGAGCCGGATATACTGGCTATGCAAATAATTGGGAGTGGAAAGACACCAATCTTAGATTGATGAGTGAGATACAGGTATATGGTTCTAATGTGTTCAGCTCTTCATTCTATGATACAGGCGAAGCAAACATTCAGTTTCCGTTGTTCAGGTTAGCCCCTGACCTGAAGGTAGCAGGTCTTGGACATAACGGAAGCCGGATGTGGTATTGGTTGAGTGCTGTGGCGTCTGCGGCGGCGTTTGCTTATTGTTACACTAATGGTGTTAGTAACAGTGGCGCCGCCGCTGGGGATGGTGGTGTCCGCCCGCATTTCTGTATCGGCTAATCTTTAATCTGCCCCCTATATGGGGGCAGATGACCGGAGGGAGGAAAAAGGTTGAGCGTACTGAAAAACAAGCGAAGCGTGTCGAGCATGGAATTTTACCATAATGCCATAATGCTCCGGAAGGAGATAACCCTGTTATTGCTCCGGGACTTTGGCATCAAGGACAAAGTGCGGAGCATCAAGGCATTGTACGGAGTACAGGGCATGGAGCCGGAGGATGAGAAAAAGTTCCGGGAAATAATTGCAAAGTATGAAATGACTGCAAAAATTATTGAGGAATACCCGGCATGGCTCATAGACAAGATGCGGAGCAGCATGATGAACATAATGCACAACATGGTAATGAACATCACACAGGCGAACACCATATATCCAGTATGCGAGAGTGAATTTTATGACCGGAGGAACTTCCAAAACCATGCCATAGGAAACTGTGAGCAGCTCCTTCAGGAGATGCAATACATCATTTCCATCATCCCGGTGGATGCACAGAAGTACATGAGATATGTGGATATGATTGAGAAGGAGATAGCCCTCCTGAAGGGATGGCGGAAGAGTGACAACAAAATCCTGAAGAAGATTAAGGAGTCCGAGGCAAAAAAAGCGGAAGGGACTTCCCAAAACACCCAAAAGAAAGTATAATTATCCGGGGCAAGCTTTGTATCAAGTGAAACAGCATCCCGTTGAGTGCTGTGGCGTCTGCGGCGGCGTTTGCTAATTGTAACAATAATGGTAATAGTAACAATAACGCCGCCGCTGGGGATGGTGGTGTCCGCCCGATTTCGTGTATATATGCTAAGTGTAGGCTACGAGCCGACATATGATACAGGAAAGGAAAGCTTGTCCTTCCGAAAGGTAAAGAAGCTCATCTTTTGTGTAGAGGGAAGGTGAGCAACATCTTGATGCATCCTGATACGTCAGTTGGTGCTAGGAACGAGGTGAAAACTCTATGAAAAATATGGAGTCTGTATATGATGCCAACTCCCTGATTGATGCTTTTAACAAGTCAAAGAAGGGGACAGCGTGGAAGGAGTCAGTGCAGAGGTATGAAGCAAACCTTTTGAGGAATGTCAACCAGACACAAAAGGAACTGAAGGATGGAAGCTATGAGCAGAAGGACTTTTATGAGTTTGACCTGAATGAAAGGGGGCATATCCGCCATATCAAGTCCATGCACATCTCTGACAGGGTAGTGCAGAGGTCGGTCTGTGACAACGTGCTTGTCCCGGAGCTGTCCAAGTACCTCACATATGATAATGGGGCATCCATGGAAGGGAAGGGTATCCACTTTGCAAGGAAGCGGATGAGCACCCACCTTCATAAGTTCTACAGGAAGCATAAGAGCAATGAAGGGTATGTGCTGCTGATTGATTTTAGCAAATTCTTTGACAACATCCCACATGATGGGCTGATAAAGGAGATGCGGAAAAAGATTGGCGATAAGGAGACCATGGGCTTTATTGAGAAGCTCATAGACACCTTCCGGGTGGATGTTTCGTACATGTCGGAGGAAGAATATGCTGACTGCATGAATACCCTGTACAACGCACTGGAACACGCTAAAATTGACAAGGCAGAGCTGACAGGCGAAAAGTACATGAAGAAGTCCGTAGGCATTGGAAGCCAAATATCTCAAATATCCGGTGTGTACTATCCAACAAGGATAGACAACTACTGCAAGATTGTGAGGGGCATGAAATACTACGGACGGTATATGGATGACATCTATATCATCCATGAAAGCAAGGAGTTCCTGAAGGGGCTCCTGAACGACATCAGAGGGATATGTGATGAGTATGGGCTGTTTATCAATCCCAAAAAGACACAGATAGTCAAGCTGTCCCATGGCTTCACATTCCTTAAAATAAAGTACAGTTTAACGGAAACAGGCAAGGTGATTGAACGTATCAGCAAGGACTCTGTTGTCAGGCAGCGGAGGAAGATGAAAAAGCTCCGGAAGCTATTGGATGAAGGGAAAGTATCCTTTGCAGATGTGAGATGCTCCTATGCCTCATGGAGGGGTGGTGTGCAGCATTATGACTCCTACACCATTCTCAAAAACATGGACAAGCTTTTTGATGAGCTTTTCATCCACCCATTTATTGAAGGAGGACACAGAAATGAGCAAACAAACAATGAGCAGAAATGAGATAGAGCAGAAAATAAGAGACCTGAAGACCAAGCTCTCCTGCCAGGAGTCGGAGATTGGGGACTGGAAAATTGCCAAGTGTATGGAGTATTCTACACTTGGGATGGAGCCGCCTTATGACCTTCAGGAGCTCCACGGACAGAGGCAGCTTGTAAGGGATGAGATTGGAGCCCTTGAAGAAGAGCTTGCCAAGTGCAAGGAAGGTGATATTTCAGAAGAGTAGGCAATATAGCGAGTATTCATGATTATTCCTTATCATAGATAATGCCCAAATTATTATGAAAGAAGGAATGTAATTATGGATAGCTTTATGACTTGGATTGGCGGTAAAAAGGCACTTAGAGGCAAGATTGTAGAACAGTTCCCTGAACCGGGGACATATGGTCGTTACATTGAAGTGTTTGGTGGAGCTGGATGGGTTCTGTTTTCTTCTGACAGTCACGCCAAGATGGAAGTGTATAATGATGTCAATGGAAACCTTGTCAATTTGTTCCGGTGTATTAAATACCACCCTGATGCGGTTCAGAATGAGCTGCAATATATACTAATATCAAGGGAACAGTTTTATGATGCAAGGGAACAGATTGAGATGAGGGGAATGACGGATATACAAAGAGCAGCAAGGTTTTTCATCTTGATTAAGGAGAGTTTTGGTGGGGATGCCCGGTCTTTTGGTTTACGTCCAAGAGATATGGATAAAGCTAAGGAATACCTTTTTCAAGTTTCTAAGCGGTTGAATAAGGTTGTCATTGAGAACCTTGACTTCCAAAAAATTCTCAAAAATTATGACAAAAGTGATGCGTTATTTTATCTTGACCCTCCATATTATGAAACGGAGAAATATTATCCGGACAGATTTATGCCGGAAGACCATGTGAGGCTGAAAGAAGCATTGGATGTGATAAAGGGTAAATTTGTATTGTCATATAACGATTGCGAGTATATAAGGGAGCTGTATGAGGGCTATCATATCATTGAAGTGGAGCGGATACATAATTTAGTGATGAAAGAAAGAAAGCCTAAGTACAAAGAACTGATAATCAAAAATTTCTAATATCGAAAAATGATACAAAAATACCGGAAAACAATATAAATGCTCAAAAGACACTCTAAAAACCCGAATTATGATATTATTGCTCCCAAGGGGCATTATTATGATAAGAATACATCTATCAAAGCTTCTTGGGGAACGGCGTATGACGCAGAAAAGATTGTCAGAGCTGACTGGAATAAGGCGAAATGCCATCAATGAATGGTACCATGAAATTGTTGTCAGTTTGAAGGTAGAGCATATAGACCGGATATGTGAGGTGTTAAATTGCTCTGTTGAAGAACTGATAGAGTATATTCCAGACAAGGTACCGAAAACGGGAAAGCACTTGGTAATCGAAGAGCATGGGAACCGGAAGACAGGAAAGGGACAGTGATAAAATCACTGCCCCTTTTTCTGTGAGTAAAATCGGGAAATATTTCCCGAAAGTTTTTGACATTTATTTTGAAAATCTTTGACAAAAATTTTGAGCGGCTACAATTGGGAATGAAAGAAAATAACTGGCGATATAATGAAGTATCTTCCTATGCTGTTTTGCAAGACTGCGAACAACATTCGAGAGGCGAAAAAGGTAAAGGCTTAGCTTCCTATAAATACTGGCTTTCTTGTCTTACGTTCCTTGCTGGAAAGAAAAAAATCTGCCTGGAAGCAATGTTTGGGGGAGCAAGGGAAATTTATCATGCAGAAGAAAACGATATTTCTAATCTGCCATTTTTGACTGACAGAGAAAAGGAGCTCTTGAAAGAGGCGAAAAAACAATCTCTTGGGAAGCTACTACAGGAATTGGATGACATTGAAAATGCAGGGATCAGGTTAGTAACCTGGCAGGAGGAAGAATATCCAGGCAAACTTAAAGAAATTTATAATCCGCCATACGGGTTGTTTTGCCGTGGCAAATTACCAGATGAAAGACAGAAGGCTGTTGGCGTGGTAGGAGCGAGAATATGTTCTTCGTATGGGAAGATTATAGCAGAGAAGATCGGGCAGGGACTGGCAAAAGCGGGGGTTGCCGTCATTAGCGGCATGGCGTCTGGCGTAGATGGGGCAGCGCAAAGCGGGGCGCTGCTAAGCGGCGGATATTCTTGCGGCGTGCTGGGGTGCGGCATAGACGTGTGCTATCCCGCAATGAATCGCAAATTGTACGACGACTTGATCCAGGCAGGGGGGCTTTTGTCTGAATACCCGCCGCATGCCAAGCCTCATGCCATGTATTTTCCTCAGCGAAACCGAATTATCAGTGGCTTGTCAGATTGCATTCTCGTGGTAGAGGCGAAAAAGCGCAGTGGCTCCCTGATTACTGTAGATTTTGCGCTGGAGCAGGGAAAAGATATTTATGCAGTTCCAGGAAGGATCTGCGATGCTCTAAGTTATGGCACGAACTGTCTGATTCAGCAGGGTGCAGGCGTTTTTCTAAACATGGAGGATTTTCTAAGGGAGATGCATATTTTTGCAGAATCAGGAGAAAATTCTTCTCTAAAACAAAAAAACCATCTTGAAAATTTAGAAAGGTTGGTGTATAGTTGTCTCGATTTGTCTCCAAGAAGCATAGAGGAGCTTTTGAAAGAGACAGGGATGCCTCTAGGGGCATTAATGGAAAATCTGGAAACATTGCAAGAAAAAGGCTGTGTTTCTGAGATATATAGAAATTATTACATTCGTTCAGATGTATCTGTCTGAGAATTATCCCATGGATGGCAGGCAGACAGATTCTGTGAACTATTGATGGGAAAATAGAAGGAGCAGACGCATGGCGAAGTATCTAGTAATTGTGGAGTCACCAGCAAAGGTGAAGACGATCAAAAAATTTTTGGGGAAAAATTATGACGTGGAGGCGTCCAACGGGCATGTCAGAGATCTTCCAAAGAGTCAGCTTGGCATAGACGTGGAGCATGACTACGAGCCAAAATATATAACTATACGGGGCAAAGGGGATATTCTTGCGAATCTCAGAAAAGCAGTTAAGAAAGCAGATAAGGTTTATCTTGCCACGGACCCGGACCGTGAAGGGGAGGCTATTTCTTGGCATTTGTCTAAAGCGCTGAAACTGGAAGACAAGAAAGTATACCGGATCAGTTTTAATGAAATTACCAAAAACGCAGTAAAAACTTCTTTAAAGCAGGCAAGAGAGATTGATATGAATCTGGTGGACGCCCAGCAGGCCAGGCGAATGCTGGACCGCATGGTGGGATACCGCATCAGCCCTCTTTTGTGGGCGAAAGTCAAGCGGGGACTCAGCGCCGGACGTGTGCAGTCTGTAGCGCTTCGGATCATCTGCGACCGTGAGGACGAAATTAACGCCTTTATTCCGCAGGAATATTGGACCTTGGATGCGCAGCTTGCAGTACCAGGAGAAAAGAAGCGGCTAGTCGCAAAATTCTATGGAGATGAAAACGGCAAGGTGGATATTGGTTCCAGAGAAGAATTAGACACGATCTTGAAAAACCTGGAACAAGAGACGTATGAGGTGCTGGATGTCAAACGGGGCAACAGGGTAAAGAAAGCGCCGTTTCCTTTTACTACCAGTACTTTACAGCAGGAAGCGGCAAAACGTTTGAATTTTTCTACCCAAAAGACCATGCGCCTGGCTCAGCAGCTTTATGAAGGGGTTGACGTTAAGGGTCAGGGAACAGTTGGAATAATTACCTATCTGAGAACCGACTCCGTGCGTGTTTCCGAGGAGGCAGACGCTTCTGCAAGGGAATACATTAAGTCTTCCTATGGAGAAAAGTATGTCGCAAGAGAGGAACAGAATAAAAAGAGCGGCGGCAAAATACAAGATGCTCATGAAGCAATTCGTCCTTCGGACATTACAAGGACTCCGGCGGCAATTAAGGAATCTTTGAGCCGGGACCAGTTTCGTTTATATCAGTTCATCTGGAACCGTTTTACGGCAAGCCGTATGAGCAATGCCGAATATGAGACGATTTCTATCAACATTAAGGCAGGAAGATACCGGTTCCACGTGTCTGCCTCTAAGATCGCATTTGAAGGGTTTTTATCAGTGTATAGCAGCGACGACGATGAAAAAGGAGAGAACAACTTGCTGCTGAAAGCCATTGACACAGATACGAAATTAAATTTAAAGCAACTGGAAGAGAAACAGCATTTCACCCAGCCTCCAGCGCATTTTACAGAAGCGTCTCTGGTTAAGGCGCTGGAAGAATTGGGGATAGGGCGGCCGAGCACATATGCGCCTACCATCACAACGCTGTTAGGAAGAAGATATATCACAAAAGAAAACAAGAATTTGTATGTAACGGAGCTAGGGGAGGTTGTCAATGACATTATGACAGAAGCATTTCCGGCTATCGTAGATCAGCAGTTTACGGCCAATATGGAATCTTTGCTGGATAAGGTAGCAGAGGGAGCTGTTGGCTGGAAGGCAGTGGTCAGCAATTTTTATCCAGATCTGGAAGACGCAGTGCAACTGGCAGAGACGGAATTGGAAAAAGTCAAGATAGAAGACGAGGTTACAGATGTGGTCTGTGATCAGTGCGGCAGAAACATGGTGGTGAAGTATGGCCCGCATGGCAGGTTTCTTGCGTGTCCTGGATTTCCGGATTGCCGTAATACAAAGCCTTACTTGGAGAAAATTGGCGTGGAATGTCCGAAATGCGGCAAAGAAATTGTCATGAAAAAGACTAAGAAAGGCAGAAAATATTATGGATGTGAGGCGAATCCCGATTGTGAATTCATGTCTTGGCAAAAGCCTTCCAGGGAAGCGTGCCCTTCGTGTGGCGGTTACATGGTTGAGAAAGGGAATAAGCTGGTATGCGCAGATCCGCAGTGTGGATTTGTAAAAGAAAGGCAGAAATTGTAAATAAAAATAAAATTTTTGAATCAAAAATATAAATGGAATAGAAAGTTGTTGAACTTTGACATAAAATGTGATAAAATTTAGAAAAGTTTAGAAGAGGTGTAAATTTTAATCAGGAGGTATGTTATGAGTGTTCAATTGTTAGACAAGACAAGAAAAATTAACAAATTGCTGCATAATAATAATTCCTCAAAAGTAGTCTTTAATGACATATGTAAGGTCTTGACTGAGATTTTAGACTCCAATATCCTGGTTATTAGCAAAAAAGGAAAGGTATTGGGAACCAGCAGATGCGGGGGAACAGAAGAGATTAATGAGTTGATTTCAGACGAAGTCGGCGGATTTATAGAACCTTTGCTGAATGAACGGCTTTTGGGAATTTTGTCTACTAAGGAGAATGTGAATCTTGAAACCTTGGGATTTATCTCTGAGGACGTACGAAAGTACCAGGCGATTATCACTCCTATAGATATTGCAGGAGAGAGGCTTGGCACATTGTTTGTATATCGTCTCGAAACGCCATATGATATTGACGATATTATCTTAAGCGAATATGGAACCACGGTAGTAGGGCTTGAGATGATGCGTTCGGTGAATGAAGAGAATGCAGAAGAAAGCCGGAAAGTCCATATTGTGAAATCTGCGATTAGCACGCTGTCATTTTCAGAGCTGGAAGCAATTACCCATATCTTTGATGAAATGGAAGGCAGAGAAGGCATTTTGGTAGCAAGCAAGATTGCGGACCGTGTAGGGATTACCAGAAGCGTAATTGTCAATGCGCTTAGGAAATTTGAGAGCGCAGGGGTGATTGAGTCACGCTCTTCAGGCATGAAGGGAACGTACATTAAAGTATTAAATGACGTGGTTTTTGAAGAACTAGAAAAAGTCAAAAGGGAGAATATGAAAAACAGCTAAACGGATTTAGCGGTGGAGAAAAAGGGAATTTGCGGGAGACTACAGATTCCTTTTTTTGCGCTTTTTAAGCAGTGATTTTTGGTGATGAGTTTGTCCATGCCGTCTTCCTGTCTAACTTCTGAGAGGGATGTGGCAAGGGGACGGAGGTTATTTTTCTTGTCATACTGTGTTGGGAATGTCCATATAATTAAAAAACAATTTGCATCAAGGCAGGGTCTTGCATGGAGCATTCTTATACGAAAAGGCATCAATTACCAGTTATTAGTATTTATTCCGACAAAATAGCGCAATATAACGTAAACGTACATAAAAAAATAAAAGAAAAAGCTTGCAATATGAGGACTTTTGCGATAATCTATAGTGAGATGAGTTCGTATATGCCTCCGGGAAAAATACGTAAGATGGAAGGAGTAATGGTATGTTAAGCAGTGGTATCTATGATCATATTGATGTATGGAATAAAGCGGCGGATGCAGCATGGCTGCGGGATACTGCGATTGTCAATAATATTACGAATGGAGATACGCCAGGCTATAAGAGGCAGGATGTGGATTTTGAGGGCGTGCTCCGTCGAGAGCTGGGGAGGTCAAAATATGTGTCGCTGGATGAGAAAGTGAGTAATCTGCATATGAATCACTTGAATGTTTCTACCTATACGGATTCAGCGGGGTATTCTTACCGTCTGGATGAAAATAATGTGGATCCGGAGCAGGAATATGCAGAGCTTGCTTCTAACCGGATTAAGTATAATGGGTTGATTGACAGTATGACGCAGGAGTTTAACAGGATAAAAAGCGTAATAAAGTAAAGTCCAGGTCGTTCGACAGGGGGCAATAGAAAATAATGCCGAAAGAGGCAAAAGTTTGGAGGAAAAGGTATGTCATTGTTTCAGTCATTTAATATTAGCACATCCGGGATGACGGCACAGCGGTTCCGCATGGATGTGATTTCTGAAAATGTTGCCAATGCAACTACTACCCGAACGGAAGACGGAACGCCTTATACCAGAAAGATTGTTACTTTCAGGGAGAAGCAGGTGACGCCTTTTAGCCGGGTGTTGAGCAATACCAGAGAGGCTTATCTTGGCAATGGGGTAAAGGTAAGCAGAGTATCGGAAGACACTACGAATGATTATATTATGAAATATGATCCTTCCCACCCGGATGCGGATGAGAATGGTTATGTGTCTTATCCTAACGTGAATATTATTACAGAGATGACGAATATGATTGATGCCAGCCGTTCCTATGAAGCAAACATTACGGCCTTTGAGACTAGCAAGGCTATTGCTTTAAAAGGGCTGGAGCTTGGAAAATAAAGGGACAGGAGGCTATGTAAATGGATATCTCAGCATTGCAGAATGTGGCGGCTGACTATGTCAGAAATGCAGCTGAAGCAGGCGCAAAGGTTACAAAAGAGGACAAGGGATTCGGGAGTATTCTGCAGTCGGCGATGGATATGATAAACGAGACCAGCGACTTGCAAAATCAGGCAGAAGAGGCAACGATGCAATTTGCTCTTGGATATGCTACCAATACCCATGATTTGAATGCGATTCAGACAAAGGCGACGATTGCTTTGAATTACACAGTTGCAGTCAGGGACAGGATGTTGGAAGCTTATAAAGAAATTATGAATATGCAGATCTGATGACTGCGGTTAGGAAGATGGGTAGGAGAGTCACATGCAGGAACGAATAAGAAATATTCCCAAACAGGTTTTGGAATGGTGGAATAAATTTTCAGTAAAACAAAAGACGCTGATTGCCAGCATAACGCTGGCGGTCATTGTGGCTTTGGTGATTGTTGTCAGGATTATGACGACGCCTACGCTGGTGCCGATTAGAAACTGTGAGAATACGAAGGAAGCAGCGCAGGTAAAAGAATTGCTGGTCGGGCAGAATATTGACTATGAAGTCTCCAGCGACGGGCTGAATTTTTCTGTTAAAGTGGAAGATGAGGCGAATGCGGCTATTTTATTAGGCGAGAATGGGATTCCGGCTTCCGGGTATGATATTAGCAACGTTTTTGAAGGAGGATTTAGCAACACGGAGTCAGATAAGGGGAAGAAGTATCAGCTTTATCTTCAGGAAGAATTGGCTGATCATTTGGAGGGGATGGACAATATCAAGAGCGCTTCCGTAAAACTGAGCATGCCTGTTGACGATGGAACGGTATTGGCGCTTGAAGAGAATACATATGCAGCCGTACGCCTTACACTGACTGAAGACATGGACGAGGAGACAGCGGGCGGTCTGGCAAGGTGGATTGCCACAGCAGTGGGGAATGATAACACAGACGATATCTCTATTATGGATTCTTCGGGCAACATGTTGTTTGCAGGTGGAGACACGGCTACTTCCGTAGGAGCGGCAAGCAGCCAGCTTTCCTATAAAACCAAAGCGGAGAACATGGTAAAGAACCAGGTAAAAGACGTGATTCTTGGAACTGGCGTATATGACAGCGCATCTGTGGGATTGAATCTTGATGTTAGTTTTGATGAGAAAGAAGAAGTAGATAATCAATATTATACGGAAGACGGCGCAGAGCATGGACCTACGTCCAGCGAGCGTATCTTTGAAGAGGAGAGTACCGGAGGCGACGGAGGCGTTCCAGGAACCGATGCCAATGGAGAAGATACAGGATATTTCTTGCAGGATGGAGTTATAAACAGTCATACGACTTCTGATATTGACAGGCAGTATAATACGAGCAGCAAGGTTACCACTACTCGTGGCGGCGTAGGCGATGTCAATTATGACAATTCCTCGATTACGGTAGTGGCAAATCAATATCGGAATTACAGTGAAAGCGCGCTTCGTGCCAGCGGCGAGCTGGATGATATGACGTTTGATGAGTTTGTCGCTGCAAATCGTGAAAAAGTCAAACTGGATGTAGATCCGGACTTTGTACAAATGGTGTCCAAAGCCACAGGATTTGCAGAAGAAAATATTGTGATTGTGGCATATGAAGTACCGTTTTTTGAATATGCGGATAGTGGTGACAGAGATTTCTTTGACTATCTGCCGATTATAATAGCGGTGATCATAATGCTGATGCTGGGATATGTGGTATTCCGCAGTACCAGAAAAGAGCAAGTTGTGGAGGCGGAACCAGAACTTTCAGTGGAATCTTTGCTGGCATCTACCAAAGAAGCACAAGATAGCCTGGAAGACATCGGTTTTAGTGAGAAATCCGAGACACGTATTTTAATTGAAAAATTTGTAGATGAAAATCCCGAGGCAGTGGCGTCGCTGCTTAGAAACTGGTTGAATGAGGAGTGGGAGTGATATGGCGAGTTCAGAAGAATATAATGGCATTCAAAAAGCGGCAATTTTGCTGATAGCATTAGGGCCGGAGAAATCAGCTTCAATATTCAAGCATTTAAAAGAAGAAGAGATTGAAGAACTTACATTGGAAATTGCCAATACCAGAAGCATTTCTCCCCAAACCAAGGAAGATGTGCTGAATGAGTTTTATCAGATCTGCCTGGCGCAGCAGTACATTGCAGAGGGAGGTATTGGTTATGCCAAGGAGCTTTTGGAGAAAGCTCTTGGCGAAGAGAAGGCGCAGGGCGTTATTTCAAAGCTCACAGCCTCTCTACAGGTACGTCCTTTCGAGTTTGTGCGAAAGACAGATCCTTCGCAATTGCTGAATTTCATACAGGACGAACATCCGCAGACAATTGCTATGATTCTTTCTTATTTGTCAGCGGGTCAGGCATCGGTAATTATCGGCTCTTTGGTGCCAGAGAAACAGGCGGACGTTGCAAAGCGTATCGCATTAATGGATCGGACTTCTCCGGATGTAATAAAGGAAGTGGAACGGGTGTTGGAACGCAAGCTTTCCTCCTTGGTAAATCAAGATTATACCATTGTCGGCGGCGTAGATGCTGTTGTAAATATTTTGAATACGGTAGATCGTGCAACAGAGAAGCATATTATGGAATCTCTTGAAATTGAAGAACCTGAATTGGCAGATGAAATCCGTAAGAAGATGTTCGTATTTGAAGATATCCTTCTTTTGGATGATCGTGCGATACAGCGTGTTCTTCGTGATGTAGACAACAACGATCTGGGCGTGGCGCTTAAAGCAGCTAATGAAGATGTTCAGAATGTCATCTTTAAGAATATGTCAAAACGTCTTGCGTCTATGATTAAGGAAGACATGGAGTATATGGGACCAGTCCGTATGAAAGACGTGGAAGAAGCTCAGCAGAAGATTGTCGGTATTATTCGAAAGCTGGAGGATTCAGCAGAAATTGTAATCTCCAGAGGCGGAGGTGACGAGATCGTTGTCTAATTTGTATAAGCAGAGATATATTTCCAACGGACAGGGCGCTAGAGTGATCAATTCCAATACGAAAGTTGCAGAACGAATGCATGAGCTGGAACTGGAAAAATTGATGCAGATGCGGGGACCTGACCAACAGGGAGCAGTGGATGGCTTTGTAGCTGGACTGCAGCTGGAAGTGGTGGACGTAGTTCCCAAGGAGCCAGAGATTTCTCCGGAGGAAATTAAAAAGCAGGCACAGGAAGAGGCAGAACATGTCATTTCTAATGCCAGGGAAGAGGCGGACGCCATTTTGGCTGATGCGAAAGATCAGGCGGAAGTTATTCGGGAACAGGCAAGAAATGAAGGCTTTATAACTGGGCAGCAGGAAGGAAATGCAAAAGCTGAAATCAGGCTGGAAGAGTTGAGCAGGCAGCTTGAGGCAGAACAGCGCAGGCTGGAAGAAGACTATTATCAGAAGATTCAGGAATTAGAGCCATATTTGGTAGATATTGTTGCCAATATTTTTGAAAAAGTGTTTCACATACAGTTTGATGATAAAAAACAAATACTCCTTTATCTGATTCAAAAGGTGATTTTGAATGCGGAAGGAACCAAAGACTTTCAGGTTCGGGTTAGTCTGAAAGATTATCAGTTTGTGGAAGAGCATAAGAATGAGATCATAGAGCAGGTTGGCGCCGCAGTGCATGTGGAAATTATGGCAGATGCGGCGTTGCAGGAACGGCAGTGCATGATTGAAACAGATTCCGGCGTGTTTGACTGCGGAATAGACATACAACTTGAAAATATGATAAAATCATTAAAGTCATTAAGTTTGTGAGGAAAGTAATGTGACATATAATTTAGATAAGTATGATCAGCTTGTGGATGCAACTTATTACAGGCATCTGGGAAAAGTAGTAAAAATCGTAGGACTTACCATTGAGTCTGTAGGGCCAAACGCCAAACTGAATGACTTGTGCCGTATTATTATTGATAAAAACAAGGATGTCTCCATCATGGCAGAAGTAGTAGGGTTCAGAGATAAAAGGCTGCTTCTGATGCCTTATGAGAGTGTGGAGGGGCTTGGCGTGGGATGTATCGTAGAGAATACGGGACATCCTTTGTCTGTTTTCGTGGGAGATGAGATGCTAGGACATACCCTGGATGGCATGGGACGCCCTACAGATATAGAAGCATTGGCGCTGAGGGAAGAATATCCGGTAGACGCGGCGCCTCCAGATCCTATGGCGAGAGTGATTATTGATGAGGTATTGCCCTTGGGAGTAAAAGCGGTAGATGGCTTGATCACAGTGGGAAAGGGACAGAGAATCGGAATTTTTGCGGGTTCTGGAGTGGGAAAAAGTACCCTGCTTGGAATGTTTGCCAGAAATACCCGTGCAGATATCAATGTTATTGCTTTGATTGGCGAGCGTGGCAGAGAAGTAAGAGAATTTATCGAACGAGACATGGGGGAGGAGGGGATGCGGCGTTCCGTAGTAATCGTGGCCACTTCCGACCGACCGGCATTGCTTCGGAGAAATGCTGCCAAGACAGCTACGGCAATTGCTGAATATTTCCGGGATCAGGGCAAAGACGTGCTGCTTATGATGGATTCCCTGACTCGTTTTTCCATGGCACAGCGGGAAATCGGGCTTGCATCCGGAGAGCCTCCGGTTACCCGGGGGTATCCGCCAAGCGTATATTCGGAAATGCCAAAACTCTTAGAGCGGGCAGGAAATTCGGACAAGGGCTCTATTACCGGGCTATATACGGTCTTGGTGGATGGGGACGATTTTAATGAGCCGATTACAGATACGGCGAGGAGTATCCTCGATGGGCATATCATGCTGGATAGAAAGCTTGCCCATAAAAATCATTACCCAGCGATAGACGTGCTGCAAAGCATTTCCCGTGTCATGAGTTCGATTGCGAGAAAGGAGCACAAAGAAGCGGCAGGAAATTTGAAGAATGTTCTTGCTACGTACAGGGAAGCAGAGGATTTGATTAATATTGGGGCTTATAAGAGTGGTTCCAACAAAAATATTGATTATGCAATTGACAAAATTGATGAAGTAAACAGATTTTTATTACAGGAAACACATGACAAATTTAGTTTTGAAGAGATAATAGACATGATGGAACAAATTTTTTAATATTTGTATATAATGATAGAGGTATTTATGGCAAAGTTTACATATAAAATGCAGAATATCCTGGACATTAAATATAAGCTAGAGACTCAGGCAAAGACGTCTTTTTCCATTGCTGCAGCAAAATTAAATAAAGAAGAGGAGAAGCTCGAGGGACTGGTGCAAAGGAAAAACGCCTATGAAATCCGGGCGCGGGAGCTAGTGGAGGATCGGTTGAATTTTCAGGAAATTCGGGTAAACCGAACGGCTATAGAGACCATGAAAGGAGCAATCCGAAATCAAACGCTTGCTGTCCATGTAGCGGAACGAAATTTGGAAAGCGCCAGAAAACATTTACAAAATGTTATGATTGAGCGGAAAACGCATGAGATTTTGAAAGATAAGGCTTTTGAGGAATTTAAAAGAGAGTTGGAAAGAGAAGAAAGCAAGGCTGTGGATGAATTGGTAAGCTTTACCCACAATCATGTAATAGAAGGATAGGCGGTGAAAATATGGCAGATTCAGTGTTAGACCAAGAAGAAACAGGCGGTTTAGACAAAAAGGCTCAAAAAAAAGCCGAAAAGGCCCGCAAAAAAGAAGAAAAGAATATCAAGAAGAATGAGGCGCATCAGGAGACGCCAGAGGAGGAAGAAGGGGGAAGCAAACTGGCGGTTATTCTGGCTACAATTGTCTTCATTGTGATTTGGCTGGCTATTCTTGCATTGGTAATTAAGATGGATATCGGAGGATTTGGCTCCACTGTGTTACACCCTATATTAAAGGATGTTCCGTATATCAATACAATATTGCCAGAAACTGTCAAGAAAGATACCACGGTTGACGCACAGTATCCATATACTTCGTTGAGTGACGCGATTGACCGTATCAAAGAATTGGAAGTGGAGCTGTCAAATGCCCAGACTAAGACAGAAGGCGATTCTGATCGAGTGGCACAGTTGGAGGCAGAGGTGGCAAGGCTCAAAGAATTTGAAAATCAGCAGGCTGCTTTTGAGCAAGAGAAAAATCAATTTTACAAAGATGTTGTGTTTAACGAGAAAGCACCCGATATATCAGAATATCAAGCATATTATGAGAGCATTGATCCTGCGAATGCGGAAGTGTTATATAAGCAGGTGATTCAGCAGCAGCAGGGCAATGACGAAATTCAGAATTACGTGAATACATATGCTTCGATGAAGCCGAAACAAGCTGCGGCATTGATGGAAGAGATGACAGATGATTTAAATTTGGTGGCAAAAATTTTGGAAAATATGGATATCGATGCGAGAGCTAAGATTATGGACGCCATGGATTCCCAGATTGCCGCAAGGCTTACAAAGATCATGGAGCCTTAATGCATATTGCCATTGTGGCAGGATGGAAGAGGTTATAGGATCCCAGCTTGGGATTTTATAATAAATAAAAATCATAGAAAGGAGGAATGAAGATGATTACCAGTAAAATAGCCCAGATTGCATCATTAATGAGCAGTCCGGAACTTTTACAGGCACAGAAGCAGTCCCAACAAGCTGACATTGCATTTGGCGCATTTTTAAGTCAGACAGCAGGCGGAGGGGACAGAGAATTTTTTTCTGGCGGTCACGCACAAAAAACGGTAAAATCTGTGGGAGCAGAACAGAATTTTTATGAAAAAGAATCTGTGAAATCCGGATACCGGGAGAATAGCATTTCCCGAAGTGAATCCACTGACATGCAGAATAAATTGCCGAATGATGCCACTGAAAAGCTTGAGGCATATGAGAGCGAAGTAAAGGAAGTGATAGCTGAAAAGCTTGGGATTTCCCAGGAAGAGCTTACGCAGCAGATGGAAGCATTGGGACTTTCTGTCCTTGATTTAATGGATCCTTCCAAGCTGGCGGGTCTAGTAATGGAACTGACAGGCAGTGACGATATTGCTGGATTACTGCTAAATGAAGATTTTCAGCAGCTTATAGGAGAGATCAGTGAATTATCTCAGGAGCTTGCAGGAAATCTGGATTTGACGCCGGAAGAAATGAGCCAGTGGAAAGAGCAATTGGAGAGCCTGATATCCAAAGAAACGCCAGAAAGTACGAATCAGGAGCTTGATGAGGAGATGTTGGCACAACATCCAGTTGCGGATACAGAAGAGAAAGCCGTTAATATTACGAAAGAGGCAGGAACTCTTCAAGGAGCTTTACATACCGCTGTGAGTGAAGAGGAAGTCCAGAGGGAAGCAATTTCCCAGACAACTGACATTGATTCAAAACAGCAAGATGCACAGATGCAAGTGCAGAATCCCGAGGGACAGCAGCAAGCGGAGGAAAGCGACGCAGAAAGCAGTCAAGGAGAGAAGTCTTACACGGAACTGACACAGGATGCCAAGGGAAATGAAAAGGCAGAGAACCGTCAGACGCACATTACTTATCAGACGACGACACAGACGATTAATCAAGGTCAGACAGTGGAAGTAACTCAGACAGTGGTCCAGACCAGAGTCAATGTGGAGGATATTTTACGGCAAGTCAGCCAAATGACAAGAGTGATTGTCGGTCAGGCAGAATCTTCCATTGAGATGCAGTTGAATCCTGCGAATTTAGGAAAGGTATATCTTCAGGTTGTTTCAAGGGAAGGCGTCATTACTGCCCAGCTTGCAGCACAGAACGAAGCCGTAAAAGAGGCCTTAGAAAGCCAGCTTGTCGTACTGAAAGAAAATATGAATCAGCAGGGCATGAAAGTGGAGGCCATTGAAGTTACCATTGCCAGTCATGAATTCGAACGCAACCTGGAGCAAAATCAGAACAATGCCGCGAGAGAGCAGCAAGAAGAACAGGCGCAAAGGACAGGAAGAAGAAATATTAATCTCAACAATCTCGATGAATTGGAAGGATTGATGTCAGAGGAAGAGACCCTTGTGGCAAAGATGATGGCAGAACAAGGCAATAGCATGAATGTGGCAATATAATTTAAAGAAAGGAGAGACGAAATGGGAATCATTATACCAGTCAAAGACGGCGAGGTCGTAGATAATACAGCTTCCAGCAATTCTTTATCGCAAGTGACGAAATCAAGCAACAGTTCGTTGGATAAAGAAGCGTTCTTGCAGCTTTTGGTGGCTCAGATGAAATACCAGGATCCTTTGGAACCTACTTCCAATACGGAGTATATTTCACAATTGGCAACTTTCTCGTCATTGGAGGAAATGCAGAATCTGAATACTACCATGGAAGCGCAACAGGCCACGAACCTGGTAGGAAAGACGGTGATCATGAAAGTAACCAGCAATACAGGCGCTTCCAACATTGTTCAAGGAAAAGTGGACTATATTGTAAAAGAGAGAGGCAAATTATATGTTTCTATTGATGAGCAATTGTACTCTTTGGATGACTTAGACAGAGTCATTGATGATGATTATCTAGACGCTCTTTCAATTGGAGAAGACTTTAAAAAGGTAATTGATGAGCTTCCGGATCCCAAGAAGCTGACACTGGCAGACAAAGAGGATTTGGAAATCGTAAGGAAAGCATATAACAGCCTGACCACTTATCAGCAGAAATTTATTGAAAAATATTATTCTTCTTCTCTTAAAAAACTGCAGGAATTGCTTGCCAAGATGAAAGAATTAGATAAGACGGAAGGCAGTGATGATGAATCCAAAGAGGAAGAAGACAGCGTAGAAGGGACAGAAGGAACAGATAACAAGGAGGATACCCCGAAAGCATAATTTCAGAGGGAAGCAGGGACGCTTAGAATGGAGAGAGCATATGAATAAAATTTCAAATCAATTCTCTTCGATTGAACAGATCACAGACCAATATCTGAAACATGGCAGCATAGATTCTGCGGCGGCAGCTCCAGAAGTATCATTTCAGGAGATATTAAGGCGTAGGCAGTCGGCATCAGAGGAAAATTATCCATTGAAATTTTCCAAGCATGCATCGATGCGGCTGCAGAGCAGGAATATAGAGCTATCCAATGAGCAAAAAGAACGTTTGGAGACAGGTGCAGAAAAGGCAGAGGCAAAAGGCATGAAAGAATCTCTGGTAATTGTCGATACATATTCTTTTATTGTGAATGTGCCAAACAAGACAGTGGTGACAGCCATGGATCAGAAAGAGTCAGAAGAAAATGTTTATACAAATATTGATGGAGCCGTAATTATGTAGCTGGACCTAAATAATAGGAAGCGAAAGATCTTTGAATGACAGAGAAGATCATACGGCACAAAGAATTAGGAGGTCAATTCATTATGATGAGAGCATTGTATTCTGGTGTGTCAGGATTAAGAACCCACCAGACAAAGATGGATGTAATCGGTAACAATATTGCGAACGTAAATACAGTAGCATTTAAATCATCCAGTACCACATTCAGTGATCTTATGTACCAGAACATGTCAAACGCATCTGGCGCTACAGAAAATAAGGGCGGTGTTAATGCAAAGCAGATTGGTCTTGGCGTTACCACTGGTTCCACGTCTGTAAATATCACTTCACCAGGATCCACCCAGACTACTGGAGACGGTTGGGATTTGAGAATAACAGGAGATAGTTTCTTCATTGTCAACAATGGATCAGAGAATGTCTTTACAAAGGCAGGAGCATTTTATATTGATGGTTCTGGAACATTGGCAACGAAAGCGACCGGATATAATGTCATGGGATGGCAGGTAGATCCTACTACCGGAACAATCCGAAAGGATACGGTTTCTCCGCTGCGTGTCATGCAGGAATCCAATCAGACTTCTCCGCCAGAGGCGACGACGGAAGCAACCTGTGCAGGAATCTTAGATAAGAATAACGTTCAGGTAAACAGTGATGACGGCTACATTATGAGCCTCAACTTCTTCGATGCATTGGGATATAGTTATACTGCCAAATTCGCAGTGAAGACGGCAAATGTGGATACTTTGACCTATACCGTAGAGCTTACAGATGTCTTAGATGCCAATAATCATTCTGTTTTACAGGATTATCTTGCCGTAGAAGGCAATACCATGACAAATGTATTTGGAGAACCTAACAATGTGCAGCGATCTTATAATCTTGCGGGCGGTTTTACATATGTGGGTGGTCAGTTCCGGGATGAAGAGGGAAATGTGCTCAACTATGATCCCGATAACAAGAAGTTTGTGGCTGCCGATGATCCTACGATAGAATATTCTGTCACTTCCATGTTTGGAATTTCTGACAAACAGGCGCAGGATTTTACGCTTGACAAGGTAACGGCCAATGGCAATTCAGCAGTTTACAGTTATACGGAGACGATATATGGCTATGAGCTGGACTTTAAAGAAGATGAACCAGATGCAGGAGTTTTCCAGTATATTGGTCAAGAAGGTTCAGATTCTGTCCTTTTGAAATTGTCAGCTCTAGGCGGAGAATTCCGAAATATCAATGTTGATTTTTCCACGTCAGGATGTTATTCTAATGGCAAGAATTGTACTCTTTCCGTAGACAAGGGAGATGTCAAAGGACTGAATGGGCTTGGCAGGCGCTTAGGAAGGATGTCTGGATTGGAAGTTGCAGAAAACGGAGAAATTCATGCAAGCTACGATAATGGAACTAGAAGGCTGCTGGGGCAGATTGCAGTGGCAAAATTTGCGAATCCGGCAGGTTTGGAGAAGTTGGGAGAGAACTGTTACCAGTCAACCTTGAACTCCGGCGAATTTGACGGCATAGGCCAGGATATTACTGCAGACGGGGGCAAGATGTCTAGCGGCGTTCTTGAAATGTCCAATGTAGATCTTGCAAATGAGTTTACTGAGATGATCACTACTCAGAGAGGATTCCAGGCAAATTCCAGAATTATTACCACTTCTGACAGCTTGTTGGAGGAGTTAGTAAATCTGAAGAGATAACATAGTGTTTAAGCAGTCAAAAGATTAGCAGAATTTTACAATAAAATTAATATATCTTGAGGAACTATATTTCATAGTTCCTCAAGATGTGATATAATATCTTGAGGTGAGGCTCCGTGATAGAGGTCACAAAGTTAAACGATACAAAGCTATTGATTAATGCAGAATTAATTGAAACAGTGGAGGAAACACCAGACACTGTCATTTCTTTTGTAACAGGGAAGAAAATAATTGTAAAAGAAAGTAGACAAGAGGTCAAAAATTTAGTAATATTGTATAAGAGAGAATTCATGACAACAGGTCTTCCCTGGTTGGAAAAGGAATAATTATGGATAGAATACAATTCATGGATGAAAAGGGCAGGTGGAAAAATTGGATTTAGCGTCTTTACTTGGAATTATACTTGGTTTTGGATTGATGATATTAGGTATTGTCAGCGGTGACCAGGGAGTAGCGGCATTAGGGAACTTTTTGGATTTGAACTCCGTGTTTATTACCATTGGAGGTTCTCTGGCAGGTGTTCTTGCTTCCCATACCATATCTGATTTCCTGAATGGGTTAAAGAGCTTTACGCTGGTGTTTAAGACTCCCAAAGCAGATGTAGGCGAAGTAATTAAGCACATTATTGATTTGTCCAACATAGCGAGAAAGGAAGGTCTTCTTGCTTTGGAGGAAGCGGCAAATGGTATTGAAGATGAATTTCTAAAGAAAGGGATTATGCTGGTTGTTGATGGTACGGATCCAGAATTAGTGAGAGGCATTATGGAAGCCGACTTGATGTGTGTAGAATCCCGGCATAAGACTACGATTGGTTTTTGGGATAAATGGGCGGCATTAGGTCCTGCCTGGGGTATGATTGGTACGTTGATTGGTTTGATTAACATGCTGAAGCTGATGGATGATCCTTCCACGGTTGGTCCTAGTATGGCGATTGCGCTGATCACTACATTGTATGGATCGGTTATTGCGAACTGGCTTTGCACGCCTACTTCGGCAAAGCTCAAAGTGAACAATGATACCGAAATTATGATCAAGGAAGTAACGGTGGAAGGTCTTTTGTCTATTCAGGCAGGAGAAAATCCTCGTGTCATAGAAGAAAAACTGAAATCTTTCCTGTCACCGAAAATGCGTGAAAGTATGTTGGAGCAGGGCGGAGGTGAAGAATAGTGGCAAAAAGAAAAGTAGAAGAATCAGGCGGAGGAGAAGCCTCTTGGCTGAATACTTTCGCAGACTTGATGAATCTTTTGCTGTGCTTTTTCGTACTACTGTTTGCAATGTCAACGGTGGATGCTGATAAATGGGATCAGTTAGTCAACTCCATGCAGAACAGTTTCAGTATTTTATCATCTGGCGGCAATACGGTAGGAGAAGGGCTGATGATTGCTTCTGGAATCAGTCAGTTGGAAATGCTGGATGCGTATTTTAAGGAAGATACGAATTCTTCAGATGAAGAGGAACAGGAGCCTATGGATGATATGGAATCCAATCAGCCAGAACCAGAAGAGCCAGAATCACTAAAAGAGGAGTTGGAAGAAGCAGGGCTGAAAGAATCTGAGGAGATGGCTGAAAAGATTGAACAGCAGTTGGCAGAGCAGCAAATTGATCAGCAGGTTGAGTTAGATGTGAATGCACAGTTTGTAAAGCTTACCTTAAACGGGGCATTGTTGTTTGATTCGGCCCAGTCTCAAATTCGCAAGGATGCTCTCCCGTTGGTTGACAAGCTTGCCTTGATCTTAGAGCAATATAGTGGTAATCTGATTGACATCGAAGGGCACACCGATAATGTTCCGATTCATAATGATAGATATGAGAGTAATGATGTATTATCTGCTTACCGCGCCTTTGCGGTAAAAGACTATCTCTTGCAAAAGGCTGCGCTGGATGCGGGAAGAATTTATGCGACGGGCTGTGGAGAATATATTCCAATAGCAGATAACTCTTCACCGGAGGGCCGGGCGAGAAACCGAAGGGTAGAGATAAAAATATATAACTCGTATAATTCTAATTAGAAAGGAAAAATACCATGAAAAAGAATTTAATGAGTGTCTTAATTCTGGCACTGGTACTTGCAAATCTGATTTTAACGGCTATTCTGATGATTTCGATTGTGCCGCAGTCCAAGAAAGCAAATGAATTGATCAATAAGGTTTGTTCTGCAATTGATTTGGAATTGGAAGGCGGAAAAGAGAGCGCTTCCATTAATATTCCTATGGATCAGTTGGAGACGATCAAGATTGCCAGTGGCGAGAACATCACGATTAATCTGAAAAGTAAAAACGGTAAGAAAAGTTATGCAGTTATTTCCGTATCTCTGGCGGTGGATAAGAAGAACAAAGGATATAAAAAAGGCACAGAGTATATTACCAACAATGAGGATCTTATCAAGGATGAGATCATTAAGGTTGTATCTAATCATACAATAGATGACATGAGAAATAAGCAAGGGGATGTGCAGGATGAGATATTAAGCCGCCTCCGTAAGTTGTTTGATTCTGACTTCATTGTAAGTGTAGTATTCCCAAGTTATACTTACGAAGAGAGTGAGTAGATTGCAATAAAAACGTCAGGTGGTGAGAGAAAATGGGAGAGGTCTTATCGCAAAGTGAGATAGACAGTCTGCTGAATGCATTGAATAGTGGGGAACTGGATGCAGAAGAGATTAAGGATAATGGCGAAAAACATGTAAAAGATTATGATTTTGCTCGGCCAGCGAAATTTTCCAAGGAACATCTTAGGACGATGGAAATCATATTTGAGCATTATGGACGGTTATTGTCTACAAATCTTCCTGCATATCTGAGGAAGACGGTTCAGGTAGAGGTGGAGAATTCAGAAGCTGTTACCTATTCAGAGTTCTCAAATTCGTTGTCTAATCCGGTGCTTCTTGGCGTAGTCAATTTTGATCCAATGCCAGGCAGCATCATTATAGAAATGGCAACAAATCTCGGTTATGCCATGGTGGACCGTATGCTTGGAGGAATGGGGGCGCCATTGGAGCGTAGCCGTGAGTTTTCAGAGATAGAGATTCTGATTATAGAACGTATCATGAATGCGTGTATTAATCTGTTGAGTGAACCATGGAAAAATGTTGCAGAGATTCATCCAAGGCTGGAAAGAATTGAGACCAATTCTCAATTTGCGCAGTTTATATCCCCCAGTGAGATGATTGCAATTATTACGATCAATATTAAAGTCGGGGATGTTGAGGGGCGTATGAATGTGTGTCTGCCATATATGACGTTGGAAGATGTCATGGACAGACTGAATACGAAATATTGGTTTTCCAGTATGCAGGCTCGTGGAGATCAGGAATATACAGAGATTTTGGAATCCTTGCTTTCCAAGGTTCAGATGCCTATCAAAGCGGTTCTGGGTCAGAGTACGATTTCTGTCAATGACTTTATAAATCTTCAGGTGGGAGATATTATCCGCCTGGATACAAAAGCAGAAGAAGAATTGAATGTATATGTGGGAAATATTAGAAAATTTACTGCTTTGCCTGGAGCATCTGGGGATCACTATGCAGTAAGAGTCACAACAGTAATCAGAGAGGAGCAGTGAAATTATGGATGGAGTTCTGTCACAGGAAGAAATTAGCGCGCTGTTGAACAGTGATACCGAAGCAGATACAACTGTTGAGGGTGTGCTGACGTCGGATGAGATTGATGCCATAGGAGAAATATCCAATATCAGTATGGGAACAGCAGCTACGACATTGTTTTCGCTGGTGAACAGAAAAGTAGAGATTTCTACGCCGGTAGTGACTTTTGCTACCTGGGATGATATTGTGGAAGAATATGAAAGACCCTGCGTATTTATCCGAATTGCCTATACAGTGGGGTTGGATGGAAGCAACCTCTTGGTATTGCGGGAACAGGATGTTAAAATTATTACTGATTTGATGATGGGCGGAGATGGTACGAACACAGAAGTTGAGCTTGGCGAACTTCATTTAAGCGCAATCTGTGAAGCCATGAATCAGATGATGGGAAGCGCTGCAACCTCATTATCTTCTATGTTAAATAAGATGATCGATATCAGTCCGCCATCAGCAGAACTTGTGGATTTAAAAGATACCATTGACGGTACGGAGATTGATGAATTTCTGGGAGGTCAGTTTGTAAAGATTTCTTTCCTTATGGAAATCGGAGATTTGGTAAAAAGCAATATTATGCAGTTATATCCAATTTCATTTGCGAAAGAAATGTGTACTGGAGTATCTGAGAATATGAGGGCAGACAACTCTTCCATGGCATCTACGCCGCAGCCAGAACCACAGCCAGCGCCCATGCCGGCGCCGACCCCGCAGCCGATGCCACAACAGCCAATGCCGCAGATGCAGCCAATGATGGGGCAGCCGATGATGGGCATGCCTATGCCTGATATGTCGCAGATGTATGCGCAGCAGCCAGTAAATGTGCAGCCAGCACAATTTCAGGCGTTTGCAGGGGATTTTAATCCAATTACCCAACAAGAAAATATTGGCTTGATTATGGATGTTCCATTAGATGTTACTGTGGAACTGGGAAGAACTAGTAAATCAATTCAGGATATTCTGGAGTTTGCGCCGGGTACGATCATCGAATTGAATAAAATCGCAGGTGAGCCTATTGATGTGTTAGTAAACGGTAAATACGTTGCCAAAGGTGAAGTAGTTGTTTTGGAAGAAAGCTTCGGCGTGCGTATTACTGAAATTATAAATAACTAAAATAAAAGTGATATCAAGGAGAGAAGATATGGCAAAGAATATTTTAATTTGTGACGACGCAGCATTTATGAGAATGATGATTAAGGACATTCTTACTAAGAATGGTTACGAGGTTGCGGGGGAAGCTGAAAACGGCTTAAAAGCAGTGGAAAAGTATAATGAGACAAAGCCAGATTTGGTTTTGATGGATATTACCATGCCAGAAATGGATGGAATTCAGGCGCTGAAGCAGATTAAATCTACGGATCCTTCTGCGAATGTAATTATGTGTTCCGCAATGGGACAGCAGGCAATGGTTATTGAAGCCATTCAATCTGGTGCAAAGGATTTTATTGTTAAGCCTTTCCAGGCAGAGCGTGTACTAGAAGCTGTGAAAAAAGTAGTTGGTTAGTATGATTTTAACAAATATTTTCTCGGGATGGGGAAGCTTTTTTCAGCTGATAGGCGTGCTTTTGGTATTTCTGTTTGTCTTAGTAATTACATATGCAACTACCAGGTGGATTGCCGGGTATCAGCAGGGAGTTATGAAAAATAGAAATATTCAGGTAATAGAGACCTTTCGGGTGAATAACAATAAGTATATCCAGGTTCTTCAGGTTGGAAAGAAATATATGGTTATTTCTGTATGTAAGGATACCATGAATATTCTGATAGAACTTTCCGAGGATGACTTGATCTGGAAACCTTCAGAAGGAGAGTTCCAGGGAAGTAAAGTGAATCAAAATTTTCAGGAGATTTTAAGCAGGCTGAAAGAAAAAATTCCTAGGAAGTAGGCAGGACATTATGAGAAAACTGAAGAAAATATATTGCGGCACTTCCTTTGCTTTTGGTACATTTACGCTATTGCTGGTTTTGTTTTTGTATTTTGGGCAGAGTGCATATGCAACCAATCCCAATGATCGGCTTACGAATAGCAGAACATCGAACACCACATCCTCGCAAAATACGGAAAGAAGGGATAATACTGGTCTTTCCGTCATGTGGAATAATGAGGAAGGTAATTTTTCCGGAAATGTCAGACTTCTATTGGGATTAACGGTGATATCTTTGGCACCGTCTATTCTGATTATGCTTACATCTTTTACGCGGATAATCGTGGTGCTTCATTTTATAAGGACTGCGGTTGGAACACAGACAGTTCCACCGAACCAGGTGTTAGTGGGGCTTGCATTATTTTTAACACTGTTCATTATGAATCCAGTTTTTACAGAGTTAAATGAGACAGTGATGCAGCCCTTTGATGCAGGAACGATTAATCAGGAAGAGGCATTAGAACTTGCTGAACAACCAATTCGCAGGTTTATGTATAAAGAAATGCAGAGAAAAGATTTAAAACTTTTCTGTGACATTGCAAAAATTGATATGACTGGTATGGATTTGCGTGAGCCAGAAACCTTGGATCCGATTCCTATGAGCGTGATCATCCCAAGCTTTATTATCAGCGAATTGAGGACGGCATTTATTATCGGCTTTTTAATTTATATTCCATTTATTGTGATTGATATGGTTGTGGCGTCGGTGCTGATGTCGATGGGTATGATGATGCTTCCTCCTACCACGATCTCCATGCCCTTTAAAATCTTGTTATTTGTGCTTGCAGATGGCTGGGACTTAATAATTGGAAATCTTGTAAAGACATTTTATTAACGGAGAAATGAGGTGAATATATATGATAACAGAAGGACAGGTAATGGATATTGCGAGAGATACTTTATTTCTGATTATTAAAGTTTCGGCGCCTCTGTTGTTGATTTCTTTGGTTATAGGTCTTTTTATCAGTATTTTTCAAACAGTTACTTCTATTCAGGAGCAGACATTAACGTTTGTACCTAAGATTATTGCCGTGTTTTTGGGCATGATGTTGATAGGAGGGTGGATGCTGGAGGAGTTATCCAACTTTATGGTAGAGCTGTGGAGCAATTTTGGTCTGTATCTGCGTTAGGTTGAGGCAGTATGGTTAACTATGGATTTTCATTATATACATTTGAATATTTTTTGATGATATTGGTAAGGATTGCAACGTTTGTATATATTGCTCCGTTTTTTGGAATGACGAATACTCCGAACCGGGTGAAGATTGGATTTTCGGCATGTGTGGCTATTATTCTGTATCAGGTAATTCAGCCGAAGGAGGCTTTGGTATATTCCGGAGTGATTGGGTTTGCTATCATCGTTCTCAAGGAAGGAATTACAGGGTTGCTTATTGGTTTTGCAGCAAATATATGTAATTCCATTATTGTGTTTTCAGGGAAAGTAATTGATATGGAAATCGGCCTTGCCATGGCTAATATTTATGATCCTACCACCAAGTCTCAATCAGGGCTTACGGGCACCATGTATAATTATTTTATAATGATGCTTCTGATGGTGACCGATATGCATCATTATATACTGCGGGCGCTGGTTGATACGTTTCAGATTATTCCTATTAATGGGGCAGTATTTGACTGGACGCATTTAATGGGGACCATGACAACCTATATAACGGATCTGATGGTTATCGGATTTCGGATAGTGCTTCCTGTGTTTGCATGCAGTATGATTTTAAGCTGTATTTTGGGAATTATGGCTAAAGTTGCCCCGCAAATGAATATGTTTGCAGTGGGAATGCAGGTGAAAGTCTTGGTAGGATTAGGAATTATGTTTCTTACGATTGTCCTGCTTCCAGACATCGCTAGTTTTATATTTACAGAAATGAAGCGAATGATTGTTTCTGTAATTGAAGGAATGTATTAATGTGAAAAAAGAACCTTATTTTTTAATTCAGTATGAATTACAGTGGTTTGCAAAAGATGGCGAGGGCGGGGAGAAGACAGAGCCTGCCACGGCTAAGAAGCTGAGTGACGCCAGAGATGAAGGACAGGTAGCCAAAAGCCAGGAACTAAATCATGCTTTAGGCTTGATTGCATTGTTTCTTGTAATGAAATTGTTTATTTCCTTTATGGGTGAGAATCTTTTAGGTAACTTTTCATTGATATACAATAAGATACCAGACATTATTAATCAGAGCATTGGCGGATTATCCGTATTTACGATCAGGACGGTTATTAATAATGTAATGGCAAACATATTGTTGGTTTTATCGCCAGTTTTCCTGATAGGATTTTCCGTATCGGTTTTGAGTAACATTTTACAGATAAAATGGAAAGTAACGACAAAGCCTATGAAGCCTAAATTCAGCAAGCTTAATCCGCTTAGCGGATTCAAAAGAATTTTTTCCAAAGATTCCCTGTTTGAGCTGCTGAAATCCATTATTAAAATAATATTGATCATTTATGTAGCCTATACTTCCATAAAAGATCATCAAAATGAAATCTTTTTGCTTTATGATATCCCTTTATTGCAGGTAATTTTGCTAGTAGGAACAATTGTAATTGACACAGGGTTAAAGATTGCTTTTGTATATTTGATTGTAGGGATTGCAGATTTAATTTATCAGAAACATAAGTTTAAAGAAGATATGAAGATGACCAAGCAGGAAGTGAAGGATGAATATAAAAATACCGAGGGTAACCCTGAGATTAAGGGGCGGCAGCGTTCTAAGATGAGGGAGGCTTCCCAGCGGCGTATGATGCAAAGCCTGCCCAGTGCAGATGTGGTAATTACCAATCCAACTCACTATGCGGTAGCGATCAAATATGATGCTGATAAATATTCAGCTCCTGTGGTAGTCGCAAAGGGAGAAGATTTTCTGGCACAGAAAATCCGCGAGGCTGCAAAGGAGCATCATATCGAGATTGTAGAAAATAAGCCTCTGGCGCGGATGCTTTATGCTAACGTAGATGTTGGTCAGGAAGTTCCGCCGGAATTGTATCAGGCAGTGGCAGAAGTATTAGCGTTTGTTTATAGCCTGAGGGAAAATAGATAAATTGATTGAAAAATAGAGAAGAGACGAAAGGAGAGAATGCAGCATGAAGAAGGCGGATGCGGGGATAGCGTTATATTTATTGGCGGCTATCATATTCTTTATTGTTCCAATTCCATCTATTCTGTTAGATATAATGCTGGCAGTAAACATTTCTATTGCATTGGTCATATTGATGAATGCGTTGTTTGTTAAAGAAGTGCTTGACATGTCTTTTTTCCCTACGTTGCTTTTGTTTACCACGATATTCCGTATTTCCTTAAATGTTTCTTCTACGCGTTTAATTCTAAATACTGGGGATCCAGGCAATGTGGTACGGACTTTTGGCCAGTTTGTGGGTGGAAATGATCTGATTATTGGAGCCATCATTTTTATTATCATGATCTTGATTCAGTTAATCGTAATCAATAAAGGTTCTGAACGTGTATCTGAGGTGACAGCCAGATTTACACTGGATGCTATGCCTGGAAAACAGATGGCAATTGATGCGGATTTGAACACAGGCATTATCAGTGAAAAGCAGGCAAGGGAGCGCCGGGATAAAATACAGCAGGAATCCAGCTTTTTTGGAGCCATGGATGGTGCCACGAAGTATGTGAAGGGAGATGCCACAGTTGGTATCGTGGTTACGTTTGTTAACCTGATAGGCGGAATTGCCATGGGAATGCTTCGGCAGGAATTGCCGATTATGGACGCCTTAAATCAATACGGGATACTTACCATAGGTGATGGACTGGTCAGTCAGATTCCTTCTCTCTTGATTTCTCTTGCGACAGGTATTCTTGTAACGAAAGCATCAAAAGAAGCAGATTTCGGGGAAATTTTAATCAAGCAGTTGTTTGGGATTCCAAAAGTATTGTATATCGTGGGCGTGGTCATGGTCTTTTTGGGATTAACAACGCCTTTGGAATGGAAATTATTCGTTCCGCTTGGGATCAGTTTCTTCATTGCTGGCAGAAGTGTGGAGAACAGCCTTGGCGTGGAAGCAATTGAGGAAGAGGTTGATACTGCTGAAGAACAAGCAGAGGAAATCCGAAGGCCAGAGAATGTGGTATCTTTGCTTCAGGTCGATCCTATTGAGCTGGAGTTTGGATATGGAATTATTCCGCTTGCCGACGTGAATCAGGGCGGAGACCTTTTGGACCGCGTTGTCATGATCCGCAGGCAGATTGCATTGGAGCTTGGTACGGTCGTGCCAATTATACGTTTGAGAGATAATATTCAGTTGAATCCGAATCAGTATATTATTAAAATCAAAGGGATTCAAATTACGGAGGGCGAGATCTTATTTGACCATTATATGGCAATGAATCCTGGATTTGTGGAAGAAGAGATTTCTGGAATACCTACGTTTGAGCCCTCGTTCCATCTGCCTGCGCTCTGGATTACGGAAAATCAGCGTGAGCGGGCGGAAAGCCTTGGCTATACGGTCGTAGATCCGCCGTCTATCATTGCTACCCACTTGACAGAGGTGATCCGCTCTCATATTGATGAATTGTTGTCCAGACAGGACGTGCAGGGCCTTGTGGACAATATCAGAGAAAACCATCCAACCTTGGTGGACGAACTTATTCCAAAGCTTCTTGGTGTGGGTGAAATACAAAAAGTATTGCAGAATCTGCTTCGGGAAGGAATTTCTATTCGAGATTTGCTTACAATTTTTGAGACGCTTGCAGATCATGCGGCAACCACCCGTGATACTGATGTATTGACTGAGTATGCAAGACAGAGTTTAAAACGGGCGATTTCTGGCAAGTATTTCCCGACGAATGAGGTGACAAGCGTTATCACCTTGGATCCAAAAATGGAACAGGAGATTATGGCTTCTGTTAAACAGACAGAGCAGGGCGCATATCTGACGCTTGATCCTGAGAAGACCAAAGAACTTATGGCAGCGTTAGAGGTTGAGATTAAAAAGCTAGAAGATTTAGGAAAAAATGCAATTATCATAACGTCCCCCATTGTGCGGATGTATTTTAAAAAATTGACGGAAGAGTACTTCAGGGACTTGATTGTGGTCTCATATAATGAAGTAGAATCCAATATCGAATTACAATCAGTAGGGATGGTGAGTCTTTCATGACGATTAAAAAATTTCAGGGAAGAACTGAAGAAGAAGCAATTGCAAAAGCCAAGGAAGAGTTTGGGGCAGGCACAGTGATTATGAATGTAAAAGAAGTTAGGCCAAAAGGCTTTTTTCGTTCTTTTAAGACATCTATGGTCGAGGTAACGGCTGCGATAGAGGAAACAGAGATAAAGAGTTCCGCAAGGCAATTGGAACCAGTGTCAGTGCCAGAAGCTGCTCCAGAACCATCAAATATCAACATGGCGGCAGATGAGCCCATTTCTATTCCAAGACCAAATCCTATGAAAGAGGTTTTTGCATCTGTGGAAAGTACATGGTCCTCTTCTATGCCACAAGGACTCCATGAAGAGGTGAAAAAGGATAATTCTGTGGAAAATAACTTAGAGGAAAAGCTGGAGAGCCTGCAGTCACTTTTGGAAAAGAAGCTGGTACAGCCTGCAGATTCGACCAAGGAAACACTTCCCGAGGAATCGCCGATGGATGAAAATCTTAAATTTATAAAAATGATTTACGGGATTCTTTTGGAAAATGACGTAGATGAAAAATATGTCAATCAGATTATGGACGAGGTGGAGAAAGTCATGAAGAGCGGGATCAGCGTAGATCATATCCTCTCCAGCATCTATCAGAAAATGATCTTAAAATTTGGACAGCCTCAGCCAATTGAGATTACAGAACAAAAACCAAAGGTAGTTTTTTTTATCGGACCTACCGGAGTGGGGAAGACGACCACGATCGCTAAGATAGCCTCACGGTTTAAAGTTGAAAAGGGAAAGAAAGTAACTTTATATACAGCGGATACTTATCGTATTGCGGCCGCAGACCAGCTTCGCACCTATGCGAATATTTTAGATACGCCACTGAATATTGTATATTCATCAGAGGAATTGAATGAGGAACTTGCACAGGCGACGGAATATGACTTGGTCCTAATTGATACGGCTGGCTTTTCGCATAAGAATGAAGGGCAGCTCCACGAGACAAAGGAATTGATTGACCGGGTTCCAGGCGGGTATGACAAAGAAGTTTATTTGGTCCTGAGCGCTACCACGAAATATCGGGATCTTTTGGATATCGCAGATATCTATATGAAAAATTTTCAATTTAAAATGATTTTTACAAAATTAGATGAAACAAGTTGTTTTGGCAATATACTAAATATGAAGCTGTACACCGGTGCAGATTTGTCATATACTACTTATGGGCAAAATGTGCCGGAGGATATTGAGATTTTCAATACCCAGAATATTGTAAAGCTTCTGCTTGGAGGAAAATAATTTATGGACCAGGCAGAAAAATTGAGAAGCATCGTAAAAAAGAATCAAAAGAATACGCCCAAAGCGCAGATTTTTACTGTTACTAGTGGAAAAGGCGGGGTAGGAAAGTCAAATGTCGTGGTAAATCTTGCTGTGCAGATGCAAAGACGTGGTAAGAAAGTCATTATTTTTGATGCAGATTTTGGTCTTGCAAATGTGGAAATCATGTTTGGGGCGATTCCTAAATATAATCTCAGTGATGTGATTTACAGAGGAAAGACTGTACAAGAGATTATTACGCCAGGTCCGTTGGGGATCGGATTCATCTCAGGTGGCTCTGGGATTATTGGGATAAATAATCTCTCCAAGGACCAGCTAAAATTTCTAGTTGGAAATCTGTCTAAACTTGATGAATTGGCAGATGTGATCATTATTGATACCAGCGCTGGGATTTCAGATAACGTGCTGGAATTTGTAATGGCAAGCCCAGAGATTTTATTGCTGGCTACGTCCGAGCCTAGTTCTCTGACAGATGCATACTCTCTCTTGAAAGCATTGCATCGTAATGAGGAATTTCGGCAGGCAGAGACAAAAATCAAAGTGATTTCCAACCGCGTGGCTTCAGAAGAAGAAAGCATGGGAATATTTGAAAAGTTAAATGCAGTCGTGGGTCAGTTCTTAAATGGAAATTTGGAGTACTTGGGAATGATTCCACAGGATATTGCCATGGAAAAAGCGGTACGTCAGCAGCAGCCAGTAAGTATTTTGTATCCTGAAGCAAAATCATCAAAAGCATTTGAAATCTTGACAGATTGCCTGATTGATGGAGCGGTAGTGCCAATACAGGAGAAAAAAGGGATTTTACAATTACTATCCCGCTTTATTTTTAAAAGAATTTAAAGACAGAGGTGTGGAATGGGTTCTGACATTATAAAAGTTGGAGATAAGGTTGATATTCGGATTTTACAGCAGGTAGAGCAAGGAAGAAAGAGCGGGCTGCGTCCGACTACTTATCGCAGCAAAGTGCAGGATATTAAGAAAAACGGGGAAATGGAAATAGGAGTGCCCACAGAAAGAGGGGATAACGTCATAGTTCCCTCTGGCGTTCGCCTGGAATTCTTGTTTTATACCCGAACAGGCATGTATCGTTGTATTGGGCATATTAAGGATCGCTACATCAAAGAACGGATGTATTTGCTTTTGTTTGAAAGGAAGACTCCCCTGGAGAAATTTCAACGGCGGCAGTACTATCGCTTTGAGTGTCTCTTGGATATTTATTACTATCCTGTTACAAAAGGGGAAGCGCAGGAAATACCATTAGAGGAACTGAAAGAACTTCGGAAGATTGGGTGTGAGCAAGAAGTTCCAAGGAACGCAGTCGCAGTGGACATCAGTGGCGGAGGACTGCGGTTTATATCAGATGAACCAGGAGAGCGAGGGGACTATGTCTTAATGCTGATTGACCTAAAAGGGCAGGAGACCACGCATCACCTGGAAATTTTGGGAGAAATTTTATTTTGCAAGTGCCTTGAAAATGATCCACAGATAAAGAAAGACGCCAAAAATAAATATGAATATCGGACGCAGTTTATGATAAAGCCCAAAGAGCGGGAAAAGATAATTAAGTACATTTTTGAGCAGGAACGTAAGAACAGACAAAAGGGATGATTGTATGAAAAAAAATATTTTAGTTGTTGATGATTCTGCACTCATGAGAAGAGTTATTTGTGATATAATTACTTCAGATGGTACATTTCAGGTAACAGATGTTTGCAGGGATGGTCTAGAGGCATACGAAAAGTTAAAATCCACAACGTATGATGCAGTAGTTTTGGATGTAAACATGCCTCGTATGACTGGACTGGAATTACTGGAGAAATTACAGCAAGACGGCATTAAAGCGACGGTCCTCATGGTAAGTACCCTGACTACCCGGGATGCTGATGTAACAATTCGAGCTATGGAGCTTGGGGCTATTGACTTTGTAACGAAACCTAATAACATTATTGAGGCAAAGGGAGATGATTTCCGCAGAGGCATCCTTAATATTTTGCAGGCGGTTACAAAGTCTGAAAACAGTAAAAATGCTTTGAATGCTCCTGGGAAAGTCACGCCAGCTTTGGAAAAATCATCGCTAAAACGTCCAAAGACGCTCCAGCGCGCTGGAAATAATAAATTGATAGCGCTTGCGTGTTCCACTGGAGGTCCCAAAGCGCTTCAGAGCGTTATCCCATATTTACCAGCAGATATGAATGCGCCGATGGTATTGGTGCAGCATATGCCGAAAGGATTTACAAAGTCTATGGCGGAACGCTTGAACGAGACTAGCAAAGTCGAGGTCCGTGAGGCAGAGGAAGGCGACGTATTGAAGAAAGGATGCGTGTATATTGCGCCGGGCGGGCAGCATATGGAGGTACAAAAGAAAGCAGACGGAACGCATGTGATCCGTTTGAATGATGCGCCAGCTATTGGTGGTCTTCGCCCTTGTGCGAATATAACCTATAAGTCTCTTAAGACGAGCGGTTATGACGAGATTGTCTGTGTCGTGCTTACCGGAATGGGTGCAGATGGCACAGAGGGAATCGTTGCCCTGAAAAAGCGGAAGCCCGTACATGTGATTTCACAGGATGCGAAAAGCTGTGTGGTATACGGGATGCCTAAAGCAGTCGTAGATGCAGGTGTTGTAAATGAAGTAGTTCCATTAACTGATGTTGCGCACACAATAATAAAGAACGTGGGGGTACAGTGATATGGATGTAAGCCAATACCTTGAGATTTTTATTGATGAAACGAATGGACATTTGCAGAACTTGTCAGACTGCATTATGACCTTGGAAAAAGAGCCGGAGAACATGGACACGATCAATGAGATTTTCCGTGCGGCTCATTCTTTAAAAGGAATGGCGGGAACTATGGGATTTAAGCGGATGCAGCGCTTAACCCACGATATGGAGAATGTGTTTCAAGAAGTCCGCAGTGGCAATATGAACGTTACCAGCGGTCTGGTGGACGTCCTGTTTCAGTGCCTGGACGCTATTGACGCATATTTAGAGAATGTGAAGGAAAGTTCTGACGAAGGAACCGATGATAATGAAGCTATCGTTCAAGAACTGAATGATATTTTAGCTGCAGGAATCGGAGTAGAAAAGAAAGAGCCAGAAAAGAAAGAAGTTCCCACAGAACAGCCAGGGGATGAAAAATATCCGAAAAAATATCTGGATATGGAATTTTCTGAGAAAGAAAAAGAGGAATTGCGGGAAGCAGAGAGCAAAGGAATGAGCATTTATGGAGTGACCGTGTTTATTCAAAAGGAATGCTTGCTAAAAGCCGCGCGTGCCTTTTTAGTCTTTAAAGCAGTAGAGGATTATGGGAATATTATTGCATATAATCCAAGTTCCCAGGATATTGAGGATGAGAAATTTGGAAATGATTTTAGCTTCTACCTGGTAAGTGAAGAGGATTTGGCGAGAATTCTGGAAGTTTCCAAAGCAGTTTCTGAAATTGGCGAGGTAGTTGGCGAAAAAATAAAATATAGTGAATTGACTGCCGCAGCTGAGAAGAAAGAGGCGGCAGAGGCAGCAAAAGCAGCGGAAGTAGCGAAACAAGAGGAAGAGGAAAAACAAGTGCCTGCCGCAAAGCAGGTGCCTGCCACGAAGAAAGCAACGACAGGAAAGCCTGTAACAAACCGCACAGTGCGGGTAGATATTGAAAAACTGGATGCATTAATGAATCAGGTCAGCGAGCTGATTATAGCCAAAAACTCGCTTGTTGCCATTGGTTCTAGTTCAGATGGCGGAGCTTGCGGCGCAAACTCTCAGGCATTTCATGAGCAGATTGAATATCTGGAGAGAATTACGACAGGACTTCATGAATCTGTAATGAAAGTCCGCATGGTTCCAATCGAGAGCGTTGTCCAAAAATTCCCAAGAATGATCCGTGACTTATCTAAGAAATTAGATAAAAAAATGGAATTGTATATGACAGGTGAAGATACGGAGCTGGATCGTACGGTAGTGGATCAGATTGGCGATCCCTTGCAGCATTTGCTTCGTAATTCAGCAGACCATGGACTTGAAAGCACAGAAGTTCGTCGCAAGAGGGGCAAGCCTGAGTCTGGTTCTATCCATTTAAATGCTTTCCAGGAAGGAAATAATGTCATCATCGAGGTCAGCGACGATGGAAATGGCATTGACACAGAGAATGTTAAGAATAAGGCGATTGAACGTGGGTTGCTGACTCCCGAGCAAGCGGAGGCATTGAGCCAAAAAGAAATTATCGATTTCTTGTTTATGCCCAGTTTTTCCATGGCAAAGAAGATTTCTGACATTTCTGGGAGAGGCGTAGGCCTTGACGTGGTAAAATCTAATATCGAAGCTTTAGGCGGAGATGTCGAGGTCAAGAGCGTGCTCGGAGAAGGTTCGAAATTTACCGTGCGCCTGCCATTGACTTTGGCGATTATTCAGGCATTAATGGTAGAAGTTAGAGGAGAGAAGTATGCGATCTCGCTTGGAGCCATTGAAACGATTGAGGAAATACTGCCCGAAGAAATCAAATTTGTCCAGGCAAAAGAAGTCATTCATATCCGGGGAATCGTGATTCCGTTGATCCGTTTGGATCAGCTTCTTGATTGCGAGCCGGAAGAAAAAGAGCGTGAGAGCCTAACGGTCATCATTGTGCGCAAAGGCGATAAGGTTGCGGGATTGATTGTTGATGAGTTGAACGGACAACAGGAAATCGTAATTAAGTCCCTTGGCAAATACATCAATAACAGCAGCAAGATTATTAGCGGCGCTACTGTTTTAGGAGATGGCGAGGTTGCTTTAATCCTGGATGTGAATACATTATTTTAGGGGGTGTTGAGATGGCAAATAATATCGCTTTGGCGGAAAATAGCAAGAAGCAGTTTATTGTAGTGAAGATCGGTAGTGAACAATACGGAATTGATATCAGTTATGTGGATAATATTGTTCGTATGCAGAAGATTACCAGAGTTCCCAAGGCGCAGTCTTATTTTAAGGGAATCATCAACCTCCGCGGGGAGATTGTTCCGGTTATGAGCATAAGGACAAAGATGAATTTGGAGCCGGATGAATTTACAGACGTCACCAGAATCATCATTTTGAAACTCGAAGAACATGGAGTACTGGGGATTGTAGTAGATGAGGTTAAGGAAGTTGTAACTTTGGCTCCGGATGAAATTGACAAGGTTGCTTATGATGCTAAGAATGTTAAGAGCAATTTTATTAATGGAGTAGGAAAGCATGGAGAAGAATTAATTTCTCTGTTTGATACCAACAGCATCATTGATGAGCCGGAAATGGTATAGGCAGATTTAGAAGAAGGCTGTTGTAGAAGCGTGAAGCTTTGTGCAACAGCCTGTTCACAATCACTATGGTAATAAAACCTCAGTAAGAGGAAGGAATGGAGCACTTATGGCGAAATTTAGTTTAGAACAGGTAAATGATCAATATTTTGATGTACTGAAAGAGATTGGAAATATTGGAGCAGGAAATGCCACTACGGCAATTTCAAATATGTTAAGCATTAAGGTGAATATGGATGTACCGAAGGTAGAGTTTTTGACGTTTCAGGAGCTTCCTACGGCTATTGGCGCTGAAGAGGAGACTGTGGTTGGGATTTACCTGGAAGTGGAGAGCGACATCAGTGGAAGTATGATGTTTTTGTTAAAGATGGATTCCGCACGCTATCTTGTGAACCGCCTGATGGGCAGGACTGACGGGTATGCAGAAGAGTTTAATGAAATGGATATGTCGGCTATTAAGGAGATTGGCAATATTATTTCAGGTTCTTATTTATCGGCATTATCAACAATGACGAATATGGTGATTACTTCCTCCATACCGTATCTTGCCATTGACATGGCGGCTGCAATCTTAAGCGTGCCTGCCATTCAGTTTGGACAATACGGGGATAATGCACTTTTGATTCAGACGGAATTTGGCGATGAAGTGAAGATACAAGGATTTTTTATCTTGATGCCTGATGTTGAATCCTATGATAAGATTTTAACATCATTGGGGATTACACTATAAGAGGAGCATGGTTATGGCTACAGTTAAGGTTGGAATGGCAGATTTGAATATTTGCAGAGCACCAGATATGATTACTACATTAGGGTTGGGGTCTTGCATTGGAATCGCAGTATATGATTCAGTTACGAAAATAGGTGGATTAGCGCACATTATGCTTCCAGACAGTACCCAGATGAGGAATAATTTAAATATTGCAAAATTTGCAGATACAGGAATAGAGGAATTGGTCAGGAGAATGGTTGCGGCGGGCGCCAATAAAAGGCGCCTTGTTGCTAAAATAGCAGGCGGTGCGAGAATGTTTGAGGTAAAAGGCATGTCTGGAATTGGAAACGTGGGCGAGCGTAATGCGATTGCTTCAAGAAAAAAGTTAAAGCAGCTTGGAATTCCGCTGGTTGCAGAGGATACGGGGCTTAATTTTGGGCGGACAGTGGAGTTGTATCCAGAAACGGGAGAATTTTACATTAAGGCAGTGGGAAAGACCGTGAAAATAATTTAAAAGGTGATGGGATATGAAAACAAAACAGGTACCGATAATGATCACACTGTTTGCAGGATTAATCACCTGTTTGCTGGGATTTGTAACACAAATGGACACAAGTCGGTTTATAATAACGTTGGTGATTGTTTTAATATCCTTTTATATTCTGGGATGCATTGCAAAATTAGTGTTGGATAAAAATTTCAGGGAAGAGACAGAAGAAGCCACGGATGAGGCGGCGGATGAGACAGAGCCCGAAGACGAAGAAGGGGCTTCTGAGGAGTCCGCAGAAGAAGAATAGATAACACGGAAGGCCTTAATGGCGTTTCCGTAGTTTTGGGGGCTTTGGATGAACGCAGCAGAAAGAGAACAATTGTGGGCTGAATTTTTAAAGAGACCTACACTGGAATTAAGAGAACAGATTATAGTGGAATATGCGCCGTTAGTAAAAATTGTGGCAGGACGTCTCAGCATGTATCTAGGATATAATGTCGAATATGATGACCTGGTAGGGTATGGTATTTTTGGGCTTATTGATGCCATAGATAAGTTTGACATCAATAAGGATGTAAAATTTGAAACTTATGCAAGCTTGAGAATTCGGGGCTCCATTCTGGATCAAATCCGTAAAATGGACTGGATTCCCAGGACCGTAAGGCAAAAACAAAAGAAAATTGAGAGCGCAATCAAAAAGATTGAAGCTAGCACAGGTAGGACAGCGTCGGATGAAGAGATTGCCGAAGAGCTTAAGGTGAGCAGTGATGAACTTTTAAATTGGCAGTCACAGCTAAAAATTACCAACATGGTTTCCCTGAATGAATATGTGGATCAGGGAATGGAGCCGGTGATGGATGCCAAGGGCAATTCCCATTTCATTCAGCCTGAAGATGCTGTGGCAGAAGACGAGCTGAAGAAAATGCTGGGGGAAGCCCTGGAAATCCTTACGGAAAAAGAACGCAAGGTCATTACATTATATTATTATGAAGATTTAACCTTAAAGGAAATCAGTAATGTCCTGGAGGTTTCAGAATCCAGAATTTCCCAGCTACACACAAAGGCATTAACGAAAATGAAAAAGACGTTGGGACCATACATGAATATATTGGTGGATTGAGAGGAGGGAGTAAAAGTTCATGGAAGTTAAAAATGGCTATTTTAAATTAGATATCAGAGAGATGGGGGCGTTTCTTCAAATATATCCCCCAGAAAATGGCGGAAAACAGCTCGAAGTCAAAGAAGTTTTGGAATATCTGGAACGAAAAGGATATTCAGGATTTCAGCTAAAAGAACTGAATGACGCCATATTGTCTTCGACGGGGACAAACGTTAAAGAAATCTATATCGGGGACGGCAGTGGCTTCGACGAAGATGAGGAAATGGAAGTGACAGTTTCAGGGGACAAAATGTTGGTTTTCTGCCGTTTTTATGCTCCTTCCAATAAGGGGTCATTGATGACCGAACAGGATATTGTTGGAGTTTTGAGCTCCCAGAAAGTGACATCTGGAATTCAGCAAGAAGCCATTCAAAACTTCTTGAAGAACCGTCAATATTGTACTGACTTTATTTTTGCGAAAGGCACTCCTCCCATAAATGGAAAAGATGCTAAAATTGAGTATCTTTTTAATACGAACCACAATCTCAGGCCTAAAAAAAATGAAGATGGCACGGTCGATTATCGGGAGCTCAATACGATTAGCCATGTGGAAAAGGGACAGACGCTTGCAAAATTGCATCCGCCAGTTCCGGGAACGCCTGGGAAAGATGTATATGGCAACCCTATTAATGGACGGCAGGAAAAGAATTTAAAACTGGAGTATGGGAACAACATAACGCTCTCAGAAGATAAAATGGAGATTTATTCTAATGTTACTGGGCATGCCAGCTTAGTGAACAGCAAAGTATTTGTGGCGGATGTTTTTGAAGTGCCTGCAGATGTAGACAATGCTACAGGGAACATTGTTTATGACGGAAATGTAGCAATTAAAGGAAACGTTAAGAGCGGATTTTCTGTCAGAGCAAAAGGCGACATCGTGATTGACGGCGTGGTCGAAGCAGCATTTCTGTCTGCCGGAGGCCAGATTATCGTAAAACGGGGCATTAATGGAATGGGCAAGGGCAAGGTGGAAGCTAAGGAAAGCCTGATATCTAAGTTTATTGAGAACGCCACAGTTAAGTCTGGCGGCTTCATTGAGACAGGGTGCATTCTACACAGCCAGGTATCAGCCGGAGCAGACATCCGTGTCAGCGGAAAAAAGGGGTTTGTCAGCGGCGGTTTGATTCGTGCTGGAAATGTGATAGAGGCTCAGACCATAGGCTCTGAAATGGGAACGATTACCAAGATCGAAGTAGGCGTAGATCCTTCTGTCAAAGAACGATACAAGGAAATGCAAGAAAGCGTGGAAGAGATTGTCAAAGAAATCGAAAGAATGCGTCCCATCCTGGTAAATTTTAATGAGAGACTTCAGAAAAAAGAAACCGTTTCGCCAGAGCGGGTACAGCAGGTACAGCAAATTGCGAAAGGGTTCCGTGAAAAGCAAAGTCAGCTTAAGAAACAAAAGGATGAGATGAAAAAACTTCAAGAGAGAATCAAGATGTCTACGAATGCAAAGATAAAAGTTCGAGGAACTATTTATCCAGGCGTCAATATTACAATCTCTGATATAACCCTGAATATTAAGCACGATCGTTCTCATGCGAGATACGTAAAGGAACGGGGGGAGATTGTTGCCCGTCCTTTGTAGGATCTTGATAATAGCGCATATGAAGACACAAAGGATCGATATGAATCGCTTGTTTTTGCCAATGAGTGTGTGGAAGGGAGGAAAACATGGCTATTAGACCAGTTGAATTTAGTGGAGTTGTGCAGAGAAGCCAGGATATGAGCACCTTAAAGCAGAATGAGGACAATAAGCCGATGCTGCAACAGCATAACGTGCAGACACAGTTTGCGAAAGAAACCGTACACCATATGCATCAGGTGAACCATGCCAATGATTCTGACAATCCAGAGAAAAAGTTTGATGCCCGGGAAAAAGGGAGTAATGAATATGAGGATCATCGGACGAAGAAGAAAAAGAAGAAGGACGATAACAGTGGAAAGGTGAATGTCAAAACTTCTTCAGGCGGTTTTGATATGAAAGTATAGGTAGTAAAATGAGTGTGTTAGAAATTGTTTTATTAGTTGTTGGAATTGTTCTAATGATTGCCAGTTTTTTTATTACGGAAAAACTGTCTAATAAAGAATTGGATAAGATTGCAGAACTTAGTACGGAAGAAATGCAGAAGATTCTGGAACACAATTTAAACGATGCCCAGGTGAAAGTAAACAGCATGGTAGACCAGGTTGTGGATCATTCCATAGAGAAATCCATGGAGATTGTGGAGCGTGCCTTGGACAAAGAGACGAATGAGAAGATGAGGGTTCTTACAGAATACTCTGACACCGTATTGGAATCTATCAATAAAACACACAATGAAGTCATGTTTTTGTATAGTATGTTGAATGACAAACATTCGGAATTGACAAAATATGCCGGGAATCTAGCACAGCTTGCAATTCATTTGGAAGAGCTGCAGCAAAATATTCAGAAAACGGTGGACGAGTCAGATGAAATTCTTCATAAGGTTCAGGAGTCTAAAAATACAGAGCCAGATCCGCCAGAAATTGCTTCCCAAGAGGCCCCTGCACAGAAAGATGAATCATCTGCGAAAGAGCAAGATGAACTTGTCAATCATAATCAGATGATTCTTAAGAAATATAAGGAAGGAAAATCTGCGGTGGAGATTGCAAAAGAATTAGGTCTGGGTGTCGGAGAAGTAAAGCTTGTAATAGGATTATTCAGAGAGGAAGAATTGTAATTTATGAAATTAAAATATTATTTGCGTGGATTAGGAATTGGCATTATATGTACCGCAATTATTATGGGAATTGCCCTCTCAGGAAATAAAAGGGAAACTTTGACTGACGCAGAGATTATCGAACGCGCAAGGCTTCTGGGAATGGTAATGGAAGAGGAGGCAAAGGAACCAGCGGAAGATGAAGAACCGCCAAAGGTCCGGGGACCGTTGAATGAGAAAAAAGAAGAGAAGCAAGAAGAGAAACTAGAGGATAGCCCAGAACCGCAAGAGAATGGGGAAGATGATTCTGATACCCCATCTGAGCCAGAGGGAAATGATGATCAGACCCCGGATAGTCAGCCACAAGAGGATGACATGCTAGGAACTGTGCAATTCGAAATTAAGTCAGGGGAATTTTCTGACGTAATAAGTCAAAAGTTGTTTGAAATAGGACTTGTTGCAGACGCCACTGCCTTTAATCAATATCTAACTCAGAAAGGGGCAGACGATTCTCTTCGAGTAGGCGTTTATCAGATTCCAAAAAGTGCGACGGATGATGAAATTATCCAAATTTTGCAAGGAAAAAGCCTGTAGGACTTGCAAGCACATAATTTTTATGATAATATAAAAGCCGAATTGCAGTAATCAGCAATTTATAGTTAGCTCAGGTCATGAATTTTTTGATGATTTAATGACATCAAACACATGTGCAGATCGGAAAGCTGGTGCCTTTTCGGTAGTTTCCCGGGAGGAAGCACATGGAAGATTAAAACCAAACGGAGGTAGAGAAATGGGCGTTATTTCAATGAAACAGTTATTAGAGGCAGGGGTTCATTTTGGACATCAGACAAGAAGATGGAACCCCAAAATGGCTCCCTACATTTATACGGAGAGAAATGGTATTTATATCATTGATCTTCAGAAATCAGTAGGGAAAGTAGACGAAGCTTATAAGGCAGTGGCAAATATTGTTGCCGAAGGCGGTACGATTCTTTTTGTTGGAACGAAGAAGCAGGCGCAGGATGCTATCAAGGCGGAAGCAGAGCGCTGTGGAATGTTCTATGTAAATGAAAGATGGTTAGGCGGCATGCTGACAAACTTCAAGACTATCCAGAGCCGCATTGGCAGATTGAAAGCAATTGAGGCTATGGCAGAAGACGGCACCTTTGACGTTCTTCCCAAGAAAGAAGTTATCGCACTACGCAAAGAATGGGAAAAATTAGAGAAGAATCTTGGCGGAATTAAGGAAATGAAGAGAATTCCGGATGCAATTTTTATTGTTGATCCTAAGAAAGAAAGAATTTGCGTGCAAGAGGCTCATACATTGGGAATTCCATTGATTGGCATCTGTGATACCAATTGCGATCCTGAAGAGTTAGATTATGTAATTCCGGGAAATGATGATGCGATCAGAGCCGTGAAATTGATTGTTTCTAAGATGGCAGATGCAGTAGTGGAAGCAAATCAGGGAACAATTGAGGAAGACGTTGCCGAGGCTACGGTAGAGGCAGCAGAAGCAGAATAATAAATACAGCGGCTTTATGCTACAGATTTTGTATGAATGTTATGAGAGGACAGACAATATTGCCTGTCCTCAATTAAAGTATATTTGAGATAACAGTTTACCTTGCAAGCTTTATTCAGGATTGTTATCATGTTTGGAATTAGAATAATAGATGGAGGAATTAAAAATGGCTATTACAGCAGCAATGGTAAAAGAATTAAGAGAGATGACCGGAGCAGGCATGATGGACTGCAAAAAGGCTTTAAATGAGACCAATGGCGATATGGATGCCGCAGTAGAATTTTTGAGAAAGAATGGACAGGCAAAAGCAGAAAAGAAAGCAGGGAGAATAGCTGCAGAAGGACTTTGTACCGTAGTTGTAAAGGATGATAAAACTGCAGCCGTAGTGGAAGTAAATTCCGAAACAGACTTTGTTGCTAAGAATGATACATTTAAGGACTTTGTGGAAGCGGTGGCAACACAGGCGGTAAACTCTGATGCTGCAGACTTGGAAGCATTTATGGCTGAGGCATGGAAAGAAGATTCTAGCAAGACAGTAAAAGATGCCTTGGTAGAAAAAATTGCAGTGATTGGTGAAAATCTCAATATCCGAAGGTTTGAGAAAGTTGTTGCAGAAAATGGATGCGTTGTTTCTTATATCCATGGCGGCGGAAGAATTGGCGTTATCGTAGAAGCAGAGACTTCTGTTGTCAATGATGCTGTCAAAGAAGCTTTGACAAATCTCGCTATGCAGATTGCAGCTCTTTCTCCAAAATATGTTTCCAGAGACGAAATCAGCGAAGAGTACATTGCTCATGAGAAAGAAATTCTGCGGGCGCAGATTATGAATGATCCCAAAGAATCCCAGAAACCTGAAAAAGTTATCAATGGAATAATAGAGGGACGTGTCAGCAAGGAGCTGAAAGAGATCTGCCTTGTAGACCAGGTATATGTGAAGGCAGAAGATGGAAAACAGACTGTTGGAAAATATTTGGAGGCGGTTTCCAAAGAAGCTGGCGCAACAGTTTCTGTGAAGAGATTTGTTCGCTTTGAGACTGGAGAAGGACTGGAGAAGAAACAGGAGGATTTTGCTGCTGAGGTTGCTGCGCAGATGAACGCTTAAGGCGAAGTTTGTTTGGTTATTTTGAATGAAGAAACCCTTGTGAATGGTGTGGGAATGCCATTTGCAGG